>Ga0307470_10000093_pt1 | contig 62204 bp, 58 predicted proteins | sample atmos_gasesAM3C__FD_204565 | JGI IMG/M metagenome (GOLD analysis project Ga0307470, IMG submission 204565) | Hardwood forest soil microbial communities from Morgan-Monroe State Forest, Indiana, United States - atmos_gasesAM3C_05 | ecosystem: Environmental > Terrestrial > Soil > Temperate forest... | reverse complement strand
AAATATTCTTTTGGACGTCGTTTCCGCTTTCGGCCCCACACCACTTTGTAGCCGTGCAGTTTTCCGCCGAAGTAACGCTCGTTCAGCCGATCGAAGTTCGCCCGCAGATCGAAATATTTTCCTTCATGTTGAAGATTCAGCTGCCGCTGCATCGGCAGCTTCGGGTGGCCGACCTTTCGTTTTGTTTTCTTCGCCATGTTCTTCCCTCCTCATTATTAGACCATCCCGACTCGAAAACATTTTATCGGCCGGGAATTGCCACCACAAGTAAGTGCGCGGAATATTTTTTTGATAGGTAAACTGCACAAATTGAGCTGTTTGCCGGTCATGGCTTATTCCGGAAAGCGAGAAATATCAGTCGTCGCCCTCCCTTAAACAATCGCCATCGGACCTCCCCACAGATGGCGATTTTACGGGCAATCGGAGTGCGTTTATAGTCCCGCGCCCATTTAGCTCGCCATGACTCCACTGCTGCGAAAATTACTCGGCCTTAATTGGGTGCTGCTCCTCACGATGCTCGCGCTGGCCATCTTCGGAGTCGTCGCGATCTACAGCGCCACTTATATGCGTGAAGACTCGGTCGCGGCCGAGTTTTGGCGCAAGCAGGCGAACTGGGTCGCCGTCGGTTTTCTCGCGTTCATGGTCACGAGCCTGATCGACTATCGCTGGGTGCGCTGGGGCGCGCTGCCGATGTATCTGGCCGGCATCGTTTTTCTCGTGCTGACGAAATTCATCGGTTCGAAGGTGTACGGCGCGCGCAGCTGGCTGCACATCGGCCCCATCAATTTTCAGCCGGCTCAGCTCGCGGTTGTCGCGGGGATCATGGTGCTCTCGCTTTTCCTGAGTCACCATCAGTTTCGCGAAATGCATCCGATGCTGAAGCTGTTGCTCTGCGGCGTGATCGTCGGTGCGCCTTGTTTGCTCATCATGCTCCAACCGGATTTAGGCGAGACCATCATCTGGGGTCCGGTCCTGCTCGCGTTGCTTTTCGTCGGCGGAATTCCGCTGCGTTATCTCATCTGCATCGTCCTGATCGTCGTTGCCTTCATTCCGATCGCGATCAATCTCGGCCTGAAACCGTACCAGCAGGAGCGCATCACGGCGTTCATCAATCCTGATATCGACAAGCAGGGTTCCGCGTGGGCCATCAACCAATCGCTCATCGCGATCGGTTCCGGCGGCTGGTCCGGCAAAGGGTTCAAGGCGCCGAACACCCAGATCGAAATGGGATTCCTGCCTGCGACCGCCGTCCACAACGACTATATCTTTTCCGCTATCGGCGAGCAATGGGGCTTCGTGGGCGGAATGTTTTTGGTCGGTGCCTTCGCCCTCCTGCTATTGACGTGTCTCTTCGTCGCCTTCTTTGCCGGCGATCAATTCGGTTTGCTTCTCGTCATAGGAATCACGTCGCTGGTGTTCACACACATCTTCCAGAACATCGGAATGACGATCTCGCTCCTACCGATCACCGGCGTGCCGTTGCCGCTCATCAGCTACTCCGGTTCGTTCGTGCTCATGATCATGTTCGGCCTCGGCATCGTGAACAGCGTCTGGATCCACCGCAAAGAAATCGTCGAACGGTAGCGCTCTCCGTCCCAGCTGGGATTATAACACGAACTCCTGGAAGGCGCCTAGTGATCGCAGCAGCTACGGGAATCGTTATATGTTTACCGGCCGTGAATGGCTGGCCGACGTGCAACTCTACGATTACCGCAATCGTCTTTACAATCCGGATACCGGGACTTTCATGCAAAGCGATCCGCTCCGCCTCGGCGGCGGCGATGCCAATCTCTTCCGCTTCTGCGGCGGCGATCCGGTGAATTTCAGTGATCCGACTGGAGACATCCCCGTGTACAACGCGAGAGGCGGCTGGTACACTTATTGGGCCGATCCTGGCTGGCAGCAGTACATCACTGGTCAAACTTATGCCGGCCCATCAAAGGAATGTGCAGCTGGGGCCCAGTTCCTATCCGGCGCGCCCGACACCCGCTTTTGGTTCGAGGGAGCATCCGTAACCTCTGCCACGATGTACGGAAGTGTAATAGCGGCAGGGTGGCAGAACGGAGGATATCCAAGTATGAATCGGGACGATACAACGCATTTTTACGGAGCAAACGCCATACTGAATCATACTGCGATATTTCTTGGCTTGGATGCCGACGGTAATGCCTTGGTCGTGGACCAATGGAATAATGTACCCTTCGGCTACAATCTTATTGAGTGGAAAGACCTGTGGGAGTGGCACGAGGTTTACTCGCACGGGACGAATGGCGCCGAGGGCTCCGGCAGGACCTCTGGAGGTGGGCGGGGCGCCGGCGGACCTGTTCCAAACCTCCCGCTCGGGTTAACGAATTTGCTCAATCACTTTGAGGAATGGTCGCCAAGCTTCGCCAGGTACTATGGAATGGGCATATTGCAGTTTGGGGCGGGGTGGGGCACTGGCAGTGGCCTCAATCCAGGCAGTATGGGCGGCGCCAGCGCGGCCGGGGTGCAAGGTGCCATCTTGCAGACGTTACTTGGCACACCTGGTGGTGGCGGCCTGCCAGGCGAAGGCTCACACCCAGTCGCGTTCGATCTTGAATAACATGGAACGCAGACTCCGCCTCGCTAAATCAAATCGGTTTGTCAGACAATGCTATGCAGCTTGTTTATTAGCGTGCTTTCCGGCGCTTGGCCGGGCCGCGGAGTATTCGTTCGTCCCGGTCAGGTTGGATGGCACAAAGGCTTCACACGCTATTTCGTGCGTGACACCTGGTGGCTGGCAAGGTTGGAAAGACGATCCGACGTTTTGGAATCGTTTAGGCGGCTTCGACAAACGTTTCCTTCAAGGCTACAACATGTCTGCCGTAGCGTTTACTCGGCGAAACTGTACGCGAGGAACTGACTGTGAACGCCTCGTACTGGAAACTACGGCACGGGACGCCCGCGGTCAACCTGATGTCAAGACAAGACTGCAAGCTTTTCTGACGCACTTAAACGAACATCAAGATAGTGCCGAAGAGCCTGCACACATCGTGAATCTTCTCCATACCTTCGAGATCAAAGGAGTCGGAGCCGTACCGATTTGGGAAGTTCGTAGCTCCTTTTACGACGACTACTTTGTATCGATAATACTTTTGAGCGATGTGATAGTAACAATATACCTTCAGACCCCCGATTCAGAGCAGGTGCGTCAAGAACTGGGCGCGGTGAAAGAACTTGCCCAGTCGATCAAGGTGACAAATGCGAGCCCATTATCGCCGGATACAATCCGGATCGATGTTCGAGAGACGAATGACGCCATCCGTCGGCAGCTACTAACGCTCACTCCGCTTGGGACTTCCTTCGACGACGTTTACGCGGTGTTGCAGAAACGGATTTATAAAGACAGCTTGGTCCTCGGGAAGGCGGGCGAGATCCAGCGCGTCAATGGTGCTCTCCAAATCCAAATCGGGAACTACTGGGATGGAAAATCCACACAAAAGGGGCAGGCAGGAGGAGAACAGACTTCTCTTCCTGCCCCCACCATCGTAGAGGCGGCTTGGAGGTTCGATAACAATCAGAAATTGCACGAAATACAGATTCGTCGATACGTTACGGGACAACCGCGTTGAAACACTCTCGGAACCTTGGCGGTGTTTACGGGGGAGAGCAAAAAGGTCAGTCTTAGCATCTCGGCAAATGTTCGACTTGAGGGCCGAGCTCACGCAGAATCGTCCAATGTCTCGCAAAGCGTGAGTGGAGTTCCCCGGGGCGGTTTATCATCCGCTTGATCGTGGCGAACCGGCGGTCTGGATTCACCGCAAAGAAATCGTCGAACGGTAGCGCTCTCCGTCTTGCCCGTGACTCGACGACATTTCTAAAAATTCTGTTCTCAAAGTGTTCGAAAGTGTTCTCAAACTGTTTCTTTGGACTGCAGCCCGCGGCTGCGCTACATCAGCCGCCGTGAAACTCTCCCTTCCGCTCCTATCATTCGCCTGTTTAACGACTGTCTGCTCGCTCGCGACAACGCATACGGTTTTCGCCCAATCCGCCTTGCTCGAAGCAAATCGCAATCTTCGCAGTAATGGCCCGCCGGCCTCGCCGCCCGGAGCTCAAAGAGAGCGCCGGTTGCCCATCGAGGCGATTGCTTCCATCGATCTTGGCAACAATCAATCGGTCACTGTGCTTTCTCACAAAGGCGGTTTCGATCGAGTTGGATTGCGTCACGATCAGACGATCGACATTTCGGTCCAATATTCCGCCGCCGAGGCTGGCAAGACCATCTCGGTCGAACCGCTCGACGGCGGTCAGATTATCGCGCCGGCGAAAAATCTCATCGTGAGCAGCAATGGGACGATCCATTTTAAATTTCACGCCGGCCATTCACCGGGCGTTTATCAAATCGCATTGCGAAATGGAGGCCAGGAGCTGGGCCTTCAATTTTGGGTCCTGGATGATGAACATCCGGGAAACAATCCGCGAGTGATTAACCCAGGAAATTGAGGGACACGCTTATGACTCTCTCGTTTTCTACACGTCTGATGCGGCGCCTGGCGCTCGCAGGTTTCGCCGCCTTGGTTTTCCCCATTTCCCTTTATGGCCAGATGGGGAACGATAATCCCACTGGAGTCTCCGGCGTTTTCAATGGCAACGTTACGACGGCTGGTTCCTACGATCCATACACGGGTAACGCGACCCGCTCGATCACCGACATTACTGTAGCCGGTGCGGTTGGCGCTTATCCGCTCGCTTTTACGCGCACGATGAACTCGCGGTATACGCCGGGGGTGGGCACCCTCGAGATGGGCGCGGCGGGCAGTTGGCGCCATTCCTACCAATGGTCTATGGACCCGCTCGTTTACCGAAGCAGTAACCCTCAGGACCGATGGACCTTCCTGCCACTGCTTTATACTGTGAACTATCCGGACGGCCGGCGAATTTCTTTCAATCCGGCGAACAATGGTGATCCTAATTTTCGCGGTGGCCCGGGAATTTCAGACCGGTTTCAACAGCTTACCGATATGAATGGAGGCGCTTGTTACTTGCTCCTGCCGGACGGGGGCAAAGTCTGGTTCGATGCGCAGATTGATCGCGAACAGGACGAGCAAACCGGCGTCGTGACCTCGACCTTCACTTATCAGTTCATGGGCATCATCGACCCGTACGGCCAGACGACCACTGTCTCCTACCCTCCCGACGGTTCGATGCAAATTACCGAGCCAGCCGGCCGATGGTTAAAGCTCTTTTACACTACAACGCCATGGATGGGAGATACGGTTCTGGTTCAGGTGCAAGCCAGCGACGGTCGATCGGTCGTCTATAACTATGGTCCTTATCAACCAGCCGGCGCTGCGATGTATAGCTACCTGGGCAACGTCCAGTACCGGGACAACAATGGCGCTTCCTACGCGCAGGCGATCTATGCCTATCAACAAAGCAACACCGATCCCAACGGACGGCCGCTAATTTACTGGGCGATCGATCCAATGTTCGGCGGACCGATGTGGGCTATTAGTTATACTTTTGTCCCAGGCTCTTCGGGCGGCGTCTACGGTCAACTCCAGAGCGAAAATTACCTCGATCCGTTCACGGGCACTCCCGGCCAGGTGGTATCGAGTCTTTCTCAGAACGGAAATAGCCGCGCGGAAACTCGGGGGGACGGTCCGTCCCGAACGTTTAATTACAACGGCGGCAAGCTCGCTAGTTATAGCGACTTCAGGGGAATATACTCGTTTCTTGGCTACGATGGTAATGGCTACGTTAATTCGGTGACAGATAGGAATAACCATACGACAACGATGTCGCGCGAAGGAATTATCGGCGCCCTCAGTCTCCTGACCCATCCGGACACCGAACATTCCACCCAAGGGTATGCCTATTGGTATTCCAACGGCGGCCCCTACTACGTTCAAATTCGCGGCGACGAACGGAGCCACAATACTTATTTCACGCGTGATTCTAACAATTTTCAGCTGACGAGAATCGATCACCCCGATTATCCGAATGGCGCTTATGAGACATTCAGCTACAACGGGTTTGGTCAGGTTGAAACTCACACAAAGAGCAGCGGCGGTCCGGGCTCCGCGACTGAGACGTTGCATCACGACTACCGAGGAATGATGTGGGCATCCGATAATCCGGATGGGACGACTTACTATTACTACGACGGGAACGACCGCCTCGAACACGTAACCGATCCCAGATCGAATACGACCTGGTTCCAATACAACGCCCGTGGTCAGATAACGCGGGTCACTCATAGCCATGACGGTTCTTTCGTCCAGTATGGCTACAATGTAGATGGAACGCTCGCCTGGAGTGCGGATGAAAATCATCCCGGGGCCGATACCGACGCGAGCCAGCGCACCCGTTACGCCTACGATGTTTACAAGCGAGTCGTCAGTGTGACCAATCCGCTCAACCAGACTACTTCAATTGTTTATGCGCAGGATTGGTCCAACGCATATAATCAAACCACCAGTAATCCGAAAGGCGTATTCTCGCCCATGGGCAAAGCGGTCCACTACGCGTACGACGAGAACTGGCAGCGCACGATCATGCGAGTGCCTCCGACTTCCGATCCAAATTCGGATTCAAATGACGCATGGACATTCTACGGTTATGACGCCGTCGGCAATTTGCTAGCGATACAGAACCCGCGAACGTATGTAACATCGTTCCAGTACGACGAGCGGAACCGCAGGATTTGGATGGACGATCCGATCGCTTCGGATCGAAATAGCCGTGGTCACACCATGAACTGGGATTATGACACAACCAGCAACCTCCGATTTGAAACCAGAGCGGACGATTCCTACCGGGAATGGCAGTATGACTCGATGAACCGCGTCAGCGACACTTATGGCTTCGCTCGCGAACACACGCACTACGACCGCGATTTGGCGGGCAACGTCTACCAGATGATTGACGCGAAGAGCGCCGTTTACGGCTTTGGTTATGACGCCATGAACCGCAAGACAAGTGCAACCTATCCGCCGGACGCCACGAACGCGATACGCACGGAAACCTGGCATTACGATACTGTCGGCAACATGGACTTGTATAAAAATCCAGCAGACCAGCACCGCCATCTTTTCTACGACGGCCGCAACCGTATGTACGACGCCTGGTGGGACAACTCTGCCGCGCCCGAGGTGGTGATTGGATATGACTTCGCAAGTCGCGTGACCAGTGTCGTTACCAATACGCCTCAGACCACTGCGGAGACAATCGTCGTCTTCGGCTATGACGACGCCAATCGTAAAATTTGGGAGGACCAAACACCTTCGGGTTATCCGACTCGCCGGGTCAACACGCCGCCCGATGCCGATGGCAACAGGATGTCTCTCGACATCCCAAACATCTACCATCTCGATTACGGCTTTAACCAGCGCAATCAACTTTCCGCGATTGGCGGTTTCGCCAACTTCCACTATGATGCCAATGGCAATATGACGAACCGCGAAGGGGTGTGGGGTTATACGAACGAGACTAACTTCGCCTACGACGCGCTGAACCGGGTGACGCAAACAGAGTTCGGCGCCAATGGCTGGATCTATGCCAGAAGTCATTATCAATACGATAGCCTGAATCGCCAAGTGGCGACCTGGCGCGATGAGCAATCGAGCAAGGGAGAACGATTCGGTTATGACGCCATGGGACAACTCACGAGTGTGCAATACAATTCCGACCAGGTTTGGACCGGCAATCCTTTGAACGCGACCCGAAGTGTGACCTACACGCTGGACGCACTCAACCGTCAGAGCGTCAACGAAAACGGAACAGTTACTGAGTTTTCGCCTAATGCCATTAACCAATACACGCAGTGGAGCGGCCTGAGCATCAGCTACGATGGAAACTTCAATTTTTCGTCAATCGCCGGTTGGCAACTCACCTACGACGCGGAAAACCATCTCACCAATGAAGCCTATCCTGGCGGAACCCAGGAATCGTTTGTTTACGATGGCTTGGGGCGCTGCGTGAAGCGGACCGTCAACGGGAGCGCGACTGTTTACACCTACGACGGATGGAAACCGATAGTGGACTGGGACCAATCGGGGAATTTGCTGGCAGCGAATATTTACGGAGCCGGACCGGACGAGATTGTGGCGCGGTGGGATACGACCTACGGAGCATTGATTTACAAACAGGACCATCATGGAAACGTGGTTAGCCTGCTCGACGGCAGCGGCAACGTGATCGAGAAATACACCTACGATGCTTTTGGCAAGCCGACCGTGGTTAGCTGGAATTCCGCGAGTAACAGTTGGGATAGCAGCCATCCGGAGTCCAGCGCGTACGGCAACCGTTTCATGTTCCAGGGACGAGAATGGTACTCGGAGATCGAATTGTACAATTTCAGAAATCGGTTCTACAATCCCACGTTTGGCCGCTTCATGCAGCCAGACCCGCTCGGTTTCGGGGGCGGCGATGCCAATCTCTTCCGCTTCTGCGGCGGCGATCCGGTGAATGGGAGAGATCCTTATGGATTGTGGACGTTTCAATTGGGTTTTCAGTTAAGCGGACAAATTGGACCCATGTCCTTCGCCTGGGGGGCTGGAATCGCTTTTGATGGCCACGGCAACGTCGGCGGCTATACGTCAAGTTATGTCGGTGGGAGCGGGTTAGGCGCCGATGTTAATTTGGGAATCGGAGGGATGAATTCCAATGCGGACACGATAAATGGACTTGAAGGACCGTTCGCGGAAGCATCATTCACTGCTGGAGAGGAGGGGGCAGCTACTGTTGGAACTTTTATCAGCCCGGATGGAACGGTTTCTGGGAGTTCGGTATTCGGAGGCCTCGGAGGAGGGCTCGGCGCGACTGGGGGAATCTCCACCACAAGTGTTAGCAACTGGTTTAACATATCAGAGCTGTTCGGTTCTAGCCACTCTCCGGCCCCGGCTCCGGGAGGGAGCACTTACCTTGATCCCAATTTCGATGGCGTCACTTTAGAGCGTGTAATTGTGAGGTCAACCTACCTCACGACACCAAGCCTTTATTCATTTCACGTCGATCCGAATACGTTCTTCAGTCCTGGATACGGCAGCGGTTTGAATTCGGGCAGTCAAGGCGGTGCCAGTGCAGCGACGGTGTTGGCGACAATATTTCAAACCTTAGCTGGGGTTCCGGGAGGAGGCGGCCAACCTGGTGAGGGATTCCATCCGGTTTCATCTGACCTCTTTTAGCATGGACGAAGAGACGGATGGATATCCGAAAGAAATATCGAACTGCGCAGTCAATTTTTGAGCCAAAATGAAGTCTGATGAGTGCCCTTGACGTCATTGCGATAGCAGCATTTGCTTCGAGCTTGATCGCACTTCCATTTTCTTTTTACACCTTTCGTAAGCGGCCGATCCGAAGTCTGTTAGTCTTTGCGACTCCATTGCTGATTTTTTTTGGCGCGTGTGATTTGAGCCAGACTATCGCACAGGCACAAATCCTCGTAGACCTAGATCGCTTAGCCGACGATTGCCAAATTTCCGTAAATGGAAAACCCTCTTCGAATCCTCGTGAGGCATTGTCGGCCCTGAAAACCTTACGATGGTTACCAAAACATCACTCTGACCCGACCGAGCGACTTAGAGTCGACGTTTCCGATCATTCAACGCAGGTTGTGCTTCTGGTCGCGCGAGACTCGCGAGATCCGCGGGAATATTGGGTTTTCTACCCAAAGTTTTTCATTACTACACACAACGATGTTGGCCGAATCGTGACTTCTGCCTTCGACGGGTACTAACTAGTGGCTGAACAGATACAGAACAACTTTCGTCAAAGCCAGAACTTATGGAACGTAATTCTCAACCGATAACACTGCCCGAATCACAAAGACGGCTTAACTGGCTCCCATACGCGGTTGGTGGCGCGTCATTCATACCGCTTGTCGGTGCGCCGTTCGGCGTCATCGCCATCATCTGGGGTATCGCACGACGAGCTCGGTCGCTAATCGTGCTCGGCTCCTGCGGCATCCTATTCGCGATCATAGCTTACGGTGCTCTTTTCTATTTCGGCATGTTTCAGCGGGGCGGCATTTACGACAAGCTGCGCTCGCAGCTTGCCGTCACTATGCTCGACAGTGCCGTAAAGGATATCGAGTTTTACAAGCTACAACACGGCCGCTATCCAGCGTCATTGAGCGAGGTCGAACCCAAGCCTAAGACGCGGATCAATAACTTTATTGACCCCACATCGACGCAACGCGGCGGCACGTTAAATGGTCGCTTCTACTATCAGCTCGATTCGTCCGGCAATTTTTATTATCTGAGATCGGTCGGACCGGATGGGATTCCGTTCACCGGCGACGATATTCTACCCACCCTTACCGAAGATGAGCGGAAGAACACCGGACTCCGCCTGCAACGCTAGGGGGAAATGGGGTTCCGTTCTAAACATTTGACATTCGAGCGGGCGGCTAGCCCAGGGCGCGCTTCAGAGATCAGGGTGAGAACGCCGCGATCTGAGCAGAACGAGCCAAGGGCCATTTTACTTTCGGGGCGGCGGCCCGTAAAATTCACGGCGCCGCATGGAAACGGATTACAAGGTCAGGCTCGAGGTTTTTGAGGGGCCGCTCGATCTCCTGCTTTATCTGATCAAGCAGGATGAGATCGATATCTACGACATCTCGCTCGAGCGGATCACGAAGCAGTACCTGGAATATCTCCAGGCCTTCAAGGAATTGAACATCGATATCGCGGGCGAGTTCATCGTCATGGCGGCGAACCTGATTTATTTGAAAAGCCGGAGCCTGTTGCCGATGGACCAGCAGCCGCCAGATGAAGAGGCGGAGGAAGACGATCCGCGCTGGGATTTGATTCGGCAGCTGATCGAATACAAGAAGTTCAAGGAAGCGGCGGCGCAATTGCAGACGCGGGCGCTCGAGCAGGAACGGATGTTTTCGCGCGCCGGACTGAAGGTTGCCGATTTCGCTAGTGCGCCTTTGCCGCTCGGAGAAGTGGGAATTTTCCAGCTGATCAACGCGCTTCAAACGGTGATCAAGCGCGTCGAGGCGCGGGAGGATTTGCAGCAGCTCTTCGGCGAGCACTACACGGTGTCGGACAAGATCGAATCGATCCTGCGGCAGATCGCGGGCGGCGTGACGCTGAAATTCTCGGAGCTCTTCGCGCAGATGGCGTCGCGAGTCGAGATCGTGGTGACGTTCCTGGCGCTGCTCGAATTGATTCGGCTCAAGCAGGTCCGCGCGACGCAGGTGAGTCCCTTCGAGGAAATCGAGATTGCTCCCGCCGTTCTGAATTAACGATGCCGCGCGTTTTGATCGCCGGCTGCGGCTACGTCGGGGAAGCCGCGGCCAATCGTTTTCACGAATCCGGCTGGGCGGTGGAAGGCTGGACTGCGTCCGCTGAGTCGGCCGCGAAGTTATCTGACCGGCCATACCCGGTGCGCGCGGTCGATGTCACGAAGGCCGAGGCGTCAGGCAATTTCGATTTCGTTATTCACTGCGTCAGCTCGCGCGGCGGCGACGAGAAACAATATCGCCGGTTGTATTTTGAGGGCGCGCAAAATCTTCTCCGCGCGTTTCCGACAGCCACGCTCTTGTTCACGAGTAGCACCAGCGTTTACGCGCAGACAGACGGAAGCGTGGTCGATGAAAACAGTCTGGCGGACCCGCGTCACGCGAAGGGACAAATCCTGCGCGCGACCGAAGGTCTGGTGCTGGCCGCGGGCGGAATTGTCGCGCGGCTCGGAGGAATTCACGGACCGGGGCGCTCGTTCTTTCTCACGCGATTTTTGGAAGGGAAATTCCCCGATCAACCTGACCGGCTGATCAACCAAGTGCATCGAGACGACATCGTCAGCGCTTTCGCTCTGTTAGCTGACCGACGGGCCGAATGTCGCGGAGAGATATTCAACGTCGTCGGCGATGCGCCAATCACCGCTCGTGATGCTCACACGTTTCTCAGTGCGCGACTGAAAAAGTCATTGCCGGCGGCGACCGAAGCTGCGCGTCCGAGCAAGCGAGGCCAGAGCAACAAGCGCGTGAGCAATCGCAAACTGCGAGCGCTGGGATGGGAGCCGCGCTATCCGACATTCGAAGTCGCAATGGGCGAAAGTATCCTCCCAAGTTTCGGACTTTAAGTCGCCAGCCTGCCGAATCTTGTCGGTATGGAAGCTGCTAAAAAAATCGCATGCGGAACATCAAACTCAGCGGACGCGAAGCGACTGTCGTGCGTGCGATTGGCTTTGCCGAAGCGATGATGGGCGCCGAACTCCAGGACCAGACTCACATGGACGGCGAGGACGTCACCGACACGCTCAACAGTCTGATGTCGGCCGGCCTGGTCGAATCCATTCCGTATTTCGACGAAGTCCAGCTGGCCGAAATGCCGGTAACGGCCTTCGAGCTGAATCCTGCTTACGCGAACGAACTGCGGCAGGCACTTTACCGCCGCTAGCTCACGCTTCTGAAGGCGCGCGCTCGGACGCGGCGCGCGTAGTGTCGTGTTCGCCGAACAATTGGCGAATCACTTCTTCGACCGGCAATTCCTGGACGTTGATGTCGGTGACTTTGCAGCTGTCGAGGAGATTGCGCGCCACTTCGGTGACCTGCGCGCGCGGCACTTTGATTTGCACCGACATCGGCTTCAGCTCCACCACTTCTCCGAAGCGGGCGAAGTCGCAAGCGGCGCCCTCCTCAAACGTGAGGCTGATGACCTTTGCGCTGGAAAATCGATCGATGATCGTGTCCAGCGGACCGTCGAAGAAGATCTTGCCGTGATCGATCACGATGACGCGGTCGCACAGCTCTTCAATGTCCTGCATGTAATGGCTGGTCAGCATCGTGACGATTTTGTGTTCCGAGTTGTAAAGCCGGAGAAATTCGCGGACCCGCTTTTGGCTGACGACATCAAGACCGATCGTCGGCTCGTCGAGAAAAAGGATGCGCGGCTCGTGGATCAGCGCCGAAATTAATTCCATTTTCATCCGCTCGCCTAACGACAACTCGCGCACCATGACATTCATCTTGTCCTGTACGTCGAGAAGATCGGCCAAGCCGTTGACGACTTTCTTGAATCGCTCGCGGTCGATTCCGTAAATCGCGCGGTTCAGCTCGAGGGATTCCTGCGCCGGCAAATCCCACCAGAGCGCGTTTTTCTGTCCCATCACGAGCGAGAACTGCCGCTTCAGCTCGTTACTCCGCTCCCACGGTACGAACCCCAGCACGCGCGCCTCACCCGAAGTCGGATTCAGCAAACCCGACAGCATTTTTAGCACAGTCGTTTTGCCGGCGCCGTTCGGCCCGAGAAACCCGACGAGCTCGCCTTCTTCGATCTGAAAGGTCACGTCGTCCGCCGCGCGAGTTTCGTCGTACTTGCGCCTAACGAGTCCTTTAATGGAGCCGCGAAGCCCGCCTTCCTTGCGGTAGGTCCGATAAACCTTGGTCAGCCCGCGCGTCTCGATGACGCTCACGCGACGGACGAATGACTGCGGCTCTTGCCTTGCAGCAGCGGCAGGACTTTCTCTACAAGCGCGTCCGCTGTTATGCCGTGTTTCTTCCGAAGAATCGGAATCGTCCCGTGTTCGACGAATTGGTCGGGCCAGCCGATGCGAACCACCGGCGTGTTGATCATCTGGGAATGGAGATGCTCCATGACGGCGCAGCCGAAACCGTTGTGGAGCACGTGGTCCTCGATCGTGCAGACGACTTCGACGCCGCGCGCGAAAAATTCCAGCGTGCCGGTGTCGATCGGTTTGATCCAGCGCGGATTGATCAGCGCGACAGAGATTCCTTTTTCCTCCAGTTTCTTCGCCGCTTCTTCCGCGACTTCAAACATGTTACCGAGTCCGAAAATTGCCACGTCGCGACCGTGTTTAACGACTTCGGCTTTGCCAATCTCGAGAAGTTTGGGTGAAGCTTTCGGCACCGCGCCGGTGCCGGCGCCGCGCGGATAACGGATCGCAATTGGACCGCCGTCGTAGTTGGCTATCGTCCAGAGCATGTCGATGAATTCGTCTTCATCCTTCGGTTGCATGTGGACCATGTTCGGTATGTGCCGGAGATAGCCGATGTCGAAGAGGCCGTGATGCGTCGGGCCGTCGTCGCCGCTGAGGCCGGCGCGGTCCATGCAGAGCGCAACGTTCAAATTCTGGAGCGCAATATCGTGGATGATCATGTCGTAGGCGCGCTGCATGAACGTCGAGTAAATCGTGAGAAACGGTTTCAGGCCCTGGGTAGCGAGACCGCACGCGAAAAGCGCGGCGTGTTCTTCCGCGATGCCGACATCGAAATAACGCGTCGGATGTTGCGCCTGGAAAAATCCGAGGCCGGTGCCGCTCGGCATCGCCGCCGTGATGGCAACGATCTTCTGATTGGAATCGGCGAATTTTGCCAGCGTCTTGCCCATTAGTTCCGAGTAGGTAGGCGTCGGTGCGGGCGCAGTCTCGCCGCTCTCGATCTTGTATTTGCCGAGGCCGTGGAACTTGTCCGGCTTCGCGATCGCCGGCTCGTAGCCTTTGCCTTTCTTCGTCAAAATGTGGAGCAGCACGGGCTCATCCTGCGTCTTGAGAAATTCGAAGGTGCGAATGAGCAGCGGGATATCGTGCCCGTCGATCGGTCCGTAATAACGCAGGCCGAGTTCTTCGAAAATCACGCTCGGCAAGAGGAGATTTTTCACGCCCTCTTCAAAGCGATGGGCGAACTCGACCGCCGTCTTGCCCGCAATCGCTTCGATGAACCGGCGCGCTTTATCGTGAAGTCCGGCGTAGGTCGGATTCGCGACGATGTTATTCAGGTAACTCGCGATCGCCCCGACGTTTTTCGCGATCGACCATTCGTTGTCGTTCAGCACGACGATGAATCGCCGCGTCTGCGATTTCGCATTGTTCAACGCTTCATAACTGATGCCGCAGGTGAACGCCGCATCACCCGCCACCACGACCACATTCTCATCGCCGCCGCGCAAATCCCGCCCGACCGCCATCCCCAGCCCGGCTGAGAGCGCAGTGCCCGCGTGCCCGGCGCCGTAGCAATCGTGCTCGCTTTCGGTGCGCAGGAGAAATCCGTTCAGCCCCTGGTATTGCCGCATCGTGCCGATCCGATCGAGCCGGCCGGTAAACATTTTGTGGACATAACCCTGATGGCTCACGTCGAAGACAAACCGGTCTTTCGGTGTCTCGAAAACGCGATGAAGTGCGATCGTCAATTCGACGACGCCGAGGTTCGGCCCGAGATGACCGCCGGTTTGCGACAGGACCTTGATCAGTTCGTCGCGCACTTCCTGCGCGAGCTGCGGCAGGTCATCTTCGTTCAGCGCCTTGATGTCGGCCGGCGAACGAATCCCATCCAGTACCCGCGGTGCCGTGGCGGTGGCCGTCTCAGAAGAGGCTGACGTCGTCATTCTTGTTTGCTCCTTTTTCAGCGGCCGGCGCTTCCTTTTCCTGCGCCGGCTCGAAATTCTTTACTACAGCCTTGCCGGCATGGTTGCGAGTAATGATCTCAATCCGCTGCTCGGCGTTGGCCAGGCGTTCCTGGCAAATTTTCACCAGTTTCATTCCTTCTTCATAACGCCCGATTAATTCCTCCAGCATCATTTTGCCGGATTCCATCTGCTCGACGATTTCCTCGAGCCGATCCATGGCGGCTTCGAAATTCAGTTGAGGCTCGGTTTTCTTCGGGGCGGAAGACATGCGGCTGCAAATTAAGCACTGGCTGGCCCGGATAAAAAGCGCGACTTCTCACAGAGTTGCGTGTTTGATAGCCGGGGATTGCGGCCGGCAGCCGCGTAGAAATCAAGCGATGGCTCGGTCTAAATACTGCTCACTTTTTCTCTCCCAGATAATTCGCCACCTCGGCTCGGCTGAGATTTCTCCTGCGGCGCGAATCGGACAAAAAATGAGACGTTTTTTTTCAGGCGCAGGATGGGCGGCGGGAGCGGCCCTGGTGTGCTCGATCATCGCGCAACCGGCGCTCGCGATTTCCGGCGCAGTTAATCTTTCGACGCGCATGGTTGTTCAAACCGGCGACAACGTTTTGATCGGTGGCTTCATCGTCTACGGCAGCGGCCAGAAAAAGATCGCAGTGCGCGCCATCGGCCCGTCGCTGTCGATTGCCGGGAAGCTAAGCGATCCGATCGTCGAATTGCATGACGCCGCGGGAAACATTATCGCGTCGAATGACAACTGGCGGAGCACCCAGGAGACAGAGATCATCAATGCCGGGCTCGCGCCCGCAAACGATCTCGAGTCGGCCCTGATCGCCACGATCAACACCGGCCCCTACACCGTGGTGGTTCGCGGTGCGAACAACGCCACCGGGATCGGCGTGATGGAGATTTACGATCTCGATCCGGACGGTTCGCCGGCACGGCTCGCGAACATTTCCACGCGCGGTAACGTTCTCACTGGCGACAACATCATGATTGGCGGCTTCATCGTGCGCGGCGACGTGCCGAAACGGATGCTGGTTCGCGCGCGGGGTCCGTCGTTGTTCCTCAACGGCTCGCCGATTGCGGGCCGGCTAATGGATCCGACATTGGAATTGCGGGACGGCAACGGTGGTCTGATCAAGTCGAACGATAATTGGCGCACAGATCAGCAGGCGGAGATCGCCGCGAGCACGATCGCGCCGACTGACGATCACGAGCCGGCGGTTGTTTGGACTCTGCCGCCAGGGAATTACACGACGATTGTCCGTGGCGCCAACAACACGACGGGCATCGCGCTCGTGGAAATGTACGATCTCGATCAACCGCCAAGCGCGGATGGTTCCACGCTTTACATCACCGAACTTCGACCGCAGGGCGCGGCGACGTCGCAAGGCTCGGGCACGGCGACTCTGCGCCTGGCAGCGGATGGGAAATCTGCGGTCATCTCGTACACCTACTCGAATCTCACAGGCCCCATCACGGGCATGCACGTTCACGCCGCCGACGGCACCATCCTGTTTGATATCGATGCCGCGACGCCGCAACCGGACGGCAGCTTGATCTGGGTATTTACGCAGGTCGGTAATTTCAGCGCGACCGACATCCTAAACATGATCAGGGCCGGTCAGACCTACGTGAACATTCACACGGCGATGTATCCGACCGGCGAGATCAAAGGCTTCTTCAATTTGTCGACGGGTGCACAAACCGCGCCGGTGCCCTCGCCGCCGCCGGCGCTGCCCGCTGGAACTCCGACTGCCGCAGCGGCCGGACGTTTCCTCTCGCAAGCGACCTTTGGAGCGACTGACGCGCTGATCGCGCAAGTCCAGAGCCAGGGTTACGACGCCTTTCTCAACGCGCAATTCGCGGCGCCGATGTCGTCGCATTTGGCATTCGTGGATGCGGCGTTCGCGGCACTGCCAAGTCCATCGCCGAGCCCGAGCGCGACGCCGAACCAGCCGACGCTCACGATGACCAATGACGCATGGTGGACGAATGCAATCGCCGGCCAGGATCAATTGCGGCAACGGGTCGCGTTTGCGTTGAGCGAAACGCTCGTCGTCTCAATCAATAGCGCCGGACTCGCCAACCGCCCGTTCGCCTTGCCGGCCTATTACGACGTGCTCGTGCGCGATGCGTTCGCAAATTATCGGCAACTGCTCGAGGACGTCACGCTCAATCCCGCGATGGGCGCGTATCTGAACATGCTTCAGAATGACAAGGCAAATCCGTCGCGTGGAACCTTGCCTAACGAGAACTACGCGCGCGAGCTGATGCAGCTTTTTTCCATCGGACTCTACGACCTCAACCTCGACGGCGGCCTCACCCTCAGCTCCAGCGGATTCCCGATTTCCACCTACGGTCAGAACGAAATTCTCGGCACGGCAGCGGTCCTGACCGGCTGGACGTACGCGCAACCGGGTTCGGCGAACCCGGTCTTTTTCCCAGGGCCCGCGGCGCAGTCTTGGCGTGATCCGATGATCAATATCGCCAGCCATCACCAGACCGACGCGAAAAATATTCTCAACGGTGTCGTGCTGCCCGCGAACCAAACCGCGGCCCAGGACCTCAAAGCGACGCTCGACACTATTTTCAATCATCCGAACGTTGGACCGTTTATTTGCCGGCAATTGATCGAACGTCTCGTCACCAGCAATCCCAGTCCGGGGTATGTTTACCGCGTCGTTTCCGTGTTTAACGACAACGGCCAGGGAGTGCGCGGCGATTTGAAAGCGGTCGTGCGTGCGATCCTCATGGACTACGACGCGCGGGTCGGTTTCCCGGCCGCCCAGGGCGCGGGACACGCGCGCGAGCCGGTCGTCCGGGTTACAAATCTCTTGCGTGCCTTCAATGCCACTTCACCCAGCGGTAAGTATTCCGTCCGCAACGGCTATGCGAATCTCGACGAAGAAGCGATGCATTCGCCGACCGTTTTTAATTTCTTCGAGCCCGATTATTCCGCACCCGGCGCCATTGCCGCGGCCGGCTTGAAGAGTCCCGAATTTGAAATCACGACCGACACGACGGTGATATCCGCCGCGAATTTTCTTCGTACCGCCATCTATACCGGGCTCGGCCCATCGAGCGATCGAATCACGCTCATTCTTGGCGACGATCTCACCCGCGCGTCGGATCCCGCCGGCCTGGTCGATCACCTGAACTCTTTGCTCATGGCCGGCAGCATGTCGTCGAACACTCGCAACATTCTGATCAACGCTGTCACCCAGATTCCGTCGAACAATCCCACTGAGCGCGTCCGCACCGCGATTTATCTCGTCGTCAATTCTCCCGAATTCCTCGTCGACAAATAACCATGACCGCGCCCACTACCCGCCGCACTTTCATCCGCCAGGCCGCCTGCGCCGCGCTCACCACTACTGGAATTCTCAACACCATTTTCGATCTGCGCCGCCTCAGCGCCGCTCCGCTCGATACCTCGGATTACAAGGCGCTCGTTTGTCTTTTCCTTTTCGGCGGCAACGACGCGAACAACGTCATCGTTCCGCATGACAACAGCGGTTACGCTTCCTACGCTGCGGCGCGCGGCATTCTCGCCATTCCACAGGCGTCGCTTCTTCCGCTCACTTTGCAAAACGGCGATGGGCGCGATTTCGGATTCCATCCGAATCTCGCGGAGCTTCAGGCGTTGTTTAACCAGGGGAAACTCGGCCTCGTGTCGAATGTCGGCACGCTCGTCGCGCCCGTGACGCGCGCGCAATATCTCGCCGGCGGCGCCGCCGTTCCGCCCCAACTTTTTTCTCACGCCGACCAATCGGTGCAGTGGCAAACGTCAGTCCCGGACGTGATTTCAAAAACGGGTTGGGGCGGCCGCCTGGGCGATATGCTGCAATCGCTGAACGCCGGTTCGAAAATCTCGCTCAATATTTCCATCGCGGGCACAAACACGTTCGAAGTCGGCAACACGGTCCTGCCTTACGTGGTTTCGCCCACCGGCAGCGTCGGCCTCGCCGGTTTCGACGGCAGCGCGAACGCGAATGTGCGGCTGCAAGCCTTCAAAGATCTGCTCGCTTTGCCGCACAACAATCTTTTCGAGCAGGCATACGCCGACACGGTCTCGCGGTCGATCGCGGCCAACGACCTGCTGACCTCCGCGCTTGCCGGCATTCCCGCGATTCAAACCGTTTTCCCGACTTCGAGTCTCGGCCAGCAATTGAACATGATCGCGAAACTGATCGCGGCCCGAAATAACTTGAGCATGAAACGGCAAATCTTTTTCTGCTCGGTCGGCGGCTACGACACCCATGGCGATCAGCTGACCGGTCAGGGAAATTTGTTCACCGAACTGAGCCAGGGACTCAACGCGTTCTACAACGCCACCGTCGAGCTCGGCATCGCTTCGCAGATCACCACGTTCACTGCTTCGGATTTCGGCCGCACTTATCCCACTAACGGCTCGGGCTCCGATCACGGATGGGGAAGTCACCAGTTCGTTCTTGGCGGCGCCGTCCAGGGCGGGCGCTTGTTCGGCACTTTCCCCACGCTCGCCGTCAACGGCCCCGACGATACCGGACAGGGCCGCTGGATTCCGACAACGTCCGTGGACGAATTTTCCGCCACGTTGGCGACCTGGTTCGGCGTGGCGGCTTCGGATTTGTCGACCGTTCTGCCGAACATCGGGCGCTTCGCTCATCCGAACCTTGGCATTTTCGGTTAGAGTTGCGCGATGCGGGCCATTGAGGCTTAACTGCGTCGCATCATGAACTGGATCGCTAAACAAGATGCGCGGCATCGCATCGCTATTTCCCTGCTCATCGCGACCGCCGTCTGGTTCGCGTTGCAGGGCCAGGTTCAACCTTCCACGCGATGTATTGTCACCTGGGACACGTTTGCCGTATGCGTTCTCACGCTCGCCTGGCTGACAATCCTCACGACGCCGCCGGAAAAACTGCGGGCTCGCGCGCAGATGCAGGACCTCAGTCACATTCTGATTTTTATTTTCGTGCTGGCTGCGGCGTGCGCCGGCTTATTCGCCGTCGGCTTTCTCTTCTTCAACAAGTCCGTAATCGTGGAGCGATCGCATTTTTTCATTCACCTTCTCATGAGCCTGGTGGCTGTGATTTGCTCGTGGATGCTGGTGCATACCGTCTTCGGCTTGCGATATGCCCACACTTACTATGGCGATCCCGACGGCCCTGATGGGCCCAGATCGCATGCGGGCGGACTTCAATTCCCCGGAGACCGCGAGCCCGATTACATGGATTTCGCCTACTTCTCGTTCACGATCGGGATGACGTTCCAAGTCTCGGACGTCGTTATCACGTCGCGCGACTTCCGCAGTCTCGTGCTTCTTCACGGGATGCTTTCGTTCGGCTTCAACACCGTCATTCTCGCGCTCACGCTCAACACCGTCTCGGCGTTGTTCTGATTTCAGCGTTCTCCCCGCTGGCATATCCGATGCTTGGTATGCCGCGGAACGATGACCTTCCTGAAAAAGATCCTGCTGGTCGATCACGAGCCGCGTGTCACTGCACTCGTTAGGCGAGCGCTCGAAAGCACCGGCCGCTTTCTCGTGAAGGTCGAAGCCGATGTCCGGCTGGCCCAACACGCCGCGCCGTGGTTCCGGCCCGATCTGGTTTTGCTCGACGCACCGAAGACCTCGGAAACGGAAGACATGACTCGCCAACTACAAGGCGAGCCCACGCTCAAAGACACACCGTTTCTCTACCTGAATGGAAACCCGTCGGCTGACAAAAAGGTAATGACCGGTGGTTTTCTGAGCGGCTACAGCTTTTTAGCGACCGCCGTGACGCTCGAGGACCTCGTCGGCTTCGTTGAAGAAATGCTAGCGCCCGCTCGCGCGCCGGTCCGTACGGTCAAGCGGACTCGTTAGGCCAGAGACTAACCGATTTGTGTCCGGTAACCGGCCGCGTCCTTCAATTGCTTCACTTCTTCGGGCGAATCCATCTTCAACATGAAGATCCAGCCTTCGCCGAACGGATCGGTGTTAACCAGCGCCGGATTTTCTTCCAGCGCTTTGTTTACTTCGACCACCGTGCCGGTGACCGGCGCGTAAATGTCGCTGGCCGCTTTCACCGATTCCACGACGGCGATCTGACCTTTCGCCGTTGCTTTCGCGCCGACTTTCGGAAGCTCCACGTAAACCACATCAGTCAATTCCGCCTGCGCGTGATCCGTAATACCGACGCGCGCGTTGTCGCCCTCCACGCGGACCCATTCGTGCGACTCGGCATAACGAAGATCGTCTGGAACATTCATGATTTCTTGTAGAGCGGTTTTTTCTCGATGACTGCGGGAAGTTTGCGGTCGCGAACTTCGATCTCGATCTCGGTTCCGATTTTCGCGTGCCCGGACGCAACGTAGGCCATCCCGATCCCTTCGTTCAAGCTCGGCGACAAGCTTCCACTGGTGACTTCGCCGATCCGCTCGCCTTCGCGCCAAACGGAATAGTGCGGACGCGGCGGCGGTCCTTTGCTCTTCATTCGGAATGCGACGAGCCGATTCACAGTTCCGTTTTCCTTCGCGGCGGTCAAAACTTCGCGCCCGACGAATTTCGGTTTCTTCAGGTCAACGAAGAAACCAAGTCCGGCCTCGATCGGGTTGTGCTCGGGAGAAAGATCGGAGCCATTGAGCGGGTAACACATTTCCAGTCGCAGCGTGTCGCGCGACCCGAGTCCGCACGGCCGGATTCCCAGGTCCTTTCCTTTCTCGAGAATGCCGCTCCAAACTTTCGCCGCGTCGCGCGCCGCAAAAAAAACTTCGACACCGTCTTCGCCCGTGTAGCCGGTGCGCGCGATCGTCAGTCTGGTTCCACCGAAATCGAAATCTTTGATCTGATTCCGTGCCGGTAGTTCCGCATCCTTGCCGACAAGCGATTGAAGCAACTCAATGATCCGCGGTCCTTGGATCGCGAGCCCGCCGTACTCCGCGCTCCGATTCTCGAGCGTGCCGTTATCTCCGAGATGCTTTTGCAGCCAGGCGAAATCTTCGTCCACGCGCGAAGCGTTCACGACCAACAAAAAACTTTCCGGCCCTGTCCGATAAACGATCAGGTCGTCGATGATCCCGCCACGATCGTTCAAGAGAAACGTGTATTGCCCGGTGCCCACGTCGAGCTTCTCGATATTGTTCGTCAGCATTTCGTTCAGCCACGCGCCGACTCGTGGCCCGGTCGCTACCAATTGCCCCATGTGCGAAATATCGAACACGCCGACATTTTTCCGCACCGCCTGGTGTTCATCGATGATCCCGCTGTATTGCACCGGCATGATCCAATCGCCGAACGGGATCATTTTCGCGCCGAGCCGCACGTGCTCATCGTAGAGGGGAGTCTTCTTCAGCGCGGCGTCGGTCATGGAGCGTCAGCCTAGACGCCGCGACTTTGGTGTCAACGCATCGCCGGTTGAAGCGCGCGCCGCTTCCTCTACCGTGGTCGCAGCGATGAGCTTTCCCGACAAACTCGAGCGCCGCCTTGGCTTCATCGCCATCCCGGGACTTTTGCGCTATGTCGCGTTCCTCAGCGCGCTCGTGTTCGTCCTCTACAAGCTTGATCCAACATACCTCCGCCTGATCGATCTCGACGCGCACGCCGTTCTTCGCGGCCAGGTCTGGCGGCTCGTCACTTATATATTTGTTCCGCAGCTTGGCAGCCTGCTTCCTTTTCCCGATTGGGTGAATGCGGCGTTCTACGCCTTGTTTCTTTTGTGGATGGGAAACGGACTCGAAGCCGCCTGGGGTTCGTTTCGGCTTACGCTTTTTTTCCTGATCGGCATGATGGGCACCACCATCGCCGCGTTTTTCTTTGGCGCGGCTTTCTCCAACATCATGTTAACTTCGTCGCTCTTCTTTGCCTTCGCCCGATTCTACCCGGATACGGTCATTTACTTCGCCTATGTTCTGCCACTCAAAGTGAAGTGGATCGCGTGGGGGACCGCCGCGTTTCTTCTTTTCCAATTTGTCTTTCAGACCATGGCGTATCGCGCTGCCTGTCTGGCGGCCATGGCCAACTATCTTCTTTTTTTCGGGCCGGAAATTTACCGGTCCGCCCGTCACCGGAAAGATGTGACGGAACGCCGACGCCGATTTGAGGTCGATTCGCGCACGACCGAAGCAGAGCCGCTCCATAAATGTGCCACCTGCGGGGCAACGGAATCGAGCGATCCCAATCTCGAGTTTCGCGTGTCGCGCGATGGTGAAGAGTATTGCCTGGCCCATTTGCCGCGCCCCGCCAATGCGCCTGTCGCACCGCGATGAACCAGAACGCCGCACCGTCAATTCCCGAGCAGGGCTGGCATTGTCTCCATCTCTTCTACCGAATCGAGCATGGCCAATGGCAATTGCTCAGCGCCGACGAACAACGTGACGCGAAGGTCGCGCTCTCGTCACTCGTCCAGGAAATCCGCGCGCTGGAATCGACCCAGCTTCTCACGCTCAGCATGGTCACGCCGAAAGCCGATCTCGGATTCATGCTGGTCACGCCCGATTTGCATGCGGCAAATCGGATCGAGAAGCAACTCAGCCTGTCGTTAGGCGCGGACGTGCTCGTGCCAGTCTACAGTTATTTGTCGTTGACCGAGGAGAGCGAATACAAAACGAGCGCGGAAGATTACGCCGCGGTCCTGGAGAACGAGCAGAAGATCGCGCGCGGCACGCCGGAATTTGAGAAATCGATGGGCGCGTTCGAAGAGCGGATGAAACACTACCGGCACGAGCGCATGTATCCGACGCTGCCCGATTGGCCGGTCGTTTGTTTCTACAACATGAGCAAACGCCGCGGCGAACACCGGAACTGGTATTCGTTGCCGTTCGAAGATCGTCGCAAGCTGATGCTCGGGCACGGCGCGGTTGGCCGCCAATACGCCGGGAAGGTCAAACAACTCATCACGGGTTCGACCGGACTCGACGATGCCGAGTGGGGCGTTACTCTTTTCGCGCAGGACACTTTCCAGATTAAATCGATCGTCTACGAAATGCGCTTCGATCCGGTAAGTGCGGATTACGGCGAATTCGGCGAGTTCTACATCGGCCTGCAACTCCCGCTCGACGAACTGTTCCGTCGATTGCAGCTTTAGCGGTCTTCCGCTTCCTCTACCTCTTCTCTCCCGAGATCAAGAGGAAGCGGAAGAGGAAGATTGTTTGGATGGGTGACAGAGCGGTCGATTGTGCACGCCTGGAAAGCGTGTGTGCCGCAAGGCACCAGGGGTTCGAATCCCCTCCCATCCGGACCCAATCTTCCTCTTAGTCTGAAGAGAGAGTGAGCTTATCCGTCGTTCGCGCTCCGCCGCGTCAGCACCTGCAAATTCTGCCGCACCTTTACGACGCTCGCGCTCGGCAGCACCCCGCGAAAATTCACCCCGGGATAAATGACGCAATCCCGTCCGAGGACCGATCCCGGATTGATCACCGCGTTGCAGCCGATCTCCGTCCGATCGCCGATCACCGCGCCGAACTTCGTCATTCCCGTCGCGATATCGCCGTCCGCCGCGCTGACATGGATCTCGCCATGATCCAATTTCACATTCGATAAAATCACGCCCGCGCCGAGATGCGCCCGATGCCCGAGGATCGAATCGCCGACGTAATTAAAATGCGGCACCTGCACTTCATCGAAAAGGATGCAGTTCTTGAATTCGCACGAGTTGCCCATCACCACGCCGTTGCCGACGATCACGTTCTCGCGCACGTAACATCCGCTCCGAATATGGCAATTCTCTCCGATCCACGCCGGCCCTTTTAACATCGCGCCCTGCTCCACAATCGTTCCCGCGCCGATGAAGACCGCGTTGCTGATAAACGGTTTTCCGACCAGCTCGCCGAGCACCGCCGGCTTCAACCGAAACTGCAAATAGCTCGCGATCTGCCGCAGCGCTTCCCAGACATACTTCTGCGCTTCAAACAGCTTTGGATGCGCGGTGTGTTCGAGACTGACAAATTCGGCCGGCGAAAACATGAGAGCTACGCTCCGCCGCGTCGCGTGAGTTTCTGCCCGTCCTTTGTGTCCCGGGCTTCCCAACCGCGCGCAGCCAGTTCGTCGCGCAATTCATCACTTTTTCTCCAATCCTTTGCAAGCCTCGCCTGCACTCGCGCCTCCGCCAGCGCCGCAATCTCCGCCGGCAATCCTGCGTCCTCGCCACTGATCGCCAGCACCTGATCGACGCGCTTCCACCATTCCAGCCACGCCTTCGCCTCGCTCGAATCCATCTCACCGACGTCCATCCGCCGATTCGTCTCCCGAATCGTCTCAAACAAAACGCCCAGCGCCCCGGAAATATTCAGATCATCATCCAGCGCGTCATGAAACCCTGGCGCTTCTTCCATTGGGCGTTGGGCGTTGGGCGTTGGGCGTTGGACGTTTTCTTTCTTCGCGTTTTCTTCGAGCCGGCGCACCCAATCCCCAATCCGCGCCAACGCCACTCGCGACTCTTCCATTCCTTCCCACGTAAAATTCAACGGCGCCCGATAATGCACCCGCATCAACGCGTACCGCACCTCGCGTCCCGTATATCCCTTCGCAATCACATCCGGCAACGTGTAAAAATTTCCTAACGACTTCGCCATCTTCTGGCAGTCCACCATCAGATGCGCGCAATGCAGCCAGTAGCGCACAAACTTTTTCCCCGTGCAGCCTTCCGTCTGCGCGATCTCCGCTTCGTGGTGCGGGAAAATGTTGTCGACCCCGCCGCAATGAATATCGAGCTGATCGCCCAGCAGCTGCGTCGCCATCGCGCTGCACTCGATGTGCCAGCCCGGCCGGCCGTCGCCCCACGGACTTTGCCATTTCACCGGGCCATCCGCTTCGTCCCACGCTTTCCAGAGCGCGAAATCGCCGATGTGTTCCTTGTCGTATTCATCGCTCTTCACGCGGCCGGTCGAGCGCAGTTCATCCAGATTCAGATGAGCCAGCTTTCCGTATTCCGGGAATTTGTTGATCCGGAAATAAACCGATTTGTCCTCAGCCTGATACGCGAGTCCGCGTTCCATTAGCGTTCCGATCATCTCGATCATCTTCGCGATCTCGCGCGGATCGGTCGCTTCCGGAAAAGAATCCGCGCGCTTGATCCGCAACGTCTCGAGATCGTCGAAGAACGCTTTCTTGAATTGCGCCGTGAATTCCGCCAGCGGAACGCCGGCATCGCGCGAGCCGCGGATCGTCTTGTCGTCGACGTCGGTGATGTTCATCACGCGGCGCACCGTGAATCCGCGCGATTCAAGATGCCGTTGCAACAAATCTTCAAACAGATAGGCGCGGAAATTTCCAATGTGCGCGTAGCTGTAGACTGTCGGGCCGCAGGTGTACATCTTCACCTCGCGTCTGGCCGGATCCAGTGGCCGGAATTCTTCGAGCGCCCGCGAGTAAGTGTTGAAAAGGCGGATCGCCATCGATCAAATGGAGTGATGGAGTGATGGAGTCATGGAGTGGTGGAATGCAGTCGAATCGATTTCCATTACCCCATTACTCCAGCACTCCATTACTCCATCTCCACGGTCGCCACCGCCATTGCCGCCATGCCTTCGCCGCGGCCGATCGCGCCCAGGCCTTCGTTCGTCGTCGCTTTGATGCTGACGCGCGTTGTTTCCAAACGGAGCGCGGCCGCGATCTTCTCCCGCATCGCGGGTATGTGCGGCGCGATCTTCGGCGCTTCCGCGATTAGCGTCGCGTCCACGTTCAGCGGTCGGGCGTGAATTTCGCCGAGCAGCGCGGTCACGCGTTGCAAAATCTCAATGCTGCTGATTCCGCGAATCGTCTCGTCGCTGTTGGGAAAATGATGACCGATATCGCTTTCACCAACTGCGCCGAGCAGCGCGTCCGCGATCGCGTGACAGATCACGTCCGCGTCGGAATGTCCTTCGAGACCGCGATCGTGTGGAATCTCGACTCCACCAAGAATCAGTCTCCGTCCGGCCGCGAGCCGATGCGCGTCGTAGCCGTTGCCGCAGCGGATGGTGCTCACAGTTTCAAATCGACCACGCCGTTCGACGCCACGATGCTGTATTTATCTTTCATGTCGGTGCGCGGTCTCATCTCCACCGTGCCGCCGGCGGTTTCCACCAGAATCCATCCGGCCGCAATGTCCCACAGACTGATACCCTGTTCGATGTAAGCGTCGAAGCGTCCGCACGCCACGTACGCCATGTCGAGCGCCGCGCTTCCCATCAATCGGCATTTGCGCGCGCGATGCACCATGTCTTGCAAAAGCGGCAGGCCGGCCGCGATCGTCACGCCCGTTTTCGACAAACCGACCGACACCACCGCCTCGCGCAAATCCGCGCGCTCGCTCACTCGAAATGGTTTGCCGTTCAGCGTCGGCTTCTCGCCTTTCTGCGCCTTCCAAAGTTCATCGCGCATCGGATCGTAAATCGCGCCGACGATAATTTCGCCGCGGTAACGAAGCGCGATCGAAACGCAGAAGTGCGGGATGCCGTAGAAAAAATTCACCGTGCCGTCGAGCGGATCGACCACCCATTGATGATCGCTCGTCTGATCGCCGACGATTCCCTCTTCGCCGTAGAGCGCGTGTTCCGGAAACTTTTTCAGGAGCAGATCGGTGATCAGAGTCTGCGTGCGAACGTCGATCTCGAGCTTGATGTCGTGCGCTTCGGCCGAGTTCACCCGAAGCGGCTGCTGAAAAGAATGGCGCAGCAATTCGCCAGCGGCCTGCGCCGCTTCCACTGCTGCGTCGAGATAATGGGTCATGAAGCTTCGAGAGTCTGGCGCGCGCCGTGCGCTCTGCCATTCAACCATTCAAATTCTGCGGGCGCAAAAAAAACCGGGGGGAGAAAATTCATTCTCCCCCCGGGTTGAAGTTATTGAATTGGAACTACGAAAGAGCTTCGTAGTCGTTACCGCGATATTTGGAAACTAGTGTTTCTTTTTCTTCGCGGCCGCCTTTTTCTTGGCGGGCTTCTTAGCTTTTTTCTTAGCTGCCATATCGACTAATCCCCCCTTTCGGTCCGCTTTCGCGGTGGGTTGGTGAAGGATTTTTTTAACTTCACTTAACGTTGTCAGTAATCACCATGATTTTTTTGTCAAACCTTTTTCAAATTTCTTTTCAAAAATTTTCACGAGTTCGCGCGCGATTATTTTTTTTGGAGCGCGCAAAACTTTTTTAATTTCACCGTCGCGAAAAAAAATCGTGACCTCGTTTTCGTCGCTTTCCATTCCGGTTTCGCTCCCGCTCACGTCGTTCGCCACAATGGCGTCGCAATTTTTTGCGCGCAGCTTTTTCTGCGCATTGATTTTCAAATCGTGTGTCTCGGCCGCGAAACCGATCGCGAGATAACGGCGGCGCTTCGGCAGCGACGCGAGAATGTCGCGCGTCGGAACGAGCCGGAGCGCAAATCCGTTTTTCTTTTTCTTCAATTTTAGCGCGGACGGTGTCGCGGGTTTGTAATCCGAGACGGCGGCGCACATCACGAAGACATCACAGCGTCGCAACGCGCGATGCACTTCCCGATACAGTTCCTCAGCGGTTGTGATCGAAATAACCGTCGCGCCGCGCGGCGGCGCGATCGCCGCTGGTCCTGAGATGAGCGTGACGTGGTGCTTCTTCGCGAGTGCCGCTTCCGCGATCGCGTACCCCATTTTTCCCGACGATCGATTACTGATGAAGCGGACCGGATCGATCGCTTCGCGCGTCGGACCGGCGGTGACGACGAACCTCACGCGATGAGATTGTCCTGGCGCGCAAGAAGGAACTCAGCGCGGAACGCGATCTCGTCCACCTTCCACAAACGTCCGACGCCTTCGTACCCGCACGCGAGCATTCCTGCTTCCGGCCCGATGAATTCCACGCCGCGTTCTTTCAACGTCGCCACATTTTTTTGTGTCGCTGCGTGTTCCCACATTTTTCCATTCATGGCCGGCGCGATCAAAATTTGGGCGCGGGTCGCAAGCGCGATCGCCGCCAGCGGATGACTGGCGAGTCCGTGCGCCAGTTCCGCGATCACGTTTGCGGTCGCCGGCGCGATGAGCAAAAGATTCGCGCGATCCGCCAGATCGATGTGCCCCGGCCGCCAGCTTTCCTTCTCGTCGAAGAAACTGGTCGTCACCGGATTCTTCGAGAGCGTTTGCAGCGTCAACGGCGTAATGAATTCAACCGCGTCGCGCGTCATCACGACAAAGACATCGTGCCCCTGCTTCACCAGCAGGCTCGCCAGCTCGGCCGATTTGTAGGCGGCAATGGAGCCGGTGACGCCGAGGACGACGCATTTTTGGTTGCTCACGACAGTTTCAATCTCCGGCTCAAATATCTTTCCGCGCCCATAATGTGCCGGAACTTTTGCAGATCCTCTTCCATTGATTTGCTGATGATGGTGTAACGATAATCGCGCCACAGTTCCATTTCACGCGCGGCCGTCACGATCCGCGATTCGATTTGCTCCGGCGTTTCGGTTCCGCGTTTGGTCAGACGGCGCCGCAACTCATCGAGATCCGGCGGCATAATGAAAACGTCGCAGAGCGCGCGCCGAATTGTTTCGTCGTCAGCATCTCGAATCGCGGCCGCGCCTTGAATGTCGACATCGATCAGGACATCGACGCCGTTTTGCAAATTGCTGATGAGCGGCTCGCGCGTCGTCCCGTAATAGCGGCCGTGGACATTCGCGTATTCTAAGAAATCGCCGGCGTCGACTCGCGCCAGGAAATCTTTCTCGGAAACAAAATGATAATCGTCGCCTTCGATCTCGCCGGCTCGCGGCGCGCGGGTCGTGCAGGAAACGGAGTAAACGAAATCCGGCGTCTGCCGGAGGGCATCGCAAAGCGTTGTCTTGCCCGCGCCCGATGGCGCCGAAACCACGAATAAAATTCCCGTGCGGGTAAATTGCTTACTCAAGGTTCTGGATTTGTTCGCGGATCTTCTCGAGCTCCGATTTGCAGGCAACGACGTGCTGCGAAATCTCCGCGTCGTTGGATTTCGCGCCGAGCGTGTTCAATTCGCGGAAAATTTCCTGGGTGATGAATTCGAGCGTGCGCCCGACCGGCTCGTTCTTGCGCAGGTGATGCGCGAACTGCGCGAGATGACTTTCGAGCCGCGTCAGTTCTTCCGAAATGTCGGAACGATCGGCAAAGATCGTGACTTCTTTCAGCAACCGTTCATCGTCGAGCGGCAGATCGAGTCCCGCTTTTTCCAAACGTTCGCGCAGGACCGCGCGATATTTTTTTACGACGTCCGGATACAGCTTTCGGATTTCCTTAATCTCGGCGCGCAAAGTTTTCAGGCGATGGATCAAATCTTTCGCGAGGTGCTTTCCTTCTTGCTCGCGCATTTTGACTAGATCGCCGAGCGCGCTGTTGAGCGCGCGTTGCACGCCCGGCCAGGCATCGTCGGCATTCACGCTGTGTTCCGGCGAACGCATGACGCCCGGCGCCTGAAGGATAGTGCCGATCGTGATTTCGCCCGGCGCGCTCAATTCTTTCTGCAAAGTCAGCATCGCTTCGTGGTAGGAGCGCGCGAGCGCGGTATCGAGCGCCAGAGCGCCGGCGCCGTTGGCGTTTTCCTGCAGGCCGATCATGACGTTCATCCGGCCGCGGGAGATTTTCTCATTGATCGCCTGGCGAATGCGTGGCTCGAGCATGGCGAGATCGCGCGGCAAATTAATGACGATATCGCTCTGCTTCCGATTCACGGAATTCAGTTCGACGCTGATCTTCGTGCCGGCGTGGTCCGCTTCACCGCGCCCGTAGCCCGTCATGCTTCTCATTTAGAATCCAAAATGCGCAGCCGCCTGTGACACATCTTTATCGCCCCGTCCGGAGCAATTGATGACGAGGAGTGTATCGGGCGAAAGCGAGGGCGCGATCTTAATTGTGTGCGCGATGGCGTGGGCAGTTTCGAGGGCGGGAATAATGCCCTCGGTTTCAGCCAGCGTTTGGAAAGCGGCAAGCGCTTCGTCGTCGGTCGCGAAAACGTATTCGATTCGTTTTTGGTCGCGCAAGTAACTGTGTTCCGGGCCGACCGCCGCGTAATCGAGGCCGGCGGAAACAGAATGGGTCAACTCGATTTGTCCATCGTCGTTCGCCAGGACGAAAGTCTTTGTGCCTTGCAGGACTCCGAGCCGGCCGCCTTGGAAACGCGCGGCGTGTTTGCCCGTCCGAATTCCTTCTCCGCCGGCCTCGACGCCGATCATTCGGACGGATTTGTCTTCGAGAAACGGATGAAAAATTCCGATGGCGTTACTGCCGCCACCGACGCAAGCGATCAGAATGTCGGGCAGTCGTCCTTCGCGTTTCAGAATTTGTTCACGAGTTTCGGTTCCGATCACGCGTTGGAAATCGCGGACCATCATCGGATACGGATGCGAGCCGAGCGCGGATCCGAGAATGTAATGGGTGGTGCGGACGTTCGTGACCCAATCGCGCATCGCTTCGTTGATCGCCTCCTTCAAGGTGGCTTGTCCGGCGGTGACGGGCACAACCTTCGCGCCGAGGAAACGCATGCGAGCGACGTTGAGCGCCTGGCGTTCCATGTCGACGCTTCCCATGTAAACGACGCACTCATAACCGAAATGCGCCGCAACGGTTGCCGAAGCAACACCATGCTGGCCGGCGCCGGTCTCGGCGATAATGCGAGTCTTGCCCATGCGGCGCCCGAGCAGGATCTGGCCGAGCGCGTTATTGATTTTGTGCGCGCCGGTGTGGAGAAGGTCCTCGCGCTTCAGATAAATTTTCGCGCCGCCGAGATTTTTTGTAAGCCGCTCGGCGAAATACAACGGAGTGGGGCGGCCGGCGAAATTGTGGAGGAGATCGTCCAGCTCGCCCTGAAATTTCGGGTCGGCTTTCGCGCGTTCGTATTCCGCGGTGAGGTCGTTCAGCGCGGACATGAGCGTTTCCGGAACGAACATTCCGCCATAGGGACCGAAATGGCCGTGGGAATCGGGAAGCTGTTGCGCGTTCGTCGTCACAAGCGGAAAACGTCCAACGTCCAACGCCCAACGTCCAACGTCGAATTAGGAGGACCGATTCGAAGCGAGAATGTCGTTGAGCGCGCGGCGATGGGGTGAGGGCAAAGGAATGGACGCGAGGTCACGGCGAGAGAACCAACGGCGGGTTGCGGTTTGCCTTGAAACTCCGGCGCCTCGATAAACCGCAAGCGTGATTCTGTGATGGGTAAAGGGAAAGTCGGAGCGGTGCAGTGGCGGGATTTTCGTAGGCGAACGATTTAGTCGGGGCAAGATCCACATTCCGCGCCAGCGATCGGTTGATTGTTCGAGCAGGACACGTCCGCGGCGCGCGACGAAGGCGTGATTCTCCGTTCGAAGTTGAAGTGCGGGTCGCGGCTTCTTTCGCGGCAGGGCGAAAGGATCAGTCGTCCGGCAGAAACGTCGAACCGGACAAACCGCGCATTTGGGACGCGCTCCGCAGACGAGTGCTCCCAATTCCATCAGGGCCGAATTATGCTCGCCGGCCTTTCGCTTCGGCAGAAGTTCAGTGGCATGAGACCAGAGCTGTTCGCGTCCGGCACTCGTATCGATCGGGGTTTGCAGATCGAAGACCCGCGCCAAAACGCGCGCTATGTTTGCCTCGACGATTGGAACTGCGTGATCGAAAGCGAACGTCGCGATGGCGTTTGCAGTGTAGCGACCGATGCCCGGCAATTCACGGATGATGTCCGGCGAATCCGGAAACCAATCGCCATGTTTTTTTGTAATAGCGATCGCCGCCGCCCGCAGATTTCGCGCACGAGAATAATAGCCGAGCCCCTGCCATGCGTGAAGGACGTCATCTTCTGAAGCCGTCGCGAGAGCCGCGACAGTGGGAAACCGCCGCAGCCATTCATTATAATAAGGCACCACAGTAGCGGCCTGGGTTTGCTGGAGCATCACCTCGGACACGAGAATCGCGTAGGGATCGGAGGTGCGACGCCAGGGAAGATCGCGTGCGTTTTTTCGGTACCAGGAAAGAAGCGCGCGGCGGAAGGACGAAGCGGAAGCGGGATCCACGTGATTGAAGAAAACGTCGAACGCCCAACGCCGAACGTCCAACGCCGAATTCAGAGTCTTTCATTCGACATTGGACGTTGGGCGTTCGGCGTTGAACGTTTGCCCCTTCCGACGAATGACTTCCTACACTCATCCGCTCACGTCAGCACAAGCCACGAAGCTCCGCGCGTTGCTGAAGGATCTCGGCTTCGAATTTGCCGAGCGGCCTTACACACTTTTTTTCGCGCAGAAAAATAAACTCAGCGTGGCGGTCTACGAAAAGGGGCCAAAGATCCTGCTGCAAGGGAAGGGGATCGAAGAGTTCGTCCAGTTCGAGCTGGAGCCGAAAATTCTCGAAGAGGCGAAGCTTGGTTACGAGGAAGTGCATTCGCCGGAAATGTTCGAGCCGCATTTCGGGATCGATGAAAGCGGGAAGGGCGATTTCTTTGGGCCGCTGGTTATTGCCGGCGTTTACGTGGATCGCGAGATCGCGCGAAAGTTTCTCGACGCCGGAATCCAGGACAGCAAACGCATCGGCTCCGACAAACGGATCCGGGACTTGGCGAAGATCATCCGCACAACGCCGGGTGCGATTGGCGACACGGTCACGATCGGTCCGGAGCGCTACAACGATCTCTACGAAAAGTTCGCGAACCTCAACAGCCTCCTCGGCTGGGGGCACGCCCGCGTGATTGAGAATCTGTTGCAAAGAAAACCGGATTGCCCGCGGGCGTTGTCGGACAAATTCGCCGACGCGAGCGTGATCGAGAAGGCGCTGCTCAAGCACGGGCAGAAAATTCGCCTGGAGCAACGAACCAAAGCCGAATCGGACCTCGCGGTGGCCGCGGCGTCGATCCTTGCCCGCGAAGCGTTTATCGATTGGCTGGAAAGCCGAGGCAAGGCGCTCGGCGTGAGACTCGGGCGAGGAGTTTCGGCGGACGTAAAGGGCGTCGCGAAAAAGGTAGCCGAAAACGGCGGCCCGGAGGCGCTGCGGAAAGTCGCAAAATTGCATTTCCGAACGGCGCACGAGGTAGCGCCGGCTCATTTTGCGGCGCCGCCGCCTCGGAAGCCCTGGCGGAAATAACTGGACCGTCCTCCCGGCGCAGGCAGGCAAGATTCCTGCTTAGTTTTTACCGCTGACGCGCCATTTGTGGAAACCAGGATCCTTATATTGAATGCCGACCCGGTCTTTCAGGACCGATCTCTGGCCATTCTCGACGAATTCGACGGCATCGAGACCCGCGTGGTCCGTACCATGCCGGAAGCAGTGTCCATTTTGCTCGCCGAGAACTTCGACGGTTTCGTGGTCGAAGGCGAGAACCCGATTGCGGTGGAACAGGCGGCCAGCGCACGGCAGCATTTCCCTTCCCTCAAGATCGTGTGTCTCTCGCCGCGATCCAAGGATGCTGCGGCATCCGGGATTGCCCGACAGCAAAAAGTCACGCTCATCGCGAGCGACACCACCGAGCGAAATCTTCGGAAACAGCTTCAGGAATTTGTGTCGTCGCTCGCGCAAGGTGGAACGCCGGCGGAAGGGATCGATCCCTGCCATTCCCTGATCGGCAACCTGAACCAGTTTTCCGCTGCCGAAATTCTCCAAATGAGCTGCCTCGGCCAGCGGAGCGGACGTTTTACTTTCAAATCGGGCCGCGGCAACAGCGAAATTTATCTCGCGCATGGCTCGGTTCGGCATGCCGTTTACGGTTCCCTCGAAGGCGAATCCGCCGTGGCGGAGATTTTCCGCTGGCGTCAGGGCCGGTTTTATTTTGAAGAAGGCATCATCAGCCAGGTCCAGACGGTGGATCGGCCGTGGGCTCATCTGTTGATCGATAATTTGCAGAAGCTTGACGAGACCCTGGAACTTTCCGCGACCGGTCCTCTATGAGAGACAAAGCGCTTGAAACCCAGCTGCGTTTGCTCACGCTTCAGGTGGATAACTGGAAGAAGCTTCACGACCTGATCACCTACGGTCTGGACAAGGCGCGTCCGATCATTTCGGCGGAGCAGGAGCGGCAATTTACGGAGATCCGCGCGAATCTTTTGCAGGAAACAGAACACGTGTTCGGCGCGCTCGGGGTCCTCGGCGAACTCTCCGGCCGCGCGATGAACGTGCTTCAGCGCGGTGTCTCAGTCCGCGGTGTCCGCGAACTCTCGAATGAGGACGTGCGGCGGCTGGAGACGGAATGGAATGGCGTTTTCACGAAGCTCGGTGTGATCCAGGGGCAACTGAAATCCCGGCGCAAATCGCTCGCGGAACAGAGCCCGGTTTCGTATTACCTCAGCCGGCTTTTCAGTCGTCCGGCAACGACCTAACCCGCATCCGGGACAAAAAGTCGTAAGATTGAGGGTTGGCTGGCAGGGGAGCCCTTCGAATTTAATTGCAATTCCTGCCCACCATCTTAGTAGCGGGGCACGATTACTTTGTGTATGCCAAAGCTCACCAAGAGGGACATCGTTGTGGCCATCAGCAACCAGACGGGGATGGTGCAGCACGACGTTTTTGAGGTCGTGCAGCGGACGCTCGATCATATTACCAACAGCCTGGCGAATAATGTCGCAGTAGAACTGCGCAACTTTGGGGTCTTTCAACCGCGCCTGACCAAGCCGCGAGTCGGACGTAATCCCAACGAACCGGGCAGCAGTTTTGTGATCCCGCCGCGGGCGACCGTGAAATTCAAGGCTGGCAAAATCATGCGCCAGCGCGTGGAAAAACTTTCGCGCGAATTGAAGGAAGCGTCGGAGCGCAAAGCCGCCGAACAGCAACAGAGCGCAGCGACTGTCCAGACAGTAAATTGACGATCAGGATCGAATGGCTGCTTCCGGTTCCGCGAGCAGCATCTGAATCGCTTCGTCTAGCCGATCGAAGTTGATCGGTTTCGTGAGGTGTTCGGAAAAACCGGCCGCCCGGGCTCGACTTACGTCATTCTCCATCCCGAACCCACTCAGCGCGATTCCGCGCAGATTTCTCGTGGCGCTCAATTCCTGCATCAACTCGTAACCGGAACGATCCGGCAAACCGATGTCGCTGATCACCAAATCGAATGCTTCGTCTTCCGCTTTCTTCACCGCCTGGTCGGCCGTGTGCGCGACGGTGACGCGATAGCCGCGGCGCTCCATCATCATTTTCATCCCAGTGCAAGTGTCGACGTGATCGTCGACCACGAGGACGCGCGGACCTGTCCCTTTCGCTTTTCTCGTTTTCAAGGCGACCTCACTCGGTCCCTTCGATTCCGGTGCAGCGGGCACGACCGCGGGGGTTGCGACCGTGGACAGCGTGACGATGAAAGTGGCGCCGCGATTTTTCCCGGCGCTTTCGGCTTTAATGGTTCCGCCGTGAGCGTGGACCATCGCCTTGGAAATCGCGAGGCCGAGGCCCAGACCGCCGAAGCGGCGGGTGATCGAGCTTTGGCCCTGCTCAAACGCGTTGAAGATCCGGTCCATTTGGTCGGGCTCAATGCCGATGCCGGTGTCCGTGGTCCGAATTTCGACCACGTCCGGCGTGGGATTCAACGTTTCGATGACGATGCGGCCCTTTTCCGGCGTAAATTTCACGCTGTTCTTGACGAGATTCCAGAACACCTGCTGCAGTCGTGCCGGATCGCCTTCCACGTAGGCCCGCTCGGCGCGGAGCCGAAACTCGATCTTCAAGTCTTTCGCCGCAATTTCTTCGCGGCAGATTTCGTAGGAGCGCTGCAGAATTTCGTGCACGCTCGCGGTTTCGAGACTGAGCTGAAGCTTTCCTTTCGAGATGCGAGTCACGTCGAGCAAGTCATCGATGAGCCGCGCTTCGAGCTCGACGTTTCGGCGAATGACCTCGAGCGCTCGGCGAACGTCGGGCGAATCGCCGGCGCCCGCTTCCAATTCGCCCACCATCGCAATGACCGGCGAAAGCGGGTTGCGTAATTCATGAGAGAGCAGGGCCAGGAATTGGTCCTTGGCCGCGTTCGCGCCGATCAATTCCTGGCGCAACGTCATGTCGCGCGTTTTGTCTTCCATGAGATAAAGCACGCCCTGGATGGTTTGCTCGGACGTTTGGAGCCGCAGCAGGTTCACGTTCACGAAACGCGTCATCCCATCGCGGTCCACGAAAGCGTGCTCGACGAGCTGGTAAGGCGCGCCGAACGCCAGCACGCGCTCGATCGCTTCGCCCGGGGCGATTTTCACCTCGTCGTAAATCGCTTCGTAAATATCTCGTCCGTCCGGCAGCTCACCAAAGCGTCGCGCCATGTCGACGAACGCCTGGTTCGCCTGGATAAAGTGACGCGACTCCGGATCAACCAGCGCGATGCCGCTCGGCATGTTCGCGAGAATTTTTTCGTTGAAAATAACTTCGCGCTCGATCCGCCGGGAGGCTTCGGCCTGGCGGCGCGCGACTCTTCCCGCGAGCCAGGCAGCGACCGCCGTCACGACGATCAGCCACAAGGCCGGGATCGTAATTTTATCCAAGAGATCGCGCACCGGCCGATACGCGACGGCTCTTGGTTGTTCGACAATCGTCATCCAACCGGTGCTCTCGACGGTCGTGAACGAATAAATATTTCCATCGCGCTCGATCGACCCAGTTTTCATCGCCCGGATTTCGTCGATGATTTTCGTGATCCGGGGCGGCGCCGGATCGGTGTTCGGCGCGAAGTTGTTTGTGAATAGCGGCGCGCCAGTTTGATCGACGATCTGGCAGATTGCCTGTTCCGCGAAATCGATAGACGACAAGCGCTTCCCCATGCGTTCGACGAGAACCCAGACGCCGAGGTAACCGGCGACGTTACCTTCCGGCGTGCGGACCGCGCCGGCGATCGCTGTCGCCATGCGACTGTCCGATGGGCGCGGATGAACCGGCGAAACGTAAACGTCGGGCGATCCCATCGCGCCTTCGCGCCAAAGGGCGGCTGAAAAACTTGGCGCATCCGACGGCGCAACCGCGGGCAACGACGCGATCAGGTTGCCGTCAATATCCGTGATGAACATTCCGTCGATGCGGGGATGGGAATAGAAGGTCTGGGCGAGCCACTGCTGCGCGAAGGTCGAGGCCGCCGGCCCGGCCATGATTTTCGCGACGTCAGGTTGCGTTTGATAATACTCGATCACGCTGCCGGTGTGGCTGAGATCGTCGCCGACCAGGTGCGCGATCAATTGCACAAAGGTCTGGCGATCGTGCAGGATTTTACTTTCGAGCGTGTTGGTCAGGATCGTGTAAGAGACGACCAGCATGAGGATGGAGGGAAACCAGCCAGCGAGCAGGATGGCGATGACGATGTTGTAACGGGCGAGCCGGTCGCGGTCTCGCCGCTTGAGATGCGCGAGAAATGGGATGGACTGGAGCCACGACATCGCGAGAAAAGTTCGGCTCTGTCTACGGTCGCGGCAAGCGGTGAATCAATCTCCCGCGGCGATCGCCGCGTTCAGCTCCCTCGCCTGCGCATGCAGGGTTTTCACGTCATCGAGGCCTGGTTTTTCCGGCGCGCGATTGAGAAGATCGCGAATCGAGTTCACGCCGGCGCGCACTTTTTCGAAGAGCGGTTTGTGGGCAATGCCTGGCGGCAGCGTTTTCATTTCTTCGGCAAAATAATTAATCAAATCCCGCTGCCAAAGAACGGCGGCGCGATCCGGTGTGTAGTTGCTCTCGACCGCGCCGGCGCAAATCTCGAGTCCGCGTAGCCAGCCGCCGAGGCTGATGAGGTGCGCCATTTTTTGATCTTTGAGTTCCGTCATCGCCTCCTCGACGTCTTGTTGGGTCGAAATCAATTCCCGCCGAACCGCCGTCCAATCCCCTTTTTTTCCCAATTCGGTAAGGCTGGCGCTGTGGCGCATCACGCGATCGCCCACGCCCAGACTGCGCGCCTGGCGCAGCAAAACGCGACCGAGGTCCTCGACCAGGTTTCGTTTTTGCGCTTCGACGATCAGGAAGCCGTCAGCGACGAGCCCGCCGAAAATCATTCCCATTTGTTCGCGGCTCGCGCGGGCCGCCTGGGGAAAATCGCGCTTCAATTGCTCGTAGGGGAGCGGCTTGAGATCGTCGAGCTGCTGGAAAATCTCGGCCACCGAGGGCGCGGTATAAGGATTGACCCCGAGCTCCTCGCGCTCATGCTCGACTGGTTCCTCCGCCGGGAGAGACCAGGCGCCTGTATATATAATAAGAGCAACTCCCAGCCTGATGATGGCCTTCATTCTCAATTGATTCGCGTGCCGACAGCCGCTCGCTTGCATGGCGCAACTGTCCCCCTAAACTCGCCCAAACCACCTCTTTGTCCCTCGAAAAATGCCTCCGCTTCTCACGGGCAAACCCCCGATTTTTGATTTGACGGATGCGAGGGAAGCGGCATCATGTCGCCCTGCTCCGAACAATGCGTCGGAGCAGTTTCTCTAATCCGATATGCAAGGAAGCCTCGCCTCGATCATTTGGACGATTTGCTACATGAGCGTGCTCATCGGCCTCTCGGCATACGGCATTCATCGTTACGTCATCATTTACCTGTTTTTGAAGCACCGGAAACGCGGTGCTGTGCCGGCCGGCCATTTCGAGCAGTTGCCGAGGGTGACGGTGCAACTGCCGATCTTTAATGAAGTTTACGTTGTCGAGCGACTCCTGCGTTCAACGAGCGAGATCGATTATCCGAAAGATCTTCTCCACATCCAGGTGCTGGACGATTCGACGGACGATACCAGGGAGCTGACGGCCGCGTGCGTGGCGGAATTGCAGGGACGCGGGTTCGACGTGGAGTTGATCCATCGGACGGACCGCACCGGTTTCAAAGCCGGTGCGCTCGAGACCGGGCTGGCTTCGACGGAAAGCGATTTCGTCTGCATCCTCGACGCGGATTTCGTTCCGACGCCAGACCTCCTGAAGCGAACGATCCATTTTTTCACCGACCCGAAGGTCGGGATGATTCAGACGCGCTGGGGCCACTTGAATCGCGGCTACTCATTGCTCACCCGCGTTCAAGCGATGTTCCTCGACGGCCACTTGCTCCTCGAACAGACGGCGCGCAGCCGCAGCGGACGGTTCTTCAATTTCAACGGAACGGCCGGGCTCTGGCGCCGGTCGTGTATCGACGAAGCCGGCGGTTGGCAACACGACACGCTGACGGAAGATCTCGACCTGAGTTATCGGGCGCAGCTTGCCGGCTGGAAATTTATTTTCCTGCCCGATGTGATCACGCCCGCTGAATTGCCGGTGGACATGAACGGCTTCAAGTCGCAACAGCATCGTTGGACCAAAGGCTCGATCCAGACCTGCAAGAAATTGTTGCCGACGATCTGGCGCAGCCCGCTTCCGCTCATCATCAAGATCGAAGCGACGGCGCATCTTACTTCGAACTTCGCCTACCTCCTGCTCGCCTGTCTGTGCGTGCTCCTTCATCCCTCCACGGGCGGCCCGCAGGCGACATGGGTGCGAACGTTTTTGCTCGACGTTCCGATCTTTCTCACCGCGTCGGTTTCCGTCGCGGTGTTTTACATTTGCGCGCAGCGCGAGCTCAATCCGCGCACCTGGATGAAAGAGATCCTGCTGTTGCCGGCGCTCCTCGCACTCGGCGTAGGATTGTCGATCAACAATGCCCGCGCGGTTCTCGAAGCCGTCTTCAATCACAAATCGGATTTCGCCCGCACGCCGAAGTACGGCATCGAGCGCAAAGCCCAGCCGTGGCGTTCCTGTAAATACACGCCGCTTAAATCGCTGCTGCCTTTGGCTGAAATGGCGTTCGCAATTTACTTTTCCTACTTCCTCTGGTTCGCCATCGATCATCGCCAATGGATCTCCGTGCCGTTCCTCGCGATGTTCCAGCTCGGGTTCCTTTATGTCTCGCTTTCCTCGTTCAGCCGGTGGATGCCGCGCCTGAATTTCGGAGGCGGCGAACGCGCGGCGGCGACAATTCCCGCGTGACAACCGCGGAAATTCTAGTAAGAAGCGCAACATGTTTCGTCGGCTTGCCCTGGTCGCGATAGCCATTTTCGCCGTCGGCCCAAGCCTCCGCGCGGAAGGCCCCAGCCGCGTTATCATCAGCGTGAAAGAGCAGAAGCTCATGCTCATGGCGGATGGCGCTCGAATCGCGATGTATCCGATTTCCACTTCGAAGTTCGGGGTCGGCGATGCCTGGGGACGAATGACGACACCGCTCGGGTTTCTCCAAGTCGCCCAGAAAATCGGCGATCATGCGCCGGTCGGCGCCGTGTTTCGCAATCGCCGGTTCACGGGCGAAATCCTCAAACCCAACGCGCCGGGACGCGATCCGGTCATTACCCGAATCATTTGGTTGCGCGGTCTTCAGGCGGAAAACGCGCATGCCTTTAGCCGCTGCATTTATATTCACGGCACGCCCGAGGAACGGACGATCGGCAGGCCTGCGAGCTACGGTTGCATCCGAATGAAATCGCGCGACGTCGCTGAGCTGTACGCGCAGCTGCCCATTGGGGCGGTCGTCGAAATCGTCAACGACAAGCTGCCGAAGATTCCGAAGGCGCCGGCGGGAACCATCTTCGCTCTTCAGACGGCGAAGCCGGAACCCCAAGCCGAAGCGAAAGCCGAGCCGGAAAAAATTGCTGAGGTAGCCGAGGCGCCTGTGGAGAAGAAGGTAGTGAAGCCGGCGCCGAAGCCATCGAAGACAGTTAAGAAGAATCTGAAGGAACAGCCGCACTTCGGTCGCAGCGCCTAGTTCATCAGAGCGGTTGACAGCGCGGCAGCTCTCCGCGACCCTGCCCGCTCACAAATTTCCGACCATGGCCAATACACGATCCGCTGCCAAACGTTCCCGCCAAACCACCAAGCGCTCATTGCGCAATCGCGCTGTCATCACTCGCCTTCGCCGCATGCAGAAAGGCGTTTCCTCCGCGGCTGGCGCGAAGCCGGAAGCCAAGGATGTGCGCGCGATGATTTCCGCGATCGATAAAGCGGCCAAGCGCGGCATCATTCATAAGAACGCCGCGAAACGGCGGAAGGCGCGACTGAACAAGTCGTTAGGCAACGTCGCCGGGACCGCGCCTGCGGCCTAGGCTTGCGCTGCCATTCAGAGGAGTTAGAATTCGGTCGCCATGATTCCCGCACTCCTTCTCATCATCGCAGCCGTCGCGTATCGGATTGTGACCGGCCTCGCCATTATTTCTGGTTCGACGGCGCTCTCTAACTTTGCCCCGATGGCCGCCATCGCGCTTTGCGCCGCCGCTTATTTCCCGTCGAAATTCAAATTTACCGTCCCGATAATTGCGCTGCTCATTTCCGACGTGGTGCTGAATTTGTCCTATGGCTTTTCCTTGTTCAGCCCTTTTGTCGTCTCGCATTACATCGGCTTCGCCCTCGTCGGTGCGCTGGGTTGGTTACTGCGGAATCGCGCGTCGGTGAAGACGCTGCTGCCGGCATCGATCGCGGCGTCGGTCATCTTTTACGTGATCACGAATGCCGTTTCGTGGCTCTTCGATCCCGGTTACGCGAAGAATTTCGCCGGGCTCATCCAGGCGCTGACCGTCGGTCTGCCGCAATACAGCGCCACGCCCAGCTGGATGTTTTTCCGTAACTCGGTCGTGAGCGATTTGCTCTTCACCGGGCTTTTCATTCTCTGTTTCCATTGGGGCCGCGCCACCGAGCCTGCCCGCGTGACCTCCGCCCAGCCGCGCACAATTTAATCCGGCCTTATGTCGCAGCCGGAGCAACGCGACGAGGTCGAGATTCTCTCGTTGATGCTTCTCATTCGGCGTTTTGAGGAGCGGGCGAGCCAGCAATATCAGGCGCAGAAAATCGGCGGCTTCTGTCATCTCTACATTGGACAGGAAGCAGTCGTTTGCGGTGCGGTCGCGGCCGCGCGGCCGGATGATTATTTGATCACGGCGTACCGCGATCATGCGCACGCCCTGGCCCGCGGCACGAGCGCGAACGCCTGCATGGCGGAATTATTCGGAAAAGCGACCGGCTGTTCCCGCGGGCTTGGCGGGTCGATGCATTACTTCAACAAGGAACGCCACATGTATGGTGGGCACGCGATCGTTGCCGCGCACGTGCCGCTCGCAGTCGGAATGGCGTTCGCTTCGAAGTATCGCAATGAGGATCGAGTGACGCTCTGCTTTTTCGGGGACGGCGCCATCAACCAGGGATCGTTTCACGAAGCGCTGAACCTGGCGGCGCTCTACCGGTTGCCGGTCGTGTTCATCTGCGAAAATAACTTGTTCGCGATGGGAACGAGCGTCGAGCGCTCGACTTCGCTAAAGGAAATCGTCGAACGCGCGGAAGGTTACGACATTCCCGGCACGGTGATCGACGGAATGAATTTTCGCGAAGTGCGCGACAAACTTTCGGGAATCATCTCGTCAATCCGGGGCGATCCGCATCCGGCTTTCGCCGAAGTGCGGACGTACCGGTATCGCGGCCACTCGATGTCGGATCCCGCCAGTTATCGAACCAAAGAGCAGCTCGAGAAGTATCGGATGGACGATCCGATCACGCGATTGCGGGCGCAACTCACTCGCGAAGATAAACTGACGCACGAACAATTCGACCGGATGGACAAGGAGGCGAAAGACACTGCCCTCGCCAGCGTGAAATTCGCCGAGGAAAGTCCGGAGCCGCCGCTCGAAAAACTTTACGATTACACCTATTCAGGCGCAGCCCCCGTCCCTGTCGAAAGCGAGAAATCGTGAGAGAAATCACTTACCGCCAGGCTCTCAACGAAGCGCTCGCCGAAGAATTGGAGCGCGATCCGAATGTTTTCCTGATGGGCGAGGAAGTGGCGGAATACAACGGCGCCTACAAAGTGAGCCAGGGACTGCTCGAACGCTTCGGCCCCAAGCGAATCATCGACACGCCGATCAGCGAGAACGGTTTCGCCGGCCTCGGCGTGGGCGCGGCGATGGTGGGACTGCGCCCGATTATCGAGTTCATGACTTTCAGTTTTTCGTTCGTCGCCTTCGACCAGGTGGTCAACAACGCGCCGAACATGCTCACGATGTCCGGCGGCCAGTTCAATATTCCGATTACCTTTCGCGGACCGAACGGACCCGCCCATCAGCTCGGCGCGACTCATTCGCACGCGACCGAATGCCTTTACGCCAACGTTCCCGGTTTGAAAATCTGCACTCCCGCCACGCCCCGGGACGCGAAAGGATTGTTGAAGACGGCGATCCGCGACAACGATCCTGTGCTCGTCCTTGAGGTAGAGCTTCTTTATAGCTCGAAGGGAATGGTCGAAGATGAAAACGTCGAGCTATTGATCCCGCTCGGCGAAGCGGAAGTGAAGCGCGAAGGAAGCGACGTGACGATCATCTGTTATGCGCAGACGGTGCCGCTGGCGCTCGCCGCCGCGGAAACGCTCGAGAACGAGGAAGAAATCAGCGCCGAAGTGCTCGACCTGCGCTCGATCAAGCCGCTCGATCTCGATGCCATTCTCAATTCCGTCTCGAAAACGCACCGCGTTGTCATCGTCGAGCAAGACCGGCCCTTTTGCGGCATCGGTGCCGAAGTTTCGTATCGAATCCAAAAAGAAATGTTCGATGGATTGGACGCGCCGATCCTGCGGGTGGCGCAGGAAGACGTTCCGATGCCGTACAACGAGCGCCTCGAGAAAGCCGTTCTCCCGAGAGCGTAGAAGTTGATCGCGGCGGTGAAGAAGGTTTGTTACGCCTAACGACGAATCCCATGCCTGAAATTCAAATGCCGAAACTGAGCGACACGATGACGGAGGGAACTCTCGTCGCGTGGAAAAAGAAGAAGGGCGATAAAGTCACGACGGGCGAAGTGATCGCCGAGATCGAGACCGACAAAGCGACCATGGAATGGGAGTCGCCGGAGGATGGAACCCTGACGGAGATTTACGTCGAGGAAGGCGGCAAGGTCGACGTTGGAACGAAGATCGCATTCATCGGCGCCGAAGGAGAAGCCGCGCCGAAGGAAGAAAAGAAAAAGGAGCCCGAGCCGAAGGCGAAAGAAGAAACAAAAGCGCCCGCGAAAAAGAAAGAGCAGGAGGAAACCGAGAAGTCAGCATCGGCGGAAGACAAGGAACCGGAGACCGCGCCGCCGCAGGAAAGTAAAGAAACCAATGCGCCTGAAAAAAAGCCGGCGCCGAAAGTCGAAGGCGGTGATGAAGCCCGCGTAAAGGCGTCGCCGATTGCCAGGCGACTCGCCGCCGAGCAAGGGATCGATCTTTCTGGTGTGAAGGGGACGGGTCCGGATGGTCGCGTGACCGAGAGCGACGTGCGCGCCGCAGCGAAATCGAAAGGACCATCCGCGCAACCGAAGTCGGCCGCGCCACGAATTCCGGCCGGCGAAGGTTCGCGGATCAGTTTGACCGGCATGCGCAAAGTAATTGCGGAACGGCTGGTCGAGAGCAAAGGGCCGGTCCCGCATTTCTATCTGAATATCGAGATTGATGCCGGGCCGTTGATGACGAAACGCTCCGAACTGAAATCCGCGGGCGAGAAAAGCGACAAGGCGAAGATCACGGTGAACGACTTTATCCTTAAGGCTGCGGTCGACGCCGCGGTGAAAGTTCCGAAGGCAAACGCGTCTTTCGACGGCGACGCCATCGTCCAATACAACGACGTGAATCTCGGGATCGCGGTCGCGTTGGAAGAAGGTTTGGTTACGCCAGTCATTCGCGCGGCGCAGGGGAAGTCGCTCCTCGAAATCAGCGAAGCAGTGAAAGATTTGGCGCATCGCGCGCGGAACAAACGGATGAAGCCGGAGGAATTCCAAGGCGGCACTTTCACGGTCTCGAATCTCGGCAGCTACGGCATCGACAGCTTCTCCGCGATCATCAATCCACCGCAGGGTTTCATCCTTTCCATTGGCGCGATCGTGAAGAAAGCAGTCATCGACGAGTCCAACGAGGTGGTTCCCGGCCATCAGATGAGCATCGGCATGAGCTGCGATCATCGCGTGATCGACGGTGCCCTCGGGGCCGAATACCTCAAAGCGCTCCGGCAATTGCTGGAGAACCCGACGCTGCTCTTGATCTAGTCGTTAGGCCATGGAAGAACGGCCGCCCGAGAAGCGCTTGGAGGTAGCGCCGTTCGCCGCTCAAGCCGCGCGCGGTGTTCTCCGCGATCCAAAGGCACGCCGGAAAACGATGGCCATTCTGCTGGCGGGCGCACTAACCCTGATCGCGTTGGGAATATTCGGAGCGAAAACATGGCTGGAACCTCACGAACATGCGGTGCGCTTTATCTTCTTTTGGTTAGCCTGCGGCTGGATCACGTTTACGGCGCTCCTGCTCGCGTTACTCGATTTGCTGGTCGTCCGGACAGCTGCGCGCCAGGCGCGTAAAGCGCTACGCGGCGAAGTCGAACAAGCCTCTGACGTCAATCGGAAACCGTAACCAGCCGCGGCCAGCGCCACCGGGCGACTACGACAACAAGAAAGGCCACGGCACTCAGGCATGCGCCGAGCCAAAGCCATGGATTGCGATACTGAAGCACGATCTTGTGGTTACCCGACGTCACCGGCAAACCTAGCAGACCAGCATCCACGCGAGCGATCGGAACTGATTGCCCGTCCTGAAATGCTTTCCACCCTGCATTGAATGGAGTTTGCAGGACCAGGATGCCGTCCCGGTCCATTCTGAGATCACCCTCAACGCGGCTTTGGGTAAACGAGGTAAGCTGAAGAGCAGTCGCGCGCCTTTGTCCCACCACTATCGGAAAGGATGATGCTGCGAGCTCCTTTTCCAAGTCAGCGGGGTTTGTTCTCGGCAAGTTTCCGAAGGCCGCGAGGCTGCTCTCCTCCAGTACGGCCACAACCAGCAATGCTTGCTCTTTGCCGTCGCGCGTAAGCTGCAGGAACTCATTCTCTGGCAGGTAACGGTTATAGGTTAGTCCGAAGGGGAGAAAAAAGGCGTTACGAAACAGATAGCTGTCGCCGTAACGATTCACCAGCTCGTATTGAGCCGCACGCTGGAATGGTTGCGGGTCTTCAACGAGGGCGAATTTCTCGCCTGCAAACATCGAAAGGACAAAGTTGCCGGTAAGGCCGATCGTCCACCGGGTATCGGTCTCGTGGTAGCCGGTCAACGCCTCGACGGCGGCAAGGAAACGAATGTAATTAGAGTCATTGAACGATCCGTAGGAAGAGGTGCCATAGTAGCTGAGCAGCATCGCCTCGTTCGAATCCAGTTCCGCGCCTTGTTCGCCCGAGCGCAGCCTCGTATAGCGGAAGAACGAGTTGTCATCGCGCTTAAGATCTGCGGCCGCCCGAAAGGCATCGGCATTTGCGGCCACGCCATCTACAAGCTCCGCTTTCTTGACGAATTGTCGGTTGCCAACAGTAATACTGTTAAAATGGATAAGCTCGGCGGCGGTAACGGCGAGCGCACAGTAAAGTGCCACAACAGGTTTATTCGTTAGTCTTCCGGCCGTAAAGATCGCGACATACAATACCAGATAAATCATGATCGCGATTCTGAGCTGGGAATCGATTACGTTGCGGATGGCGTCCAATTGCAGGAAAAGGGCGCCTGCCAAGACGCCTGCCCAGGCTAGCAGCAGCCAGATACTGAACGCGCTTCGCTCCGAATAACGCTTCAGCACTACCCCAATTAGTGTGAGCATTCCGAGAACGCAAAACAACGAATAGGTACGGTAGTAGTCACCTTTAAACAGCCAAAACAAATACCTGAACCAGGGGAAGACCGTCGGGATGATCAGCCAAAGAAGGAAGAGCAGGACAAGGAGCTTGTGGCGAAGCTTACCGCCGATGAGCGCTTGCGGAAGCAACAGGAGGCAGACAAGGCCGCAATAGGTTTGGGGTGCTTCGAAATAGTTTTGCCAGCCGCGAAAAGAATCGCCGGTGCCAAGGAAGTCATTGGAAAACGGGCGAAGCAACGCTGAGACGTAATGCGACGCCGATTCAAATCCGAATAAAGGAAACGACGACAGGATTGTGAAGCTGTTCGTAGCACCGGACCCGCGCGGGCTATTCAGGACGACGTTGAGGTACGGCAACGTGATAACGGCTCCAAGAGCTACGCCGAGAGCCGCCAAGACGCCAAGAAGAAGAGAGCGCTTAAAAAGCGGACCTGGCTGCCACCCATTCCGTGCAAGTAGCTGGCATGGCACGTAAGCAAGAAGAAAGAGGGCGCAAAGGTAGAGATAAAAAGGGTTGATCATTCCGACGACCGCGACGGAGAGAACGAGCAGAAGCCAGCGCCCCCGTTGCATTGCCATTTCAGCGCCTAGAAGGATGGCAGCAAAAGCGAGCAATTCCTCCGCGGTCAAATACCAGCAACTACCCAACGTCATATAGGACGAGAACGCTATCAGCAATGAGCCCAGAGCCGCGGCGGGCTTTGGGACGCCGCGCAACTTCAGGAAACGAAAGAAAAGCAGACCTGCGACGACGACCTTCAACAGGTGTTGATAGACCAGGGCTTGAGCAATGAAGCGTGCCGGTAGCCACGTCACTGGCTCCAGAAAAAGATAGCCGGTCGCGTAGGCCAGGTCCTGGCCCATACCAATATGAAACGACCAGGAAGGGAACCCGTCGGTCCTGAGATAGTTCGAGAGGTGAACAAAGTCTGTGTAGTAACTGCTGAGTGAGTCGCTTCCGATATCCCGGTAGAGGAGCACGCCGTCACCGAAAACGAACGAGCGAAAGATTACGAAGCCCAGGCCCAGAAGAAGTAAGGCGGTAGCGAAGTAGCCGTGCCACGAGCGCGGCTTTATGCGGGCCGCGCCCTTGCTGGTGTTAATGTCGTCCAGCATCGGGCAAAGTCATCGGGCTGGGAATCGAGTATCGCGAAATGGATTCCCAGCCTTGTAGGTTTCGAGTTGCGTGCGAATGGAGAGAACACGCGCTTCATTGTGTTCGGCGGCGGCGAGACGCGCGGCACGTTCGGCGGCGCGCGTCGCTTCTGGGAGTCGGCCGACTTCCGCATAGGCGGCGGCCAGGGTGGCAGCGATGACCTGGTTCTGGCCGTTAGTCAATGAGTCAGCGCGTTCGGCCAACGCGACTGCTTTGACTCCATTACGAACGGAGGAGCCAGGCCAGGTGGCCAGGATCCACGCCATGTTGTTCATCGGTTCGATATCGTCAGGCTGAATCTCGAGGGCACGCTGGTATTCGGCTAGCGCCTCATTGGCTTTGCCGAGGGCGAGGTAAACGTTGCCCAGATTGTAGTGCGCTTCTTCGAGTCGCGGTTCGATCTCGAGAGCTTCCTGGAGATGAGAGAGTGATGCTTCGACTCTTCGCTGTTCGAGATAGAAAGCACCCAGGCTCGCAAGAACTTCGGGTTGCCGCCTATTAATTCGGATAGAATTCTCGAAGTGCTGCAACGCTTCGCGGTCCTTTCCTTTCCCATGAAGAGCCAGACCGAGGTTGCCCTCCGCGATGATGTTGTCAGTGGTAGCATCGAGCGCGTGGACCCAGAGCGACTCGCTGTCCTGCCACGTAGCTGCCTGGGTGCGTGCGCCAAGGGTAAGGGCGATGACAACGACGCCGGCCAGGGCCGCAAACGGAATGCGGATGTAGCGCCAGCGCGACGCCAGGTCGGCTCCCGCCCACGCGATCATAAGGTAGAGCCCAATGAGTGGGAGGTAAGTATAACGATCGGCATGCGATTGGTTACCTACTTGAAGGATCCCGATAACCGGGAGAAGCATGACGACGTACCAAAACCAGCCGACCAGCAGATAGCGCCGGCGGCTTAAGGCGAGCACCGCGGCAGTCACGCCCAGCAGAAGTAGGAATCCAAGGCTGACATTCAATGGCTGGAGTCGTTCTGTATACCATGGGTAAAGGACCGCCAGGTCTTTCGGCCAAAACATCTGCCGGACGTAATCGAGGTAGGAAAGGGCGGCATTAGCCAGCCGCTCGTCCCCGGAGATTCGCGCCACTGGCATGATCGACTGGCGTTGCGCGAGAACGGTAAGGACACACGAACCCAGGACGAGCAGGAACAACGGCGCTTTCTCCAGGAGCAGGCGCACCACTCGTTTCCGGTTGTCCCGATCCGCGAGCGAAAGACTAGGCAGTCGATTCAACGGCCAGTAATCTAGTAGCAGCAGAAGAATCGGGAGGGTAACCAGCATCGGCTTAGCCATGAGTCCGAGCGCGAATAGGATGGCGACCGTCGCGTAGCGCGAACGGCTCGGGGCGCGCGTGTATCGCGTGTAAGCTATCAGGGTTAACATCAGGAACAAACCGCTTAGAACATCTTTGCGCTCGGACACCCAGGCGACCGATTCAACCCGCAACGGATGAATGGCGAAAAGCGCGGCCACGAATGCGCTCGGCCAAAGGCTCTTCGTCATTTGGCGGAGAACTAGGAACAGCAGGATCGCGTTGGCGGCGTGAAGAAGGACGCTGGTGAGATGGTGCCCCCAGGGGTTCAACCCGTAGAGCTGACAGTCGAGCATGTGCGACAGCCAGGTGAGGGGATGCCAGTTCGAGGCATGGAAATGGGTAAAGGCCCAGCCGATTCCTTCCAGCGTCAATCCGCGCGCGACCTGTGCGTTCTTCGTCACGTATTCCATGTCGTCGTAGTTCACGAAATCATGGTGAAGGGTCTGGCCGAACACGATCCCGACGAGCACGACGAGAGCCAGCGAGATCGCGACGACGATCCAGCGCTCAGGGTCGGCGTTGGAACGCGGCTTTGGTTCGCTGATTGGGTTCTTGGATCGGCGGCTCATTGGCGTTCGGCTCGAAGACGATAAAGAGGCGATGCCGGAGCGCGAGTCAAAAGACCGCAAGTCCGGACTCGCAAAGCGCGGGAGGCGGCAGAATAATCTGCCCGTGGGAAACAACGAGCCCGGCTGGAAAACCCGCGAACAAATGGAACAGGACGAGTCCCGCGTCCTGGCGCCGTATGCCCAGAAATCCGGCGAATCCCGCGGACGCGAATATCCCCAGCCGCGGCACCCATTCCGGACCGAGTTCCAGCGCGACCGGGCGCGGATCATTCACTCGCGCGCCTTTCGCCGGTTGGAATATAAGACGCAGGTCTTTCTCAACGGCACCGGCGACCATTTGCGGACGCGGTTGACCCACTCGATCGAGGTCGCGTCGATCAGCCGCACGATCGCGCGGGCGCTGGCGTTGAACGAAGATTTGGCGGAAGCGATCGCGCTCGCCCACGACCTCGGCCATTCGCCGTTTGGTCATTCCGGAGAAGAGATGCTCGACGAATGCATGCGCGAGCATGGCGGATTCGATCACAACAAACAAAGCCAGCGCGTGGTGGAATTGCTCGAGAACGCCTACCCGGCGTTTCCCGGATTGAATCTCGCCTTCGAAGTGCGCGAAGGCTTGCGAAAGCACGATGAGTCTTACGAATCGCCGGTGCCCGGCGAGGGAAAATACAAATGCCCGTCGCTCGAAGCACAAATCGCGGACCTGGCCGATGAGATCACCTACTACAGCCACGATCTCGACGACGCGATCGACTTCGAGATACTCAAGGCCGAACAGTTAGAGGACGTAGCTATCTGGCGGCAGAGCCATGAATCAGTCTCCGCCCATTATCCCGAGGTCCACGAACCGGAGCTGCACAAACTAATTATCGGTGGGATCATCGACGCGCAGGTGCGCGACGTGGTTACGACCAGCGCCGCTGACATCGCAAAGGCCGGCGTCCGCAGCGCTGACGAAGTGCGGCGACAGGAAAAGTCGTTGATTTCTTACAGCGCCGCGCGTCGCGCCGCGAACCAGGAGCTGCGGCGTTTCCTGTATAAGAACGTTTACTACCATCCGCGCGTGGCCGAAGTGAACCGGCAAGCCTGCGAGATGTTACGAAACGTTTTCGACGCCTACGTGCGCGACCCCGCTTTGTTAGGCGACGCCGCCACTCGCCGGATCGAAAGCGAAGGCCTGTACCGAACCATCTGCGATTACCTTGCCGGCATGACCGACCGCTATCTCATCGAAGAATACGCCCGGCTCAGTTCCCGGTAACCACTCACCCATCTATGTCTGACTTGATTGCACCCTTTGTCGCCTTGCCAGGGTATGGGCTGGCCGCATTGGTCGTGCTGCTTCTCTACGGAGTGCAATCCGAAATCCGGTTTGGAAAACAGGCACGGACCATGCGGGCCGGCGGGGCCGATCGGCAGAGCACGCTGGCCGTCTCGGTGGGCGCCGCTGTTTCAGTGCTCGGGTTTGCCTTGGGAATAAAAGCGAACTCGCCCACGCCGCCGTCGTATCTGCCGCTTTGGTTTCGCGGCGCCGTGTTGCCAGGTCTGCCCGCGATTGCATGGCTCGGTGTAGTTCTTGGCGTATGCGGAATCCTATTGCGCCTGTGGGCGGTGCTCCAGCTTCGCGAGCGTTACAGTAGGACTCTCCTCGTTCAGGACGAGCACGCGATAGAACGCGGAGGTCCTTACCGCTTGATGCGTCATCCCGGCTACCTCGGTTCGCTCCTCGTGCTCAATGGTATTGCGCTCGCGTCAGGCAATTGGATTACCTTGCTGGCTTCTCTCATAGCTACCATCGCCGCTTACCGCTATCGCATCGCAGTTGAAGACGAGATGCTCGTCGCCGCGCTCGGCGAACCGTATGCAACGTATCGCCGCGAAGTCCCAGCCCTGATTCCTGGAGCCCGAAAGCGTCCGTAAAGACCCACCGGCTTCTGCAAGGACAAGCCCTGCTCCAAGACCTCGACAATAGCCCAGCGCTTCAGCGCTGGGATTTCCATCTTGGGAAAGATAAGTTCCGGGCATGTTTCCCCGTCCGCTTGTCCCAACAGCCCGCCCGCAATTTTCGAAGCCCGAGTTAGACGAAGCTTTTTTCGTCTAATTCTCGGTAGATGCCAAGTACATGACTACACCACCCGAAATCAAGAGCCCATGCCCGATACGCTGGAGTGATATGCGCGGCGACAGCCGCACTCGCTTTTGCGAGCATTGCCAGCTTCATGTCCAAAATCTCTCTGCTATGTCGCGGCGCGGCATCGCGCAGGTCCTCGCTCGCAGTGAGCATGAGCGCGTTTGCGTCACTTACGCACGGCGCGCAGACGGCACGCTAGTGACGCGTTGGCATAGCCTTCTCGACTCAGTCATTAGCCCACTTCGTCGCGGCTTCGCCTGGCTTGTTGCGGCTTCTGTGCCCATCGTTCTTGGCGCGTGTCAGGCGCAGAGTCAGCTTACCAGTAGCGTCGAGATGGGTCCCAAGGCATCTGCGCAGCCGACGCCGGCCCCTGCAGCGGACGAGCACGTACATGTCGCCGGAGGCATCTAACCAGGCGATGGAGCGAACGACGGCCCGATCGCTCAGCTTTATCTCGTTAGGCCGCAAGCGGGCGTAACCATGATTTCGCGCCTACTATCACCCAGGATGGGCGCCCTGGCGCTAACGTTATCGGTCACCGGTTGCGGAGGCCATCCCTCGAGCGCCAGCATGATTCAGCAATTCCACCAACACCGGAAGGAGTTCGAGGAGACACTCCAGATGTTTCTTATCGATAAGCAGCTTGGCCGGGTGGCTCCACATTTTACGCGGCCTGACGATCCATCGAAGATTGGAGTATCTTCCGAGCGGATCGCGCGGATGTTTCTCCGCTCAGCGGGCGTTACCGATGGCATCGAAGGATATGCTCGGAAGGATGAAATTTGCCTTTCCATTTCCGGGTCTGCCAAGGGCATCACCTGGCGCACGCGCCCGCCAGAATCAACCAAGGTGCTGGTCGATAATTTAGACGCATACTTGATGAAGATGTTTCCCGGCCACCACAATTCCTTCACCGCCTACCAGCGCGTCGAAGGGAATTGGTACCTCTACTACGACTACGAGGACTAACTTATTCATTTCTCGGGCACAAGGGCGACACCAAATCGTTGAAAATGGCGAAGTAGATGAACGCAGAGCGATTTCACGAAACGAACTGATCGATATTTGGCGGATTAAATATGCCCGACTCGCCGCAAGAACGGGACGAGCGGGCAGTTGGCGGCCAGCGTTAAGCCGGTCAAGAATACGAGTCTGTACGAAGGCCGGATCAAAGGGCCCACCGGCGATTGGTTGCCGAGCGTCTTCACGGGCGACTCGCAGCACATCACATTTGATGGGCTCACCCCGGGCACGATGTACGCGGTGCAAGTGCGCGGCCTGGGCGGATCGACCGGCCAATCGGACTGGAGCGATCCGAGCATGTACATGGCGATGTGGCCGCTATCAGGCGGTCTGTCCCTGGAGGAACGGAAGGGCGGGCGGAATCCCGCTCGCCCTTCTTGGTTTTGGGCATTTGGATCAGCGGAACCGCCGGATTAGAACGAAAAAATATTCGCCTTTAATTGCGAACATTGTCTAATTCTCGTTAGGTCTGTAGCCAGTCGATCATTATGACGCCGCTTGAGCTGATTCTAAACATTTTGGCCGGTGCCGGCGTTGCAGGAGTGGCGTCAATTCTCGGAGCACTCATCCAGAAGTTCTTCAAGCCGGACAAAGAGAAAAAAGAGACTCTCGAAGCCAGAGTCGATACGCTTACGACTTCCCTGAGAGAAGCAACTCAACTGATTTCACAGGTTGAGGGCGAGATTGAGTCCCGCACAGAGCTCGCCACTAAACTACGTGATGATGTTGAGCGCTATAATCAACTCAAGAATCTCAGTTCTTCCGAAGTTGAAGCCGTAGCACAGGTGCTTAGGGGTGAACTAAGATCTGAAGGAACTAAATCATTTTGGAAGGCTGTGCTTTTGAATTTTGTTTTCTTTATTCTCGGCGCTGTGTGTTCATTTGTCATTGCGAGGTTCGGACATCAATGAACGACCTAACCATGCGATGGACCGAACCGCGGACCGAAGTGGATGAGGGTTGAAGGATGAAGGATGAGGGATGAAATGAAAGCTGCTCGCTCCCGGTGGCCGTCGCACATCTTGTTTTCCTTAGACGACTTCACGCGCTTCCGTTCCTAACCAAAAGCTGACCATGACTCCGGAACGAATCGAAGCGATCGGCGAACAGCTCCGAGATAAGATCACGAGCAAGTTCACCGCTTCCACGTTTCTTGCAGGCTTCGCGCTGACGGTTCTGACTGGGCAGGCATCGTTCCTCTGGCAAGCCAAAGACGCGATTCCACCGATATTCTCGTTGGCGGTCGCGTCGGTGGCTGCTGCATTCTGCCTTTTCATCTTCGCCGTCATCAGACTCGATGAGCTCACCATGCCAAAGTTATTTTGGGAGCCGCCGCATTGGACCTCCACGGATCTTCCGGCCGATGATGTCTCTCTCTCGTACTCGGATCTCTGGCAGCTTAAAAAGACAATGGTTCGGATTTGGGTCTCCCTCACGATCCCTGCCACAGTTATCACGTCGGTCGCTGTCGTGATTACATTTTTACCGAACACGATTACTGCGGTGCTACCTCTGCAGTTTCGCGCTGGCCGTCTCTCAACTTTTGTTTTGGTCGCAGTCTTCTCACTCGCAGCTATCATCTACGCCCGCCGCACCAACAGACCTTTTACTCCTGATTAAGTCATTCCTACGAATGAATTTCGCGTAACCATTCGATACAGCGAATCCCGCGGCCGCGGGATCGCTCATCTTGTTTTCGTTAGAAAATAAGCCCATTCTGTCGACATCGTAGTTGGATGAAATATCCCGCCATTTTAATCGCTGTCGCAGCCATGATGCTTCTCGTGGGCTTTGGGATTCGCATGCATGCCGACGGGAAATACATGAACAAGATGTATTATCATACGACCGACTCCGGGTTGTACAAATTCGGGGATGTATTCGCCGAACGCAAAATCGGCGACACCATCCAGGTCTTATCGGTTATTGCAGGTGTCGCGGGAGGGATTTGGTTCGTTGTCGTGGCAATCAAGCGTAAGTAACGTTCGAACGCGGAAGAAAGTAGAAAGGCTAAAGGCTAAAGTAGAAAGTAGAACACTGAAACGAGAGCTTGCTCCCGCCATCCGAAGCTGCGCGGATTAACTCAGTCGTCACGCCTATGCGCAAACTCGCTGACAGCATCATCGCCGCCTTTGCGGGCTGGAGCGCCGGGCTAATTGTGATGGCTTGTTTGCATTTGAGGTGGATTTGGCGCGTTCCGCGGAATGCTATCGGCCGCGGCCCCTGGATGGTCCTGGTTCTTTACGCGATAATCTCCATCATGTTTGTCTACACCGTTTGGGCGGCGGTGTTGGTTCCTTTGTATTTGTTGATTCCTCCGCGATCTATCCTGTGGCGATGGCCAGTCTGCACGGTCTGTGGTGGCCTTGCCGGGGCGGCGATTATGTTTGTGTGGGGGCGGATTTACTACCCCCATGCGGTCGATTCGTCCCGCTACGTCATGCTGGCCGCGGTCATTGGCGGCGTTACATGCTTCACGGGATCCATCACTCGAGCCCGATTGCCGTGATCATGCTTACTATCTATGGCTGATTCCAAGGTAACGATCCACATGGCGGCGAGCCTCGATGGGTTTATCGCTCGAAAGGACGGAAGCGTCGATTGGATGGAGACGTCGGACGAGTTCGCGGACGGGGAAACGATGGAGCCGGGATTCGTGGAAGCATTTCTCAAGACGATCGATTGCTATGTCATGGGATCGCGGACCTATGAGACGGCGCTGGGTTTTGAAACAAAAGGATTGGGCTGGGCGTATGGCGACAAACCGACGTTCGTTCTAACGAGTCGTGAGCTGCCGCGAACGCGGGATACGGTCGAGTTCTACTCTGGCGATCTGGCGCAGTTCGTAAATGAGCGGTTACGGCCGAAGTTCAGGAGCATCTGGTTTGTAGGAGGCGGAATGGTTTCCGGTGAATGCCTTCGGCTGGGGCTCGCGGATGAAGTTCGTTATTCGATCCTGCCAATCTTGATTGGCGATGGGATCCGGTTCTTCGAGAAGCTCGACAGAGACGTGGCTCTCCACTTGACGGAGGTCAAAGCTTACAAGAGCGGCACGGTCGAGCTTTGTTACGAGGTGAAGCAACGACTCGACCCTGCTGGTGGTTCCTGATTACGGCGGAGTCGCTGATCTTGTGTTTCGGTAGGCCAGGTTATGGATAGAAGCTACAAGGAAGACATTCCCAAAGCGAAACGCGCGCTTGAGAAGCTGAAGAAGGAATTCGCGGGCGTGTCTTCAGCAACAAACTGGACGAAGCTGCGCATCGAACCGTTGCTTGATCACGTGAAGCCACTCGAGCGATTGCTGGGGTCGCCGAAGTTTGCGCGGGAAACGGCCCGATTGAGAAGGGAGTCGGGATGTTCCACTCGGACCTGGTTTACTTCCGCGAGAACATCAAAGCGCTGAAGAAAATCCTGGAAGCGGAAAGGAAGGCTCGTTAGGCCGCGGCGCTGCCGGTTTCTTCGCGAAGATATTGGATAACGAGGCGCAGTCGTTTGTTGAGGGAAAGCTCCTCAAGCAATTCCTGCCGGCGGAGCGGATCGTTCACGAACGTCGCGGCCATGAGGTCGGCGAGCATTTCCATGTCGGTCAGGTTCGCCAGATACTTGTCGACTTTTTCCGGCAACTGACGGCCGTCGGTTTTCAATTTCGAGTATAGCTCGATGACTTTGGCGCCGAGGGCCTCGGTCTCGACCGTGGTGGTGGTTTGCGATTTGAGCGGCTCGATCCGGGCGATCGGGAAGGGCGCGTTTTGCTCGAAGTCAGTGAATCGCGCGCGACGCAGTCCTTGGAGGATCAGGTTCGAAGTGCCGTCGCCACGGCCGACGCAGGCGCGGATCAACCCGATGCCGGCGATGTGGAAGAAATCGTCGGTTGTTTTCCATTGGGCGCGCTGCGGTTTGATGAGCGCGACGGAGAACATGCGATGCTCGCGCAGGGCGAGCTCGAGCATCTGCTGGTATCGCGGCTCGAAGATGTGGAGCGGCAGGAGCGCGTTTGGGAACAGGAGAGCGCCGGGAAGCGGCATCACCGGAACGTGGTCCGGCAGCGAGATGGATGGATCCATGGCGGAAAGTTTGGCGGAGCTTCTCATTAAGATACGGTTTCGCCAGCGTCCGCAAATTTTGTTGGCGAATTCGGGTTAGCCGAGCGCTCGGCGCAGATCGCGGACCGATAACTGGCCGGCGGCGGCGGGAGAACCCAGATGGGCGTAATTGAGACTGCAACCGCGCCGGGCAAGCTCCAGGCGCGAAGTCCGCCCGAGTTTTCCGATGCCCATCGCGACGACGTTACCGGTTGGCCGGTGGCGTTCAAAAAAATCGAGGAGGCGATCGAGCTCGGCCGGCATTTCCGTCCGAGTGGCGACTTTGACAATTGCGGCGCCTAACGAACGGGCGCGAGACACGATGTCATCGAGACGTGCGATGGAGGGTGTCGCTTCAAAATCGTGGAACGAGATAATCGTCCCGACCGCGGTCTCTGACGCGGCGCGCAGAACGAATTGAAGCGCGCGGGCCGAACGCAGCTCGATGTCGACGTACTTAGCGCGGGGCAAAAATTCCAGGAGCAGCGCCCTCCGCCGGCGCGCCGGCAAATTATTAGCGCCGCCTTCGCGAGGGTCGCGAGCGGTGATAATTACGGGCGCCGATAGTTGCCCGATCGCCGTGTTGGGCAAGCGGTCGAGGCGCAATTCGAAAAAGTCAGGCGGCCGGCGGATCCGCGACGCCCGTTCCAAGTCAGCGCGCGAAAAAATGACGCCGACGATTTTTTGCGATGTCATGCCGGACGAACCGCGCCGCGATCGAGCATGCGCTCGACATATTTGGCGAGCAGATCAAATTCGAGATTTACGAGATCGCCGGCTTTGGCTGCTGCGAGATTAGTCTCGGCGCGGGTGTGTGGAATGATCCAAACCGCAAAACTTTTCGGCAAGACTTCGGCGACTGTTAGGCTGATCCCGTTCACGGCGATCGATCCCTTGGAAATGACGTAGTGCGCGAACTGCGGCGGCAATTCGATTTCGAGTCGAAGATCGGGGCCGCTGTCTTCGAGTGCCAGAATCGGCGACGCGCAATCAATGTGGCCCTGGACGAAGTGTCCCCCGAGCGGTGCGCCGGCGGCAACGGCCCGCTCGAGATTCACGCGGCTGCCTTCGGTGAGCGCCTGCAAATTTGTCCGCTTCAGCGTTTCGCCGAGAAGATCGAAACCGAGCCCGCTCTCAGCGCGGGTCGTGACGGTGAGACAACATCCGTTGACCGCCACGCTGTCGCCCGGCCTAACGAGTGGGGAGAGGCGCGGGGCGGCGACTTCCATCCGGGGCGTCCCAGGATCGGGGCGGAACGCCAGGAGAACGCCAACTTCTTCAATCAGGCCGGTAAACATGAAGTGGGCGGATGGTTTAGGATTCTGTTGCGCGTTTGGAATTGCGGGATGCCGATCAATTTCATTTTGGCCGGGTTGGTTGTCGGCTTTCTATATAAGACAGCGTTCCCGGGATTCAAAACGAGACCTGCCCTGTCAGGTTTCGCGTCGGTTCCATGATCTGGCTCTGGCCGCCCGGGCAAGGCAGCATGACCGAGGCGCGCGCCGGCCTAACGACTAGTTCAATTGGAGCGGAGATCGCCGCTATTTTCGAACGGTTTGGCGCCCAAATTGTCGCCGCGAAAAAGATGAGTTTTTTTGTTGGACCGGCCGCCGCGATTTTCACAGAATCGGCACAAATGAGGTTTGAGCGAGCCGCTGGGACGACATCTCCCGGGGCAGGCCCGTTCAAAAAATTTTCAAAAAAGTGAAAAAAAGGCTTGTCAGCCCCCTAAAACCCCGGTAATCCTCACCGCCAAACCTAACCAAACCATAGGAGAAACTAATGATAAGAAACGTACTTAATACGTTGGGATCCCTCCGCACAGCTCTCGTAGCTGCCGGAATTCCTTGCGTTGTCGCCGCGGTTGCCTACGGGCAAGCGTCGCCGGCACCAGCTGAACAAACGACCGAGCGCGTTTACGTGACCGGCACATACATCCCGACCGCGGAAACCGAATCGGCTTTGCCGGTGACGGTCTACACGGCGGAAGTCCTGAGGAAACAGGGCGCCAACACACCGGTGGAAGGTCTGCGGCAATTGCCGTCCTTCGTCGGTAACGCTGCCACGGAAAACGATTCCAACGGCGGCGACGGCACAGCGACCATCAACCTTCGTGGTATTGGCGCGGCCAACACCCTGATCCTGGTCAACGGCCGGCGCACATTCAATTTCAACGACATCAACCTGATTGCGGTCGGGTCCGTTTCCCGAACGGAAGTCCTGAAAGATGGCGCGTCAGCCATTTACGGTTCTGATGGTGTCGCGGGCGTCGTGAACTTCATCCTGCTCAACGGGCCGGGTGAAAAGCCATATGAAGGCGCTGAGCTTTACGCCCTCTATGGCAACACCACCGAAGCCGATGCGCACGTTCGCCAGGTTTACCTGCGCGGCGGTGTGACCGGTCTCGATGGCAAAGTCAGCATTGCCGCGGTGGGTGAATATTATTCCCGCGCCAACCTTTACTCGAAGGATCGTTTGAAGGTTGCCGGCACGGGCGATACTTCCAATGACTCGGTCGGCCTCGGTTTGGGCGGCCTCAATAACAACAGCCCGACGTTTGCCGGCCGTATTTCGGTGGGCAGACTGACGCCGGGCACGGTTGGCAATCCGTCCATTGGTCAGTTGGTTCTCCAAAATCTATCGGCCAACGGGTCAAGTGGACTGCCGCCAGGCACGGTTCGTTCCTCGAACTCTCAGGGGTTCACGGTTGATGGCTATCGCGACTTCGAAAACTTTGTCGCTGGTGTCGATCCGAGCCGGTTCAACTTCCGGGCGTTCACTCCCGCGATCCCGGCCATGGAGAAGGCGATGTACTACGTCACTGGCCGTTACAAGATCTTCGGCGATGGCCTCCAGCTTTATGGAGATGTGATGTATTCCAAGGCGAAACAGGACAACGGTCTCGCCGCGGCTCCCTTCACCTATTCGAGCGCAGCCAACGGCGATCTCGCGGCCATCCGCAACTCACCGTTCAACCCTGTCGGCATCGACCCCAACACGGGTGCGAACGCACTTCTCTCAGCCCGTTACCGCCTAGTCAACGATCTGGGTCCGCGCCGGTCCTTCTTTGATAAAGACGCCTGGCGTTATGTCGCTGGCCTCAATGGCGACTTCAACTTCAAGGACAACGGCTTCATCAGCCGCTTCGGCTATGATACCGGCTTCGTCTATGAGCGCTTCGATGAACTGCGCATAGATAGCGGCGATGCCACGCGCTCCAAACTCCGGCAAGCGATCAACGGCACTTTGGTGCCAGGGACGATCTTCGATCCTTTCATCGGACAGAATGCGCCTGTGGTTGGCGTCGCTCCGACGTTCACCAATGGTGTCCAGACTGGCACGTTGGCCTATGACAACAGGACCAACGCTCAAGCCGCTTCGTATATCGGCCACTCGGAATTCTACGAGCGTGACTATCTCTACGATATTAAAGCCAACGCTCACCTCTTCCCGAATCTTTGGGATGGAGGCTGGGATTTTGCGGCTGGCTATGAATATCGTCACCGGCAGCAGCACTCTGTGCCCGATCCAGTGCAGGCCGCGAACGATCAGCTTGGCTTCAACCAGGCGCCCAATACCAAGACCAAGCAGGAGACTGATTCCTACTTCTTCGAACTTGGTATCCCGCTCGTGACCTCGTCGATGAACATTTTCCTCGTCCGCTCGCTCGATCTCGATATCGCGTGGCGCTACGAGAAATACCACGACAAGGATCAGTACACGCACGCCACGGGCACCTTCGATAACCCGAATCCGGATGAGGATTTCGGCGGCACCCCGCGTGTGTCGCTGCGCTATCAGCCGGTGGCGGACCTCACCCTCCGCGCAAGCTGGGGCCAGTCCTTCCGTTCGCCTTCACCGGCGAACCTGTTCGATCCGCTTACGCAAGACTTCCCGGTGGTGTTCGACCCGATACGGGGAAACACCCTCCAACCGACCAATGGTGTTTGGAGAGCCGGCAATCCGGGTCTGCAGCCAGAACACACCGATTCGTATTCAGCCGGTCTCGTCTACACCCCCAAGTGGCTGCCTGGCTTCACGATGACCATCGATTGGTATCAGCTCTTCACGACAGACCTGATCGTGTCTGGAGATGACTTCGCGCAAGTCCTGCTGACCCAGAACGTGGTA
>Ga0307470_10000092_pt1 | contig 62283 bp, 55 predicted proteins | sample atmos_gasesAM3C__FD_204565 | JGI IMG/M metagenome (GOLD analysis project Ga0307470, IMG submission 204565) | Hardwood forest soil microbial communities from Morgan-Monroe State Forest, Indiana, United States - atmos_gasesAM3C_05 | ecosystem: Environmental > Terrestrial > Soil > Temperate forest... | reverse complement strand
TTTTTGTGAGGAAGATCAACGCCAAAACCACATCTACGCTTCTGCCCCATGCGCTGCCACTGGAGATCCTTCGCCGTCCTCCGCCGCACTCGCTCGCTACGCTCGCTCAGCGGCTCCCGCAGTCTCAGGATGACAAATTGCGGCAAAAAAGCCCGCCGGTGAGGACGGGCTTTCCGGGTTCGGAGCGACTAATGATCGCTAATTGATGTCCTGCCCTGCCTCCAGCTTCTTGATCGCCCCTTCGATGCTCTTTCGGTTGACCTCGTCCGGCGCCTGGGGCAGGGCCAGCTTCGCGTACTTCAGCGCTTCCGGATAACGGCCCACCGCGGAGTAGCCGCGGGCGAGACCGAAGTTGACCGGCCAGACTCCGGGATTGCGCTTGGCGTTCAGCTCGAACACTTTCAGCGCATCCTCTTTCTTGCCTTTGGCCATGAGCTGGCGCGCGTAGCCGTGGAGATCGAAGGGGGTGGTGGTCGGGTGATTCATCGCTTCGTCGCGCGTCTTGGCCGCGTCGGCCGTCTTGCCGTTCGCTTCCTGCGCGTCGGCCAGCGTCATCAGGTTCGTGAAGTTCTTCCGGCCGATGCCGCTCTTGTCGTCCGCGGAAGCCTCAGCCCACTTCAGTCCCTCGGCGGGATGTTTGTGATCGAGGGCGTAGCGGGCGGCCTGCTGCCATGAGGCGTCGGTAAAGCCGGGCGAGTTTCGCAGCTCATGGCCGATTTCGGCGACGTAGAGATCGGCGACGTTCGGGACGTTGATCTCGATCGGCACGGCCAGCTCTTCCCACTTCATGGCCACGGTGGCGTGGTCGTCTTTGCGCTCTGTGAAGTCGAAGGTGAGGACTTCGCGATACTCCGCCTTCTCCGGTTTGGCCTTGACGCGAAGCGCATCCTCGGCGGGGTCATAGAAGAAGCTGCCCCAGGAGGTGTGGTTCTTCGAGAAGATCCATGTCCACTCGTCCTGCTGCGGAATGGCGAAAAGAGCGTACGAGCCGGCCGGAAGCGGGGAGCCGTTGACCTGGATGTCGTGAGAGGTCGTGAAGATGGTGTTCACGTTCGCGCCGACGCGCCAGGGGCATTCTTTGCAGGTACCGAAGCCGAGGTTGGCCATCCCCCATGGCACCAGCGTCCCCCAGACCTTCCCGCGGCGATCCACCCCCTGCGGGCTGTGAACGTGCGGACTGCTGTAATCGATCGAGACTTTTACGGGGCCGATCTGCTGGATGACGGTGGATCGTTCGTTACCGCCTGACGGAGGAAGAGTGATCTGTTGGGCTGACGCGCCGATGGCTACAAGCGCCACAGCCGCGGCCGCGAGGAAGTGTTTCATTGGCTGCTCCTTTCGAATGTGCCAATGTACGCACGCCCTCGCGTTCGGTTCGTCAGCGAACTGTAAACATCACCAAATCTTTTCCCACCACTTCTTTTCGGGAGGTGCGATGACGGCCGCGGTGAGGTGCATCTTCCGGCGCATGTCATCGACTTTCCAACCGGTCAGCTCGGCGATGTTCTTCGCCTCGTGCTCCTGCCTGTCCCTGAGTTCGCGGCGATAAACGGCCGCGGCACTGCAAGTGCCGGGATTGGCGGGATGGTGAATGACGTAACGCGCCTGGAACTGCTCCTGGTCGCTGGTCTGCTGGAAGACGAGATCCTCGGGGAAGTGCTCGCGGTCGTAGCGCACGTGAAGGCGCGTGAGGAAGACGTTGCTGCCGTTGGGATCGCCGAGCCAGAAGACGCCGATCTTCCGCAGCTCATCGTTTGAGAGCGGCTCGGAGGCGCAGGGGTCGCACCAGCTCATGTTCCAGGCGTATTCGAGGAAGACCGCGCTCATATCCTCGCGCTTGACCTGCTCGGAGAAGAGAGCTTTGTAGAACGGCGTGAAATCCTTGCGCACGAAGAGCGGCACATCGACACCGCTCGGCAGTTTCACGGTCCGATAGTTTGTGGTTTCGACCCGTCCGTTGGTGGTGATGACATAGACGAACAGCTCCTGCGAGCCGTTCGCGTTCACCGTGCCGAGGCGGATCGGAAGCATGAACTTGGGCGATTCGTACGCCACCTGCAGGGGACGGAGGTAGTTGAAGCCGAGCTGTGCCTGGGCGCCGAGGTTCACCTTCGCCACGAAGAAGTGCATGTTCTGGCGGATGTAGCTCCCCAGCACGGCCGCGGCACCCTTGGGCATGGTGTAGCCGTTCTCGGTGAGCCAGGTCTCCAGGCCGCTGCTCTGCGTCGCGGAAAGGATGAGGATGTCGTACTCGCCGACCGTGTACTTTGCCTCGATCGTTACGCCGAGGCTCTTGGCGCGGTCGGGGGATGCGCTGCCTACCGTGATTGCTTCCCTTACGCCGGCTGATGCTCGCGCCTCCACTGGCGCAGGCGGCGTGCATGGGTCTGGATCAAAGTATTCGACGAGGCGCGGCGACGAGTAGGCATCGAGATGATCGATGAGAGCCTTCTCGGCGACGTGGATCTGACCGCGCTCGATCTTAGTGGGCACGGGGATGACGACGGCGAAGTCACGCACGTTGCCCTGGAAATCGTTGGCCATGGTCATGACGGTCTTGTCCTGATCGCGAACGACGACGACCTGCGAGGCGCGGTTGAAGATCTTCGTGTCGCCTTTGGCGACGTAGAAGCCGCAGAACGCGTGCGCCTGCGTCGCTGCGAGGAGCGTGAAGATGAGGATGAATATGCGTTTCGACATTGGACTGCCTCCTTATGCGGTTGCGAGGTTGCTGGGTTGTGAGGTTGCAGGGGTGGGTGTGGCCGCGAGACCGCGTAACCGCGAGACCTCGCGACCCCACTGGTATCTTGCCGCCGGCAGCAGCACGTCGATGACCGGCACGATGAGCGCCGACGCGGCGAGCGACCAGAGAATCCCGTTCGTCCGGAAGAGCCGGTAGTTGATGTACCAGCCGCCGAACGCCACGAGGGCGGCGAAAAGAATCCGTCCGGCCCGGGAGTCGGGTGTGGTCCTGGGGTCGGAGATCATGAAGAAGGTGAAGAGCAGCAGGGCGCCGTTCTCGAGCCTGTGAATCGGGATCGTCATCGGCTCGCCGACCCAAAGCGAGCGGCCGATGATGAGGGCGCTCCAGGCGACGATGAAGGCGTACGTGACATCGCTGCGTGCGGCGCGGTTGACGACAAGCCCTCCGATGCAGGTAATGAGGAAGCCGAAGAAGGCGACGTTTCCCCACTGTCCCGGCGAGACCCACACGCGGTTCGTCAGCAACATCAGTGCGACGATGGCGCCGTTCGTGGGGTTGAAGATGTGCTTCCCTCGTATCCGGACGACGAATTTGCTGGCGACGGCGATGACCGCGCCGGCGAGGAGCAGCGCCAGGTAATCACTCCGCAGCAGCAGTGAGAGCGACAGTCCTGAGATGGCGGCGCTGCGCGGATCGAATGCCACACCTTTGATCCGCGCGCAGAGCGCCTGCGTTCCGATGGCCGTGCCGACGAGCAGCGCGGCGCGAAAGAGCGTTATGTCGAAGTGAAGCGCGAAGATGCCGTAGAGCAGCAGGAGCGTCAGCGCGCCGATCTGGTAGAGCCGCGGGTCGAAGCGTTTCATGCCCCGTTGGATGCGCGGAGCGTAGAAAAGGAAACCTTGAGCGGAAGGCTTGAATGGCTGAGGTTGCCTGTCGCGTTCGACAAACGCCCCCGTATCCCTCAGACTAGGGACGATCCCAGCAAGATCGAAGAGGTCCGGTGTCCCACATTCTCGACTCCGCCCGCTACGGCTTTTCGCTGTATGCGGTGCCGACCCTCGCGACGGCGGCTTTGATGCTCGTCTTCGGCACGAGTGTCCTTGCGCGCCGCGCGTCGCGCGTAGCAGGCGCGTTCTTCGCCATTGCGGCGTCGGCATCGGTGTGGCTCATCGCTTACACGTTGGTCTACTGCTCGAAAGACGCGGCCACCGCGCTCTTCTGGTCGCGGGCGGGCTATCTCGGCGTGCCCTTCCTGGCACCGTCGATCTATCACTTCACCACGGAGATGCTCCGTATCGCCAAAGAGCGGCGTGTCGCGATCGTCACGGCATGGGGACTGGGCACAATCTTCTCGGTACTGGCGGTGACTGGTGTGCTCGTCGAGAGCGTGCAGCACTTCTGGTGGGGCTTCTATCCGCGCTACAGCCTTCTGGTTGCCCCGCCGTTCCTGCTCTTCTTCTTCGGCTATCTGGTCGCTGCGCTCATTGAGTTCGTTCGCGCATATCCGAAGTCGCGCGGCGTGGAGAAGAAGCGCATCCGCCTCCTGCTCATCGCCTTCGCAGTGGCATACCTCGGCTGCGTCGATTACCTTCCGAAGTTCGGCATCGAGGTCTATCCGTTCGGGTATGGCGCGCTGCTCGGCTTCGTCGTCATCGCCGCCATCGCCTTCCGCAAGTACGATCTGGCGGCCATCACACCATCGCTCGCGGCGCGCGAGATCATCGGAACGATGGCGGACGTTCTCTTCGTCTGCGACCGTGAGGGCCGCATCGAGTTCGCCAACGCCGCCGCGGAGCGTGTTCTCGGTTACCCCGCGGACAGCCTCGTGGGGCAGCAGTTCCAGGGGCTGCTCGTGACAGGCGAAGACGATCCGTTCGGTGAGTCGTTCCGCCGCCGCAGCATCCGCAACATGGAACGCCGTTTCACGGCCAGCGACGGCCGCCAGGTGGATCTGATGATGTCGCTCGCTCCGGTCATCCAGCATGGCGAGCCGGCGGGCGTTGTCATCCTGGGCCGCGATATGCGCGAGCAGAAGGACGCGGAGCGCGAGGTGAGGAAGGCGGTGGCGCTCCTCGAGTCGACGCTCGACTCGACTGCCGACGGAATTCTGGTCGTCGGCGGCGGCGGTCGCGTTCTTACGTACAACAACCGCTTTGCCGAGATGTGGCACATCCCCGCCCATCTGCTCGAGACAAGCGACGATGACCGCGGCCTCATCGACGCCGTCCTCGATCAGCTCCTCGATCCCGATCACTTCCTGCGCACGGTCGACACGCTTTATGCGCAGCCGGACGCGGAGAGTTTCGATCTGCTGGAGTTCAAAGACGGCCGTCGCTTCGAGCGTTACTCGATCGGGCGGGCGGTGGAGGGGATGGCCCACGTTCGCGTCTGGAGCTTCCGCGACGTTACCGCGCGTTTTGCCGCCGAAGCCGCGCTGCGCGAGTCGGAGCTGCGGTACCGCCTTCTGTTCGAGCAGAATGCTGCCGGCGTTTGCGTGACTGAAGCCTCGGGCGAGATCGTCGACTGCAATCTGACGTTCTCCACGATGCTTGGGTATCCGCGTCAGGAACTGATCGGTCGGAATGCCGGCGAGCTCTACGTTCGGACGGCGGAGCGAGCCGATATCCTGTCCTTGCTGCGTGACTCGACAACGCTCAACAGCGTTGAGGTCGAGCTGCTGAAAAAAGATGGGCAGTCGATCTGGGTGCTCACGAATATCACGCTGGCCGGCGACAGCATCCACACGACCGTCGTCGATATCAGCGACCGGAAGCGCGCCGAAGAACAGATCGAGTTCCATGCCTACCACGACGTTCTGACGCACCTGCCCAACCGCAAACTTTTCACCGACCGATTGACGCACAGCCTTTCGCGGGCGCGCCGCTCCAGCAAGTCGCTGGCGGTGATGTTCGTCGATCTCGATCACTTCAAATCGATCAACGACACGCTCGGCCACGAGGCCGGGGATGAGCTTCTGCTGGAGATGGCGCATCGCCTTCGCGCCAACGTGCGCGACGACGATACGGTGGCCCGCCTCGGCGGCGACGAGTTCACGATCATCCTGGCCGAGCTCCGTCATCCCGAGGATGCCGTCAGCGTGGCCGAGAAACTCATCAAAGCCGTGGAACAGCCGCTGACGATCGCCGGGACGTCGATCGAAGTTTCGGCCAGCATCGGCATCGCGCTCTTCCCGGACGACGGCTCCGATGCCGAGTCGCTGCTGCGCAACGCGGACAGCGCCATGTATCGCGCCAAAGAAGCCGGCCGCAACACCTACCAGCTCTGTACGGATGACATGAAGCGACGTGCCGTCGAGCGCCTCTCGCTGGAGACGCGGTTGCGGAGGGCCATCACCGAGGGGCAGCTCGTCCTCCATTACCAGCCGCAGGTCAGCCTGACCAGCGGCATGGTGATCGGTGTTGAGGCGCTGGTGCGGTGGAATGATCCCGAGCGTGGACTGGTGCATCCGTCGGCGTTCATCCCGATGGCGGAGGAGAGCCGTCTCATCCTCCCGCTCGGCGAGTGGGTCCTTCACACGGCATGCACACAGATGCGCGCCTGGGTGGACGCCGGAATCGAGATCCCTCTCATGGCTGTCAATCTCTCGTTGCGGCAGTTCCAGCAGTACGACATCGTTCAAAGCGTCCGCCGCGTCCTCGCGGAAACAGGTCTCGACGCCGGCGCCCTCGAGCTGGAGATCACGGAGACGGCGGCGATGCAGAACGCTGAGACAACGGTGGAGGTGCTTCAGGCGCTCCGCGAGCTTGGCGTTTCTATCGCCATCGACGATTTCGGCACGGGCTACTCGTCGCTGAACTATCTGAAGCGCTTCCCGATCACGGCTGTGAAGATCGATCGCGCCTTCATCCGTGACCTGGCCACGAGCGACGGCGACGCCGCCATCGTCTCAGCGGTCGTCGGCATCGCCCGCGCGCTGAAGCTGCGGGTTATCGCGGAAGGAGTCGAGACCGAGGAGCAACTCTCGTTCCTCCGCCGCCGCAGTTGCGACGCCGCCCAGGGCTACCTGTTCAGCAGGCCGGTTTCCGCCGCAATGCTGCCCGAGCGATTGATGGAACATCCGCTGGACGAGCGTGTGCTGCGGTTGCACGTGTGACGGACACTGCAACTACGCCAGTTGCACGTTGGCGGTCGCGGCCTCTTCGTGCAACACGGGATATTTCCCCGTGAAGCACGCCGTGCAGTAGAGGCGCTTGGGATCGTCGCCGTTGCGAACCGCAGCCAGCATGCCTTCTTCGGAAAGGTAGCCGAGGGAGTCGGCCTCGATGAAGTCGCGGATCTCGTCGACCGACTTGGCGCTGGCGATGAGGTCGCGGCGCTGCGGCGTGTCGATACCGTAGTAGCACGGCCCCGTCGTGGGCGGCGAGGAGATGCGCATGTGAACTTCTCGTGCGCCGAAGTCTTTCAGCATCCGGACGATCTTCTTCGACGTGGTGCCGCGGACGATGGAGTCGTCGATCAGGACGATGCGCTTTCCGGCGACGATCTCCCGAACGGGATTCAGCTTCACCTTCACGCCGAAGCTGCGGATCGACTGCTTCGGCTCGATGAACGTTCTGCCGACGTAGTGGTTGCGTACGAGGCCGAACTCGAACGGGATCTTCGATTCGTGCGCGTACCCGAGCGCCGCGAAGACGCCGGAGTCGGGAACGGGGATGACCACATCCGCGTCAACGCCATGCTCGCGCGCGAGCTGCGCGCCGAAGCGCTTCCTGACCTCGGCGACGTTGTTGCCGAAGATCACGGAGTCAGGACGGGCAAAGTAGACGTGCTCGAAAATGCATCGCGCTTCGCGCGGCCCCGTGAATTCGTGGACGACGCGCATGCGAGGCAGCGGCTCGCCGCATTCGATGGCGATGACTTCGCCGGCTCGCACCTCGCGAATCGTCTGTGCTTCGATGAGGTCGAAGGCGCAGGTCTCCGAGGAGACGACGATCGAGTCGCCGAGCCTGCCGAGAACGAGCGGCCGGAATCCGTACGAGTCGCGCGCAACATAAACGCGGCCCGGCGCAAGGAGGACGATGGAGTACGCTCCCTTGACCTGCGAGAGCGCATCCACCAGCGCGGCTTCGAGGCTGACCTCCCGCGATCGCGCGATCAGATGGACGATGACCTCGGTATCGGACATCGTGTTGAAGATGGCACCGTCGGCCTCGAGTCGCCGGCGGATGTCGGCACCGTTGACGAGGTTGCCGTTGTGCGCAAGCGCGATCGGCCCCTTGCTGGTCGAAGCAACGAGCGGCTGCGCATTGCAGAGCATCGACCCGCCTGCCGTCGAGTAGCGGACGTGCCCGATGGCGATGTCGCCCGGCAACCGCTTCAACCGTTCCTCGGTGAAGATCTCGGCGACGTACCCCATCTCCTTCTCGGAGTGGATCTGCGGCGCCCCCGGCGCGATGATTTGCTCCCCTGTTCCGCTCGACGCCCCGCTGGCTGCTCCGATGTTCGTCTCCGACCGTCGCCGGTCCGAAGACACCGAGGCAATCCCCGCACTCTCCTGCCCCCGGTGCTGCAACGCATACAACCCGAGGTACACGATGTTCGCCGCGTTCTCATGGTTGAGAACGGCAAAGACACCGCATTCATCGTGGAACTTGTCGAACATGGGAGAGGTGATGGAGAACGAAGTGTAGCGCGGGGAAATTCATCCGGAGCTACAGACTTTCCCGTAGGTTGCTAATGTTCGTTCGCGCCTCATCGGACCATGGAGAGGAAGAGTCGACAGTGAGGTAGAGATTGAATGCCGCGATCGCCTTTTTGGGGTCGGGGAGTGCCTGAAGCGCGACAGCGCGATTGAAAAGAGCTTCGGAGGAGTGATGGTCAATCCGGAGGGCTTGATCGCAGGCCTTGATGGCTCGATTGAGATTTTCCGTTTTTCGCGTTGCGATGAGCGCGGCCGCGAGATCGCTCTGATAGCTGGCATTGTCAGGCACGCGAATCGCTGCCGATTGGAGCAGGGCGACAGCGGCATCCTGCTCAACGACAACATCCCTGCGTTCAGCTTCAATAAGGTCCTTCTGCTCGTCGGTAGTACCCTCGGTGCGAATCTCCGAGAGCTTCGTTTGTGCAGCGAGAAGGCGTGCGACGCCCTTGGCATGCTGCATTCTTGGATCATCGCCACGACGCTCGAGCAGGTCGGAGACTGCTGCTTGCAACAGCATCGCAGCGGGATCAGTCTCATCGGGTCCGCCACGCATCGTCCTTCTCCCAACATAGGGGAAACCGCTCAGGCACGCTTCGATCGGACGTGACTTGAGTTCACCGTACGGCTTCTTAACCTCTGCCAAGGATGGATTGGAAGAGTTTATCTCGTTGAGCAACCATCCAATTGCCTTATTCCTGTATTCCGGATTTGTGAGCGTTCCGATCCCAACGAGAAGAACGGCCGCGGCAGCGATACCCACCCACAGATGCCAATGGCTTTCCGACGCCGGCTCGACAAATTCCGCCGTATCCACCACCACAATCCTGCACTCATCGCAATCCGCGATGTGTTCGACAACGGCGGCACGACTGGCATCATCATCCAGCGTTCCTTCAACGAAACGCCCGAGGTCCTCGGCGGCGGGGTGAGCAAGCGTCATGGTCATGGCGGCACCTGCGATGCCTCGGCAGAGCCGAAGTCGATGTGCAGCGCGTCGGCGCCGTGGGTGAGCATGTCTCCAATGTCGCTCATTGCCACGCCGGCTGCAAGAAGCGCTTCGCGCAAGTTGGCCACGAGACGGTCGATCCGGCGATAGAGTTGCTTCTGGTCGGCGTGCAGCAACCTGGCCATCGTCGAGACCTTCATTGCGTCGATAAAGCGTAGTTTCATGATCAGGCGGTCCTCGGCCGGAAGGCGGTCCAGCTCCCGGCTCAGCACCGCGCTGGCGCGGCGTGCCGCAACTTCCCGCTCGCCGCTCAGTAGATCGTCTTCGGCCGACGCCTCCGATGCGGGCTCACGCATCTCCTCCGTCCGCTCGACCTTCGCCGAACGCCGCGGTTGCCGCACCACGATCGATACGGCAAGCGTTTCCAGCGCCCGAGAGTCGAGCTCCGTATATTTTTGACGGACAATTGTTGACGCTTCCGCAATGCCGAGTCCGTCACGGCTGACCAGCCGCTCCAGATAGATCGCCGCGTCGCCCCCCTGCCGGGCGCGCATCGACGGCCGCCATTTGCCCCACTCGTGGATCTTCTGATCGAGATAGTGGCGCGAGATGACGATCGTTAAATATGTGGGAAGAGAGCACTTATTCTCGAACTTGCGAAGGACGGCGTAGTCGTCCTCGAGGAGCTTGACACGGACCGTGGAGGCAAAATCCTCGGCATCGGCACCGGAGAGGCCGTACTTCCGGCTGACGAACCCCGTGACGCGGTCGATCAGCGAAAGATTGTCGAGGAAGAACTTCTCCCAGTTCATAGACTTACCCGTCAGCGGCAACGATGCGTGTCTGTAGACGGTGTGGCGATTCTAGACGAATTGCCACCCCTGCCTGTGACCGAATGAACGGCAACTAAGGCAGAACGGTGAACCCCTCGGCGCGAGCGGCTGCGGCGAGGTCGTGGTCGATGGTGACGAAGGGGAGGGTGCGCGGATTATCGTTGGAGGCGAACAGCGCAGCCCCGAGTTGAAGTGCATCCATGCCGCGCAGACGGTGGTTCGTCAGTAGATACCTGGCGCGGTCAACGATTGCCTTCGACTCGTCGATCACTATCCAAGCTGACTCGAGCGACGCAATGAGTGCCTCCGCATCCCGCTGGCTGAGCCGATCATGTGATCGCGCGCGCCGCCAGACGGCGCTGGCCAGTTCTACGGAAGTGCAGATCCAGACAGCAATATTCGGGTCATCCGACAGCAGTTGAGCCATCTGGGGCGTCGACAGTTCGTCGACCACGAGTGGCACGAGCGCTGAAGTGTCCCAGAATCTCACCAGCCTTCCTCGCGATCGCGCAGCAACTGGGCGACCACGCTGCCCTCCTCGAACTTCGGGCGCGGACGTGTGAAGAAATCATCCGGCAACTTTCCGGTTCCCCGGCGCGCTCTGCCTTGCCGGACCAGATCGTCGATGTGCGCTTCCAAGGCACTCTGATCAGGATTCGGTCTCGACTGAAAAGTACTCGTCACTTCCGGGACCATTTGCGCGATCGGGGCAATTCCATCCCTGATCTGCACCGTCTCGCCGTTCTTCACCGCCTCGATCACCTCGTCCAACCGTTCCTTCAGCTCGCTTACCTGCTCCGTTCGCATGGAACGAGTGTACCTCGGCATAGAGAAGGCGCGAAATCTCACCCTTGACATTATCCAATATTAGACATATTCTAATCGCGTGCCAGACAGCGTGACCATTCTTCAGCAGCACGGAATCCAGCCCTCGGCGCAGCGGGTGGCGGTTGCCGACTACGTGCTGCAGACCCTCGAGCACCCGTCGGCCGACCTGGTCTGGAGCCGCGTCAAGGCGAGCGTGCCGTATATCTCCCGCGCCACGGTCTACAACACGCTGAACCTCTTCGTCGCCAAGGGGTTGCTGCGCGCGCTCACGCTGGCCGAGGACAGCGTGGTCTTCGATCCCAACGTCGAACGGCACCATCACCTCGTCGACGAGGAGAGCGGCACCATCCACGACATCCCCTGGGACAAGGTCCAGGTCTGCAACATCGAAGCGTTGCAGGGATTCGAGATTCATGACTACCAGGTCGTCATGCACGGTCGGAAGGTTGCCCGTCGCAAGGCCTGAAAAATTTTCGCGAGCAGTTAGACGATGTCCAGAACGCGACATCGTCCAAATCAAGAAGGAGAGTAAAGACAAATGCCCATGCTTACCGTTGGAGACAAGTTTCCGGAGTACAACCTGACGGCGTCCGTCGGCGTTGAGAAGGGAAAGGAATTCGAGACCATCAGCACGAAGGACAACGAAGGGAAATGGCTCGTTTTCTACGCCTACCCGAAGGACTTCACGTTCATCTGCCCGACTGAGATCGTCGAGTTTGGCAAGAAGGCCGGCGAGTTCGCCGACCGCGACGCCGTGGTCCTCGGCGGCAGCACTGACAACGAACACTCGCACCTGGCCTGGCGCGTTTCGCATCCCGATCTCAAGGGTGTGAAGACGCCGCTGGTCTTCATCACGCCCGCGTTCGCGATGCAGCTCGGCATTCTTCATCCAGAAGCCGGCGCAGCGCTCCGCGTGACATTCGTCGTCGATCCGAACGGGATCATCCGCTGGGTCAACGCCAACGACCTCTCCGTCGGACGAAACGTCGATGAAGTGATCCGCGCGCTCGACGCGCTGCAGAGCGACGAGCTCTGCCCGTGCAACTGGCGCCCAGGTCAGCAGACCCTCGGGGCGGCGTAAGCATCATGAGCGCCGTCGAATCGTTGCGTGCGCGTCTGCCCGAAAACGCGCGCGATACCAAACTCAATCTGCAGAGCGTGATGCAGCCCGGCACGCTCACGGCGGCGCAGCGGTGGGGGGTGGCGGTTGCTTCGGCGGCCGCCGCTCGCAACCCAGAGCTGCTCGATGCCATGCTCGCCGATGCGCGCGACGAAGCGGGCGACGCCGTCATCGACGACGCTCTCGCCGCCGCGTCGCTCATGGCCATGAACAACGTCTACTACCGATTCCGCCACATGATCGGAAAGCCGTCGTACGACCAGAAACCGGCGCGTCTGCGGATGCAGCGCATCGCCAAACCGGCCACGAACAAACCCGACTTCGAGCTCTTCTGCCTGGCGGTCAGCGCCATCAACGGCTGCGAGATGTGCATCCGCTCCCACGAAGCGGTCGTGATCGAGGGCGGGCTGACCGAGGATCACGTTCATGATGCGGTGCGACTCGCAGCAGTGGTCAACGCGGCGGCCGTGGCGCTGGAGTTGCCTGCGGTTGGTAGCGACGGTTAGTGCGCGATCAGCTCCGCTTCCTGACCGACTCCGCCGATGACGTCCTCCACGCTGTCGCCCCCGAGGAGGAGCGCGAAGGATGACCGCCAGATGCGGGCTAGCTCGGGAGTTGACGTCCGGATCAGCGGGACGCCGTTGCGCTCGATGAGAAAGGTGGCTACCTCTGTGTGGCCGATACGCATTGCGGCGAGGCCGTGCTGTCTTGCGATGCGGAGTACCGTATCCGGTTGAGCAGTCGACACGATCGCGCGCGCTTGCGATTCGCCGAAGAGCAGGGCGATGGCGTCGACATCATCTGCGTGTCCGGCGAGCTCGATGTGGAAGCCGATGCCCTCCATCGCGCACTCGGCGAGGGCAACGGCCAGTCCGCCGTTGGACAGATCGTGCGCGCTGCGCAGGAGGCGATGCTCGTATGCATTCAGGAAAAACGCGACCAGCGCCTTTTCGCGATCGAGTTCGACCCGCGGCGGCGCCGCAAACGCGTCGGGCATCGCGCGTTGTTGCCATTCGGACCCGCCCAGCTCGTCTCGCGTTTCGCCGATGAGGACGACATCGAGTCCGGCTTCCGGGAAGGCGATCTCGCAGCCGGCATCTTCGTGCTCGAGGATTCCGACCATACCGACGGTCGGCGTCGGAAGGACTGCGCGACCCTCTGTCTCGTTGTAGAACGACACGTTGCCGCTCACGACCGGCGTCTCCAGCGCGCGGCAGGCATCGCTGATGCCGCGGATGCACTCGGCGAACTGCCACATGATCTCCTGCCGTTCCGGCGACCCGAAGTTGAGGCAGTCGGTGATGGCCACCGGCCTGCCCCCGCTGACGGCGATATTTCGCGCGGCCTCGGCCACTGCCTGTTTGCCGCCCTCGTACGGATCTAGGGAACAGTAGAGCGGATTCACGTCACTGGTCATCGCCAGCGCCCGGCCGGTGCCTTTCACGCGCACGATGGCGGCGTCGCGGCGCCCCGGCCCTGCGATCGTGTTGGTCCGAACCGTCGTGTCGTACTGCTCCCAGATCCAGTGCTTCGAGCAGAGATTCGGCGAAGCAACCAGCCGGAAGAGTTCCTCCGTGAGATCGCCATCGTCGACGCGTTGACGATCGAGCGATTGCGGGATGACGCGATCCGGGGCGGACATCGGCCGCTCGTACACCGGCGCTTCAGTCGAGATCGGATCGACAGGAATGGCCGCAACTTCCTGCCCCTGCCAGATCAGCCGGACGAATCCATCGTCGGTCACTTCACCGACGACCGCGGCGTTGAGGTCCCACTTTTCGAACGTGCGGACGACCTCGTCCTCGCGGCCGCGTTTGGCCACGATCAGCATCCGTTCCTGCGATTCGCTGAGCATGATCTCGTAGGGCGTCATGCCGCTCTCGCGCACCGGGACGCGATCGAGATCCATCCGCACGCCGGTGCCTGCGCGCCCGGCCATCTCGAATGACGACGAGGTCAGGCCGGCGGCGCCCATGTCCTGAATGCCGACGATGGCATCCGAGTCCATGATCTCGAGACACGCTTCGAGGAGAAGTTTCTCGGTGAACGGGTCGCCCACCTGCACGGTGGGACGCTTCTCCTCCGACGCCTCATCGAACTCCGCGGAGGCCATGGTGGCACCGTGGATTCCGTCGCGGCCGGTCTTCGAGCCGACATAGATGACCGGGTTGCCGACGCCGCTGGCGGTGCCGTTGAAAATCCTGTCCCGCGTCGTCACGCCGAGGGCGAAGACATTGACCAGGATGTTGCCGTTGTAGGAGCCGTGAAACGACGTCTCGCCGCCGATGGTGGGGATGCCGATGCAATTGCCGTAGCCGCTGATGCCGCGCACCACGCCGTCGACGAGATACTTCATCCTCGGCGCGTCGAGATCTCCGAAGCGGAGCGAGTCGAGGCAGGCGATGGGCCGCGCGCCCATCGTGAAAATATCGCGGAGGATTCCCCCGACGCCGGTGGCCGCTCCCTGGTACGGCTCGATGAACGACGGATGGTTGTGCGACTCCATCTTGAACGCCGCCACCCAGCCGTCGCCGATATCGATCACGCCCGCGTTTTCGCCCGGACCCTGGACCACCCGTGGTCCTGTCGTCGGAAACTTGCGGAGATGGACGCGTGATGACTTGTACGAGCAGTGCTCCGACCACATCACGCTGAAGATGCCCAGCTCGGTGTAGTTCGGCGGGCGTCCCAGGATCTGCTCGATGCGCTGATACTCGTCAGGGCTCAGGCCGTGCGACGCGATGAGGGCAGGGGTGATTTCGCTCACCTCGCTATTTTCTCACTCCGGGACGCAAAGCAGGCGAGGAAGATCTGGAGTGCGGCATCGCCACCGCACTCCAGAACACGGCAGGCGGCAAATCAGTCGCGGGACCCCGGCCCTTCCGGATGGTGCATCATCATGGGGCCGCCGGGTCCCAGGTGCTCCATCTTCTGGTGCATGGCGTCGAACTTGGCTTTCTGATCCGGGGTCAGGATCGCGTCGATCTTCTGTTTCGTCGCCTCGTGCGCGGCGCGAATCTGCTTGTCGATGGCGCGCATGGCCAGAAACTGCGTACCGACGGCGGTGGCGTCGGGGCTCGGTGCCTCGACCAACGCCTGCAACTGTTGCTCGGCGGCGCGATGTTGATCGAGGAGTGGTTTCATCGAAGCTTCGAGCTGCTGATGGATGGCGTCGAACTGCACCTTCTGATCGGTGCTGAGGCCGAGCGACTCGGCGACGGCGCCGCTGCCCTCTTCCATGTTGTGGATGAACATGCGGCGTTGCGGTTCCTGGGCGAATGCGGTGGCGGCGAGGAGGGCGATGGAGAACGCGATAGCGATTCGTTTCATGGTTTGGTGTTTCCTTTCGTAGAGCAATCTACGCAGGGTACGCCCCAAATGGATCAACGGCACGCAAGCTGTTTGTAAGAAACGTAAAACCCGCATGGCGCCTCGATTTGCGCGCGAACGCGGATGCTAGACTCGACCGCATGAAGGGGAGCCGCAGCACCGCCGCCGCGTTGATCTCGCTTGCGGTTCTTGCCGCCGTTCTGGCCGTGCTCGGAACGCTGCAATATCGGTGGGTCGGACAGGTAGCCGATGCCGAGCGCCAGCGGATGCACGCGGGCATGGCGTTCGCCGCCCACCACTTCAGCGATGACTTCGATCATGAGCTGACGAGGATGTTCTTCGCCTTTCAGATGCCACGTCAGGAGGCCACTCCCGAGCACCTGCTGCGCCGCTACGACGAATGGGCCGAGTCCTCGCGCGACCCGCGCATCATCAAGACCCTCTACTTCGTGCCACCGAACGAGATCGACAACCTTCAGCTCGTCGACACGAAATCGCGCAGCGTGCGTACTGTGGCCTGGCCGGCCTCGCTCGCAACCGTGAAGCCGATGATTGCCGCCGCATTCGCCGGCGGTCCGCCCGGCGATCCGATTATCTCGCGGGCTTCGATCATGTTGGTGCCGTGCGGCGACATGGGCTTCATGAAAGAGCGCTTTCACGCAGCGATGATGATTCATCCGTTGCCGTTCCTGCCGCCGCACGAGCCGGACGGACCAATCCCGGCCTTCACGATCGTCGAGCTCGATCGTGACTACATCGCCCGCGTTCTGCTGCCGGATCTCACGCGCCGCTACTTCGACACGAAGGAAGGACGCCAGTACGAAGTGGCTGTCGTAGCGTCGGAGGGGGGCGATGTGCTCTATCGCTCCGACGGTGACTCCGCACCGTTCCGCGCCGATCTCACGTTGCCGATCTTCAGCGTGCTCCCGCTGCGCCGTGAGCCTGACCGTGAGAATGGCCAGGGGCCGGAGCCCATGGAGCCGCCGCTCAGGCGGGCGGCCTGGAACCTTCTCGTCCGCCATCACGATGGCCCGCTCGAGGAGGTCGTGGGAGCGACGCGCCGCCGCAATCTGATGCTCCACGGAGGCATCCTGGCCGTTCTGGCCGGCACGGTGCTTACGCTCGTGGCCATGCTTCGCGGAGCGGAGCGGTTGCGATTGCAGCAGTTGGAGTTCGTCGCCGGTGTCACGCACGAGTTGAACACGCCTGTCGCGGCGTTGACGTCGGCCGGCCAGAACCTCGCGGACGGCATCATCACCGAGCCGTCGCAGGTTGCTCGGTACGGCGAAGCGATCGTCAAAGAATCGCGGCGGCTGACCGAGATGATCGCTCAGGTGCTGGCCTACGGCGGCATGCAGTCGCGCCGCAGGCTGGCTCATGCTCCGGTCGACGTCGCCTCCGTCATCGACGAAGCGATCGCCACCTGCCGCTGGATGGCCGAGGAGCAGGGCGTGGTCGTCGAGACACACGTCGATCGCGGTCTGCCGCTCGTCGATGGCGACGCCGCATCGCTCGCCCGCGCCGTGCAGAACCTGATCGCCAACGCCGTTCGCCACGGCGCGGAGGGCAAGTGGGTAGGTATCCGTGCCGCTGTCGATGATGGCAGCGTCGTCATCTCCGTCGAAGATCGCGGACCGGGCATTGCCGCGCGCGATCTGCCGCACCTCTTCGAGCCGTTCTATCGCGGCCGCGGTGCCGACCGCGTTCGCGGCAGCGGCCTCGGGCTGACGATCGTGAAGCAGATCGCCGCCGCGCACGGAGGCAGGGTCGACGTCGACAAGCGGCGCGAAGGCGGCACGGTCTTTACGCTCCGCCTTCCGGCTCTCACCGCGGCGGTGGCGGCGCCGGAGATCGCGCAGCATGCCTGAGCTACAGTCTTTGCAGCGGCGCATCCTGCTGGTCGAAGACGAAGAAAGCCTCATCCTCACGCTGCGCGACCGCTTCAATTCTGAGGGTTACGCGGTGACGGTCGAGAGCGACGGCGAATCGGCGTTGGCTACCGGCACGCGCATGCCCTTCGATCTCATCGTGCTCGACGTCGCGCTGCCGCGGAAGAACGGTTTCGACGTCTGTCGCGATCTACGCCAGCGCGGCATCCAGACGCCGATCCTGATGCTCACGGCGCGCGGCCAGGTGGTCGATCGCGTCGTCGGTCTGAAGCTCGGCGCGGACGACTATCTGACCAAGCCCTTCGAGATGATGGAGCTGCTGGCGCGCGTCGAAGCGCTGCTGCGTCGTGCGCGGACCATGGCCGCGAACGCCTCGGATTCGTACGCCTTCGGTCCGGTACACGTCGACTTCCGCAGCGCGGAGGTCCGGCGCGAGGGGACGCCGATCGAGCTGTCGACGCTCGAGATCAAGCTGCTCCGTTACTTCGTCGAGCACCGCGGCGCCGTCCTGGCCCGTGACGAGCTGCTCGACAAAGTGTGGGGTTACGACGCCACGCCGGTCACCCGCACCGTCGACGTGCATGTCGCGTCGTTGCGCCAGAAACTCGAGGCGAACCCGTCAAAGCCGGAGTACATCGTCACCGTGCACGGCTTCGGATACAAGTTCCTCGGCTAGGAGCCCTGCGCGCGGCAGAACGCTGGTGCGCACGTGTTGGCGGAGCCTTGGGCAACCAACGCCGCCGGCCGTGCCGGCTAGACCGGGGCCGAGAACCCTGAACCTCGTACATGCAAAGCCCGGCTTCGAAGCTGAATATCTCGACTTCCGAGATGGGTATCCCGACCTCGGAGACAGGGATCCCGGCCCGGGAGCTCAACATCTCGATCGCGAGGCTCAATATCGAGATCTCGAGGCTCGATATCTCGACTTCGAGGCTCAATATCTCGGCCTCGGAGATAAATATCTCGGTCCGGGAGATAAACATCTCGGTCCGGGAGATAAACATCTCGGTCCGGGAGATAAACATCTCGGCCTGGGAGACAAATATCTCGACCCGGGAGATAAATATCTCGACCCGGGAGATAAATATCTCAACCCGGGAGATAAATATCTTGGCCCGGGAAGATAAATATCTCGGTCCGGGAGATAAATATCTCAGCCTCGGAGATAAATATCTCGGCCTCGGATATATTTATCTCGACTCGGGAGCTATCTTGATGGGCGGACTGGTTGGATAACTTGCTGATGAAACAATACTTTAAGATTGTGGCCGCCGACTTATTCGTATCAGTGGAGTCGACGCCAGGCCACCGTCCTTCGTCACTCCTGCCGCGCAGCTCCTAACTCACATCGATGGTGCGGCTCCCGTCGTCATTCACACGGATCGTCACCTCGACATGCCCGTTTTCGAATTCATCGAACTCCCGCTTCGGCCATTCGATCAGCTTCACGCCCGGGCCTTGCAGCAGTTCGGGGATGCCGATCTCCAACCACTCGCGGCGATTCTCGGAGAGGCGGTAGCCGTCGATGTGGATGATCGGCGCGCCGCCGGCGATCGGGTATTCGTGAACGATGGCGAACGACGGTGAGGCCACCTCGATCGCGTTCGCGCCGAGCTCCGACGCGATCGCCCGCGCCAGAAAAGTCTTCCCCGCGCCGAGGTCGCCCACCAGGTGAACCACGGCATCGGGGGCGAGCGAGCGTGCGATCTCCCGTCCGACCGCCTCGGTGGCCGATTCGTTGCGGCAGATGTAGGTCCGTGGCATTCCGGGCATTGTAGGTTGGCGATACACTCCATTCACAACCAAGTCGGATGCGGTGGACGGAATGAGCGAAACGGTTGCGGCGGCGCTGGCGATGTTTCTGCGGTATCTCCAGGAGGAGATTCCGCCGGCCGCTGCGTCGTACGCGTTGGCCACGTTGATGGCGCAGCCGCCGGACATCCTGATGCAACAGGTGGCGACCTGGACCGCGGAGCAGAGCCAGGCCCGCGCGATCGCGCCGCGCGAGCTCCTCCTGGTCGCGTTGAAGAAAATCTACATCACGGGAGAGTTGAACCTCCTCGATCGGGAAGCGGTGGCGAATTATCTCGATCGCGCCACCGGCGTGGCCTTGCGGCTTTGTCCGGACGGCGATCGCGATCAGTTGCGCAGCGACCTCTCGTCGATGCGGATGTCGCGTGCGACCTCGGCGTCGCTGCAGCAGACAGTCGCACCGGCGCGAATGCCAACGTTAAGTGGTGTCGCCGTTCCCGGCGACAGTGAAGCGCAAGCGGCAAAGCAGTACTCGATGATCTTCGATCGCCTGACGCGGGAGAAGGCGGAGGCCGGGCCGAAGGGCGCGGTGGCCGATCCGCAGGCAATCGCACAACTCCTGGCGATGGCCGCCACGCGCTCTCAGACCTCACAACAGTTGAACCAGTATCTCGATCAGCTTCGCCCGCTGGCGGGCGGCGGCGAGGGGAACGTCTTCGTCATCCTCGGCGGCGCGATGCCGTCCTGGGACGTCGGGAATCTACTTCCGGGTACGGCCAGACCGCCATCACAAGTCGGCGCCATGGAGAAGATCATCGACCTCGCGGAGAGTCCCGAGGTGGCGATGAAACGATTTCGCGAGCTCGTCACCGCGGCTGTCGAGAAGTTCAACCAGGGCGCACTTGGAGCGGCGCTGTGGATGCTGGACGTGGCGGAGGATTCGATTCCGGAGAAGAAGCTCGATGTCGCGGCGGTCGACCAGTTTCGCCTCGAGGCCGTCGAGATGATCAGCGCCGTGCAGTTGCGAAAATATGCGGAGAACAAGACGAAGCACGCGGCGGTGAAGATCGTGCTGGAGTTCTTTCCGACGCTTCATCTGCAGACGCTGTTTCGCAACCTCCGCGGTGAGGAGCGAGCCGAGCGGCGACGAACGCTCCTCGGCTTCATCGAAGCGTATGGCGTGATCGGACGCGATTTCGCGCTCGAAGAGCTCGAGCTCGAATTGCTCCATCCTGCTTTGGAGACCTACTACGTTCGTAACCTCATCTACCTCCTGCACCGCATCGCCCGTGAGTCGCAGGAGACGATCGACCGTGAGTTCGAAGCGCTGACCAAAGCGTCAGATCCCGGCCAGCTCATCTACGTGATCAAGGAGGCTGCGACCGCGCTCGGTCTCATCAGGACTGATGCCGCGGTGAAGCTGCTGACGATGCGGCTGGCCCAGTTCGAGGCCACGCTGCTCCGCAATGACACTTCGACGCATCCGACGAGCGAGATGCAGAAGCTGCTCGATCGGATCATCAGCGCGCTGGCGCGGATCGGTACGTCGGCGGCGCTTCTGACGATCGCCCGTCACGGAATGAAGGCCAATCCGCCGCTCGGCGATACACGGGCGCGCCTGGCCGCGCTCGCGCAGTACGACCTCTCATTCGATGAGAGCACTGTCAACGTGCTGCTCAAGGCTCTGCGGGAGGAGATCCCGGGAAAGCTTCTCGGCCGCCTGCTGCCGAAAAAACAGGAGTCGACGGTTCGTCTCATGGAAGCGCTCTCCGGAACGCGAACGGATGAGACCGAGGATATTTTTCGCGACGTCGCACGCCGGTTTCCGGATCACGACGTCGGCCGTGCGGCGGCGCAAGTGCTTGCCAAATGGTCACCCGCTGAGGGGGTGGCGCGGGCGGAAACCGCCGCGACGCTCGCCGGAGAGCTCGAATTCTTCGGCTTGCCGTCCGTCATCCAGTCGCTGGCAGAGATGCGCGCCACGGGGATGCTCACGATCACCAACAAACAAAAACTGGCCGTGGCCAAGATGGTCTTCACGGACGGAAAGTTTCTCAACGCCCAGATGGGGCACATCCGGGGTGACGAGGCTCTCTATCAGACCCTGGAGCGTCCGGTGTCCGGGGCATTTGCGTTCGTGCCGTATCCTCCGGAGAAGCTGGGGAGCGACATCGTGCCGCGGGAGATCATGGGGCTGCTCCTCGAGGGGATGCGGCGCAACGATGAGTTGCAGCGCTTCATCGCGCTCGTTCCGGACGACATGATCCTGACGAAGACCAGCGTCAAGCCAACCCCGCACGAAGAGGAAAACGATCCGACACTGGCCCGGGAGGTGTGGATCAAGGCGTCGTCAGGCGCCAGCATCGTGGAGTGCGAGCGGCAAGTCGCCACCGATTCGTTCCGCGTGCGACGCCTCGTGGCCCATTGGCTAGAGCAGGGGGCGCTGGTCGAAGGGTCAGGATGACAGTTCGCGCAACCGCTTGATCGCCAGCGGAATCCGCTCCGCCAGATCGAGCGCCGCCAGCCCCGTATCGCCCATCTCGTCCTTCAGCATGTCGCCGGTGAAGCCGTGCAGGTAGACGGCGGCTACAGCGGCATGAAAGGGATCGATGCCGCGGGCGAGGAGCGCGGCGATCATCCCGCCGAGGACGTCGCCCATTCCGCCGCTGGCCATGCCCGGGTTGCCGGTGGGGTTCACGCTCACGTGGCCGTCCGGTTCGGCGATGAGCGTTTGGAAGCCTTTGAGCACGACGACGCACCCGGTGGCGTGGGCCGCCGAGCGCGCGGCATCGATGCGGTGCGCGTTGATGTCCTTCGCCGTCGATCCGATGAGGCGAGCCAGCTCGCCTGGATGAGGCGTGAGGACGCGCGGGCGCCGGTGAGGATTCAGCTCGTCCGCATGCAACGCGAAGGCGTTCAGTGCTGAGGCGTCGATGGCCAGAGGCAGTTCGATCGCACCGACGAGCAGGCGGATGCGGCCGTAGCTTCCTTCGTCATCCGCCAGACCGGGGCCGATCAAGGCTGCATCTTTGCCGGCCACGAAGCCGGCCACATCGTCGCCGGAGAATGTCATCGACTCGATGGAGCCCGCGTGGACGAGCTTCGCTGTTTCGGCATCGGTGGCAACGCTGACCAGTCCCGCCCCGCTGCGGATGGCCCCGCGCGCGGCCAGAACCGCCGCGCCGCTTCGCCCAGGCGAGCCGGCGATGATGGCCACGTGGCCGTACGTCCCCTTGTGCGTGGCGGCCAGCCGCGGCGCGAAGTGTGGGCGGACATCTGCCGGCGTCGTCAACGCCAGCGTGACGTTCTCGTCTTCGACGGCGGCGGTGGGGATGGCGATGTCCGCGACGATCACCTCGCCGCAGAAGACGGCGGCAGGTTCGAAGACATGGCAAAGTTTCGGCGCCGCGAAGGTGACCGTGACGGCGGCATGGACACACGGCTCGAACGGCTCGGCGCTCGACGCGTTCGCGCCGCTCGGCAGGTCGACGGCGACGACCGGCAGCAGCATTTCATTGATCGACGCAATCGTCTCCGCATAGAGCCCCTCGGGTGCGCGATCGAGGCCGGTGCCGAAGATGGCGTCGACGATGACGTCGGCGTCCGAGGCGTGGACGAGTGCCTCGTTGAGCGACTCGTCGTCGGTGATGTCGTACAGCGGCAACGCCAGCCGCTCGCAGACGGCCAGATTCGCCGCCGCGTCGCCGCGGATCTTCTTCCGATCACCGACGATGAAGACGCTCGGCACGACGCCCCGCTGTTCGAGATGCCGCGCCACCGCAAAACCGTCGCCGCCGTTCGCGCCGAGGCCGCAGAAGATGGCCGCCCGATCGCAGTCCGGATAGTGCTCCCCGATGGCGTCGACCACCGCCAGGGCCGCGTTCTCCATCAGTACGATCGACGGGATGCCGAAGCGATCGGTGGTCCGCCGGTCGATCGACTTCATCTGCTCCGAGGTGAGGATGTGCATCTGCCGCGGATCATTCAACCACAGAGACACGGAGTACACAGAGCCCTCCGTGCCCTCAGTGCCTCTGTGGTGAATGGTCTATCCACCCTCTTCGTATTGTCGTCCGGACTCCGATGGGAAGCCGGAGGTCAGCCAACATGCTTACAAGCGCAACTAATCAATCTTGGTGACGTTCGCCGCCGCTGGCCCCTTGTTGCCTTCAACGATGTCGAACTCGACCTTGTCGCCTTCTGCGAGCGACTTGAATCCGGAGCCCGAGATCGCCGAGTGATGAACAAAACAGTCTTTCCCGCCGTCCTCAGGCGTGATGAAGCCAAAGCCTTTTGAATCGTTGAACCACTTCACTTTGCCGGTGTTTCTCATGTGTTCTCCTGCTTTTCTTGAACTTCGACGATACCGCTGTCACGTAAAGCTTACTCGGAATGGCAAGTTCTGCGTGAGTCAGCCAGGTAGCGCCTGATACCTCTCCCAATCCTCCACCACATCCACATCCCACCGAACAGGCAGCACGGCGATGGTGCTCTGCCATTCCGCGATCCTGGCCATCGTCGCGGCGAATACAGACGACGTTCCCCAGGCCACGTCCTGGAAAATCGCCGGATCGAACGCCGCGGCGCGGCAGCCGATGAGGTAGTAGCCGCCATCCTCGGCCGGGCCGATGACCCATTCGGAAGAATCGAGGTGGGCGAACGCGGTGTCGATCAACGATCGCGGGAGGCGGGGGTCGTCGACGCCGATGGCGATGATCTTTTGCGTTGCGTGAAAGAAGAAGCGCTCCGAGAAGGCCATCGACATGCGGTCGCCGAGGGTGGCGCCGGTCTGCATGGCCGTGGGGAGATCGCCGAAGGCGCGTGCCAGCGACTCACCGTTCGCGGCCTCGGTCGGTGCCCAGAGGATCTCGATCTCGATCTCCGCGGACGAGGTTCCGATCGAGACCAGGAGATCGCGCAGCATCGTTTCGTATGCCGCGAGCGCCCCGTCCTCGCCGATCGATTCCGCCAGCCGTGTCTTCACCCGTCCGCGCTCCGGCAGCCGCGCGAAGACGAGAAGGCGTTGCGCGGGCGGCGGAACGGTGGGGAACATTGTGGCGAGTATAGTTTCGCCCCCCATGCGCACCATCGCCCTACTCACCGATTTCGGCACGCGCGATCCCTACGTCGCGGCGATGAAAGGCGTGATCGCATCGCGTTGCGGGGCGCGCATCGTCGACCTGACACACGAGAGCGCGCCGTTCGATGTCTGGGAAGCGGCATTCTTTCTCCGCGACGTCGAGAGCTGGTGGCCCGAGGGGACGATCTTTGTCTGTGTGGTCGATCCCGGAGTTGGGACGGCGCGGCGGATCATCGCCGTCGAATCGGAGAGGCGGCTCTTTCTCGCGCCGGACAACGGGTTGCTGCACTTCGTCGGCGGGGATGCGTACGACGTGACGAACGAATCTCTTTTCCTTCCGCGCGGCTCGACGACCTTCCATGGGCGTGATCGGTTTGCCCCTGTTGCCGCGGCGCTCGCGAACGGATTGCCGATCGCCGAAGTGGGACCGCGGATCGACGACCGGATTCCGCTCGACTACACGCCCGGCTGCATCATCCGCATCGATCGCTTCGGCAACTGCATCACTGACATCACTCCGCCGGCGAAGCCTTTCTCGGTGATCGTTCGCGATCATCGCATCGACGACGTCCGAACGACCTACAGCGGGGACGGCGTGTTCGCCATCATCGGTTCGACCGGCTGCATCGAGATCTCGGTCGCCAACGGCAGCGCGGCGTCGCTCCTGCACCTCGGCCGCTGCGATCGGGTCACCATCGTTCCGAAAACGTAGCGCTCCGGCCGCGCTACCCCGAAACCGCGCGACCGCGGGACCGCGAGAGCGTGGCAGAATAGGAACATGCCCTCCGGCCGAGACCGCCGTCGTTCCGAGCGTTTTCCGACGGCGTCGATTCCCGTGCTCCTTTCCGATATCGACGGTGAGCTGATCGATCTGAGCCAGAGCGGCGCCGCCGTCATCCATCGCTCACCGGTAAACGGGGGAGCGCCGGCCACGCTGGTCTTCCCAAGCTATGGCGGCATTTACATTCCGTGCAAAGTTCTGCGCTCGCTCGTGCAGGTGCGGCGCGCCGGCGAAGAGCGCGAATACGTCTTCCGCTCCGCGATCCTGTTCACGGAGATGGAGCCCGAGCAGCGCGAGCCGCTGCACGAGTTCCTGGAAATCCAGATTGCGCGGCTGAAGCAAAAGCAGGCAGAGGCCGCCGCAGCGGCGGCGCAGTCGACGTAGGTTTTTGGTTTCCCATCGTTTCGAAGATCGCGTCGACCGTGCGTTGGTCGCCGCGCGTGTATGCGTCGTCGATCCGCTTCACGTAGTCGTCCACGCTCTTCGTGAACACGAGGTCATTGCCGCCTTTCGCTTCCTTCGCTTTCTCATGGCCGAGAAGCGTGCGCACGTAGAACATCTTCTCGTTTGAGGACATCGATTGCCATTGCGTGCGATCGATGTTCGTGCGGTGGCAGGCGGTGAAAAACCAGAAGCCAGAAACCAGAAACCAGAATGCTGCGCTCCGCCGCCGTTTCTGGTTTCTGATTTCTGATTTCTGGTTTTCTCTCATTCCCGCCGCCACCGCTGCGCGATCGGCATCTGCCGTCCGCTTCCGAAGGCTTTGTTCGAGACCCGGATCGTCGGCGCGGCCTGACGGCGCTTGAACTCGTTGGTGTCGACCATCGTCACGACGCGCAGGACCAGCGCGCGATCAAAGCCGGCGGCGACGATGGCGTCGACCTCCTGCCACTCCTCGATGTAGAGCTTGAGAATCCCGTCCAGCACGTCGTAGGGCGGTAACGAATCCTGATCCGTCTGATTCGGACGCAGCTCCGCCGAGGGCGGCTTCGTGATCGACGACTCCGGGATCACGGCGCGGTCGCGTTTCAGCCAGCGCGCCACGCGATAAACCATGGTCTTGTAGACGTCGCCCAGAAGCGCCAGCCCGCCTGCCATGTCGCCGTAGAGCGTGCAGTAGCCGACGGCGATCTCCGACTTGTTGCCGGTGGAGAGCACCATAGCGCCTGTGCGGTTCGACCACGCCATCAGGATGTTGCCGCGGATCCGGGCCTGGGCATTCTCGTTCGTCAAGTCGAAGGTCGTGTTGCCGAACAGCTCGTTGAACGCGCTTTCGTACGGCTGATAAATCGGCCCGATCGGGACGGTGTGGAAGGCGATGCCGAGGTTCTCGGCGAGTGAGTGTGCATCGTCGATCGATCCCTGCGACGAAAACTGCGACGGCATGGCGACGCCGGTGACGTGCTCCGCTCCCAGCGCCTCGACGGCGATGGCGGCGGTGACCGCGGAGTCGATGCCGCCGGAGAGGCCGATCACGACGTCCTTGAACCCGCACTTGCGGATGTAGTCGCGCAGCCCGAGGGTCAGCGCGCGCCCGATCTCCTCGGCATGCTCCATGACGATGATCGACTCGCACGGCGAGCCGTGAAGCTGCACCAGCGCGCTGTGCTCCTCGAACGCCGGCGCGCAGAAGATCGTCCGCCCCTTGGCGTCGATGACGATCGACGAGCCGTCGAAGAGCAGTTCGTCGTTGCCGCCGACCTGGTTCACGTAGACCAGCGGGATGTCGTAGCGCGTGGCGATGCGCGAGAAGAGGTCGTAGCGCGAGCGCCGCTTGCCGGTGTTGTAGGGAGAGGCCGAGATGTTGAGGATGGCCTCCGCCCCCTGCCGCGCCACCTCGTCGATGGGATTGCGGCAGTAGATCTTCGTGCCCAGGATCTCGTCGTCGAACCAGAAATCCTCGCAGATGGCGATCCCCGCCCGGACGCCAGCGATGTCGACCACGCCCACGCTTCGGCCGGGCTCGAAGTAGCGCAGCTCGTCGAAGACGTCATAGGTCGGCAGCAGCGACTTGTGCTGTTCCAGGATGACCTTGCCGCCGCGCGCCACGATGGCGGCGTTGTGCAGCGGCTTGCCGCACCACGAGGCGTTGCGCGTGATGCAGCCGAAGACCAGCGTGGTCTCGCCGGTCATGGCCGCCAGGGCATCGCGCGTTTCCAGCGCCGCATTGATGAAGATCTCGCGGTCGAGCAGATCCCGCGGCGGGTACCCGGTCACCGCCAGCTCCGTTGTCAGCACGACATCCGCCCCCGCCGCGACCCCCTCGGCATACGCACGCCGGATGAGCTCCGCGTTCGCCGCCAAAGCGCCGACGGTAGGGTTGAGCTGGGCTATGAAGATCTTCATCCGAGGCGATTGTAACTGCGCGGCGCGACGGAGCGCTGGCGTCCCGCCGGCTGGCTCGGCGTGCGTCTCGCCGCCGAGGGTTACAGCGAATGTTTGGAGTCTTGCCGGGTCGGCGGCGGGACGCCGCCGAGCCAGCCGGCGAGACGCCAGCGCTCCGGCGGCGAGAATCAACCCACAACCGAAAACCCGCGCGGACGTTCACGATGCCCGTTTCCCGCCGCCCGTTCCATGTACTCCATCCACGCTGAGCCACCCAGTGCCGGCGAATAGAGATAGCCCTGGCCAAGGTGGCAGCCGTGGGCGATCAGCACCGCGCGTTGCCGCTCGTCCTCGATTCCCTCGGCGACGAGTTGCAGGTGGAGATCGTTCGCAAGACCGACCAGCGTCGTCAAGATGGCGTTGGACTCCGAGGAAAAGCTCAGCCCTGACACGAACGACCTGTCGACTTTCAGGCCGCTGATCGGAAGGTCGCGAATCTGGGAGAGAGAGGAGTATCCGGTTCCGAAGTCGTCGAGCGACACGCCCATGCCCGTCCGCCTTAGCTTCGAGATGGTGCGGCTCGTCGCTGCCAGATTGCTCAGGAGCCGGCTCTCGGTCAGCTCCAACTCCAGCCGCGTCGGATCCATTTCCTCCTCGATCACGACGGCGGTGATGCGGTCGCACACGTCAGGCTGTTGCAGATCGTGCGCGGAGACGTTCACCGCCAGCCGGGGGAGAGTGAATCCCTGAGCGCACCAGCCGCGAAAATCACGGAAGGAGCGTCGCATCACCGCCTCGTCGAGCCGGATCACCAGGTCGCTTTGCTCGGCCAGGGCCATGAAGCTCCCCGGCGCCAGCAGCCCGAGGTGAGGATGCCGCCAGCGCACGAGAGCCTCGGCACCGATCAGAGCGCCGCTATCGAGGTCGTGCTGCGGCTGATAGTGGACCTCGATCTGGTCGGACGAGACGGCGTCCCAGAGCTCCGTCACCATGTCCATGTGCGCCCGCGTTTCGAAGCGCATCCCCGGCGTGTAGAACGCCAGGGGCGTTTCAGAGGCCCGTGCCGCGGCGATGGCAGCGGCGCAGGCGCCCATGAGATCGCTCAGGCTCTGGCCGTCGCGCGGCCCGAACGCGATCCCGATGGTGACGGCGAGCCGCACCAGGTGCCCTTCGACGGACATGGGCCTTTGCATGGCCTGCTGGATCTTTTCGCCCAATTGCCGGCCCTCGGCCTCGGCGGCGGACGGATCGCCGGCGGCCCGCTGGGCGATCGCAAATTCGTTCCCCGCGATCCGAGCCACCAATGTTCCGTTTCCTCCAGTCGCCGAACGCAGGCGTGCTCCCAATTCAGCCAGCACGCTGTCCGCGTTCGCGCCGAAGGCGCGGTTCACGTCGCGGAACCCGACCACATCCACCGCCGCAACCATGAGAGAGCGGCCTTCGTTCAGCGCCGACCCGAGGAGCTCCGTCCCGGCGGCCATGAACCGGCTGCGGTTCGGCATCTGCGTGACCTCGTCGAAGTAGGCGCGGTGCAGGGCGATCTGCTGCTGCGCCGCCGCCTCGGCGAAGGCATGATCGCGATCACGCTGCAGGGAAATCATGCGCCGGTTGAGCCCCAGGGTCAGCGTGAAGGCGCCGATGAGCAGTCCCGCTTTCGTCACCAGCGCTCCCGATCCGGGCGGGATCGATGTGACGCCGAGTACCCGCAAGCTGACCACGAATACGCCGGCCAGAAACGCGGGAGAGATCCCGAGCAGCAGGTACAAGGCGGAGCGTTGGCCCCGCCATGCCAGCAATGCCGCGGCCGCGGAAACCGACAACGCGAATGCCAGGCCGGACAGGGCGCCGAGGCGCTCACCGGCATTGATGTCGAAGAGAGCCGCGGCAATACAGACCGCACCCACCGCCATGGCCACGCGGAGGACGACATCCATCCCGCGTGCCCGGCTCCGCGTGTCGAGGAACTCCCGCCCGTATTGGTTGCCGAAGATGAAACTGGTCCCGAGCAGCATGGCCGGCACATGGCCGGCCCAGCTTCCCAGCCACGGCCACAGGAACTCCGCGCCGTAACCGTCGAAGCCGAGCATCGCCAATCCCAGCGCGGCCAGATGGATCGCGTAGTAGAGGCTGGCCCGATCCTTCATGGCGAAGAAGAAGAGGATGTTGTAGATGACGGTGAGGAAGAGGATGCCGTTGAACAGGCCGCTGAGGAATTGCCGCGACTGCTCCTCCGCGACCAGGACGTCGGCCCGTACCAGCTCTACGTCCAGAGAGCCAGGGCCCGGCAGATCGAGCTCGGCGTAGACCACCCCCGCGGGATCCGCCCCGGCAGGGATCGTAAAGAGCGTCCGGTCATGACGAACGACGATGCTGGCATCGCGGCCGGTACACTCGCTCCTGTAGCCGCCGCCCGCCAGCGGCCAGTGGACGCAGGCCCGGTCGAACGACGAATACTTGAACGAGAGCAGCCATGCTTGCGGCGCCGCACCGTCGAACTGGGGCCGGAAGCGCAGCCAGTGCCGCGACCGGCCTCCCGTCACGGTGGACGACACGGGATGGAACCAATCGCACAGCGCCGGCTGCATCACGTCTGATAGGCGCAGCGTGCGTGTCGGATCGTCGAGGATCTGCGCCGTCTCGCTGACGTGAACCCTCCCGCTCGCACCGCCGGCAACCGCGGCCGGCGGCTGGCAAGGCGAAGACACCGATCCCGACGTACCCAGCGTCAGCGTGAGGATTGCTGCCAACAACATTTTTCGGAGAGGCTCACCCGAGAGCCTGCGATCGAGTCTAGCACTCGGAATCGGACGAAAATGTGATGGTTGGGCGACGGTTTTGCAATAGCGCGTTGTCTGCGGCTTGGCGTACGACTTGAGCTCACGCGGAGGCGCGGAGACGCGGAGGAGATGACGAGGAACTTCTTTCTCCGCGCACTCCGCGTCTCCGCGTGAGTCCTTCAGGTCAGAAGCACACGCCGCTGTATGCGGTTCAGCCCAGGCCACTGAATTCCGAAGGCCTGTACTTCGCGCACCACCGCACCGACAACCGACAACGCGCGAAGCGCAGACAACGCGCGATAGCGCAATCACTTCCGCGGCGGAATATCCGTCCCGTATCTCCCCAGCCAGGCCGCGCGCACCTCTTCCATGAAGGAGACGAGTTTCGCCAGCTCCTCATCGCTCAGCGTTTCATCCGGATCCATGATCCTCTCCTCGGCCCAGTAGTAGCCGTACGCGGCCTCCGCCATCAGGTTCTGGTCGATCTCGATCACCTCATCGGTCAACGACTGGAGGGCGTCGGCCACGACCGTCCACTCGAAGAGCCTGATGGTTTCCTCGTTGGCTGGAAGAAACGACAACCGGAGGTCCGGCGACTCCTGACGCGGCGGGGGAGCTTCCTGCCGCCTGGGAAGATCGCGGTACTGTTCGAGGACCAGTTGTCGCATCGATGCGATCAGGCCGAGGAGGCGTTCCGCATCGATCGGCGCCAGGCCCGCGCCTGTGGCCTTGACGTCCTTCGCCTTCCGAACTGCGATTGCCTTCCGGACCGCCTTTGCTTTTCCTGCCGCTTTCTTACTCATCGCATCCTCCTTGATATTTGGACGCTGGAGGCCGGGAAAAGGTTTCGCGGTTCGAGAGCGATCCGCCTCGACCGACAACGCCGCTTGCCAAACAACGCGCCAAAACCCGGAGGACGCGAGCCCTGGGACCGCGGGCGTCTCGCCCGCAGAGCTTGGGAGAACGGAGGCTGACTCCAAGGTCAGGCGATTCGCTACTATGCTCGGAGTTCACCACACGTCGCGCGAGCTCGGCGGACGAGACGTCCGCGCTCCCAGGGAGGCGCAGATAACCGACAACTGACAACCGACAACGGCCTCACTTCCGCTTAGGAATCTCTGTCCCGAAATCCCTCAGATAGATCGCCCGCATCTGCTCCACGTACGGGATGAGATGGGCGTGCGCCGGATCCTTGATCAACTCCTCGGCGGCGTAGTAGACGTTCATGGCGTTCTCCATCAGCGTCTGCTCGGCCTCCGCGATGGCCTCCCGCAGCTCGCCGGCGAACGATTCCAGGCCGTCGGCCAGCGCCAGCATCTCGAACGTCTTCATGGCCTCCTCGTCCTCGCCCGGAACGAACGGCAAGTACTCCTCCGGCTTCTCCGGCGGCGGCGCCGCTGCCCGCGCCCTGGCCAGTTGCGGCAGTTGTGCACGCACGGTCGCGATCGTGTTGAGAATCCCTTCGACGTCGACTTTCTTCTGACTCACGGTTCCTCCTTTGACTACCGACATCCGACAACGCGCGCCAGCGCAGACAACCCGCTTCGCGCAAACCGACCGGGCGCGCCGCACATCCGCGCGCCCGGTCCCGCTTTGCTACTTCATTAGACGTGCGACCCCGGCGCCGGGTTACCGGCCGGTGAAGGCGACGGTTCCGGCGTCGGTGCAGGCGCCTGCGGCTGCGGCGACGACGACTTGCGGGTGCGGCCGAAACGATTGGCCTTCCGCATGAGGTCGACGTGCGGCAGCAGACCGGCGTGCTGCGGCCCAGACTTGACGAGCTTCTTGCAGACCGTATAGGTCAGCAAGACCGACAGGCCGAGGTTGTGCTTCATGGTCAGGACGGCCGAGGTAACGCCATCGAGCGTCACCTTCAACTCGTCACGGACCATTGACCAGCGACTGGCCATCTCCGCCGCGGCCTGCAGATCGTCGGCACTCTGACCGACCGTGGCCTCCACCGTTGGAGACGCGCTGACGGCATGGATGGCCGACTGCGTGAACTCCGGATGGAGATTCGACACAGACCGTAAGGTCTGCGCCGTGGATACCGGCAACTGCTCGTAGTTCGGGATCTGGGCCCGAAGCGCGCGAAGCTGCTCCACCACCGATTCCGGCGTCACCGCCGGGTCGGTTGCCGCTGCTGTCGCGGCGTTCGACTGAATGACTGCTTTCTCATGTGACATGGGGGACTCCTTTCTGCCCTCGTAAGGGCAACTCGGTTGTGGAACGACGCTCGTGCTGTGTGCGCAGCCTGGGACGCCATTCCGGGTTCATCGAAAGAACGGACGTCGCACCGACCGTTCGCCTGCCTCCATGGGCCGCGGACCCAGGAGGAACGTATGGTTGTTTGAGGCAGGAGGAGCTAACGCTCAACTCCACTTGTATCGGACCCCGGCTTGCCTTGCCTCAAGCTCGACGGGATCTGTACCTCAATCGAGGCCGGTCATCGTACTCCCCACCGGTCTCTCGCTCGGGAATCGGACTCCATGGCTCAAGAGTCGCCTCTGCGTGGCCAACAAGTTCGGTCCACCGGCCAGAAATGTCAAGTGGTTCCCGCGTGAATTTGCGTAACTCATTGATATGTCGAGCTATTTGGCGCTACTTTTTTCGAAGGTTTCCCATGTGCAAGGAGGAGCGGTGCTTCGCAAATGACTCCAGGGTCTCTCGCAAATGACTCAGAGCCATTTGTTAATGACTCGGGGGTCATTCGTTAATGACTCGGAGTCATTCGCGAAGTACTCGGGGGTCATTCGTTGATGACTCGGAGTCATTCGCGAAGTACTCGGGGGTCATTCGTTAATAACTCGGAGTCATTCACGAAGTACTCGAGGGTCATTCGTTAATGACTCGAAGTCATTCGCGAGGTACTCGAGGGTCATTCGATAATGACTCGGAGTTATTCGCGAAGTACTCGGGGGTCATTCGCGAAAGACTCGAAGGTCATTTCGCAAGCCTGTCCTGGTCTATGTCGAAGAAAGCCTGGCTTTCGCAGGGCTCCCCGTCGACCAGACGCCGGACGAGGTAGCGCTGGCGGCCCGCCGGCTGGACCGCCGCCGGCTCGGCGGCGATTGTGAACAGAACAGACCGCCGGCGAGCCGCCAGCGGTCCAGCCGTCGAGCCGACGGCGCTACGCACCCGGCAGGGGTATGTCGCGATTAGTAGTGCCAGCAGTTCAGCTTCGTCGGCTATCTCTCAGCCGGCCTGCGGGTCATGATCAAGCACCTGATGAAGGTGGCTAAGTGCCTCGTCGTAGTCTTCCGCGGTCTTCAGAACTTTCTTCATTGTTTCCTCAGAATGTCCACCGGTCGTACTCAGCATGTGTCCCGACGCGAATGACGCTTTGTTGCTGCGGCACGATTTCACCGAAGGCTCAGGCCAGAGTGACGCACGCGAAAAACGCAACTCCGGCGGCGCATCCGACTAGACTGCCCCCGGAGGTTCCAAAATTCATGCGTCTTCGTCTGGTCCTGCTTTGCCTGCTCGCCTTCCCCATCGTTGCTTCCGCCGACAGCTACTACCTGACCATCGCCGGGAGCGTCGGCGTCTTTCGGACTGATGTTCGGATCTTCAATCCGTCGTCGTCTGACTCCAACGTCTCGCTCGTGTTCGTTCCGGCCGGGAATCAGAACAACGGCTCGGCCTTCGCGAACGCCGTCCACAAGGTCATTCCGAAGGGGCAGGGGGTGGCTTACGACGATGTGGTGGCCTCGCTCTTCAACACGACCGGCCTCGGGGCGATATCGATCAACGCCGACACGCCCCTGATCGTCACCAGCAGGATCTACGCGCAGAACGCCACCGGAACGGTCGGTCAGGGGTTTCACGCGGAGCGGCAGGGCAATCTGCTGCTGAACGGCGTCCTGATCCAGTTGCGCGCGGATGCCTCGTTCCGCACGAACATCGGCGCCGTGAACCTGCAGAATGCGGAGGCGCATGTCACGTGGAGTCTGTTTGACAAGAACGGCAACCACGTCAGCGATGGGACGATGACCATCCAGCCCTACGGGATCATCGGACCGACGAGCATCACCTCGGGGTTCTTCTTCAACGCCGGCAACGCCGATCTCAGCGATGCCCGGGTCATCTTCCAGAGCGACGTCGGCCTGGGCGTGTACGCATCGGTGGTCGACAACAGCACGTTGGATCCGACCTACTTCGTGGCCATGTCGCCCAGCGGTTTTTGAGGCTTTCGTGCCGTCCCGATTTGTGGCCCCGCCCGGTTTTTGCAAAGATGGGAGCTCCGAGGTGATGGATGGCTGACGATTTTGGGACGGTGAACGTCAAGCGGGGGGATCGGGCGCGGGAGATCGAGCTGCTGCGGCAGCATTACAAGGCCCATCGCGAGACGTTGACGCAGATGGTGCCGGATGCGCCGACCGAGCAGTTGGCGGGGGAGTATCGGCGCCTGGTGGCCTCGATCGATGACTCGCTGCGCAAGCTTGATGAGATGGAAGGGCGGGGGGCGGCGGATACGGCGGCGGGGCTGGCCGAGACGCAGCGCATGGGGACGGCGCCGGGGAACCGGCCGCTGGTTTCGCCCGAGCCGGCGACGGATCACGGCATCGCCAACTACGACGGTCCGGCCGATCGTCCGGCGGGCAACGGCTCGCGGGTGCTGCTGATGCTGGTCATCGGTCTGGTGGTCCTCGGCGTGATCGGGTGGCTGATCTGGCGGGCCAGCTCCGATCACAAGCCGGCCTCGTCGACGCAGGTCGTCGAGCAGCCGGCCGCGACGACGAACGCGGATATGACCACGGCTTCGGCCGCCTCGACGGCTCCGGTGGCCCCGGAGTCGTCGATCAAGATCGCGCCCGCGGTGGCCGACTACGGCATCATCCGGAAAGGGACGCGGGCGGTGCGGCAGTTCGAGATCACCAACACGACCACGACGCCGCTGTCGATCACGGTGGCCCGCTCAGCCTGCCGCTGCCTCTACTACGAATACGACACGAAGCGGAAGCTGCCGGCAAAGGGGAAAGAGGCGCTGACGGTCACCGTCGACGGCGCGAAGGCGAAGGCCGGCGCGCTGGAGGAGAAGGTGGCGGTGTCCTCGAAGGATGATCCGAGGGCGACGGGGACGATTGGGGTTAGGGCGATGATCAGGTAGGGGGATCGCTGAATAGTGGTCGACAGCGAGGATGAGCCTTGCCAGCCATCGTAACAATCGGTCCCTACCGATTCTATTTTCATAGCAACGAGCGGGGTGAGCCTCCTCACATTCACGTGCGCGAAGGCCGCAGCCATGCCAAGTTTTGGCTTGAGCCCGTGGAGGTGGCATCATGTACAGGATTTGCGTCACACGAGTTGAACAGGATCGCTGCGCATGTGATGCGGCACCGTGTTGAGTTTCTTCAGGAATGGAATGACTACTTCGGCTATCGAAACTGACGAACGCGCGATCGACGTTGCTGTCACCGAGTCGGACCTCGTGGTTCGTATTGCGGACGGTCGAACCATATCCGTACCCCTCGCATGGTTTCCGCGCTTGCTCGCCGCGTCGCCTGCCGAACGCCGGAACGTCGAAGTAGTCGGTGATGGCGTAGGTCTGCACTGGCCAGCGCTTGACGAAGATCTCAGCGTGGCCGGGTTTCTCCGCGGCGATCGTGGCGTTCCGCCTCGTCTTTCGCGCATGTCAGGTAACGAGGGACGAGGCGAGTCACTTGTAAGTGGGATGACGTCGGAGCCGCCCCACGGGACTGACGATAACGTGAGGCGATCTCACGCGACCTTGGCGCTCAAGCGCCAAATGCAGCAGTTTGTGTGTGCGATCTATGGAGTTCGCGGGGATGAGGGAGCATTGATCGGATCAGGCTTTCTCCTTCAACTCCGCGAGAAGCTGATACTTGTAACGGCGGCGCATGTTCTTCACGCGCGTCACCGGTTCAACCTTCAGATATTTGGCCAAACGAAGATCGTTCCGATCGTTCGGGTAAGCGGCGCTGAGTACTCTACCGGACCATCGCAAGATCAGGGATCGCCAGACTTCGAGCACGACATCGCGTTTCTGATTCTCGATACAGCGGCTATGCAGGAGCCGCCTAGTACTCGCCCGTTATTACCATCCGATCTCGACCTCGGTGATCTGCCAGCAGGTCAGTCTGCGTATGGCGTTGTCGGGTTTCCCGGCTCCGAGAACAAACGGCTGCCGGGGTTCAGTATTCAGCGAACATCCATTTTCTATGGCGGTCAGGCCGCGGGGAGAGATAAGTACGAACGTCTCGGTTACGACACGCGAACGCACTTCATCATGTCGTTCGAAAGAGAACGGATGATGGATCATTCCGGGAAGATCGTCGCCGTTTCGGAGCCGTACGGGATGAGCGGTGGGCCGGTCTTCAAGCTAGGTACGTTCGAGGAGATCGACAATCAAACGGCTCGGCCACGTGTGATCGCCATGACGATCGAATGGTGGCAAGGGCTCGAAATTCTGGTTGGCGTCCGCCTCCCGCTGCTTACCGAAACCATCCGTCAGGTCCTGCCTGAGATCGCTGCTGAATTGCCACACTCGCCGCATGTTCGAACCAACGTCGCGGTAAATGAGATTTGATGGCAAGGCCTCGCAGAGCTGAAACGATATGAGCGAAAGTAAAACACCCATCTCTGGTGCCTCGTCCTACGCTGTGATCGGTGAGTACTGGGACAGTCACGATCTCAACGACCACTGGGATCAAACCAGCCCTGCGGCGTTTGAGGTCGACCTCCAGAGCTCCTCGATCTATTTTCCGCTCCAGAGAAGCCTGGCCGATCGACTTCGGACTGTCGCAGATGCTGAGGGTGTCTCGGCCGAAACACTTTTTGAATCTTTGGGTGCAGGAACGGGTGGCCGAGGAAACGGGCTCGAAGAAGAGGGCCAGCTAACGCGTAGAAGCGCTGGCGTCCTCGCCGCCGACCCGGCAAGACTCGTGACATTCGCGGTAGCCCCGGCGGCGAGACGCACGCCGAGCCAGCCGGCGAGACGCCAGCGCTCCAGGGCTCCGCTCCGGGTTATCCTTCCGCCCTCTTGTTTCGCGTCCGGACCTTCTTCATCGCCGTGCTAGCCTTGATGGCATCGATGTGTGCGTCGGTCCCGCAACGTCATGCTCTGAAAGTGGAAGACCTTTCACTCGATGAAAAAGTCGGGCAGTTGTTCGTGGTGTTGGGGCATGGGGTGTTCATGCCGGAGTCGTCGGTGGGGTACCAGGAACTGCTGCGGCATGTGCAGATGAACCATGCCGGCGGAGTGATGTGGACGATGTCCAACGTCTATGAGACGGCGGTGCTGAGCGGGCGGCTGCAAAGCGCGTCGCGGGTGCCGCTGCTGATGAGCGCGGATCTCGAGTCGGGGATGGGGATGCGCTTTCTCGACACCACGTACTGGCCGTGGGCAATGGCGGTGGCGGCGACGGGGGATCCGGCGCTGGCGGAGGCCGAGGGGCGGGTGGTGGCGCGGGAAGCCCGGCTGGTGGGGGTCAATCACATCTACGCGCCGATTGCGGACGTGAACGTCGATGCCGACAATCCGGTGATCAACACGCGCAGTTTTGGCGAAGATCCGCGGGAGGTGAGCCGATTCGTGGCGGCGTTCGTCCGCGGCGTTCAGTCGGAGCATGTGCTGGCAACTGCCAAGCACTTTCCCGGGCATGGCGATACGCATGTTGATTCACACCGTTCGCTGCCGATCCTCGGCGTCGATCGGGCGCGGCTCGATCAGGTGGAGTTGCTGCCGTTCCGCGCAGCCATCGATGCCGGCGTGCGGTCGATCATGATCGGGCACCTGGCCGTGCCGTCGATCGACGACGAGATGGTGCCGGTGCGGAAGACGGCAGCGGGGGAGAACCCGTACGGGACGGTGGCCTCCGAGGTGCCGCAGAACGGAACCATGCCGGCCACGACGTCGAAGAAGATCGTCGGCCAGCTGCTGCGGCGCGATCTGAAGTTCGACGGACTTGTGGTGAGCGACGCCATGGACATGGGAGGCATTACCGAGCACTTCGACGCCGGCGAGGCGGCCATCCGGGCCATCGAGGCGGGGCAGGATCAGATCCTGATGTCGCCGAATGTCGATGCCGCCATCGCCGCGGTCAAGGCGGCGTTGAAGAGCGGACGGCTCAGCGAGGCGCGGATCGACGCCTCGGTGCGACGCATCCTCGATGCCAAGGCCTTTGCAGGCGCGCCGGCATCCACGCCGGACGAGATCTTCCGCGGCATCGATACGAAAGAGCATCGCGACCTGGCGGCGAACATCGCGCGGCGCGCGCTGACGCTGGTGCGGGAGCAGGGCGGTTTGCTGCCGGTGAAGAAGAGCGCACGCGTGGTCATCATCACCGTGAGCGATTTCCCGGAGACGTTGTCGCCGCTGCCGGAATTCGAGCGTGAGATGCACAGGCGACTGACCGCGCCGCCGCGGACGTTCCTCATCGACTCGCGCACCACGGACGCGGGAGCGATCGCGGCGGCGGCGCAGAATGCGGATGTGGTCATCTTCGCGCTGGCCGTGCGCGCACGATCAGGGTCGGGCTCGATCGCAGTCCCCGAGGTTGCGCGGACGCTGTTGGCCACCCTCGGCGCGAAAGTTCCGACGATCGCCATCTCCTTCGGAACGCCCTACCTTCTGCGCGAGATCCCCAGCGCCGGCACCTACTTCTGCGCCTACGGCATCCAGCCGGTCATGCAGATCGCGGCGGTGCAGGCGCTGTTCGGCGAAGCGCCGGTGACGGGCAAGCTACCGGTCACCATCCCGGGACTCGCTCCACGCGGCACGGGGATCACACGCTGATGCACCTCGGCACGATCGATTACGCCATCGTCGCCGCGTACTTCGCGCTCATCATCGGGATGGGGATCTACTTCGGCAGGAAGGCCAAGCGGTCGATGCTCGACTACTTCCTCTCCCGCCGGTCCATGCCGTGGTGGCTGGCCGGCACGGCCATGGTGGCGACGACCTTCTCCGCCGACACGCCGCTGGCGGTGACGGAGATGGTGGTCAATCACGGCGTTGCAGGGAACTGGCTCTGGTGGTCGATGCTTGGCTCGGGCATGCTGACCGTCTTCTTCTTCGCGCGCCTGTGGCGCCGCGCGGAAGTGGTCACCGACGTCGAGCTGACGGAGCTGCGCTACTCCGGCAAGCCGGCGGCGTTCCTGCGCGGGTTCCGCGCCGCCTACCTCGGCCTGATCGCGAACATCATCGTCATGGGATGGGTCAACCTGGGCATGGCCAAGGTGCTCCAGGGAACGCTCGGCATCTCGAACCACAGCGCGCTCTTCGCCTGCCTTCTCATCGTCTTCGCCTACACCGTCTACTCCGGCTACTGGGGCGTGGCTACGACGCACGGGGTGCAGTACCTGTTCGAGATGGGCGGGGCGATCATCCTGGCCATCGTCGCCCTCGGGGCCGTCGGCGGCGTGGCGATGTTGAAGTTGAAGGTCGGGTTCGCGCATCCGGCCGGCTCTCCGATCGGAACGACATTCGGTACCTCGGCGGCGGCGATGTCCTTCTGGCCGTCAGGCGACGGTGTTTGGGTCATACCGACCGTCATGCTGGCGGCGTTGCTCTGCCTGAACTGGTGGGCGTCGTGGTATCCCGGCGCGGAGCCGGGCGGCGGCGGGTACGTCGTGCAGAACATGCTGGCCTGCCGTGACGAGCGCCAGGCGCGCAGCGCAGCGCTCTTCTTCAACATCGCCCACTACGCGCTCCGTAGCTGGCCGTGGGTGATCACCGCGCTCTGCACGCTGGTGATGTATCGCGGTGCGGTGATCGAAAAAGATCCGGGGATCAACTACGTGCGGGCGATGGTGGACCTTCTGCCGGGCGGGCTCCGAGGGCTGATGCTGGCCTCGTTCGTTGCGGCATTCAGCTCGACGCAGGCGACGCAGATGAACTGGGGATCGAGCTATCTGGTCAACGACCTCTATCGCCGCTTCATCAAGCGCGACGCCACGGAGCGGCACTACGTGCTGGCCTCGCGCCTGGCGACGGCGTTGACGCTGGTCCTCTCGCTCATCGCCACGCAGTTCATGGACCAGATCAGCCACGCCTGGCAATTCCTGCTGATGCTCGGCGCCGGGACCGGACTGGTCTACATCCTGCGCTGGTACTGGTGGCGCGTGAACGCCTGGTCGGAAGTGAGCGCGATGGCGGCGGCGCTGATCGTCTCGCTGTCCCTGCGCAACTTCATGGACGCGACATCGCCGCGCGGATTCGCCGTAAGCCTGATCATCACCACGCTGGCCACGACGATTGTCTGGCTGGTCGTGACGATGTTCACCCAACCGGAGCCGCGGGCGACGCTCGACGCGTTCTACAAAAAGGTGCGCCCGGCCGGGCCGGGGTGGGGCGTGATCGCGCGCGAGAGCGGGATTACGCCGGTTCGCGGTGAGCTATCCCGCAACGCGCTGGCGTGGGCGGCGGGGGTGGTGATGGTCTACTCGATCATGTTCACGACGGGGGCGGTGATCTTTCACTACCCGCGGCAGATTTTGATCTTTGGAGGAGCGCTGGTCGTTTCGGCGGTGTCGTTGATCGTGATCATGCGAGGGGAGCGAGCGGAGTCGTAGGGGAGACGTAGCGCCGGCGGCCCGCCGGCTGGACCGCCGCCGGCTCGGCGGCGATTGTGAACAGACCGCCGGCGAGCCGCCAGCGGTACAGCCGTCGAGCCGACAGCGCTACGCACGATGGCGTTACGCAGGTCGGCCCACCCAATGACCTGGAATTCTGATTGACTGACCGTGCGTTCAGCGCGGTGACTATGACCAAATCCAAAGAAGACGTCGTACAGGAGTTTCGGGTTCAGTCGATTCAGGAGGCGGCCATCCGGGTCATCTCGCGCAAGGGGATGGCTTCGGCGACCATGCAGGAGATCGCGGAAGAGGCGGGGGTGGCCAAGGGGACGATCTACCTCTACTTCCGCGATCGCGAGGAGCTGGTCGAGAAGACGTTCGAGACGGCTATCGGCGAGCTGCACAAGCAGGTCGACGCGGCGCTCGACAGCGAGGGGACGTTCGAGCAGCGGTTGCGCGCCGTGACCACGGCGAAGCTGGCGTTCTTCAACCAGAATCGCGAGTTCTTTCGCCTCTACCACGCGCTGAAGATGCCCGAGGGCAACGCATCGCAGCAGCGCCGGCAGAAACGGACGTGTCAGCCGCAGTTCCGGGCGCGTGTCGAACGGCTTGCCAGAGCTCTGAAAGAAGCGATGGACGCCGGTGAGATACGGCCGCTCGATCCCCACCGGCTGGCGCTGATTCTCATCGAGACCAGCACCGCCATCGTCCTGGAACGACTCAACGAAGATGCGCCGCCGCCGGAGAGCGAGGACGTCGAGCTGATCGTCTCCACGCTGCTGAGCGGCATCGCCATCCCGCAATGAAACGGAGCGCTCATTGAAACGCGCAGTCCTTACCTTAATTCTGGTCCTCACGGCCGCAAGGGCCGGGGCGCAGACGAAACTGACGCTGCAGGAAGCGCTCGACCGCGCGCTGCACGTCAACAACACCGTCGAGCGTTCGCGCGTCGACGTCCATGTCGCCGAGGAGACGAAGAAGGCGCTGCTGTCTTCGATCCTGCCGCAGGTGCAGTTCAGCGGCTCGGCCATCCGCAACTCGGAACAGGTGGCCTTCGGCACCGGCGGGGGTGCGCAGACCGTCGTCCTGCCGCTCAACGATTGGAACTACCGCGTCGTTCTCTCGCAGCCGATCTACGCAGGCATGCGCGAGCGGCGGGCCTACGATCAGGCCAAGATCGGGATCGTCAACGCCCGGCAGGGCGTCCACGGAACCGAGGATGCGGTGCTGCTTCGCGTGGCATCGAACTACCTCGCCGTGGCCAACGCCGAGGCGAATATCGTCATCGAGCGGAAGAATATCGAGATCGCCGAAAAGAGGCGGACGCAATCGACGGCGTTCTACCAGGCCGGGGAAGTGACGAAGGTAGACGTGCTCCGCGCCGAGACCGCCATCAAAGCCTCGCAGCGCCTGCTGGCGTCCGCGCAGCAGCAGCGCGAAGCGGCGGAGAGCGCGCTGCGGGCGGATCTCGATCTCACCGGCGACATCGCCGTGACGCCACCCGAGAGCACCCTGGCGCCGCTGCCGGACGAAACGACGCTCGTGGCCAGAGCGCAGGCATCGCGGCCGGACATCGCCATCGCCGAGAACAACATTCATGTAGCCGAGCTGGAAGTGCTGAAGCAGCGCGGCGCGTACTACCCGGTGGTCACCTTCGACGCCGGCTTCATCGATCAGAAGGCCGCCTTCCCGGCCAGCCGCTACGGCTATGGCGCGTTCCGCTTCTCGGTGCCGATCTGGCAATCGGGCCAGGTCCAGTCGCACATCGCCATCGCCAAAGACCAGGAACATGAGGCCCGCCTCCTGCTCGAAGACGCGAAGACCGCGGCCCGCGAGGATGTCCACAAGGCCGTCACCGACCTGAACGCCGCCGGCACCACGCTGCAACTGGCGAAGGAGCAGCTCGCCGCCGCAGACGCCGAATACGCGCAGGTCTTCGAGCTCTATCGAGCGCAGGAATCGACGTCGCTCGATCTGGCCACATCCGAGGTCTCGCTCGCCGACGCCCGGCGCGCCGTGGCGGCGGAAACGTTGAATCACAACCTTGCACAACTCCGCGTCTGGTATGCCGCCGGCGCAATCAAAGATGCCGTTGGAGTGGGAGCGACACAGCAATGAAGGGTTTGTCCATCATCACGATTTCGATTTTGACCCTGGCGCTGCCGTTCGGCTGCGAGAAGAAGGACGCCGCGGCGTCCGCGACCTCGACGCAGGCGGCGCCGGCGCTGCCGGGCGATGTGCAGAGTGTCGCCGCCGCTGCGACAAGCAGCGCGCCCGCCGGCACAACGCAGGCTGCCGTTGCCTCCTCGGAATCGGGCGGAACGATCGTCGCCACGGGCGAGCTCATCTCGCCGGTCCGGTCGGAGCTGGCCATGAAACTTCCGGGGCGCGTGGCGAAGATGTATGTTGATGAAGGGTCGCGCATCAGCCGCGGTCAGGCTCTGCTCGAGCTCGAGACCGACTACTCGCGTCTCAATCTCGAGAAAGCGCAAGCGGACACGGCTCGTGCCGAGTCGGCCGAGCAGGATGCCCAGCGCGACCTGAACCGCAAGAAGGAGCTGATCGCCAAGGAGTCGATCCCGCAGGCGACGTATGACCGCTCGCAGGCGATGTTCGACCAGGCTCGCGCTTCCCGGCAGTCGGCGCAGGCGCAGGTGGCGATCTTCCGCCAGCAGATGGCTGACTCGACGCTCCGTTCGCCGATCGACGGAGTGGTGGCCGAGAAGCGCACCGACGTCGGCCAGCGCCTTGGCGAAGCCACCGTTGCCTTGGTGGTCGTGCAGACCTCGCCGCTCAAGCTCCGGTTTCGTGTTCCGGAGAAGGATCTCGCCCGCGTCCGCAACGGCCAGAACGTGAAGGCCACAGTCGATGCCTATCCCGGTGATGTCTTCCAGGGGAAGGTTGCCGTGGTCGGTGGCGTCGTCGATCCCGCCACACGGTCGTTCACGGTAGAGACCGAGTTCCCCAACCGCGACGGCAAGTTGCGGCCGGGGATGTTCGCGAGAGTGGAGATGGGGCTCTAGCCATGCATAAACTCGCCGCCCTCTGTGTCCGCCGTCCGGTATTCGCGACGGTCATCGTTCTCTCGCTCGTCGTCGTTGGTTGGTTCGCCTATCTGCAACTCGGCGTCGATCGCTTCCCGAAGGTGGATATCCCGACGATCACCATCACCACACGGCTGGTCGGCGCGGCGCCGGAAGAGGTGGAGACGGATATCACTGACAAGGTCGAGGAAGCTGTCAACACCATCAGCGGCATCGATCAGTTGCAGTCGATCTCCTCCGAGGGGACCTCGCAGGTCATCGTCAGCTTCGTGCTGGAGAAAGACATCGATGTCGCCGCGCAAGAAGTGCGCGACAAGGTCAACACCATTCTGCGCGACCTGCCCAAAGACGCCGATCCTCCCATCATCCAGAAGATCGATCCGGATGCGATCCCGGTCCTGGGCATCGCCCTCTCCGGGCCGGCCCCGATCCGCGACATCACCGAATTCGCCGACAAGAAGCTTCGGCGGCGGATCGAGTCCATTAACGGTGTGGGCCAGGTGCTGATCGTCGGCGGACGTCCGCGGCAGATCAACGTCGTCGTCGACTCTGCCAAGCTCTCGGCGGTCGGATTGACCACGGCGCAGCTCGTGGCCGCGCTTCAAGCGCAGAACGTGCAGATCCCCGGAGGCAAGGTCGAGCAGGGTCTGCGCGACCTCACCCTGCGCACGTACGGTCGCGTGCAGTCGCCGCCCGATTTCGCGAACATCCCGATCTCGAACGCGAACGGCTACGTGGTGAAGGTCGGCGACGTCGCGCACATCGAAGACAGTGTGGCCGAACCGGAATCAATCGCCACAGTCGACGGCAAGCCTGCTGTGGTCATGAACATCCGCAAGCAGTCAGGGACCAACACGGTCGAGGTCATCGCCCGTCTCAAGGAGCAGCTCGCGCTGGTCAAGACCGACCTTCCGAAAGGGTGGACGATGCAGGTCGTCCGCGATCAGTCGGATTACATCGTGGCCGCGGTCGATGCCGTGAAGGAGCATCTGATCCTCGGGTCGCTGTTCGCGGCGCTGATCGTCTGGTTCTTCCTCTCGTCTCCGAAGGTCAAAGACGCCGTGATCATGCTGGCGGCCACGCTGGCCACGTACACGCTGCTCTTCGGGGTCAAGGACATCGCCGCGCGCGCTCACCTGCTCCACGTCTCGATCCTGGCTTTCGTGGTCTTGTTCGCCCTGTTCAGTTGGTGGGCCTCGAGAAAACAACTCCCATTCGCGTTCCGCGTCGGTGGCGCCGCCGTGGCGTTCGCCATCGCCGCGTTCGTGCCGAAGGGAGGTGTCGTTCCCATCAACCCGGTCCGCCTGGCCGGCGCGCTGGTGGCGTTCGGGATGCTGGTGTACTTCTTCCGCCGCTCCCGTCCGACGATCATCGCCGCGGTGGCAATCCCCAGCTCGATCATCGCCACCTTCGCGGCCATGCGCTACGAGGACTTCACGCTCAACGTCATCACCCTCCTGGCGCTGACGCTGGCGGTCGGCATCGTGATCGACGACGCCGTGGTTGTTCTGGAGAACATCTTCCGCTTCATGGAAGAGAAGAAGATGCCGCCGGCCGAGGCGGCGGTCGAAGGGACGAAGGAAGTGGGCATGGCCGTTCTGGCCACGTCGCTCTCGCTGATCGCCGTCTTCCTGCCTGTGGCTTTCATGGCCGGCATCGTAGGCCGCTTCATGCACTCGTTCGGCGTGACCATGGCCATCGCCATCGCCGTCTCGCTGCTGGTCTCGTTCACGCTGACGCCGATGATGTCCGCGCGCTGGCTACGCCGCGAGGATCTCACGCATGGAACGTCCACGCGCGAGCACGGCATGTACGCGTCGATCGAAGGGGTCTACCTGAAGATGCTCGACTGGTCGATGGCTCATCGATGGGTGATCGTGCTCTCGATGCTCATCGCGCTCATTTCCATCGTTCCGCTCGGAATGGCCGTGAACAAGAACTTCCTGCCGCAGGACGATGAGTCGCAGTTCCAGGTGCAGGCCCGCGTCCCCGAGGGCGCCAGCCTGCAGACTACGCAGACGATCATGGAGTCGATCGCCACGGCCGTCCGCAAGATGCCCGAGGTGGAGACGACGGTGCTTACCATCGGCGACGATCCTCAGGTCACGCAGAACCTCGGCACGGTCTACGTCAAGCTGGTGCCGGTCGACAAACGGACGCGCGACCAGTACGCCGTCATGGCTGATGTTCGCAACAACATCATGCCGCGATACCAGCGGCTGAATCTGCGCACGTCCGTCGGGCCGGTGAACGCCTTCGGCGGCGGCGTGAACGCCGACATCATGTACTGGGTCGGCGGGCCCGATCTGAACCAGCTCTCGAAGTACTCCGACACGTTGCTTGCCGATCTGCGCAAGATGAGGGCCCTCGGCGCCATCGATCCGGACACGAATCTCATCACCGGCAAGCCGGAGCTCGGCGTGCGCATCGATCGCGACAAGGCCTCGGACATGGGCGTGCGCGTGCAGGACATCGCCTCCACGCTCAACGTCCTCGTAGGCGGCCTGAAAGTGACCGACTACTACGAAGGGGGCGAGCAGTACGAGGTGCATGTGCGCGCCGAGCACGAGTACCGCAAGGATCCGCAGGGGATTGCCCAGGCCCAGGTTCCTTCAGGCAGCACGCGCACCGTGCAGCTTCGCGACGTCGTGACCATGGCGCCGGGCGCCGGCCCCGCGTCGATCAACCGCATTCAACGGCAGCGGCAGGTCATGCTGACCGCGAACATGGCGCCGGGAACGTCCGCGCAGACGGTCATGACCAGGCTGGAAGATGACACGAAGAAGCTGAACATGCCGGCGGAGTACTCATCAGGATTCACCGGCCGCTCACGCGAGCAGGGACGCGCGTTCACGAACTTTATGTTCGCCTTCCTGCTCTCGATCATCTTCATGTATCTGATTCTGGCGGCGCAGTTCGAGAGCTGGATTCACCCGGTGACGATTCTGCTGGCGTTGCCGCTGACGGTTCCCTTCGCGCTTTTCTCGATCCTGGTATTGAACCAATCGCTCAATATCTTCTCGATGCTGGGCATCCTGGTGCTGTTCGGGATCGTGAAGAAGAACGGCATCCTTCAGGTCGATCACACGAACGGACTTCGCGCGCACGGATTGCCGCGCGCGCAGGCCATCCGCGAGGCCAACCGCGACCGTCTCCGGCCGATTCTGATGACGACGCTGGCCTTCGTGGCAGGCATGCTCCCGCTGGTGGCATCGAGCGGCACGGGCGCGGCTACGAACCGCGCCATCGGCTCGGTCATCATCGGCGGCCAGAGCCTGGCGCTGCTGCTGACGCTGCTGGCTACGCCGGTCGCCTACTCGCTCTTCGACGATCTGCAGGAGCGGTTGCGGTCGCGGCGTGCGGCGCCCGTGGATGAGGAGATGGTTCCGGCCGAGGTGTAGACGCGGTTGCGCGGTCTCGGAGTTACGCGGTCTCGCGGGGCTTCGCTACCCCGCAGTGACCGCGAGACTGCGCAACCGCGAGACCTCGCTATCGCGACTACATCCTCTTCAGCGCAATCTGCACTTCCTGCGCTCCGACACTGCGAAGGACGTTGCGGGTCAGGTCGACCTGAAGATCGTTGTAGGTGGTTCCCTCGACCCGAAGGACGCCTTTGGTGACACTCACGCGAAGGTCGCAGCCGTCGAGAGCGCGCGTTGAGGCGAGCTGGCGTTCGGCAACGCGGCGGATGCCCTCGTCGTCAACCGGTGTGATGGGCACGATCAGGTTGGCAACACGGGCGAAGCCGAGCTGCTTCACGACGGTCGCTGCCTGAAGCGCCTCGGCGGGGTTCGCATGTCCCTTCAGTACAACGATCCCGCCGACCGTCGTTGCGCTGAGTCCGGTGATCCGGATGTTGGCGTTCTGGATGGCCGTGACGATGGCTGTGTCCGGTATCTGTGGCGACATGACCTGGGCGCGGTCGTTCCGCGAGGTCGAGGTCTTCCCGCCATGCCGCACGAGGATTGATGTAATTCCAGCGACGGCGATGGCCGCCGCGATTGCGATCGTAAGTTTCAGGTTCTTTCTCATACCCGTGACAACTCAAGCAGCGTGCCATGTTGGGGGAGGAGCATGGCGCCAGGCAGACGGGCGCTATCGAGCGTTCGGTCTGGCTGGAGACAGTCTCCTCCGGGCGTCGTAGTAGTCGTTCCGAGAAGCTCCGGACTTCCGAAGGAACTTCTCTCGCTTCTCGACGAGGGCTCTTAACCTCGCCGACAGGCGTTTTGAGCTCGGCAAAAGAATGCTGCAACCTCCCCGAGAGGTTCTTCGGACTCTCCACGAGGCCTTTCAACCTTCTCAAAATGTGGTTGCAGGCCTCGCAGGGAGGTGTGGCGGCCCCTCGGGGAGGTTGGGATTCCTGTCGGCGAGGTCTGTGATCCCTCTCGGCGAAGTATGTGATCCCTCTCGGCGAGGTTTGGGCGCATCTCGGTGAGGGTTGAAAGCGTGTCGCGGAGGTGTGGATGCGTCTCGTTGAGGAAAGCAAGCTTCCGGCGGAGTCTTCAGGATTTGCGAGAGATCGTTTTTCGCGCCCATGCTGGCCGCTCCGACACTTTTCGGCAGTTTGTGATGCCGGCTTGACAATCGGAGATCGCAGACTTACTGTATTAGAGATCTAATACACACGTACTGGAGGACTCCATGAAGAAGATGCTGCTTGCCGTGATGGTTGCATTGATCGTTTCGCCCCTTCTTGCCGCCGATGGTTCCTACCTGCCGACCGATGCGGAGCGTGCTCGCTGGACGATGCAGGACATGAATAGCTGGAGGATCTGCTTCGCCGCGTACAAGCAGGACCACGGGAAGTATCCCGAGGTGAAGTCGGCCGAGGAAGCCAGGGCCGCCTTCGAGCCGGTGTACATCGCGCACCTCCCGATGACGGACGCCTGGGGCCGGGCGTATGCGGTCGAGTCGAGCGCGAGCGCTTTCACGGTTGCCAGCGCCGGCGCCGACGGCAAGTTCGACAAGCAGAGCTGGTCGACCGCTGGGGTTCTGCAGTCGTTCGATGAGGATGCTGTGGCTACGAACGAAGGCCGCTGGCTCCTCCGCCGCTGGAACCAGAAGTAGGGCCATGTTCGCCATCAACCCAACCGACCCCGCGCCAATCTGGCGGCAGATCGAAGAAGGCGTCCGGCGCCTGATCGCACTTGGTGCGCTGCAGCCGGGCGCGTCGGTGCCCTCCGTGCGCGACCTTGCCAGGGATCTCCGCGTGAATCCGAACACCGTTGCCCGTGCATACCAGCGGCTCACCGAGGGAGGTGTGCTGTCGGTGAAGCGGGGAGAGGGGACCTACGTGGCCGACCAGCCGTCTCAACCGAAGAAGTCGGAGCGGAACGAGGCGCTCCGCGATGCCGCCACTCGCTACGCATCGACCGCCATCGCTGTCGGCTCCGGCCTCAACGATGCCGTGGATGAGCTCGAGACGGCATTTCCGCGCGTCGTGCGCGAGCACAGGAGGAAAGCATGACTGACAACGCCATCCGAATCTCGGATCTCACTGTGCGCTACGGCCGCACGACCGCCGTCGACCATGTCGCGCTGACCGTCGACCGGGGAGGTGTGTACGCGCTGGTCGGCCGCAACGGCGCCGGAAAGTCATCTCTCGTCCGTTGTCTCCTCGGGCAGCAGAAGCCTCAGCACGGTGAGACGATGCTGTTCGGCGAAGACTCCTGGTCGCGCCGCGCGGCCCTCATGCAGCGCGTCGGCGTCGTCACCGAAGAAGCGGATGCACCGCCGGAGATGAGTGTCGCATCCATCGCCCGCTTCTGTTCGCGGCTCTATGACAAATGGGACCAGGCCAGCGTCGAAGCGCGCCTCAAGACGTTCGGCGTGCCGTTGGCGAGCCGTTTCGGAAGCCTGTCCAAAGGGCAGAAGAAGCAGGTGTCGCTGGCTTTGGCGCTTGCGGTCTCGCCCGAGCTGCTTGTGCTCGACGATCCGACGCTCGGCCTGGACGTGGTGGCCCGCAAGTCGCTGTTCGAGGAAGTGATCGGCGACCTGGCCGACCGCGGCACGACCGTCTTCATCACCACACACGACCTGGCGGGTGTGGAAACGTTCGCCGACCGGGTGGGGATGATGGAGAACGGCCGGCTGGTGCTCGACGAAGAGGTCGACGCGCTCAAGTCGCGCTTCCGCCGCATCCGCTTCGCCGCGCAGCCGGTGGCCATCGATACGGCCGCGCTGCGGCCCACGGTCATGCGGAGCTGGGGCGGTGGCGCGGAGGCTATCGTCAGCAACTACGACGATCTGGCCTTCGAGCGGATGCGCAGCGCCAGCAACATCGGAGCCGCGGAAGTCGAGGCCATGTCCCTGGAAGAGATCTTCATCGCCATCGCCGGAGGAAAGTCATGAAAAACGCGCTCGTGATCGCGGCAAGAGAATTCGAGGAGAAGCGCTTCGTCGCATACGCGGCGGTGGCCTTTGCGATCCTGCCGTTCATTTTCGCAGTGATTCCAGGAATCGGCGGCAAATCGCCCAGCGACACGATCGCGATGTCGTCTCTGATCTTTGCCACAGGTTTTGCCGGCGCTCTGGCGGTGATGTCGGGAGCCAGCTTCGTGGGCCGTGATCTCTCCGACGGGAGGATGTCGTTCTATTTCTCGCGTCCGGTCGCTTCCGCATCGATCTGGTTCGGCAAGCTGACGGCAGCGATCCTGATGATTGTCGGTTGCTTCGTCGTCATCATCGCGCCCGCCTGGCTGGCAGCCGGTAAGAGCTGGACGACTTTCTCGACGCTTTCTCTTCGCGAAGCGAGCGTCATGGTGCTGCTCTATACGCTGGCGCTCTTTTTGATCGCACACGTCATTGGCACGTTTGCGAGATCGCGTTCGCCGCTGATCGTGGCCGACTTCGCCGCCGCGGTGCTCTGCGGCGTCGCTATCCGCTTCCTCGTGCTTCCTCTGGCCGCCGGTCTGGCAGAGATGCTCATCGCGCGGCTGGGAATCTTTCTAGCGATCGCTCTTGCAGTGGCAATCGTCGGAGGAGGCGCGTGGCAGCTCGCGCGTGGCCGCACAGACCGGCGCCGAAACCATCTTGCGCTGTCTCAATTCCTCTGGGGAACGATGGCGGTCGCGCTGCTCGTCGCCGGGACGTATGTAGGATGGGTAGTGTCGGCGAAGCCGTCGGATCTGACCACGAGAATTATTGCGTCGCATCGAGCGGGTAGCCCTTTTCTCGTCCTGGCCGGCCGGGCGCGCAACCGTGGTGATTACAACGCCGCGTACCTGATCGACGTGGGCGACGGTTCGGCCCGCAAAATCGACCCTGATATGTGGGGTGCGGGTGGCGTAGAGTTCACGCGCGACGGCAGAAGTTTGATCGCGCCGAGGAAGGAGAACCACTCGGAGGATCTCGTCATCTACAAGCGTGGCGCGTCCGAGCCGACCGAGACCGGGCTGACTCTTCCGTCGACCTATCCCTTCTTCGCATCCGACGACGGCAATCGCATCGCCACAATTGTCCGGGGCAACCTCTCAATCTACGACGTGCCTCAGAAGCGATCGCTGGTCTCGGTCCGTGTTCCATCCGATGGACGGCTCTACTACCAGGGCTTTTTCGTGTCGCCCGATGTCTTTAGGCTCTACCTTCACGCGCAGGACGGCCTGTCGATTTACGAGCTCGACACACGTGTCCGCGGCCTTCAGGCCACCGGTGCTATCACCAACGAAGGCTTCGTAAGCTTCGCGCTCGATCCGACGGTCTCGCACATGATCGTTCGGCGACACAACGTCGATGGCGTCACTTTGAATGATGCGCGCAGCGGAGCCATCATCAAGACACTCGTCGGCGGCAAGAACGTTCTCAATTACCGCTTTCTCCGCGACGGGCGTATGGCGATCGTCGAAGGCCCGCCTTCGAAAACGACTCTTCACATCTTCTCGCCCGGCGGGACCCTTCAGCGCGACATTCCGTTCGACGGTGGCGAGCGTGTAGGTTTCGTCGGCGACGATGGCACGAGGGTCGTCCTGTCGGTCGCGAGCAAAGAGAGCTCGCCAAGAACGCTCGTAGCGATCAATCTCGATCGGGGAGTCATCGAGCGCAGCGAACGCAGCGGGTTGGATTGGACGATGGCCGGCGCCTGGGAAAGCCGGCCGCCGATTGAGCCCTTGCGCGAGGTCATCTACGGGGACGGTGCAGGCCATATCGTGGCCTGGAACCCGGTGACAGGGGCGAGGCGGATGGTGACGGGCGGGTGAGGGGGATCTCAGAACTGCTGCAGTACCCTCAGATCATTCTCGAACAGCGTCCGGATGTTCGGGATGTCGAACTTGATCATGGCGCAGCGGTCAAGGCCGAGGCCAAAGGCGAAGCCGCTCCACTCCTCGGGATCGATGCCGACGTTGCGCAGCACCTGAGGGTGGATCATGCCGCAGCCGAGGATCTCCATCCAGCCGGTCTGGGAGCAGGTCCCGCAGCCGGCGCCTTTGCAGAAGACGCACGACATGTCCACCTCGGCTGACGGCTCGGTGAAGGGGAAGAAGCTCGGCCGCATGCGCATCTTCGAGTCGGCGCCGAAGAGACGCTTGATGAAGTGCTCCAGCGTGGCCCGGAGATGTCCGATGTGGATGCCTTTGTCGACCAGAAAGCCCTCGGCCTGGTGGAACATCGGCGAGCGGCGCATGGTGATCTCGTCGCGGCGATAGACGCGCCCGCACGAGAGCACCTTCACCGGCGGTTTGTGATTCTCCATCGAACGGATTTGCACGTTCGAGGTGTGGGTACGCAGCAGGTAGGGCTCACGATCGAAAAACGCGTTCAGAAAGAACGTGTCCTGCGTGTCGCGGGCCGGGTGGTCGGGCGTGAAGTTGAGCGCTTCGAAGTTGTACCAGTCGGTCTCGATCTCGGGGCCGGGATCGAGTGAGTAGCCCATCTCGCTGAAGATGGTCTCCATCTCGCGGCGGACGATGGTTACCGGGTGCAGATGGCCGAGGGCCGGCTGGCGGGCCGGGAGCGTGACGTCGATGATGTCGCGCGCTTCCTTCCGTTTCGCCTCCTCGGCGGCAGCGCGCTCGTGCTTCGCCTTCAGCTCCGATTCGAGACGGTCGCGGAGCTTGTTCAGAGAGTCGCCGGCGTCCTTCTTCTGCTCCTTCGGAACTTCCTTGAGGCGTGAGAAGAGCGCGGGGATGAGGCCACTCTTGCGGCCGAAGTAGTGGATGCGCAGTTCGTCGAGCGCGGCGGCGGAGCTGGCGCTGGCGAGGGCGGCGTCGAACTCGGAGCTGATGCGATTGATGTCGTCGAGCATGTCGGGTGCGCGATTGTATAAACAAAAACGCGGGCACGAGGCCCGCGTTCGGTGTGGATCGATGGATTCGCGTTATGCCGTCGGCTGCTTCGCGGCGGGACGCTTGGCCGCCGTCTCTTTGTCGAGCGCGGTGCGAAGCTGCTGTTTGTTCAGCGCAGCCTTGGCGCTGTCGACGAAGGCGGTGAACGCCGCGGCATCGCGGACGGCGATGTCGGCCAGGATCTTCCGATCGACGAGCGAACCAGCGGCTTTCAGGCCGGCCATGAGCTGCGAATAGGAGATTCCGTTCAGGCGGGCGGCGGCATTGATGCGGGCGATCCAGAGCTTCCGGAAATCACCTTTGCGATCTTTGCGGCCGGCGAACGCGGAGTTCAGGCCCTTCTCGACCTGCTGCTTCGCGATGCGATGACCGCGCGACTTCATCCCGAAGTAGCCCTTGGCCAGCTTCAGGATCTTGCTGCGGCGGTTCTTTCTCTTGGGACCTCGTTTGACTCTCGGCATCGTTTCTCCTCGTTTCTTTCGTTCTGAGCGGGCGGGTCAGGAGTGGTGATTACCGCGCCTCGCTCGTGGTTGTTCGGAGCTCTTGGCTCTTGGCTATTAGCTCTCAGGGGAACGAAACCGGAACGACCATCGTCCTCCCTAACAGCTAAAAGCTTGGAGCTAAGAGCTACATGTAGGGAAGCATCCGATTCACGGTCTTCCTGTTCGCCTTCGACACCTCGACCTCTTTTCCGAGCTCGGCTTTGCGGCCCGGCGACTTCTTGGTCAGGATGTGCGAATGGAAGGCGTGGTTCCGCTGAAGCTTCCCCGTTCCCGTCTTCTTGAACCGCTTGGCGGCTCCCCGGTGCGTTTTGATCTTCGGCATAGCTTGGCTCCTAACTTACCGCGGCAGCGGTGAATTCCTCGACGTTCGTGGGCGGTTGTCAGTTATCGGTTGTCAGTGGTGTCGGTGTGTGACAACTGATAACCGACAACCGACAACCCTGCCCCGACCCCCTACTTCACCGGCGATATCACCATCGTCATGCGATTTCCCTGAACGTCGGGGTTCGCATTCTCGGGAGCGCCGAACTCCTTGATCTCCGTGAGCAGGCGGTCGAGCACGGCCCGGCCGAGCTCCATGTGGGTCATCTCGCGGCCGCGGAAGCGGATCGAAGCCTTGACCTTGTCGCCGTGCTGCAGGAAGCGCACGATGTTGTTCTTCTTGAAATCGAAATCGTGGTCGTCGATGCGGGGGCGAAACTGCACCTCCTTGACGACGATCACCTTCTGCTTCTTCTTGGCCTCGCTCTGCTTCTTCTTCTGCTGGAAAACGTACTTGCCGTAATCCATGACCTTGCAGACGGGAGGGTTCGCCGTCGGCGATATCTCCACCAGGTCGAGGTCTTTCTCTCGGGCCATGTCCTGCGCCTGCTGCAGCGGGACAACGCCGACTTGCGAACCGTCGGATCCGATGAGGCGAACCTCAGGGATGCCACGGATCATGTCATTGATTCTGGACTCAGGTTCTGTGGGTCTCCGGTCGAAACGTGATCCTCGTCGTGGTGGGAAAATGCGAAATCCTCCTGTTAAACGCCTGTGCGGAAGCGCGAAATCTACGAATAAACCTCTACAAAGTCAACGAGCGGGCCGTGATGACCCGCCTGGCCTCGGCGACGAAATCGTCGACCGACATCGACGCCTGATCGCCGCCGGTCCGCTTCCGGACCGACACCGTTCCGGCGGCGACTTCCTTCTCGCCGACCACCAGCATGTACGGGATCTTCTTCAACTGCGCGTCGCGGATCTTCGCGCCGAGCTTCTCGTTCGATTCGTCGGTCTCCACGCGCAGGCCGGCCGCCCGAAGCTTCGCCGCCGTCTCGCGCCCGAAGTCGAGGAACTTCTCCGACAACGGCAGCACCGAGGCCTGCACCGGCGCCAGCCATAGGGGAAATGCTCCGGCAAAGTGTTCGATGATGATGCCGATGAACCGCTCGATGGAGCCGAGTATTGCGCGGTGGATCATCACCGGCTGGTGCTCGCTGTTGTCGGCGCCGATGTAGCGCAGCTGGAAGCGCTCCGGCATGGCGTAGTCGAGCTGGACGGTACCGAGCTGCCAGGGCCGGCCGATGGCGTCTGTCACCTGGAACTCCAGCTTCGGCCCGTAGAACGCTCCTTCGCCGGGGTTGATGTAGTAGTCGACGCCGTTCTTCTTCAGGGCGTTCTCGAGCGAGCTCTCGGCGTTGTCCCACATCTCGTCCGTGCCCAGGCGCTTCTCGGGGCGGGTGGAAAGCGCGATGCGCACATCCTTGAAGTCGAAGATGTCGTAGATCTCCTTGATCAGGCGCAGCTCGCGGTCGATCTCCTGCTCGATCTGCTCGGGAGTGACGAAGAGATGAGCGTCGTCCTGTGCGAACGAGCGGACGCGCACGAGGCCGTGCGTCACGCCCGAGCGCTCGTAGCGGTGCAGGCGCGCGAAGTCGGCGTAGCGGATGGGCAGGTCGCGATACGAGCGGCGCTCCAGCGCGAAGATCTGGGTATGGCCGGGGCAGTTCATCGGCTTTACGCCGTACTCCCGTTCGTCGACCTCGGAGAAGAACATGTTGTCGCGGAAGTTGTCGTAGTGCCCCGAGATCTTGAAGATCTCCGTGTCCCAGATCAGCGGGGTGACCACCTCGCTGTAGCCGTCCCGGGCGTAGAACGCGCGGACGAAGTCGACCAGAGAGTTGTAGATCGAGGCTCCCTTCGGCAGAAAGATCGGCATCGACGGCGCGAAGTGCGAGAACATGAAGAGGTCGAGCTCCTTGCCGAGCTTGCGGTGATCGCGAGCCTTGGCCTCTTCCACGCGCTTCACGTACGCGGCCAGATCGTCCTTGTCCGCCCAGGCCGTGCCGTAGATCCGCTGCAGCATGGCGTTGTGCTCGTCGCCGCGCCAGTACGCGCCGGCGACCGAGGTCAACTTGAACGCGCCGAGGCGGCCGGTGGAAGGGACGTGCGGCCCGCGGCAGAGATCGAACCACTCGCCCTGGCGGTAGACAGACAGCGGCTCATCGCCGGGGATTCCTTTGATGATCTCGACCTTGTACTTCTCGCCCAGCTTCTCGAAGGTCTCGATGGCCTCGTCGCGGCTCAGTACCTCGCGGCGCACCGGCAGATCGCGCTTGACGATCTCCGTCATCTTCTCTTCGATGCGCCGCAGATCGTCGTCGGTGAACGGCCGGTCGGTACCGAAATCGTAGAAGAACCCGTTCTCGATGACTGGGCCGATGGTGACCTGCGTTCCCGGGAAGAGTTCCTGCACCGCCATGGCCATGAGATGGGCGGTGGAGTGCCTGATGGTATCGAGGCCGGCCTCGCTCTTCGGCGTCACGATCTCGATCTTCGCGTCGTCGGGCACAGGGGTGTAGACGTCGACGACCTTGCCGTTGACCTTGCCGGCGATGGCCGCTTTGGCCAGACCTTTGCCGATCGATGCGGCGACGTCAGCCACGGTCGCGCCGTCCGGAACTTCTTTGTTGGAACCGTCGGGTAGTTGTACGTGCATGGTTTCCTCGGAGGGTTGTGGGGAGTGGGGGGTGGGGAGTGGGAGATTAGATCGATCGGTCAGTCATCAGATCGGCGTCGTTCTCCCACCCCCCACCCCCCACAACCCACTCCCCAGAAAATGAAAAGGGCCGATTGCTCGGCCCTGTCGGATTGTCCTGGTTACAAAAGAATCATCATCGACAAGGCGGGCTCGAAGAGCCGGACGTTCGCGTCGTACGCCGAGTGGTCGTCCTCATGGTCGGGAAGTTTAGCATCAGCGGTCGTCCGGGAGAACCCGTCCCGGATGTCGGAATTTCCCATTCAGGTCCGTCTGGTGATGCTGGCTGCCTTTTTGGATAATATCCACACCACAGGAGATCGATATGGCCAGTCTCGTGATCTGTTGCGACGGAACGTGGAACAGCGCTGATCAGGAATCGGTCGATGGCAATCCCTGCGTCACGAACGTCCTCAAGCTTGCCTGCCGCGTGGCGAAGGAGAAAGCCGACCATTCGCTCCAGATCGTCTACTACGACCAGGGCGTGGGAACTGGCAACGTCCTCGACCATTTTCTCGGCGGCGCGTTTGGCGACGGCCTGGAAGCGAACATTCATGACGCCTACCGCTTCCTCATCGCCAACTATGAGCCGGGCGACCAGATCTACATCTTCGGCTTCAGCCGGGGGGCGTACACGGCCAGAAGCCTCGCCGGCATGATTCGCCACTGCGGGATTCTCCGGCGCGACAAGGTGCGCGAGTATCCGAAAGCGAAGGAGATCTACCGAACAACGAAGATGTCGACCGATGCCGCCGCGGTGGCCTTCCGGCAGGAGGCGGCCATCGAGCCCGACACACCCATCCAGTGCGTGGGCGTGTGGGATACCGTCGGCGCGCTCGGTATTCCGATTCACATTCTCGGTACGCGCAGCAAGAGTGACTATGAGTTCCTGGACACGCGCCTCAGCCGCTCCGTGAAGTTCGCGTTCCACGCTCTTGCCGTCGACGAGCACCGGCGGCCGTTCAAGCCGACGCTTTGGGATGAGAATCCACCCGAGACGGAGCAGACCGTGAAGCAGGTGTGGTTCGCCGGTGCCCACAGCAACGTCGGCGGCGGCTACCCGGAGACCGGCCTTTCCGACATCACGCTCCTTTGGATGATCGAGAGCGCGAAAACGGCAGGACTGGAGTTCGACGGCGTGGTGATGAAGGCGCTCGACACCCACCCGGACCTCACACAGAAGGCGCGCGACTCTCGCACGGCGCTTTACAAAGTGGAGCCCGCGCTCGACCGTACGATCGGCGCTAACAAGACCGAGTACCTCCATCGGTCGCTCATCGAACGCTGGCGCGATGTTGGCGATTACCGCCCCAATCCGCTGAAGCCGCTCGAGGCCCGGCTCAAGGCTCTCGCGGCCGCGCCGGTTACCGATGAGATCTATCCGGTGACGTAGCAAGCTAACCTTCGGGCCGTTCCGCGGTCTAAGCGAGCATGAGAAACATCGCGCTCGCTACCGCCATCGTCCTTCTCGCAGCCACCGCACTCGCCCAGCAGCCGCGCATCGTGCACGGCACCGTGACTTCCGTCGCCGCTTCCGGCGACCTCGGCGCGCAGATTCGCGGCGCGCGGACAAAGTACGTCGGCTATGCCGTCCCCGAGGTCGAAGGGGAGCGGGTGATGTGCTGCTTCGACTACTTCGGCGACATCCGCTCCGGCGGGAAGTGCAGCCTCGATCGCGATGGGAGCTCGTTCACGAACGACGACCATGAGGATCTGCATCCCGTCAGCGGACCTTTCGCCATCCTGTATCGCCTCGAGAACGGCGAGATCGCCAGGGTCCGCAGCTACTCGATAGAGTGCGTCCTCGATGCCGGCGGAACCGCCGTGACCTGGATCGAGGGCGTCGATCCGCGCAAGAGCGTTGCCTTCATCGTCTCGTTGCTCGATCGTCCGGGCCATCACTCGGACTACCTCGTGTCGACGCTGGCCATGCACGCTGACCCATTGGCGACCACGGAACTGGAGCGGATGCTTCGTTCGACGGACGCCTCGGATGAGACACGCGGTCACGCTGCTTTCTGGCTCGGGCAGACGCGTGGGCGCCGCGGATTCGAGGACGTTCTTGCCATCGCCCGTTCCCAATCGGCCTCGCAGCGCCTGCGCGAGAAGGCGGTCTTCGCCATTTCGCAGTCGAGCGAGCCGGATGCGGTCGATGAGCTGATCAAGCTGGCCAAGAACGATCCCGTGGCGCACGTCCGCGGCCAGGCGCTATTCTGGCTGTCGCAGAAGGCAGGGAAGAAAGCCGCCGGCGCTGTCCGCGAATCGATCGATGATGATCCCGACAAGGGCGTGCGCGAGAAAGCGGTCTTCGCGGTCTCGCAACTTCCGGACGATCAGTCCATCCCGATGCTCACCGAGCTGATGAAGACCAACCGCGACCCCGGCGTGCGAAAGAAAGCGGCATTCTGGCTGGGGCAGAAGCACGACCCACGCGCGCTGGCGGCCATCGAGGACATTTTGAGGAAGTAAACTTGCCTGCGGCGTTCGGCGGCGTTACCTTGTGGCATCCGCCAGACAAGGAGTTCAGCTTGAGCCGACGCACGCATTCGGTCTCCGGGGTTCTTTCGTCGCACGTAGTCCGCCAGCCTCGGAGCACGGTCGTTGAAGCGGGAGAGGATGCCGGACTCGATCCGACTAACGCGACCGCGACGAAGCTCGTGATCGCCGCGGACCCTGTCTATCAGCCGCCGAGTGCCGCGGCGGAACTCCCGCCGCTCGATGTCAGCCACCCGAGGCGCCGGCGGCGCGCGGCGAAGTAACGATGCGCATCACGCTCGACCGCAGCGGCGGATTCGCCAATATCCGCGTTCATCGCGAGGTCGACACCGGCACGCTCCCGCGCGCGGAGGCGGAGGAGATCGAGCGGCTGGCCGCGGAGGCGCGCGACACCCCCGCTGCGTCCGCGCCGATGCCGGATGCGTTCACGTACCGGATCGCGATCGACGGCGTGGGTTTTTCGATGACGGAGCCTTCCGGCGCATGGGAGACGTTGATCGAGAGGTTGTAGGTCTGGGATCCAGCGGACCGTGGGCTACCCCGTGTTCTCTGAGCCTGCCCGAGTAGGCTTTAAACCTACCCAGGTAGGCTTTAAACCTACCCAGGTAGGCTTTAAACCTACCCAGGTAGGCTTTAAACCTACTCAGGTAGGCTTTAAACCTACCCAGGTAGGCTTTAAACCTACTCAGGTAGGCTTTAAACCTACCCAGGTAGGCTTAGAACCTACCCAGGTAGGCTTTAAACCTACCCAGGTAGGCTTAGAACCTACCCAGGTAGGCTTAAAACCTACCCCAGTAGGCTTAAAACCTACCCCGGTAGGCTCAAAACCTACCCAGGTAGGCTTAGAACCTACCCCAGTAGGTTTTAAGCCTCCCCCATGAGGGTTTTTCCGACCCTCATCAGGCTCTGAACCTACTCCGTGAGGCTTAAATCCAATTCCGTGACCCCGCGCCCTCCAAGCCGGGTAAGATCGTCAGGACCATCACCGGCTGATCCGCTATGAGCAAACCGAGACAGGCAATCGCATTGGCAGCGAGGCGGGCGAGCACGAGTGTCGCTCGCGCGCCGAGGGAGTCTCGTTCTCGTCAGGATCTGATCGACGAGCGAGTCATTGCCGAAGCTGATGATGACTCCGCATGGGAAGCGCCAATTGAGGTGAAACGGCAAGGCACCTCGGTTGGTCAACCGGCCAGCCTTGCCCGACGCGCGGCGTTCCTTGCTCGCTTGCAAATGGGTGCGAAACGGAACGCGTAGCTGTCGCGATTGGTGCGCGCTAAACTCCGCCCATGCCGACCCACATCAAGCACCCCTCCGTCATCGAAGCAGCCGGGAACAAGCCGAAGCGGATCGAGGAGTTTATCGGCCGGGTCAACTCAAAGACCGGCGGCGTGAGCGTGGCCCGGATGCAGAGTCCTGGTGGCTGGGTGGAGCCGGGGCAGACGCCGGAGTTCGAGGAGTACACGGTCGTTCTGCGCGGCTCGTTGCGCGTCACCACGCGCGACGGCGTCATCGACGTTGCGGCTGGTGAAGCGGTCATCACCCACAAAGGCGAATGGGTGCAGTACTCGACGCCGGGTGCCGAGGGGGCTGAGTACATCGCCGTCTGCCTGCCGGCATTCTCGATGGATACCGTCCATCGCGACGACTGATTGGTTGTACGCTTCGGCACGATGACGAAGATTCTCATTCTCAACGAGCACGAGGTCGAACATCTCCTCACGATGCGCGAGTGCATCGGTGTGATGGAAGAGGCGCTGGCGACGCTGGCGCGTGGGGAGGTACACAACCCGCTGCGGCAGGCCATCCGCGCGCCGGGAGCGAACGGCCTTCTCGGCTTGATGCCCGCGTTCCGAGGGGGCCAGACGCCGCTCTATGGGCTGAAGGAAGTCTGCGTCTTCCCCGGCAATCCGGCCCGCGGTCTCGATACGCACCTCGGCGCGGTGCTGCTGCACAGCGGCGAGACCGGGCAGTTGCTGGCGGTCATGAACGCCTCGGCAATCACAGCGATCCGGACGGCCGCGGTCTCGGCGGTGGCCACACGCCTTCTGGCGCGGGAGAACGCGCGAACGATGGCCATCATCGGCGCCGGCGTGCAGGCGAAGACGCACCTGGAAGCGATCCCCCTCGTCCGCGATATTAGTGATATCCGCATCGTCAGCCGCACCAGGGCCAAGGCCGAGGCGCTGGCGGGGAAGGGAGTGCGCGTGGTCGAGTCCGTCGAAGAGGCCGTGCGTGGAGCTGACATCATCGTGACCACCACCAGCTCGCGCGAGGCCATCCTCCGGCGTGAGTGGATCGAAGATGGCGTACACATCAACGCCGTCGGATCGAGCATCGCGGCGGCCCGCGAGCTCGACGGCGCCACGGTCGCGGCCGCTACGCTGTTCATCGACAGACGGGAGTCGACGGTGAACGAGTCTGGCGACTACCTCTTCGCACTTCGCGAAGGGGCCATCAGCGAAGACCACATTCGAGCCGAGATCGGGGACATCCTGATCGGCAAAGCATCCGGGCGGACGTCGCCCGGGGAGATCACGCTCTTCAAGTCGCTCGGGCTGGCGGTCGAAGACCTTGCCTCGGCGGAGTTTCTGCTGGAAAAGGCGACCCGGGAAGGCGCCGGAACGTGGGTCAACTGGTAAAGGAATAAGCCTTTGCAGGGTGCCGTTAGGGCGCCGGCGGGGCTTGACAAAGTCCGCCACCGCGCTTAGAGTGCGCGGGTTTTTCCCCCAGCGGGAGGTCACTTCCGCTCCACGTGTCTTCAAAAGGATAGGTAGGAATGCCAACGATCAACCAACTCGTCAGCGCAGGACGCGACAAGGTCGCGTACAAGACGAAGTCACCGGCGCTGCAGTCGAGCCCGCAGAAGCGCGGCGTTTGCACGCGCGTCTACACCTCGACCCCGAAGAAGCCGAACTCGGCGCTCCGCAAGGTGGCGCGCGTCCGTTTGACGAACGGGATCGAAGTGACCACCTACATTCCCGGCGTGGGACACAACCTCCAGGAGCACTCGATCGTGCTCATCCGCGGCGGTCGTGTGAAGGACCTGCCGGGCGTTCGCTATCACGTGATCCGCGGCACGCTCGACACGGTCGGCGTGGCCAAACGGATGCAGAGCCGCTCGAAGTACGGGGCCAAGCGGCCGAAGAAGGGTTAAGCCACCATGCCGAGACGCCGAGAAGTTCCGAAACGTGAGATCCTGCCGGATCCGGTCTACAACAGCCAGCTCGTGACCAAGTTCATCAACTCCCTGATGTCGCAGGGGAGGAAGTCGGTGGCCGAGCGGGTGTTTTACAGCGCCCTGAAGAAGGTCGAAGACCGGGCCAAGGACGATCCGATCAAGCTCTTCAAGAAGGCGGTCGACAACGTCAAGCCGG
>Ga0307470_10000091_pt1 | contig 62323 bp, 84 predicted proteins | sample atmos_gasesAM3C__FD_204565 | JGI IMG/M metagenome (GOLD analysis project Ga0307470, IMG submission 204565) | Hardwood forest soil microbial communities from Morgan-Monroe State Forest, Indiana, United States - atmos_gasesAM3C_05 | ecosystem: Environmental > Terrestrial > Soil > Temperate forest... | reverse complement strand
GTGAAAAGGTCACTCTGGCGCGGATATCGCAACAGCATCATGTGCCAGACTGCGATTGTGGATGGCACGGTGGCTGCCATTTGGGGTATGACGGTCGGCTTTGTGGATGGTTTGAGCATGCTTGGCGATGTTGGGCGACCTTGGCTGCTCACGTCACCGGCTGTAGAGAGGGTGCCATTCGCCGTGGTGCGCGAAGCGATGGCGGCAGTGCGTCGGATGCTCGTGGTCAAGCCGAGGTTGGAAAACTACGTACTCGCCTCTTATGAGAAAGCCGTGCGGGTTGTGAGGCTCGTTGGATTTGAGATCGACGAGCCGATCATCAACCAGAACGGCGTAGCCTATCGGCGGTTTCACATGACACGGCCAATTGCGATCGGAGCGCCCATCGGTAATGGCTGATCCTATCACACTGGCGACCATAGGAATCATCACCGGCATCGCCGGTGCTGGCGTGTCGGCTGCCGGTCAATATGGCTCTCTGCAAGCCCAATCCGCCAACGCCGCCTACCAGGCCCAGGTGGCAGCCAACAACGCCAAGATTGCGCTGCAGAACCAGGGCATGGACATTGCCTCGGGGGAGGTCCAGGCGGGGAACCAGGGCCTCCAAACCCGCGCCATGGTGGGCGCCACCAAGGCCGGGCAGGGTGCCTCCGGGGTGGATGTGAATACCGGCTCGACCGTTGCGGTGCGCCAGGGCGAGGCGGAATTGGGCGCGCTCGATGCGCTCACCATCCGGTCGAACGCATCGAAGAAAGGCTATGCCGATCTGGTGCAGGCGACGGGCTTTCAGGCCGAGTCGGGATTGCTCACGCAGGAATCGCAACAGGCGTCCGATGCGGCACCTTGGGCGGCGACCGGCTCGCTGCTCTCGGGGGCGTCCAGCACGCTCGGCTCCTATGGGAAATATTTGCAGAGCAGCGCAACGCAAGCGCCGAATCCTAGTGTTGGATTTACGGGGTAGGAAGAGGTTGCATGGCTGAGAAAATCTCGCTCTCCGAATTGCGTGGTCGGGGTACGAGCGCAGAAGTACAGGCGCTTGATAAGCAGAGTATGGAACGCATCTTGTATCATCACCGGATGGCGATCCTTCGCGCTTGCGAAAAATCATATGACGCAGAGACGATAGCCTGTGGTGGCTCAGGTGATGCTGCCGACGATAATTGGGGTATATCACAGGTTCGGGATATCATTCTTGGTTGGAAAGATTCGGGACAATAACCGACACGGCAAAACGCCCGATCACGACTGGTGATCGCATGCTCTTTGCTGAGACAGGCTGGCAAGAAATCGAGACGGCGCCGTTTTGTAAAACTGTTTTACTTGCTTGTTTGGGAGAGAAATTTTGTGTGACAGCCTACCGCCTAGGTGTTGTTTCTGGATGGCGTCACGCACATTCAAGCGACACAGTTTGTTTTGAGCCTACACATTGGATGAGGCTGCCAGAATTGCCTCAAAATACAGATGTTTCCTGACCGCTCAGAGCAAACAAACACGCAAGCCAAGCCTTGATCCAAATCTAACATGGCTCCCCACATCCTCGACGCGCAACTCCCGACAGTAGCTCCCGCCGGTGCCCCCGGCGGGGACTTCGAGCAGATTATGAAATGAAATACCCCAGAAAAGGCTGGCACAACTATATGTGCGGTTACGAGTTCGAAGGTGAGGGTTGCTCCTTCGACATTCGAGCAAGATCGCCTGAGGAAGCGGTTCGGCGCCTGAAGGCTCTTGTTACTGCCTCTTTGAGTGGTGAACTCACATGTTCAATCGGCGATATTCCGTACGAAAATGATGTGGTGCTCGACGAGACGGGCCACCCGCAAGCAGAGTTTACATGCCTCACATCCTCGACGCCCAAATCCCAACCGTAAACCCCACGGGTGCCCCTGGTGGGGACTTCGAGAATATCCGCACCTCGCCCGAGATGTTCGGCGGCTTTCCAGCGCAGGCCGAGAAGGAATTCGGCACTGGATTGGAGAAGGCCGGCGTTGCGGCGATCGACTACGCGACACAGGCGCAAGAGCGTATAAATGATGTTCACTCCTCACAACTTTTGACCTCACACGGCAGAGAAGCAACCGACCTGTTCACCAACTTCACCGCGCTCGAAGGACAGGCGCGAATGCTCGCCCTGCCGAAGCTCAAGGATGATCTCGCCGCCCTCAATGCAAAATACATGGCGCTGGCGCCGAGCTTGCAGGAGAAGCAGCGGCTGGCGCCAGCGCTGTCGAGCCAAACGGATCGTTATCTGTGGTACGGGAGCGAGCGCGCACTTGATGCGCAGAAGCAATATTTTCGCACTGTCGCCGCCGCCAACGTGGAAAGCCGCGGCAGTCAGGCGTTGTTCTCCTGGAGCCAGACGGACCCGCAAGGTTTCTTCGATCACATCACCAACGGCCGGATGGAGGTTGTTAACCAGGCAGAAGCCGAAGGCTTCGATCACACTACGCCGGATGGGGCTGCCGTCATCAAACAGAGAACCGACAAGTTCACCGGCGTCTATGTGAAAGAGGCGATCAGAACGAGCCTTGCGCAGGGCGATCCTCACGGTGTGGCAGAGGACTTGTTCAAGAAGTATCAAGGTCAGATCGACCCTACCTCTGCCGTGCAGATCGAGGGGATGCTTGCGGCCCACAAGACGCAGCGCGTCGGCGATGCTATGGGCCAGTGGGCGATCGGCCAGACGGCTGCGGGAGGGATGGCAGCCGGCGCACCGAAGATGAGTGGGCCGGTCCAACAGGCGATCAGCCAAGCGGCCTCGGAAAGCGGGCTTGATGCGCGGCTCCTCACGCAGATTGCCCACATCGAAAGCGGCGGCCGTCCCGGCTTTGAATCCGATACCGGAAGCTACAAGGGACTGTTCCAACTCTCGCAATCTGAATTCGACCGCTACGGCGGCGGCGACATCCACAACCCGCTCGACAATGCGCGTGCGGCGGCGAAGAAACTACAGGCCGAGCAGCAAGCGTTCCAAGCGGCCCACGGTCGCCCTGCCACGCCGACCGACATCTACATGATCCATCAGCAGGGTGCCGCCGGTTACGATGCGCATCTTGCAAACCCTGGTGGCTCCGCGGCGCAGAACATGGCGACGACCGGCGAGGGCCGCCAGAAGGGCCTCGATTGGAGCCGCCAAGCGATCTGGGGCAACATTCCCGATCAGGATAAAGCGCGCTTAGGTCTCACTGTTGCGCGGCGCTGGAGCGACCTTTCGGCCACGCAGAAGGCCGCAGTGGACTTTGTGACCTCGCGGCAACTCGTCGGCATCTATCAAACCAAGATGGGCGGCGAGCAGGGCGCGATGGCGGCGACCCCAGTCGTCGCGACGGGTGGCGATGTGATCACGCCGCCGACAGGAGCGGGCCAGCCCCCCGTCCCAACGACAACCGCACAAGGCATCAAGCAATCCGCCTACCAGACGGTCATGAACCATCCCGATTGGGAAAACGCCACCCCAGAGGCGCGCGAGCGGGCGCTGACCGTCATCAACCAGGCCGTGACCGCCGCACAAGTCGCCGCCGATGCGACCGCCAAGGCGCGCAAGGAAGCCAGCGAGCAAGCCCGCGACGGCTATGTCACCCGCATGATGAAGGGCGACATGAAAGGCATCATCGACCAGATCGCCAACGATCAGTCGTTAACGCCGGAATCGCGGACTATCCTGTGGGACTTGGCCGAGAAGCACTCCGGATCCGATGTGGAGAAAGAGGCCGCGACCTATGGCAAGGGCTTCTGGGGCGCGTACACGGCTATTCACGCTCCACCTGGCGATGAGGCGCGGATCACCGACGCGACTCAGATTTACCGGCGCGCCGGGCCGGGCGGTGACCTCACGCTCGCGGGGGCAAAGGAGCTTGCGAAGGAATTGCAGGACAAGCAGTTGCCGGGTGGCGAAGCGGAATCCGACATGCGCAAGCAGTTCCTGCTCAATGCGAGGAAGCAGATCACCGGGCAGGATGAGGGTATTGGCCTCAAGGATCCAAAAGGCGAGGAACAGTTTCTCAAGTTTCAGGCCAATTTCTTCCCGGCCTACGAGGCCGGCAAGCGGGCCGGCAAGTCACCGGCACAACTGCTCAATCCCGACAGCCCGGATTATCTGGGCAAGGCCATTCCAAGCTTCGTGCGCGATCCGGCTACGTGGTTTTCCGACGTGATGCAGGATCAACCGCCAGCTGCGGCGCCATCGAGCGGATTCAGCCTCGGCATTCCGTCCTTCCTGCGGCCATCGCAATGGTGGGGCGCGCCGGGGGCTACGCAACCGGGAGCACAGCCAGCATTTGATCCCAAGACCGTGCGCGATCTTCCAAGTCTTGTGAATGCCTATCATGCTGGACAAGTCAGCAAGGCACAGGCGCAGGAGATTGCTGTTGCCAGGGGATGGGCGAAATGGGGACCGCCGCCGCCAGCACCGACACCTCAATTGCCGATGAGCCAGTAGGATTTTGGGACAATGAGCGCTCTGGAAGCCTGACTGGTGATCAGAGGCCGGAGGCTGGGGACGATACGGGAATAGAGCGGAAGTTACAAAGGAGACCAAATGAGTGACCTGAAAAAGATCGAACTGGCTGGCGTCGAGGAATGGCGCGAATACGAATTTGATGGGCGGCCGACGCCATACCGCATTCACAGCCCGATCAGTGTTGAGTTTCGCGCCGACAGCACCACGCATCGCGTCACGGATTCAGCCGGCATCGTGCATTGCATACCAGCGCCTGGACATCACGGCTGCGTTCTGCGTTGGAAAGGCCCGGTCGTTGCTTGAGCCGCTTTGGTATCTGACGAGGGACGGCGACAAGTCTTGCCTGGAACTTTATGAGCGCCACTACAGCTGCAATCGGTACGCGGACGGCCGGGAGCGCACCCAATGCGCCGGTCCCGGTTTTGTCATCTTCCTGCGAACCGCCGACGCCGACGCCATGTTTATTTGGCGAAAGTATATCGATGACACAATCCCAAAGCAGGAAGGCATCGAATGCTCTTGCTTCCGCAACGAGGCACCCCGCCGCTACCAAAGTTCAGAGCTTATCAAGCAGGCTGACGCAATCGCTGATCACTGCTGGCCTGGTGAGAGGCATTACACCAAGGTCCATCCGGAGAAGGTCCGGAGCACGAATCCTGGATATTGCTTTCTGCGGGCCGGCTGGCGTCGGGCCGGCTACACCCAAGGCGGATTGCTCATCCTTGAGCGACGTTGAACTGCACGACACTTCTGCAATCGTCCCCACAACGATCCCTGACCGCTCAGAGTTGATCCACCCACAAGCCAAGCCTTGATCCAAATGGCCGACCCCACCCTCTCAACCTCTCCGTCGCCTGCCGCGCCGCCTCAGGCCGCCGCCGGCCTACCGGACGTTAACGACCTCTTTCCCGACAAGCCCCTCCCCGAGGTGGAGACGCTGTTCCCCGACAAGCCCGCACCATCCACTCCGCGCCCGCTGCACGGTGCCTCCCCGATCGCCGATATGATCTTCGGAAACGCCGCCGTCGCCCCGCAAGCCCGCGTGCTCGACGCCTTCGGCCAAGGTGCCAAGGATAATTGGGGCGCCCCACCACCTTCCGATGAAACCAGAGACTTCATGAAACTCTCCGGGGCCTGGAAGGACTACGAGACAAGCCGCAACAGCTTCGCCAAGGTCGCAAGCCAAGTCCTGCTGTGGCCGCATGTGCATCCGTTCACCAACGCGGCTTCACCCGAGCAGCAGGAGCAGGCCCGCAGGTTCCTTGAGACCACCTGGGAAGCCGCCAAGGAAGGCTTCGGCGAAAAGCCGCCGGGGATTACGCCAGCGGATATCGAGCGGTTTCCGATCCTCAGATATTTAGGCCCGCGCGCCAAGGCGCTGCTGGCCGGAGCCGAGAGCGCCATCCGCGCCCCGGGCATGGTGATCGGCGGTGCGGCCGGCGAGATTGCGGCACTAGCGGATCAGGCTGGCTTGGCAGGAGGCGCCCCCGGCCGGCTCGCCCAAGACATCAACATCATGCTCCAGGGGGCCATGCTGGAGGCACCCGGGCCGCATCAGATCGAGGCGGCGCGCTATCTCAAGATCATCGGCCCGGGCGGCGAGGCGGCCTGGAAAGGCACCGCCCAGACCGCAGATGTGCCCGAGGTGGATCGGGCGCTGATGGCCATCAAGCAGTTGCAGGCCGAGCGGGAGGCACAGGAGAAGGCCGGCATCACACCCCAGGAAGGGGCACCCATCCCGCCGGCTCCCGCGCCCGTCACTCCGGCCGTCGCCGATATCCACTCCGTCGCCCGCCAGCTCGACTTTCCCCTATTCGGCGAATACGACGCGCTCAAGGAGCGGCAGGCCACATTCCGCAATTGGGCGAACGACCTCGCCGCGGAACCCGCCCTGACGCCTGAGAAGGCCGCAACCCGCCAGGAGATCGAGGCCAACCTCGCCGGCATCGACAAGCGGCTGGCCGAGCTCGCCCCCGAGGTGGCCAAGACCTACAAGGACGCCGAGCGGACGATCGCGCCCACATTGTTTCACGTGAAACAGGAGCCGGGCGCGGTCGGGGCCGTCGATACCACCCATGACGTGCGCTCCGGCGCGGTTGCCAGCAAGGATACCCCTGGCGTCACCTATATCGACCCGCGCATCCCGGAATTCTCGCCTATCCTCAAGGACAAGGACGGCAATCCCGCCAACCTGCACAAATACCTGACCATCCATGAACAGGATGAGCGCGCCGCCATGGTGGCTGGAATGCCTTACGACGCCGCCCATACCAACCGCGCCACCCCGGCCGAGCGCGCCGCAGTCGAAGCCGATGGCGTCTCCTGGAAAGCCTACACCGAGGAAATCGACGGCTACCTCGCCAAGATCGAGCACGAGACGGTCAAGAATCCGCCGCCCGATCCTCACGTCGATCCCAACGCCGCCGTCGATCATCACAAGTCCGTGAGCAAAGCTGAAATTCCATCCGCAGCCGGTGCTGGAACGCTGGAGAGCGCCCGGGCGCCGGCTGGCGGGGCCGCTGGTACACCAGTCCTTCCTGGGGCACCAGCGGCACCCCAACTGCCGCAAGGCCAGTCCATAGCCACGCCAGCGATGTTCACGACCATTGCAGACGCGGAGGAGAGGAAGCTTGTGGCCATAGGCATTCCGGCCGAGCAGGCGCAAGCCGCCGCCGCCATCAATGCGCAGCGGTACGCCGACCGGGCGCTCCGCTTTGAGGGCAAGAAAGGCACGGCCGCCGAACTCTATGCGGCTGATCCTCTCCGTTACCGTGGCGAAGGTACACGCTACCGCGACCTCGCAGCCGACCGGGGCACAGGGGCGCGGGCACCGGGGGCGGAAGCCCGAGCCCGCGGTGGCAGGCGCACGCTCAAGCCGGAGGCTGAGCGTTCGCTGTTTGAGCAATTGGCCGCGTTGGGTGGTCTTAAGCCGACGCCAGAGTTGCGGCAAATACTCGGCAAAAACCCGATGATCGGTGGCGGCTTTGGGCCGCTGCTGCGCAAGAGCGGTATGGACTTGGATCATGCCGTGGAGGCGCTGAAGGAAAGCGGCCACATGTTCGACCGCGCCGACATCGAAGGCACCGAGGCCAAGGTCGGGCACGTCGAGCTCTTGGACCTGATCGACAAGGAGGCGCGCGGGGAAAAGCAGTTTATCCATGGCTTCGAGCCGGCGCAGGCGATCGACGTGGACGAAGAGCTGCACCGGATGATGGGGAAGCTTGAGACCCACTTGGCGGCGGCCGGCATCGACCCGGCAAGCGTGTCGGAGAAGATCAAGGATCGCGCGGTCGAGATCATGGACCGCGAGGGTGTGACCGACCCGGGCGTGGCCTATGAACGGGCGGTGATGGAGGAACCGGAGTTTGCGCAAGCGGCACGCAGGCCGGTCGAGCCTGGATTATTTGCTGAAAGAGAGGCGGAGGGCCAGCAAGTTCTCCCCGGCGGCGAGCGGATCAGCGATGCGGAGCTGGCGCAGCGGCGCGCCGATCAAGCATTGAAGCCCAAGGCCGAGCAGAAGCCGATGGACATCGGGTTGTTCGGGGATGCGGCCAAGCAACGCGAGCTGTTCCAGGCCCGGCAAGTGCCGTGGTCCTACTCCGCTGTCGCCCGCGCGGTCGAATCTGCACGCCAAGAAAAAGCCTCCCCGCAGCAATGGCTCGCCACGCTCAAGAACACGCCCGGCGTCAAAAGTGAGGAAATGGACTGGCTCGGCCTGCCGGATTGGCTCAAGGAGCAGAAAGGCTCAGTGACCAAGCAGGAGATCGCGGATTACGTGCGCGCGAACGCGATCGAGGTGCGCGAGGTCGAACATCGCCAGACCGGACCGTCCGGCTGGAACACGCAAGGCAGCACGAAATTCGAGACCTATAGGCTCCCCGGCGGTGAGAACTATCGCGAGCTGCTGCTGACGCTGCCAGCGGGACCGAGTGAAGCACAGCGGTTTCGCGATGCGCTCGCGGAAAAATACGAACCACGTGGCGGCAACTTCGTTGATCACGCAACCCAAGAGGAACGCGATGAACTCTATCGGCTGATGGAGCGCCCACGAGAGGATCAATTCAAATCCTCCCACTGGGACGAGCCCAACGTCCTCGCCCATGTGAGATTTGATGATCGCGTCATCGACGGAAAGAAGACGCTGCATCTGGCAGAGATCCAGAGCGACTGGCACCAGAAGGGGAGGAAGCAGGGTTACGCTGGTGAAGGCCGATCGGTCGCGGAGATCGACCGCGACGTAGACGATACGCGCACCGAGTTGTTGCACCGCGAGCCGTCGATAAATGCCAATTCACCCGGCGATTGGCATGACGCATGGCTCAAGCATCCTGATCTAAACCGACGGCATGGCGAACTTATGCGCGAGCGTGATCGCGCTACGCATGGAGGCGTCCCCGACGCCCCCTTCAAGACCACGTGGCCCGAGTTGGCACTGAAAAGGATGATCCGCTACGCCGCCGAGAACGGCTACGACCGTCTCTCCTGGGACAGCGGGGATACCAATGCGGAACGGTATGACCTGAGCAAGCAGATTCAATCTGTCCGCTGGAACGAGACAACGGGTGACTTCCAGGCCAAGGATCATAGCGGCGAGGTGGTCGTGCGCCGCAAAGCGACCGCTGAGGAATTGCCCGATCTCATCGGCAAGGACGTAGCGCAGAAGCTGCTCGACCAGAAGCCGACCGAGATCAAGATGCTGCCTCACGTCTACAAGGAGTATCTGACGGTCGAGCAGACCGAGCATCAGTACATCGTCCGAAATGTGGATGGCCGCCAAGTAGATATCGGCAAGGGCACCGTCCAGAGCGAGGCAGAGGCCAGGGAATACGCCGAGCGATACTTCAACAACAAAGCTGCGGAGATCAACCGCAACCGCGAACTCGCCGGTCAAAAGATCGGCATTCATCGCGAACTTTCCGGCCTCGACCTCAAGGTCGGCGGCGAAGGCATGAAGGGCTTCTACGACAAGATACTGCCGGCGGCGGGGAGCAAGCTGGGCAAGAAGTTTGGGGCGAAGGTTGGTGAGGCCCGTGTTCCCACTTTCGATCAGCGTGACATCGATGTTCCATTCGTTGTGCGCGATCGCGCCGGGCAGATTGTCGAGCGCGGCATTCACGATGAAAGCTACGCGCAACATCTTGTGGAAAGTGAATATCCCGGCGGTAGCTATGCCTTCGATGAAACGGTCGGTATGGAAGGAACTGCCCCAGTCCACACCCTCGACATCACGCCCGAACTCCGCGAGGCCGCCACCTCCCAAGGCTTCCCCCTGTTCCAGACCAAGCGCGGCAAAATCCGCTTCCTTAACGATGGCACCTCGATAATCACCTATTTCAGGGACGCCAACGCCTCCACCCTCCTGCATGAACCCGCCCACAAATGGCTCGAAGAACTGATGGACGATGCGCGGGATCCTGACGCACCGCCCGATCTCAAAGCTGACGCCAAGACGGTGCTGGATTGGTTCAAGGTCGATAAAGCCGAGGACATCCGCGAGCGCCATCATGAGAGTTTTGCCCGCGGCTTTGAAATATTTATGATGGAAGGCCGCGCCCCGAGTCAGGCGATGGCGAAGGTCTTCGCCAAGTTCCGCGATTGGCTCCTGGAAATCTACAAGACCATCGACAATCTGATCAAGGAAGCCAGGGAGACTGGAGCCGGCAAGGAATTCGTTGGCATCAGCGACGAAATGCGGGGCGTGTATCGTCGCCTTCTGGCCTCGCGCGAGCATGAGGCGATTATCACGCCCGAGCGGCCAACCGCCCAAGGTTTTGCCGACATTCATGAAGCCGAGGCGGAACGATTGCCGCCGCAGGAAGTTTACCCCGCCATGGTGACGGCGCAGTCCGAGCGTGATAGGATTGCTGCCACCCATGCGCCCGAAGAAGAGGAAAACCGCCTTGCCGATACCGGACGCAAACCAGCAGGAGAAGGAGCTCCAGGCGGCCCGCCAGGAGGTGCGCAATCTGACCGTGATGGCAATGCGCCCGGACCTGTCGGTGGAGAAGCGGGAGTTGCTGCGCAACCTGGAGCGCTCGGCGCGGGCGGAGGTGAGGGGGAGGGCGAAGGCGCTAGTGCATCAAAGGTCGCTCGAAGCGAAGTCCCAACAGACCCCAACGTAAGATTTGGCCCTTCGGATTCCGGCGCGACCGACAAGGCCGGCAACATCCGGCTCGACAAGCTCAATGGTCCGGACGACTTCGACATCGCAATCCGAGAAGCAGCCGAGCGTACCGGCGGCTTCATGGCCGAGCGCCGCCACGTCATCACGGACGGGCAGGCACTCGACCTCGCCGACGCCATGGGCATGGACCCGGCATTCCTGGATCTGAAGAAGATCGGGGACGCCTTCAACCAGCAGGAAATCATCGTCGCCAAGCGGCTGCTGATCCAGTCGGCGACCGACGTGCGCGACCTGATGAAGCAGGCGGCAACCGGGGACGAGCACGACCTGATGGCGCTCGCCGCAGCGATTGCCCGCCACGAGATGATCCAGGGCAAGGTCGCGCAGGCCACGGCCGAATGGGGACGTGCCGGCCGCGCTCTCAACCTGATCATCGGCGGCCAGAAGGAGGCAGCCGACCTCTCGCGGTTCCTGCAGGAGAATACCGGGCGGACGCTGTTTCAGATCAAGGAGATGGCGCAGTACGGGCAGCATCTTCCGACACCATCAAACGTATCGCGATTGATTGCCGATACGGCGGGAGGAAAGATCAAGCGGGCGGTTATTTTCTACTACGTCAATGCACTCATTTCCGGGCCGATCACGCACATGCGCTATGCGGTTGGCAACGCTTTGAACGCGGTTTTCACCCCATTGGTCGAGATACCCTATTCGGCGGCCTCGGGCGCTATACGCGAGGCCCTGGGTTACGATACCGCTGGCAAGCGGGTCTATCTCGGGGAAGCCGGCGCGCAGCTCTACGGACTCCTCAAGGGCAGTGTGGATGGTTTGCGGGCTGGGGTAGACGCCTGGCACAGCGGCCAGACCATAAACCTGCCGGGGCAGCGGGCACCGACCGTGCAGTTCTCCGAGCACAACATCAATCCGATCCCAGGCGCGATCGGGGCCGCGATCGGGCTTCCGGTCAAGGGTGTGGCGGCTATCCATTCGTTCTTCGCAGCGCTGCGCTATGAGCAGAACATTCAAGGTCTCGCCTACCGCCAGGCAATGGGGGAGGCTGCCGCCGACATGCCGAGCCGAATCGCGCAACTCACGGCACACCCGACCGATGCCATGATGGCGAGCGCCAGCCGTGACGCGCTCAAAGAACTCTACATGGCGCCGACCGACTACCACAGCAAATGGGCTGGACTAGTGCGTTTCACCAATAACAACCTCCTTGCCAAGATCATTGTGCCATTCATGAAGATCGGCAGCCAGATCACGCGCAACGCCATCATCGAGCGCACGCCGATCGGCATCTTTGATAAGGAGTTTCGCGCCAATCTAGGACGCGGCGGTGCCGACTTCGACATCCAGATGGGGAAGGTTGCGGCGGGTATGGGCCTGATGGGGGCGAGCGTGCTGATGATGGCCGAAGGGCTGATGACCAGCGACGGGCCGACCGATCCAAGGCAACGGCAGGTTTGGCTCTTGAACCACAAGCCGAACACCATCCAGATTGGGGGGCTCAGTATTCCCTACGCCCACCTCGGAAGCCTTGGAATGTTGATGGGCTTTGCCGCCAACATGTACGAGACTGCCGCCGGATGGGGTGAGGAAGATGGCGATAAGCTCGCTGTCGCGTTCATGCAAGGGATCACCCGGTCGATCCTCAACGAAACCTGGATGCGCGGCGCCAAGGATATGCTCGATGCCGTGTTCCACCCGGAGGAGTTCGGTGGCCAATATATCCGCAACTTCGTGACCAATTGGATTCCGTACTCGGTCGGCTTGGGCCAGGTTGCCCGGGTTGTTGATCCGTACCAAAGGGAGGTGCGCACCATCTTCGATTCCGCGCGAGCGAAAATTCCCTTCGTCTCGGAAGGCCTATTCCCCCGCCGCGACATGTTCGGCGAACCGATCCCGACCGCCGGCCCGCTGCCGAGCTACGCCAACGATCCGGTGGTCAAGGCGATGGACGCGATCCATCTGAGCGTGGGCAGGCTTGCGCGCAAGATCAGGGGCGTGCCCCTGACCGATCAGCAATACCACGATTACGCGCGGGTGGCGGGAAAGATGGCCAAGATGGCGCTCAACCGGCTGGTCGCCGTCCCGGGATTCCAGCAGATGCCGGATGCCTTGAAGGCGATCGAGATGCACAAGGAGATCACGGCCGCGCATGAGCGGGCGGCCAACATGATCATGATGCAGTCGGCGAGCGGGCCGGAAAGCATCATCAGGAAGGCGATCGAGGTGAAGCGGGCGCCGCTGCAGGGGAAGGCGACGGCGGTGCATTGAGACCTAGAACACCTGTCGGTAGACCGACCGCAGCATCTTCGCTTCTGCGGTCAGGGCTTCCTGGGTGTGCGAGACGCAACAGGCTTGGATGCTGGCAGCTAACACTCTGGCTACGAATTCCTGTTCGCCATTTGATTGAGAACTACGTTGCGACTGTTGCGCCAAACCCGAGGGTGGTTCCTCAACATCTGACACGGGCTCGCAACGGGTGATCGTTCGATAGGTCTTGCCGTTGAACGCGCGCTCGGAGAACTCCACCTTGTACGTCTGTCCGGGACGCAGGAGACCGAATTCCTTCGGCCAGACGCCGAATATCTGGTTGTCGTCGGTTTTCACCGTGGCCTGTTTCTTGCCCTCCTTGGGCGGGTTGGCGTATTTGATCTTGATGACGGCTGCGGTCATGATCCTCTCCTTGATGGCGGACGTGGTATGGGTAACCAATGCGTGACATAGTCGGTGAAAAGCTCTGTTTCTTCACCTTTGAATTCGTGGAACCACTTTCCATCCTTGCGCCAACAATCAACTACTCGGAAATCATCGGCCATGCCCATTGATCGAGGCGAGGCATAGATACTGAGCCATAGATCAACCTTGCGCCCAAAACGTGAAGTTGGACCGCGAAAGGATTTTATTGGGCGCCATCTACTCATGCCCCGACTCCTTCCTTGATGTGTCCATAGGAGCGTAGCAGCTCGCCCATGGAGAGTTGCACGGCCGGTGGATCAAGCCGGCAGTCGGGAATGGCCATCTGCACCGGCACGACACGCCCCTTTGGCTTCGGTGAGGGCGCGACCTTCGATCCGGCCAGAACCTTGGGATCATTGCATGGCGCTTCGTAGTTGTACGCTTGCCGATAGAGCCAGAACTTCTGCCGGAATGGGTGCAGCTGCTCATGCGTGAATTCCCGATGGACCGGCTTGGAGCCATCCTTCGGCAGCAGGATCAAGTGATAGCCGGCATCGAGCGGCTCGGTCGGATTGTTCTCGGCCCACAGGATGCCGTAGGCGGCCATCTGTAACAGGTGATCCTCATAGACTTCCGATGAAGTCTTGAATTCGAGCAGGCCCTTGCCGCTGCGGATGAAGGCCACGGTGTCGAGCGTGCCGCCGAATTGGAGCTTCTCGGAGACGAGCGAGATTTCCTGCTTGTAGGCGTCCACATGGAACTGCGAGCGCCAAGCGCGGAAAGTCTTGAAGGAAGCCGCCGCCTTCTCGCGATCCTCGGCATAGGTCAGCGTGGCTTCGAGGTAGTAGAGGATTTCCTTTTCCGGGTCGCCGCGAAGATCGAGCTCGGCCATGGTGTGGACGGCCGTGCCGATGTCGAGCGCGGAGTTGTCGTAGAGTTTGGGCAGGCCCTGCTTGCCGCGGTTGAATGCCCAATAGAGCAGGCGCTCGCGGTTCATGTAGCGGCCATTGATGTCGCCGGTTCCCGGCACCGGCAAGCCGGCGGCGTTCTTGTAGCCTGATTTTGGTCGAGCCATGGTTCTACTCCCCTTGTGTGATGTTGATGGTCTGTCTCTGCTTCCTTCGCCAAGCCGGATGCGAGAACCCGAGCCTGGCAACCTCGACCGCCCGGGCAAACAAGCGGTTGGCCTCTGCCCTGTCGGTCGATCGATGCGAGATGGCGGCGAGATCGAGCGAGTCATAGAGGATGATGAAATCGCAGGAGCGCCGTTCGATGAGGCGGATGGTGACCTCTGCGGAGGTGGCTTGCGAGAGGATGTTCATGGCAAGCCTCTCTTGATTTTATAAGCCGCTTGTTGTTGTTCGATCAGGTTCGGACCACCGCCGCTTTCCATCAGTTGTTCTTGTTGACGATCATAATCAGCTTCGTTTTGGTTCTCGCAAGCCTGCTCGACCGCGTTGGCAATTTCGACGATTGCTTTCGCGAGTTGACGAGCCTCATAGACGTTCAGATCGGCCCACCGGTTGTCTTGAGCCCATAGCGCGCCAAAGTGTAGGTTTATCTGTGCGCCGCGATTATCACTCCAATCTGCGGAGATAGTGATCTCCGGCCGGTGCGGATCGATGTCGCGAGGATCATCAGGAGTGCCAGTCAAATCGACTTTGTGGTGAGGGATAGCTTCGAGACGATCTTCAAGGCTCATAACACCCCTCCCGTGCTTGCCCAGATCGGTGCCACCCAGGCCTCCCACTCGATCGGGTCCTCCGGGTCCGGATACCAATGGGCATAGGACGCAAGCTTCGCGCAGGGGAACGTGTCGGTGGACTCGCGGATGAGGTTGTCGCGCGTGTTGCGCTGGCGCAGCAGCCAGCGGCCCTTGTAGTAGGCCGGCAGATCGTCATGCCAAGGAAGGGCAACAGCCTCGGTGACGAGGTGGGAGTAGCAGCCCACGCCGTGCGAGACCGGGACGATGGCGATGAGGGTCTGAGCCGGTTGATCGACGAGATCGAAGTACGGCTCGAAGGCTTGCAGATTTCGAATGGTCTGGTTCACGGCATCCCCCGTGGGTTGGACTTAGAACCGAGGCGAGGCGGCAACCTTGCCTCGGTTCGACATTCGCTATGTACGCTATATTAGCGTATGTGTCAACATGGAAGAATGGAAAAAATGAGCGAGGAACAGAAACCAGGGCAGCTTGTGCCGGCGCCTCTGAGCGCAGAACCCATACACCGGCCGCCGATCCCGCCGCAGAACGCGCCCAAGCGGGTGAAGATGCACAAGCATCACGTCAAGCCGCGGGCGCCGTTCCTGCCGAAGGATCATGTGGCGGCGAAGCATGGGCTCAGGCCGAAGTGATTTGGATCAAGGCTTGGGCGGTGCCCTCTCGCGTATCCATCTCACCTTGTAATATCGTCCATCTGGACGATTTTCGTGATCAAATTCCTCCCGGCGCCCCACCATTCCGGAATATTCAAAGGCGAGCGGCCGGGGACCAAAAGCGTCTGGTTCTTTATTGTAAAGTGGATTGTCAAGACCTATGCCGCCACTCTGTAGGCAGTTGTAGTTTAGCCACTCATTGATTTGGCTGCGAGTCGAGGCAATAGGAACACGGATTTCAAGTTTGACGGTGATCAAGGCACCACTAGGAAACTCCTCATCCATGAATTCCTCCTTCCAACAACAACAACCTCAATGGTGGAACATCTTCAGTTCACGGCCTGTGACACCGGCTCTGCCCGTGCCACCTCCAATCGATCCACGATTGCCTTGGCAAGCAACCTGGCCTGATGGTCGGTCAGAGCAAATAGCAGGGATTGGCCGTCGCGAAGCGCCAAGCGGAACGCAAGGCCACTGACGGCGCCTTGGGAGGCCAGCCCGATCTGGATGTCGAGGATGTCGAGGCATTCTTGCGGTTGAGGAGATGACATGATGGATACTTTCGACCGGGAAAAGATCAAACGGGATTACGGGGCATTCCTTGATTTCTCAAACGAGTGGCCAGACTCTCGCGAAGGCGCTCGTTCGTGCTCGTCATGCCAGAAATCAGGCGATCCGACACCAAGGTTGTCTCGCTGCTTGCGAGTGCAACTTGGGAGAGGACGGCAAATACTGCGTCGAGCCTTTCGGGCTCTTGGCAGCTTTGAATGACCGCCGTTGCGAAGGCGATCAAAGCCCTGACCTGCCCGCGAACGAACTCGATCTTGTCGGCTTCCTCGCTCATGCCTTCCTCTTGTAAAACCGGACCCGATAGTGCGTGACCTTCTCCAGCCCCAAGGCCTCGCAGATCGAAGGCCCGATGTCGCGCCGCCCGGAGAGCACATCGGAGACATAGGCGGGGGAGAGGTTATACTTCCGTGCCCAGGCCCGCATGCTGCCAGCTGATTGGCATTCCTCGCGCAGCAGGCGGCGGGTTTGGTCCTCGGTCATGGCGTGGCGGCTTCTTTTTGGATCAAGGCTTGTGCGATGGTTGTGTCGGCTCTGAGCGGTCAGGGGTCTCAGCACGCTTGAGCCGAAAGAGCGTTGGCCCCTTTGATGATGGATAAACGTCGTTGGCGTCCATCACATTCCAACAACCGTCCGGCCATTCTCCGGAATAATAACAATCAAAGATGCCGGTTGATCCTGTCTCGATGACCTGGAAAACAGTGCCATCCTTCGGACAATAGATGATATCTCGCCACCCAAAATCCCGTAAGCGTTCGTGGGCTTCAAACATCGCATTGATGGCCGCCTGCTCGGTGGGTAGCCTTAGATTTCGTTCTATTCGACGCGCTTCTATCTCGCGCCACAGTGCCAGCCTCTGATCACCAGTCGGGCTTCCAGAGCGGTCATTGTCCATAAATCTTCTCCTGCTTTAGGTAGGCCATCAGTTCCTCCGAGCTAGAGAAATCATAACCCTGCTCGAAGATGTGTCGGAACTGCCCAACTGTTAGTATGTCGCCCACACCGACGCTGAATGGAAACTCAACCTCTCTCTCGATTTTTTCCCAAAAGAATGGGCTACGATAGATGATTTCCGTCACAAGTCCTCTCCCATTTACCAACCACTCTGTACGCTAACCAAGTGGACATGTCAACATGCCAGACGACCGTATCGTAGACCTCGATGCCCGGCGCAACACTCCCGCCACGGCCGAGGAGAAAGCCGCCGACTACAAAACTCGCGCCATCGAGACCTTGGGCGAGCTGATGGACCTGATGCGCGCGGCCGAGCGGGAGGACTTCCGCATCGACTTCTCGATCATGCGCGATCAGTTGGGCGTTCCCTTTTTCACCGGGCCGGTCGTAAGCAAGAGGTTCTCATGACCCAGATTCTCGAACGCGCAATCATTGGAGCAGCGGTTGCTCTGGGCCCCGTGCTGGCGATCCTTGTGGGGCTTTATGCAATATCCGCCCGCGCCACCGTCTCCTCGACCGTTTCCTCCGTCACCGCGCTCGGCAACGGCTCGGCGACCGTGTTCAACTTCCCGTTCATAGGGGTCTCGCCGAACGACATCGTGGTGACCTATATCGATGCCTCCGGCGCCCGTACAATCCTCGGCACAACCACCTACACGCTCACCCTGAACGCTCCGCCGGCTGGCCAGATTTGGGGCATCGGCGGCACCGTCACCTATCCGCTCTCAGGCTCCCCGATCGCCATGGGGACTCAGCTCGCCATCACCCGTACCGTGCCGCTCCTACAGACCACGCCGCTGCGGAATCAAGGCAGTTTCTTCCCGCAGGCGGTGGAGCAGGCACTTGACCTGGTGGTGCTGGAATTCCAAGGGGTCGCCACCCAGGTTGCCCGCGCCTTGCAGGTTCCGGTGGACGACACATGCAACCCGCTCGGCTTTCTCCCAGAGGCAAGCCAGCGCGCCAACAACCTCATTGGCTTTGATTCGACCGGCTGCAATCCGATCGCAGCGCAGCCGAGCTCCGCCTTGGTTTCTTCTGCCATGCAGCCGGTGGTGGCCGCCCCGACCATCGCAGCGGCGCAGGGCCTTCTGGGCATCACCGTCTCGCAACTGCCGATCGGGATGGAGGTGGACTGGCCCACCTTCGCGGCCCCGACCAACTGGAAGCTCGAGAACGGCGCCGCCATCAGCCGCACGACCTACTCGGCTCTTCTCGCCGTCATCGCCCCGGTCGTGCCCTGCACCATCACCATGGGGTCCTCGACCATCTCCGGGATAGGTTCGACCTCCTATCCTGGTCTCGGCACCGGCTGGATCATCGAGAGCCCGGGATCCGGAGCCATCGCGACCGGCCAGACCATCGCCTCGGTCGGAGGCACCAGCATCACCATTGCCGGTGGCAACGCTTCGGCCAACGCGACCCAATGCCAGCTGTTCCCCTACGGCACTGCCCAGGATGGCACCTTTGCTTTGCCGAACTCCGCTGGCGTGGTCTATGCCGGCCTTGATACCGGCAACGTCAATCTCAACACCACCTTCTGCCTCGTCGGGAATCCTGCCTACCTGAATGCCTCCTGTGGAGCAAAAAGCCAGACCCTGACGGCGGGGCAGTTGCCGGTGATCTCGATAACGCCGACGGCGAGCAACAGCTATGTGCCAGGCACCATCAACACGAATCAGCAGGTGGTCGTAGCGGCCGGTGGGGCGGTTGGCCCGTTCACAGGTTCGGGTCTCGCTGCGGGCTTCGCCAGTGTAACGATCCCAAGTTATACGCCCACGATGAACCCCATCACCTTCGGCTCCGGGAACGCCCACTCGATCGTGCAGCCGACGCAAATCCGCAACAAGATCATCTTTGCCGGGGTTCCCTGACAAAGACTTCTTGACGGCGAGGCTAAAATAGATTCCAACCATCTCTAGTCTCAGGAGACCCGCTATGCGCAGATATCTTGTGTCCGCGTCGATCCTCTTGGGCTTGCTCGCGCTCCCAGCGCAGGCGCAGAACACGACCGGCTTGGTCGTGAGCACATGCAACTCGCCGACCTTCAATGCGGGTAACCCGGGGCCGTTCACGGTCGATGCCCACGGCAACCTCTGCACCAATGCGAGCGGCGGGGGCGGCGGATCGGTCACCCAGGGCACCGTGCCGTGGGTCTCCAGCATCACCGCTTGGGGCGGCGGTACGCTCGGCGCCATGGCGAACTACGGCACCTCGCCCGGTGCTGTGCTTGTGCCTGGCATGAACGCCTTCATCACGAACGTCCCGGCGGTTTCACAATCCGGCAATTGGACCTCGCGCATCGTCGGCAACATCGGCGGCGTCTTTGATTTTGTAGGACAGAACGCGGCGAGCCCGGCCAACTCGATACTGATGGGGGCACAGTTTCAGACCACGCCCACGACCATCACGCCCGGGAATGCCTCGCCGCTGCAGATGGACAACGCCGGGAATCTTCTGGTGAACCTCAAGGCGGGCGGCGGAGCGGCTGGGTATGCGCAAGGTTCGACGACTTCCGGCCAACTTGGTCCGCTGGTGCAAGGCGCCGTCACGACAGGGGCACCAACCTATACGACCGGCCAGACCGATCCGTTGTCGCTGACGACCGCAGGCGAGACCCGCGTATTTGATTCGCAGGTGCTTGCGGCCGTGCAAGGCCCGGTGCCGGCCGGAACAAATCTCATCGGCAAGGTCGGGGTTGATCAGACCACGCCGGGCACGACTAACGGCGTGGCCATTGTGGGGGTAAACGCTGCAACGGCGCTTGCGGGCGCGGGGGCCGTGGGCACCGGCTCCGCTCGCGTGGCGGTCGGGCAGGACACTACCACGATTGCAGGCAGCGCGCCGGGGACTGCCGGCACTGCCTCTGCTAATGTGATCAGTGTCCAAGGTATTGCGTCGATGACCAAGCTTCTGGTCACACCCGACAGTGTGGCGCTGCCCGCGAATCAATCCGTCAACGTCGCGCAGTTTGGCGGCGCCAACACCGTGACCGGCACGGGCGCGAGCGGTTCAGGTATCCCGCGCGTCACCGTATCGAACGATTCGACCGTGGGGCTGGTGGCCGGAACCGCCGCGATCGGCACCGTCACCGGCAATGTCAACACCACCCCGACCGATTGCTCTGGCACAATTACTTCCGGCGGCACGGCGCAGAATGCCTTCACGGCAAATGCCGCCATCCACGGTTTCACCATTGCCAATATCGACGCCAGTGCGGGCTCAGGCGAGCCGCTATGGATTTCCTTTACCGGCACGGCAGTTGCTGCAGCAACCGCCTCCTATCCGCTCGCCGCGCCGGCTGCTACGACCTTCTCGGGTTTGTCGAGTTATAGCTCTCCGATGGGTTTCGGCATGAACACGGCACTCTCGGTTATCGCTGCGACGACCGGGCATAAGTTCTCCTGTACGCGCTGGTGATGATATGAACCGCATTGCCTCCTTTCTCTTCGCCTTCTGGCTCGCAATTGCGCCCGCGCTGGCGCAATTTGCCGGCGGCTCGGCAACGATCACCAACACGGCAGTCAATACCGATCGCGTGCTATGCTCGATCCGTGCGGCCAATTTCAACTCTACCGCCGATCAGGCGTGCGCAATCCCCTCGTCGATCACGGCATGGACTCCGCTTGCGATCAAGGTCACCAATTGCAGCGCATCTCTGACGCTCGCGGTCGGCGGCGTCTATCCGGCCGCCAGCAAAGGGGGGACAGCGCTGGTTGCTGCCGCGCAGGTCTATACCGCGCTCAGTAGCGCAACGATCCTGCTCTCGCTGACGCTTGCGGCGAACATCGCTACCACGCGCTATACCGTCAACACGGTCTACCTGTCACTGACTACCGGGCAGGGAACGGCGGCGACCTGTGATTTCTACCTGACTGGGACTGATCTCACATGATCGCCAGAGTCTCGGTAGCGGCTTTCCTCACCCTCTGCTTTGCAATACTTGGATTGCAGTCGCCGCAGGCGCAGTTCAATGGCTGTTCGCCCGGCTTTTGCACCCCAACCGTTGCTGCGGCGCAAGTGGCGTCGAATTGGAACCCTTCGGACAAGTCGGCCAACATCACGCTGTCGAACGCTAATCTGACGGCAGCTGGCACAAACACTAGTGATGGTGCCGTTCGGAATACGACCAGCCACAATGCAAGCAAGCTGTATTTCGAGGTTCTTCTTGGTGGCACCGTTGCTGGCGGCGATACGGGGGTGGGGATAGCTACCGGTGCAGCGACCTTGAGCACGATCGCCAGCAGCGCGACTGGTGCGGCGATCATCTACGTCATAAATCCTGGCGTTTGGTTCAATGGTTCGTTCTCGGCATCTACGGGTTTCACGAGCTTTGCGGCTGGCGATGTCGTGCGTGTCGCGGTCGATTTTGGGAATAGCAAAGCGTGGTTTGACAAGAACGGAGCAGGTAGTTGGTATGGCAGTAGCAACCCCGGAAATCCGGCAACCAATTCCCAGGGCATGAATATCAGCACATTGTTTCCAACCAATGCGGCCTTTGCGGCGTTTACTGCGAACTCGGCCACTCCAACCGGAACGCTAAGGACCATTTCTTCGCAGTTCACTTTTACCGTTCCATCAGGATTCTCGGCATGGCAATGACAGAGGTCGTCGCATGAAGTCTTCTGACTGGAACCCTTCCGGTAACGGAGTGAACATCATTCTATCAAATGATGATGCGCCCAGGGCAATGAACCTCGGTTACAAAGTTGGCCTCGGAATGATCGCCTTCGCGATCGGCTTCCTAGTTGTCTGGCTGGCGACCGCAGGCGCCTGGACGCATGGCACGCCGCCGCGGGCACCTGATGTGATGATCACCGAGGCCGCAGGCGATACGATGATCACCGAGGGCGGTGACGTGATGATTACGGAGTAAGGGCCATGAAGCGCTTCCTGGTTAGCCTGCTTGCGGTTGCTACTATCGCTGTTGGCGTTGCCATCGCGGCCAATGTGCCGTGGAGCAACAGCACAGACTTTCCGCTGCTTGGCACGCCGAGCGGGACGGAAAACCTCGTCGGGTTCAAGACCGGGGCGAATTTCAAGGTGCCCTTGACGACGTTTACTACAACAGTTTCTTTGACGGCTAGTCAGATCAATCATCTATTCTCTGCGCCACAGACTGTCTTAGCTGCTCCGGGAGCAGGAAAAGCGATCGTTCCGATTTTTGTGGAATGGTATAATCACGTTGGAACAGTACCAACAGGAAGCCCAGGGGCTGATGCCGGAAATATTATTTTAAGTTATCAAAATGGGAGTGGGCGCACGGTTGCAGGCGACGGAGGACTATTTGAGGTTATAGCTTCATCGGTAGTTTTTAGTTCATCTACTCCGGGTGGTTATGGTCCGATAACTGCTTTCACCCCTGGTGGTGCCGCTCTTTTTTCTGATATTTCAAATCAATCTCTTGTTATCAGCAATTCTGTAGAGGATTACATAAAATATGGGGCGATCCTGACGAGCAGTGTTACTGCTGGAAATGCCGGAACAGGATATGTAATTGGGGATACAGGGCAAGTAACTGGCTATGGTTTTGTAACAGATATTCTTGCAAGGTATGTCGTTGATACTGTTGACGGTGGTGGCGCGGTCTTAACGTATCACTTAACCAGCAATGGTGCCGGCTACAAAACTGGAACGACAGGAAATGCGACATCGACCAGTGGAGCGCAACCAGGGATCGGAACTGGTTTTCAGATTGATGTTAATTCTGTGACACCAGGCGATGGCAGTGGCCAACTTGTGCTTACGTATAAGATTGTCACCCTCCCATGATAGCCAACACCATCCCGCTCTACTGCCTGCCGAGCGCACTGTGATGTCCGGCACATCGCCCCTTGCCTCGCTCGCCTATGACGTGCCGGTGCTCGGTCCGATCGCCATCGCGTTCCCGACGCTCGGAACCTCATCGACCTCGGTGCTCGGCCCCGACTCCACCCGCGCCGGGGTGGTGTTCCACAATCCGGGTTCGCAGATCATCCGCATCACTCCGGCCAACCTGACGCCCATCTCCGGCGCTGGGGGTATTCTCATCTATCCGCAGGAGGAAGAAGCAATCTTCAGCGATGCTGCGATTTCACTCAACAGCGGGTGGAACGCGGTGGCCGATTCCGGGAGCACAAACCCGCTGACCATCTTCAACTTCACCGGCTATAATGCCGCGCAGCCGGCCCCGATGCCGCTCACCAGCCTGACCTACGGCGTGCCGATACCGTCGCCCAACGGCATTCAGGTGAGCAACCTCGGCACCAGCTCGCAGCAGGTCATCGCCGCCAACCCGATGCGCCGCGGCATCCTGTTCCACAACCCCAATCCGGAGCCGATCCTGATCTCCGTGTGCCCAGCCAACCTTGCTGCGCTCTCCGGGGGTGCCGGCTCCATGGGCATCCTGCCGGGCCAGGAGAAGCGTATCATCGCCCGCAACCGTATCCGCGTGAACTGCGCCTGGAACGCCGTTGCCTCGCAAGGCTCCGGCAATTCGCTGACCATTCTCGAGTTCCTATAAACAGGAGAACTTCCATGTTGAACGGTTTGATTGTTATGGTTGGAGGTTTTACGGGCATGGCTTTGTACTGCGTCGGTCTTGCAAATGCGGCGAGACTACCTGACGGCATTGCGTTGATGTTCTTCCCACTACTGCTTCCGGCGTGGATTGGGATCAGCATGGTTGCTGCATTCGCAATCTCATCTAATCTGTAGGAGATAAGCCATGGCCGCCTACAACAAATTCAATGCCTTCGTTGCCAACGCTGCCAATGGGGTGATGAACCTCGGGGGAGATACGCTCAAGGTCATGCTCTCCGATGTGGCTCCGGTCGCCACCAACTCCGTCTTTGCCAATATCACCGAGATCGCCGCCGGCAACGGCTACACGGCAGGGGGCGGGACGAGCACGCAAGTCTCATCGACGCAGACAGCGGGCGTCTATAAGCTCATTTCCGGGAACGTGACCTTCACCGCCTCCGGTGGTTCGGTCGGGCCATTCCGCTATGTGGTCCTCTATGATTCGACGCCGACTTCGCCCTTGAAGCCACTCATCTCCTGGTACGACTACAGCTCGGAGGTAACGCTCAACTCCGGTGATTCGTTCACCGTGGCGTTCGACGCCACCAACGGCGTGCTGCAACTCTCATAAATCCATGCCGCGCAGGCACATTACGCTGAAGGTTCCGGCCGGGAGCTACGCCCTCCTGGGCGAAGCTGCGATTCCGGCAGCGCTGCGCAACCTTGCCGCCGCCCAAGGTTCGATCAGCCTCACCGGTTTTGCCAACGGGATGCAGGTCATCCGGACTCCGCTGATCACCGCGACCGGTGCCTACGCACTCACCGGCAAGCCGATCACGGCCACCCGGACCCCGTTGATGGCGCAGGGTGCCTATTCCCTGACCGGGAAGGCCGTCGGCCTGAGCGTGCTGCGCAAAGGCATTGCGACCGTCACCGGCGCCTACGCCCTGATAGGCAAGCCGATCACGGCCACCCGCGCGCCCCTAATGGCGCAGGGATCGTACGCGCTCGCTGGCAAAGCCGTGGGTCTGTCGGTCGTTGTCAAGTACAACCTCCCGGTTCCGGCCGGGGCCTATGGCCTCACCGGACAGAGCATCGTCGTCAACCGCGCCCGGCAGACTTCCCCGGTAGCCGGCAGTTATGCCCTGGCTGGCCAAGCGGCGGGGTTACAGTGGGTCAAGCGCCCGGTGCTCTCGGCTGCGCCCGGCGTGTACGGCCTCACCGGCGAGCTCGCCAACCTGCAACGGCCGGCATTGGCTGCGGTGCAAGGTGCGTATGGCCTGACCGGCAATGCGGCAAACCTTACCGCGCTGCACAACAAGGGCATTGTGGCAACGGCTGGCTTCTATGGTCTGACCGGTGAGGCAGTGACCTTCACGATCCACCGCAACACGATCATGAACGCCGCGACCGGCCTTTATGCCAACAGCGCGCCCAACTCGAGCACGATCTTCACCGTGACCAGCAACCCGGTTCTGGGACATGGCTCCGGAGGCGTGTTCTCACCTGATCCGATGCCGATGGAGCCACTCGGATGGTAGAATTGATGGGACAAGTTCCGCTCGGGAACCCGACTGGTGATCAGAGGCCCTCATCCGGGGCGCTTGGTGACCGTTCCGAGTTGAGGCAACCGCAAGCAAAGCCTTGATCCAAATCTTGGAGCCGCTCGGATGGTCAGACTCCGAAATATCATCTTTGGCGCCGGCCTCATACTCTGGCTGCTAGCGTTGCTCTTCGTGGGCTCGCCGGGGCCGGTGCGGCCGGTTATCCTCCCCGCCTGGGCGCAGAACACCATCTGCCCGACCGCTCCGCCCGGCACTAGCGATAATCGTTGCGCCTCGACGGCCTTCGTGCAGCAGGCTATCCTCGGTCCCGGTGGCCTGCCTCCGCTCCTGAACAACACGACCTGGGTGGGCAACAATCTCAACACCGCCGTCGGCCTCCCGATCCCGACCTGCACCGGGGCCAACTCTGCGCTCGCCTATGTGCCCGGCACCATCGGCTGCAACGCGGCGCTCGCGAGCCTGACCGCCGCCGACCAGACGCTCTCCGGCGGGGCCAACGTCACCCCGCCCGTGGCCGGGGCCGGCAGCTTCACGATCGATTGCGGCTTGGGACCGCTCGAGAGTTACACCAACGGCGGCAACGCGACCCTGACCGCGCCCGCCAGTAGCGCCTCGTGCCTCATCCTGGTGACCAACAACGGCAGCGCCGGCACGCTCACACTCACAGGCTTCACCGTCGGCTCGAACACCGGGGATGCCTTCGATACCACCAACGGCCACGTTTTCCTCCTGCAGATCACCAGGATCAACACCGTCTCGACCTATCTGGTGAAGGCGCTGCAATGATGCCTTTCGTCAGGCGAGCGCTGCTGGCGATTGGTCTCGCCTGCGTCTCCTATTCGGTGCTCGCGCAAGGATTTCTGTTCACTTCATGGATGCTGCCAGCGGGAGCAACCTTCTCGACCTGGAGCCCGACCGACAAGGCGGCAGCAGTCACGTTGTCGGGCGGCAATCTCATCGCCACCGATCCGACCAGCGCGACGGCCGGCGTGCGCGGGACCAAATCGCACAGCTCGGGCAAATGGATTTTCGAAATCGCCAAGAATGCGGATTTCGGAGCCAACACATACATCGGATTTGCAACAGCTGCACAGGTGCTTACGGCCGCCAATACTACCGCTGCCTTCGGATGCCTGCCTAATCGATCAGGCTCGCTCTGGTATCACAATACATTTCCGATCTCCTGCCAAAGCTTTTCGAGCGCAAAACCAGCAGACTTTGCCGTTGACCTGACCGCCAATCTCGCGTGGTACAGCCTCAACTGCGGAATATGGAACAACAGCGGTGCTGCAAATCCCGCAACCGGCGTCGGCGGCATCGACATCTCGGCAGTGTTTGCCGGCAATCCGGCTTTCCCGTATACACTGTTTGATTCCAGCGGCGGGAACAGTACATTGAATGTCGGCGCGAGCCCGTTCAATTGCAGCATTCCAGCTGGCTTCTCGGCGTGGGGATAGAAAAGTTGCCTATCTGCGGGATGACGATCAGCATGAGGGACTATGACGAAGAAGTCGCGAAGATGCCTCGCCGCCGCAAGACCACAGCTCAGGAAATCCAGCAGTGGCGGTACGGGAGCGAGATCGACAGGAGGAGGCATGCCAGCCGCCAAAGCGCGATCCGCTATGTCAAATGGGTCGTCAGCGCTGTCCCGGTCGCGGCAGCACTCTCCAGCATTCTCAAGGCTTGGTGGCACGGTTAGAGAGACACTAGCTGCTGGCCTGCGAATATTACATGGCCCGGCTGCGGTCGCATTGGTCGCAGCGTTTGCAGTCGTTACCGCGATTTTTGGACGGGTAGCCCCCGTCAAGGTGCTGGACAGCATCGTTGCCACGCCCGAGGTTGCGCCCGGCGGCACATTCAGCCTGCACCGCCGTGTCAAGTGGCAGCGCTCGGATTGCACGGATGTCAAGATATCGGCAGACATCATCGATGCGCTGGCGCCGGCTGGTTACCATCACGCCATGAAATCGATCGATCTAGGGGCGCCGCGTCCGGAGATCACCGATATCGGACGCGAGTGGCAGATCCCCTTCGGGATGCCGTGGGGGGAAGCCACCTATCGGGCCTATCTGCAATTCGAGTGTTTTCCATTCTATGGCCTATGGCCTATAGAGATTGCGCTGCCGGAGTTGAAATTCATGGTGATACAGCCGCACCCGGAGACTAGCGACGACATGCCGAGGGTAGCAAGATGACCGTCTACGTCGCCGACATGGGATCGCAGAATCCGGTCGATTTCGGGAAGCTCGCCCACACCGAATGCGTGGGCGTCATCCATCGTGCCACCCGTAGCAACGAGCAGACCGATCCGCTCTACCACCAGCGGCGCGATCTTGCGCTCGGCGTCGGTCTCAAATGGGGCGCCTACGCATTCAACACCGGCGAGAAGGTAGCCACACAGGCCACCCGCTTCCTCTCCTTCGTGTCACCCGAGCCGCAAACGAGTTGTTGGCTCGACTTGGAGCGCAATCCCGGGGGCACCGGCCAGATGACGCTCGGAATGGTGATCGAGTTTCTCGATCGCGTTGACCAGGCGATCGGGCGACGCTGTGGGCTCTATTCGGGCGACGTGATCAAGTCGCTGGCGCCACAGGCGAGTGCGGCCGTGCGGGAATTCCTTGCTGCCCACCCACTCTGGGGTTGTGAATATGGTCCCCGTTGGCGAAATATTGATGCGAACGGCGAGACGTTACCGTGGCCCAAGCCGTTCCTGTGGCAGTATACCGGCGACGACATCGGCCCGTTGCCGCATACGCTTGATGGGCTTGAGAGCGGCGCCGACCTCTCGCTATTCAATGGCACCGCAGAGCAATTGCGCGCCACATGGGCGCTACCGGCGATCCCGTCGGCTGACGTGTGAAAATCAAAAGGAAACCAAATGAGCCATCCGCTTTTCCATCCCAAGCACCTCGACGCGGCTACCCCGTCCACCAACGCGGCATTGGCCGATCTGTTGTCGCAAGCCAACACGCTGCAGGCAGCCGCCAACAAGATCAGGGCCGATGTCGCTATTCTGCGTCAGCCGGCGCCGCCTCCTCCGACCAAAATCAACTGGCCGAGCTACACCGGAACCGCCAATCTGCTCGGGGTGTCGCCCGTGGGGAAAGTTAGCGTCTACAACGACCCTTCGTTAGGATCGGAGGGTTTGCAGAACGCCAAGGACCTCCTGGCGGATGCCGATCGGATCGTTGCGCTCAACAATCAACTATTCGGAACGACCGGCGCGCCAACCAATGTGATCGTGTTTGCGCTCGGCGGAGCAACCGATGGAACCGGCGGCGCGGACCATATGGCCTGCGACTACAAGAACGGCGGCAACATTGAGGTCTGCGCGGCATTTGGCAGCTCCGCCCGTTGCTCGGCACTGTTCGAGGCCGAGCTGTCGGAATGTGCCATGAATGCGCAACTCTGCGGTCTCTCGACTGGTGAGGCACTGTCGCGCTGGTGTGCCGCCGTTGCGAGCAACAATGCGCTTTCAGATTTTGCCTCCGCGCCGACATGGGCAAAAGCCGGAATGCCGAATTGGGTGGACCGCACCGAGACTACCGACCAGGACTACAAGAGCATCGGCTGCGGGATGGCCTTCATCTCGTTTCTCATCTCGTGCGGGGCACCGCTGGCGAAGATCGCGCAGGCGATGGTTGCCTTGGGAGATAGCGGCACCTTGGCGCAACTCTACGCCAAGCTCGGCCTAGGCCAACAGACCAATGCATGGGCGACCTTCGAGGCGGCGGTCAAGCAGTTGCCGAATGGAATCACCAGCGACGATCCGTTCGGAAAATGAGCGTTGTCATGCCGGAGACGCGCTGGACCGACCGCTTGGAATTGAGCGGCTGGCGTTCCTCGTGGTACATATCGGCCGAACGCACAGACAACGGAATTCCGATCCTGGTGTGGCTATTGGGTTGGGATTTCACCTGTGGCTGGTGGTTCTGCCGCCCCTATCACTCGCCGCCGTTTCGGTGGATAAGAGATTCAACCTCACCATAGGAGACCACCATGGACGCCTTCGACAAGCTCGCCCAAGACATCGCCAACGCCTCCGGCCCGTTCGCCCTCGGCAATGATTGGGAGGACATGCAGGCCGGATTTGCCGCGCTCGCGGATTGGCGCAAGCAAACCAACGCGCGACTCAACGCCATCGAAGCCCGCATCGGTAAAGGACCTGTCGTCGTCAATCCTGGCGCGGGAGTGTGACATGAAAATCAACCTCGACCTCTCCGTCCATTTCTGGATCGGCCTCGTGATCTTCATCGCCAGCGCCATCTCGACCGGAACCATCCATCTTACCAACGCGATCCCGGACGGGGCTATCCCCTACGTCACCGCCTGGGCCGGGATCCTCAACGTCATCGGTTCGGGCTACCTGACCACGGCGCTCGCGCTGCACAATGCCAGCCCGCAAGCCAAGATCGACGCCGTGAAGGCCGACCCCGAGGCGCGCAACACGCTGATCAGCTCGGTTGCCGACATGCCGGAGGTGAAAGGGATCGTTGCCACGCCGATCGTTGCCAAGAACACCGAGAGCGACAAAGTGGTGGCGACGGTGGCTGAGATACCGGCCCCAGTGGCTGGCGTGGGGCGGAGTGCCGCGGTGCCAAAGTCAAATTAACTTTGACTGTTGCACGCAAAGCACACCTTTCCAGTGTAAGCGTATTTCGCGTCCAATTCTGGGCGGATGGGAGAACCGAACATGAAAGCTTTTGCAACGCTGGCAGCCTTGCTGCTTGCCGCCACGGCGCATGCCGCCGACCTGAAGGTCTTGCGCAAGGCGGACCCTTACGTGCCGCCGGTCTGCACCGCGGGCGTGATCATGACCCCGACCACGCCCGGCATAGCGCCGTCCTGCTCGGGCTTCTATGCCGGATTTAACGTGCAGGGCCTCGGCTCCAACGTCGATATCCTAGCCTCCGGCATCAACAACAACGTCTTTGCCGGCGGCGGGATTATCGGGCTCACGGGCGGCTACCAGTTCTGGAACGGCTCCTTTTTCCTCGCGGGCGAGGGTAATTTCGGAACCAACATGACCAACAACGGCCTGGGTGCTCAGGTCGGCATCGGCAAGAATTGGGATGCGAGCGTGATTGTCAAGGCTGGCGTGGGTATGGGCAATCTGCTCGGCATCGGGCAACCGGGCACGGCTGGACCCGGAACGCCATCACAGGGCATCAATCTGGCAATCATCCCAGGTGCAGCCCTGATGTCGCCCTATCTTGCGGTAGGCGAATCGTTCAAGCTTGGCAACCAAGGCTGGACGGTCGGGGCCGGTACCGAGTTCATCCTGGCGCAAGGGTGGAACCTTGATATCTACTACCATCACATCAACTGGCAGAGCACGCAGAGCGCGATGGTGCCGATCGTTGCTCCGCTCCCGGCGGCCGTCATCTCGACCACGCCCGAGCAGCGGGTCGGCTTTGCCTTCCTGAAGATGTTCTAGCATGAGCGCCGTCACCCGCCTGACGCCGCCCCAGGTTAGCGACTACGCGCCCGGGGCAGCATCGCTCCATATCTCCGAGGTCACCGTGCAGGCCATCGACCAGATCGGGGATGCGACCGCCCTCCAGCTCGAGAAGGCCGCCGAGGCCATCGAGGTAGCCGCAAGCCAGCTTGCCGGCAAGATCCTCGGGGACGCAAAGGAGGTTGCCGACGAGCTCCGCACGGCCGCCAAAGGCCACCGGCAGACGACGCGCGACATGGCGCAAGAGGTGTCCGACTTCTGCCTGCGAATGAGTTCCGCCCGGGCAACGGTGCGCAGCCTTGAGGGGCAGGTCAAAGACAAGGTGATTGAGCCGATCGCCTCCGCGGGGGATGACGGCAAGCCGTCGCCAACGTTTCTTCATACGACCGATGTAGCTGGGCGTCCGATCGGACGCAAATCTACGGACTGAGGGGCTGAAAACAACGGGCAGATGATCTCTGCCCGTTGGCGCGCATGTTAGGCAAGAGCGCCCCGCGGCCGAAGCCACGGGGCGTCATTTTATGTGAGATACCAAGGGACATGACGGCGGTAGATGCTCTAAAATTCGTTGAGGGGCAAGATCGTGAGGATGGGAAATGAGACACCTATACGAAGTTCCGTTCAAGAACTGGCCCGGCCTAAACGGCGCCATCTTTGCTTTGACCGTGAACCTGCTCTCGTTCGCAATTTTAGCATTGATACTACTTAGATGATATCGTCCCTTTACGAGCATCGGATTAGCAACCACGCCGCCGCCCGCTATCGTGAGCGCGTTCGTGATGTCCCTGCGGAAATCGCCAAGGCGGAAATACTTGCCTGCCTTCAAGGGGCCAAGGCAAAGCATCTACGCAAGCTCGTAAACGGGTCAAAGAACACGGTCATGGTTCCCACCGGCTGCTGCACGTTTATCTGCTCGCACGGCAATGTGGTTACGGTCGTGAATCGCCTACGCACTCAAGAGAGCGAACAATGGCTGAGCTTGAAAGGATGATTTCTGAGGTTCACGAATGGCGCATCTTTCACCGCCAGCAATATCGCAATGGCGTGCGCGGAGCACAGATCGAGGCCGCCGCCTGCGCTATTCGAGAGATCGCCTTAAAAGATGCGCGCAACGCCATTCTGGATGAATTGGAACTACACAAGAGATATCGTGACGATTGAAAGGAAGGTGATGCCAAATAAACCCGAACACCGGACGCGCCGCATTCGCAGAGCCGTTCTTCGGTGCGTTGCAGCCTGATTGCTGGGTCAATGCTCATTTTCCACGACCTTGCCCATGAGCGCGCAATTCGCACCGATCTCTGATCTCTCGGGCCTCGCGGTTATCCCCATAATCGCAATCTTTGCATCGGGCACATTCGTTGACCGGCACGCTGCATTGCGCATCGGGATGACATCCACAGTTGCAGCCGCCGAGCGACTGCCAATCGTGGCCTAACTCAGCGCATGTTGCGCCTTCGGCTTGGCGCTCTAATCGCTCCAGCGCAGCGCGCGCCTCTTCAATCTGATCAGCCAGTCGCATCACCCGAACTCTGCTCAAGATCGAGCCTTTCGCGCTGCTGACGGGCAAGCGCGATCACCTGCTCTGCGAAGTCAAAATCTGTCATCCCCTCGCGCCCCTCTCGATCGATAATTTCCTCAATCAAGAACTTGAGCGCCGCCCGCAGCCGCTCGATTTCGACCCAAGCGTGCTGCATTGTCCCCTCCTATTGTCACGTCTCTACTGAAGATCGAGCAGTACGCGCTCGGCCTCATCACATGCGGCACATAGCGCGTCATCCCGCCCGGCCGTTCCCCCACTTGTGCGAGCCGCGAATACGAGCTTTCGCAGTGGCGATGTACCCCCTCTTGACGGATAGATTTCGATGTGCTACGGTCCTTTCATCGATAGGGAGAGACCCATGGCCCGCGCAAAACAGCCGCCCCAAATCATGCAAATGACGGTCGGACAGTTCGATCGGCTGTTCCCGAATGAAGAGGCTTGCGACCGCTACTTGATCGCCCGCCGCTGGTCGAAGGGTGTCACCTGCCCGCGCTGCGGAAGCGAGCGCGTCTATCCGCTCCAGACCATGCAATTCAAATGGGAATGCCCGGATTGCCGGGAGGGCGGCGCTTATCGGTTCTCGCATCTGGTCGGGACCATCTTCGAGAACACGAAGGTTGATCTTCGCCAATGGTTCCGCGTCATCCATCTCATGCTGACCGCCAAGAAAGGCATCAGCGCGCGGCAAGTCCACCGCTACATGGGCTTCGGTTCGCTCAAAACCGCTTGGTACATGTGCCACCGCATCCGAGCCGCATTGCAGGACAAGGAATTCTGCAAACTCATGGGCATCGTGGAGGTCGATGAGACCTACATCGGCGGCAAGAGCATCAATAAGCACGGCGGCAAGAGCGGGTTGCGCGGCGGTTCCGGCAACAAGGTTCCAATTGCTGGCGCAATCAGCCGCAAGGGCAACGTGGTGACGCGCGTGCTTGAGCGCGCCACCAAAGAGGCTTTGCATCAGTTCGTTTATGAAGCCGTATCGACCAAGGTCAGCCTGCTGGCGACCGACGAATTGCCCGCGTACAAGACCCTCAAAGACTTCCCGCACGAGACCGTCAATCATTCGGCGCGTGAATACGTGGTCGGTGCGGTCCACACTCAGACCATCGAAGGCTTCTGGTCTATCTTTAAGCGCGGGATCGTCGGGAGTTTCCACAAGGTCAGCAAGAAATACATGCCGCTGTACGTCGCGGAATTCCAATTCCGCTACAATAACCGGGATAATCCCGACATTTTCGACGCCGCGATAGCAGGCTGCTGAGACATGGTCACTGGTCACTGTCTCAGATGGAAAAGACAGAGGCGAGCAAACCGGAGCCTGAGCAATTGGAGTTGCCATTCTGAGCCTCTAATCTCGCAATGCTTTTGCCAAGGCCCAGACCGCAACAGCACACTGGGATAGAACGGCGGCAATCGCAAATATATGTGCAAGCATGGACGCCGATACGCTCGCGATACTGAATTCGTGGCTCTTAGTTGGGGCTGGCGTGGCAGCCATCGTTGCAAGTTTTGGGATTGTCTGGGAAACCCAAAATAACGGGGAAGAATTTGCTAAAATTGCCCACAGATGCGTCATCATGGGCGTGGCGCTAGAAACGCTATTCAGTTTGGCACTTTTTATGTCCGAAGAACGCATTGCGTCTGTCCAACGCGGCCAAATCATATCGTTGGAAGAAAAATTGTCGCCCCGCTCGTTGACGGCAACGCAACAGGCCGACATCACCGAAAAAGTGATGGAATTTTCTGGCGTTCCGTTCGATTTTTCCTTGCAGCCAGGGGCCGAACCGTTCGCCTTGATGGAACAAATTGGCGCTTCACTCAAAGCGGCCGGTTGGAACCGCCAACCTTGGCAAGGAACACCCATCGTATTTACGCCGCCAGGGCAACCTAATGCTGGCATGGTCGCGTTCGCGGGCCTCGAAATCCAAATCCACGATTCACGGACAGCCGAGTGGGGTCCAGCTACGAAGGCGCTTTGGGATGCGCTATTGGCAGCAGGAATCAAAGCAACAGCGTTACGAATCACGGACAACAGCGAACTGCCGAACGCGATCCACATTAAAATCGGCACCAAGCCATAGAGTGCCGGGTGGCGCCCTGGCCCGATAACCGACCGATAACCGACAGGTACTTGCCATAAGTGCTTGTAAATCATGTGGCTTTATCCGTCAACTGAAGGTACATCGCCTTCGCAGTGCATTTACGCACTGCCCCTCCATCATGGAAAGGCCAGCATAGACGCCGAATGCCGTGAGCGCGCTTTCTTTCGTCCGCGCGTTAGCTGCGGCTTTTCGCCAGTAGGCGATATGTTCATCGGGTGTCATTCCTTTTCTCCTGCTCGCATTCGACCGATATCGTTATTGCACGATCGCGGCCTTCAACCGCGCGATGTCCTCGACAAGCTGTTGTTTGATCGGAATGCTTGTTGATGGCCCAAGCATCGCCGCATCGAGCCCCGCAACAAGTGGGGCACCGCAAGCTCGCACTGCCTCCGACTGTCTGCCGAGCCAGACTGACAGGTCCGTTCGGACCACCTTGATCATCCTACGCTCAGCCATGCCGTCGCACCTCCTGCAAGATCAATTCCCCGGCATCCTCATCCCCGGAAGCCGCAAACAGTGCCAGCGCGACGGCGAATGGATCAATGTCATAACGCGCCCAGAACGCCATCTCGTTGCCCTGATGCTGCTTCGCATGGTGCTCCTGGCACAACGGCAGCGTGAACTTGTCGTCGGGCTTCTCGCCTGCTCCGGTGCCGCGCTTGCCGTAGACGGGATTGCGAGAACGGATATGGGCCGCTTGGACGCCCTTCCGGGAGCCGCAAACGAGGCAGGGAAGCGTGCGGATGAACTTGATGTGGTTACGGGCCTCCTGCCGGGGACGCTTGCGGCGCATGCCGAGATCGTGGCTGAAGGCCTCGCTGGGGATGGGGATACGGCCGGCGCGGAGGGGTGAGGTCATGGGGTGGGGTGATTCCCGTAAGGATTTGGATCAAGGCGTGCGCGACGGGTGTGAAGGCTCCGAGCGGTCAGGAATCATTGAGAGAATGGCATCGCGCACTTGATCAGCAAATCGGCTCTTTACCGCCCGGTAGTGAGGTGTCCGAAAGCCGCGCTTGTCCGGCCGACTTAAGGTTGTGCGGATAACTCTCCCATCTTGCACGAGCCGAAATTCGGCACCGCCGCGGCGAACAACGAGGGACCCATAATTGTCAAATTCAACCTCCGGCCTGCGATCACCAGTCGGGTTCCCAGAGCGGTCATTGTCCATAAATCCTACCCCTTAAAACATTTCCGCTTGCATTACCCTCAATCCTATGGCACACCTTCCCCCATGTCGTCAAATGAAAATACCAACAATGCCGAAATCAAGCGTGGCCGTCCACGTTCCGAGACCGAATCAATCGGCGTCCAGCTCCTGCTCAAGCCTGACACTGTGCGGCAGATCGATGACTGGCGCCGCAACGAGGACGACCTCCCTTCCCGCCCGGAAGCCATCCGCAGGCTCCTGGCGCGCTCCCTAAGCCCAACAGGATAGGTTTTAACGTGAACTCCCACAATGGAGGACCGGCCATGGTGTGGACGCAGGAACTGATCGACCAGCTGAAAGCCCTCAACGCCCGCAGGCTGTCATGCGCCGAGGTCGCCAAAAGGCTCAACATTTCCCGCAGCGCCGTCATCGGCAAGCTGCACCGTCTCGGCATCTGCCAAACCATGGAGCAGGTCAAGGTCGCCCGTGCCCACAAGCGGGAGTTGAAGCAAGCCAACAAGCCGCCGCGGCCCGATCGCTTTGTGGCCGGGTCGCGTTTCCCGACCTGCAGCCCAATCGACCCCGATTCGGGCATGCTGCCTACCGAGCGAGTGATCGACCTACCGGTTGAGGTCCCGGCCGTCGGCGTCCCCCTATTTGCGCTTGAGCCCGAGCACTGCCGCTGGCCGATAGGCAACCCCAAAGAGGCGGATTTCGTGTTCTGCGGGGCCGCGATGCGGGATGGCAGCTATTGCTCGCATCATGCGCGGATTGCCCACCGATAATCAGAAGCGGTCCCTGACCGCTCAGAGCTCCCACCCCCACATGCCAAGCCTTGATTCAAATCAATCAACCCGCGCCCTCCGCCTCAAGGCCGAGCACCCCTCCTGGGGCTATATCCGCATCGCCAAGGCGATGAATTGGGACAAGGACAAGGTGCGGCGCGCGATCGAGAAGGCGGAGCGCAAGACCGCCCTCGTCCCGGTTCAAGCCAACCAATTCGGATGGTACGAAACCGCCCGCCAGGCCCTCGCCCAAGCCGTGGCTATCGATGAGGTCAAGGACATCCGCGACAAGGCAGTTGCGCTCAAGACCTACGCTCAACAGGCAAAGGACCGTGAACTGATTGACCGCGCGACCGAGATCAAACTGCGTGCCGAAATCCGATCCGGCGAAATCCTGCGCGAGCTTGCGGAGCGGGATGCGAGGCCAAAGGGGCGGCCGAAAGAGTCGCACGCTGCTACACTTTCCGACCTCGACATCAGCCGCACTCAATCCTCCCGCTGGCAGCAACTCGCCGCCCTTCCGTTCGACGCCCAAGAGGCCAAGATCGCCAAAGCCAAGCGGATTGCAGTTGCCACGATCGATGGCGACAAAACGGTTCTCAAGGAGGCCCACGCCGAGCGCCAGCAGGAGAAGAAGGAACGCCGCGCCATCCGCGAGCGCGTTCTGGGCGGCATTCAGTGTGCGCTGCCGCAGCAGAAATTCGGCGTGATCCTCGCGGATCCCGAATGGCGTTTCGAGCCCTGGTCGCGCGAGACTGGCATGGATCGCGCTGCCGACAACCACTATCCGACCTCATGTACCGAGGTTATCGCCTCCCGGGACGTGCCGAGCATTGCGGCCGACGACTGCGTGCTGTTCCTGTGGGCCACAGTGCCCATGCTTCCGCACGCTCTGACAGTCATGGGGGCCTGGGGTTTCGATTATTGCAGCCACCAGATATGGCGGAAGCTACGGCAATTAGCTGGCACGTCAACGTGTGTGTCAGCGGTTGGAACCGGCTATTGGTTCCGCAATTGCCACGAAATTCTCCTGGTTGGCACGCGCGGAAAGATACCGGCTCCGGCGCCCGGAACGCAGGAAAACTCACTCATTGAGGCGCTCGTTCATACTCACTCTGAGAAACCCGAGTTTTTCCCGGAGATGATTGAGCGGTTGTTCCCGACGTTGCCCAAGGTTGAGTTGAACTGCCGCGGTGCGGCACGTCCCGGTTGGTCGGCATGGGGAAACGAAGCCGAAGCCGCAAGCGAGGCTGCCGAATGAGCGACCGCAGCGCCATCGAGTGGACGGATGCGACCTGGAATCCGATCCGCGCCCGCAACCTGAAAACCGGCAGGATCGGCTGGCACTGCGAGCATGCGACGACAGGATGCGAATTTTGTTATGCCGAGACCATGAACAAGCGGCTGGGCACCAGCTTCCCGTTCAAGCCGGGGCATCGTGCCGACATCGAGATATTCCTTGATGATGAGATGCTGACGGCACCGCTCAAGTGGAAGCGCCAACGCAAGATTTTCGTCGGCAGCATGACCGATCTCTTCGCTGATTTTGTAAAGGATGAATGGATCGAGAAGATATTCGACACCATGCTGCAGACCGATCACACCTTTCAGGTGTTGACAAAACGACCGGCACGAATGCGTCAATGGGTGACACGGTTTCTTGCGCCTGCGCTTCTTCCAAGAATCCTAGAAAATATCTGGCTCGGTGTTTCCTGCGAGCGCCAAGAGGAAGCCGACGAACGCATACCGCTACTGTTGCAGACGCCAGCTGTGGTGAGGTTCATCTCGGCTGAGCCGCTGCTGGGGCCGATTGACCTAATTGGCACCTTTGCCCGATACCAGGACACGCCGGGAAAGCGATGCGCCGTGCCTCTCGGGCGTCAACTAATCGATTGGGTCATCGTCGGCGGCGAGAGCGGTGCCAACGCCCGTCCCATGCGTCCGGATTGGGCGCGTTTGCTGCGCGATCAGTGCGCAGCGGCTGGCGTGGCGTTCTTCTTCAAGCAATGGGGTGAGTTTTCTTATCCAAATCAAACCGAAAAATACGGTGCTGCCTTGCGCGTCGGCAAGAAAGCCGCCGGCCGCATCCTCGACGGCCGCACCCATGATGAATTCCCCGCCGTCTACAACGCCCAAGACGACTTCGCCAAATCACGCGATGTCGGCTTTGCCGCCATCCGGGAGCGGATGGCTGGAGGTGGGCCAGGATGGGATCCGAAATGAAAAAGCTTATGGGACAAGTCCCGCTCGGGAACCCGACTGGTGATCAGAGGCCCTCAGCATGAGCGTGCGGATCATCGTCGGGGATTGTCGCGATGTGCTGCGCACACTGCCTGCGGAATCCGTGCATTGCGTGGTGACGAGCCCCCCATATTGGGGGTTGCGGGACTACGGTGTCGCTGGACAGATCGGGCTGGAAGCCTCGCTCGGCGAGCATCTAGATCTAATGGTTGACCTGTTACGAGAGGTCCGCCGCATCCTCACGTCATCTGGAACGCTGTGGCTCAATTACGGTGATTGCTACGCGACGATTGCGAGCGGTCTCAATACGGATGGCAATCTGCAATATTCGCTCGCAAACGCCAATCGAAACAAAAACAGCCGAGCGAAAGAGAACTATAGGCCCGACGCCGGCAACAGAGTTCGTGCGGGTGGGCGGCTCAAGCCTGGCGACCTCTGCATGATTCCAAATCGGCTCGCCATCGCCCTTCAAGACGATGGCTGGTGGGTGAAGGCGGAAAACATCTGGGGAAAAACTAATCCGATGCCCGATTCGTCTGGCGCCATCCGGCCATCAGCCGCGCATGAAAAGATCTGGTTGCTCGCAAAATCAAATATCTCCGATTATTTCCGCGCCCGCGATACCGGCACCATCGAAACAAATCCCGATCTGTCCGAGCAGGTGGTGATGGTCACGACCGGCGAGCTTGGTCCGCGCTGGATCAGGATGCCGTATTATTTCGACGCTGCGGCGATCAAGCAAGGTCGCACTTCGGACGAAGACGCCGCCACTTTTCGCGGCGGCTCGTATGTCGAAGGCAACCCCGGCAAACGCCGAGTCGTGGGCAACAAGCGAATAAAAATGCCAGACGGCTGGGACACCGGACCAGGCGGTCACGGATCGCATCATCGCAATGGCCGCGAAGCTGGCAAGCTCATCGATAAGCAGCGAGGCCATAGCCGTCGGCATCAAGGATTCAACGACCGCTGGGATCAAATGGAGCGAACAGAGCAGGTTGCAAACGGGCGCTTCCTGCGAAATTACGAGCCCGCGCCGCTTTCGGTATGGCCGATGGCGACGCAAGCATTCAGCGAAGCGCATTTTGCAACCTTCCCGCCGGAACTCGCAGAGCGCTGCATTGTGGCGGGCTGCCCCTTCGGCGGCACCGTCCTCGACCCCTTCGGCGGCGCCGGCACGACCGGCCTCGTCGCCGATCGGTTGCAGCGCAACGCCATCCTGATCGAGCTTAATCCCGCGTATGCTGCGATGGCCGAGCGCCGCATCAAGAATGAAGGCGGCATGCTCTGCGACGTAGCAATCGAACCGCCCCACCAAGATCCTCTGATGACCGATGACCCTCTCCGCCCGCCCTCCCCTCTCGTGATCCAACCATGACCTTCCCGTCGCGCCCCATCATCACCGAATCCGAATACCACCTCGCCTGCATCGCCCTCCTGCACGCCTGCTTCAACGGTGCCCCCACCTCCACCATCCGGTTCCTTGGCCAGCAAGTCTACCGCAAGCAACAAAGCCGCTACCATGAAGTATACCCAAGTCATCATCGACACCGAGAAGCACCTCGGCCCGACGCCCGAGACGGCGCTTGAGATCTGGCGCCGCATGGGCCAGTGGGCACCCAATAGCGTGCGCTGCGCCTTGCGTGAATTGCATAGCAGCGGACGGGCGGAGCGGATCGAGGAAGCCGAGCCCGGCCGTTGGTCGCGACTGCGTTATTACCGCGTGAACCCCGCCAGCTGTGCAAAATCTGCATAGCGCGCCATAATCATGAATCGTCGGGAATCGCCCATATGAGGTCGCGCCGTATAGCTGCCGACGAAGCGCATGCGTGGGCGCGTAACCTGCGTTTGGGTAATCCCTACGCAAAACTCGTGCTTTCGATGCTCACGATTTATGTGAACGGCGAAGGTGCGTGTTTTGTGGGGATTGGTGCCTTGGCCGAGGATTGCGAGCTCGCGACCGAAACCGTCCGTCGTCGGCTGGCGTGGCTGGAGTCGATCGGGGCCGTGCTGCGCGTGCCACAGTGGCTCGATGAGCATGGCCGGCGCAACAGCGACGGTCGCGGCAAGCGTACGACCGACGAGATTCGCCTCTTGGTCAACGCCGATGCCGAAGAAATCGAGAGAAATGCAGCCAATAAAGGCCCCAAGGAGCCGGGAGAAGAAAATTCCCCACCCTCTGTTAGCCCCGTACGGGAAGGGGGTACTAATCCCGATCAGGACTCCATTAGCCCTCTACTAGCCACCTCACTAGGGACAGGGGCTAATGCTCTTAACCTGAACCAGGAAGTAAGCCCCCCTTCCCCCCTTAAGAGGGGGGTGAAGGATGCTGAGGATTCAATTGGAGAGAAGCGAACCAGGCAACTCGCCAAGGTCTATCCCGACCCGATCACCAACTGGAACCGCACCCGCGCCGAGCTCGCCGTGCTGGCGGACTCCGACTTCGAGGCCTGCCTCACCGGTGCCAAGGGCTACGCGGCCTATCTCGAGCGCGAGCGGCAACGGCGGCGCGGACGGTCCCGGACGGCAAAAAACGCCCACATCTGGGTCAAGAACGGTGAATGGATCGGGTTTATCGAAGCCGGCGAGAAGGCCGATGCGGCGGCCGACGCGCCAAAGACCTATCATCCGATGCTGTTGGAAGGCCGGGCAATTTTGGCGCTCGCGCGGATTGCTCGTTTCACGCCGCTGGTGTTCAAGGACGGCACGATCAGCTATCGGCATCCGATCACGCTGCGGCTCCTCGCGATGGCTGATTCGCCTGGAATTTGCACGGAGCGATTCCAAGCCGGTACGCAGAATTTCGGCGCTTGGGTGGGCTTCATCCGGGAGACCTTCGCTGGCTACAACCTCCCGCGACTGACCGAGGTCTGTGTTCCCTGGCCTTGGCCACCGCGCGCCGACGGCACGATCTACTCCGGCACCGATCCACCGCTTGTTCCCGGAACGCTCGCGACCGAGGACGATTTGGTGGAATTCAGCAAGGGGTAGACACCGTGGGCAATCTCGACCAGAACGAAGAATATCGGCGCCTTATCGAAGAATCAAAGATTGCCCACCATCGGACACTCTCACGCTACGGATCCCACGAATCCATCGACCCACTCCCATCCGACCAAGGCTATTGGTTTGGTGTTCGCTGTCAAGGCAACACCGAACGCCTGGCCGCCGAGGGGCTGCGGCTGCGCAATTTCGGCGTCTACCTTCCGATCCTGTTCGTCAAGGAACGCCACGGCCGCCATTCGACGCGCGAGGTCGAGCGGCCGATGTTCTCGACCTACCTGTTCATCCGATGTCTGCCGCGATCGGACCATTGGGACCGCGCCCGCAATGTTGCCGGTGTGCGGCAGCTGGTGGGTGAAGGTGCCCCGCATCCACTCTCCGAGCCCATCATCGACACGATCCGCCTTGCCGAGGCCTGCCACGCCACCAAGACCGGGCGCAAGGCGCTGCGCTGGAAGATCGAGGTCGGCGATACGACAAGGATACTGACCGGTCCATTCGCGGAGTTTTACGCAACCGTCACATCGGCTATTGACGATCACGGCCGCGTCATGGCACTAGTGGGCATCTTCGGACGGGCCACCCCTGTACAGTTCGACGCTGACGATCTCCAAAAGCTCTGATCCTTGTGATGGCAAACCGAGCCATCGCTATTGTGGAACGCGCTTAAAAATCGCAGGTTTCCTCCCCGTCCTTGGCCGTCCGAAAGGGCGGCCTTTTTTATAGGAGGCAGCCGATGGCCGCATTGACCAAGCGCATGGTGATTCGCCTCGGCGATGAGCTCGAGGCCTGGATCGGCGAACGCGCCGAGCGCGAGGGGCTGGACAACGCCGCCTGGGTGCGGTCGCTCCTTACCAAGATGATGAACGGGCTGGTGGCGATGCCGCGGGACGATATCGCCCGGCGTCTGGTGACCGCGCAGGACGACCGGCACCCACAGACTGGCATTGATCCAGATCAATCAACCAACTCAACGGATGCGCTTCTGGAATCCCGGGTCGAAGAAGCCGCTGAATCCGCGGCTCCGCCCCTCTTCGTCACCCCACCGCCGGCCGCAGACGACCTTTCCCATGAACTCGTCGGTCCCGCCTACCCCTTGCGCCGCTTCGAGCGAGTGCGATATAACCCCGGACGCGGAGGCTACGGATAGGAGCGGGTGACATGCCCGCGTGGTTTTATGGGTGCGCTGGCACGGCTGTCTTGGGAGAAATTCGCGCAGGAGTTCGTGGAACTCTCACTTGCCGGCGAGAAATCGCCTGCGCTCGAAGCCTATAAGCGCGCCGGCTATCCGCCAGCTCCTGCCAACGCCCGGCGCCTCTCCAACCGCAAGGAAGTCCGCGCCCGCATCCGCGAGCGGTTCAAGGAGGCGCTGGAATACGCCGATGTCCGCGCCGCCCGGATTGTGGTCGAAATCGATCGGGTCGGCCGTGCCAACAGCCAGGACTACTATGATCAAGAAGGCAAGCTGATCCCGATTGCAGCACTGCCGCGTGATCTCGCCGCAGCGATCGCCTACACCTCCTTCGACGCCGAGGGCAAGCCGCTGCAATACCACCTCTACGACAAGAACCAGGCCAACTTCACGCTGCTCAAGCATCTGGGAGGACTGCCCGAACCCGAGCGGCGCGATGTCAACATCTTCAACATGCTGAGCATCGATGACCAGCGCGCTCTTGCAGAAGTTCTCGAGCTTGGCGTCGTCGATGACGCCGCAGGGCCGGCTCCTGTTGGCCCGCAAGCTGAGAGAGAGCGTAGCCCAGGCTGAACCGCGGCGGGCGCTTTATCGCTTCTATCCCGACACCGGGCCGCTAAGACGGGAACTCTACGCGCGGCACATGGAGTTCTTCGCAGCCGGCGGCCAGCACAAGCCGATGGTCACGTGCCCGGAGGATTGCGACGGGTCGCCCCACACCGAGCGGCTGTTTCTGGCCGCAAACCGGATTGGAAAGACCGAAGGTGCCGGCGGCTACGAGACCACGCTGCATCTGACCGGCCGCTATCCCGACTGGTGGCCCGGCATGCGTTATGATCGGCCTGTGGACGTGTGGGCCTGCGGCAAGCTCAACGAGCCGACCCGCGACATCCTGCAGAAGAAGCTTCTAGGCCCCGTTACCTGGATAGGCCGGCGCAAGACGGTGCGCGGGACCGGACTCATTCCGGGCGAGGACATCATCGACGGCTCGATCTCGTGGAAGCGCGGCATTGCCGACTTCATCGACACGATCAAGATCAGGCACCGCAATGGCGGCTTCTCCGAGCTCGGCTTCAAGTCCTATCAGCAGGGCCGCGGATCGTTCGAAGGCACCGAGCGTGATATCATCTGGGACGATGAGGAGCCGCCGCTGGCAATCTACATCGAGCAGCGCATCCGCTTGATGACGCGATCGGGGCACCTGATCTCGACGTTCACGCCCAACGAAGGCATGAGCGAGGTCGTGCGGGAGTTCGTGACGCCGCGAATACTAGATGCGATCATTGAGCGCTGGCGGGGCATGGGCGGAGGTGAATGATGGAGCCGTTTGAGACCGCTCCGCGCGACGGGAGTCCAATCTATGCTTTGTCTGGCCGTACCTCGTGGGGGCAGACATTCAGGTTTATCGATGGTGAATTCTGGCAGTTTGTGCCTCTGCGTGATCGCGAAGTAGCTCGGATGACTGGAACTTGGCATCGCCCATTCTTCCTGCCGCTATTTTGGCGACCTGCCTGATGTCCAAATTCGTCGCCAACGCCGGCTGGGACGACGTTCCCCATCTCTCCCACGAGCAGAAGCGCGAGGAAGCCAAGGGCATCCCGCCCTACCAGCTCGACGCCCGCTCGCGCGGCATCCCGCAGCTCGGGTCCGGCGCCATCTATCCGGTGCCGGAATCCGATATCCTCTGCGACCCATTCGCGATCCCGGAATGGTTCGAGCAATGCTATGCGCTTGATGTGGGCTGGAACGTCACCGCGGCACTGTGGGCAGCAAGGGACCCGAACACCGATGTTGTGTACCTCTACGATGAGCATTATCGTATGCACGCGGAACCGCCAGTTCACGCCGCCGCCATCCGGGCAAGAGGAATTTGGATTCCGGGGGTTATTGATCCAGCATCACGCGGCCGAGGACAGCGCGACGGCGAGCAGCTCTTGGCGACATATATTCAACTCGGACTTGACACCCTCACCACAGCCGACAACGGGGTCGAGAACGGGCTGACGGAAACCTGGGTACGACTCTCGACGGGCCGTCTCCGCGCCTTCAAATCGCTCGCCAAATGGCGCGAGGAATTGCGCTTCTACCAGCGCGACGAGGAAGGCAAGCTCGTCAAGAAGAACGACCATCTGATGGACGCCATGCGCTACCTCGTGGTCTCTGGAATCGAGCGGGCGACGGTGCGGCCAGCTTCGCTCTGGAATATGGGCACCAAGCCGCAAGGGCATGTGTTTGAATATGACCCCTGCCAGACCAAGTGACGGCGTTGCCATCTCGCTACGTTCTTCGCCGTTGAGCATCGCCAACGGCTCGCGCCCGGGACCGAAGCAAGCCGATGTCCAACCCGATCCGGAATGGGCGCTGCGCAATGCGCAACTGGACGCCTACGTGAAGCATCAGACACCGGGACTGTGCCATACCTTCGATTACGATCCATGCAGGAGCAAGTGATGGATGAAATCCGTGTTCAAGGAGTGAGCCGAATGGCTGACAATGACAAAGCAATCTTGCTGTCATTCAATCGCGCAATATCAGACGACGAGTTGCGCGCTCTGCACGAGTATTTGCGAGACTTCGAGCAGGACTTTGATTGGACCGCTCTACAGCGCTTACGAAAGGCGTCTGTGTGATGGCCGGTATCTTCGGAATGGCGATTACGATCCATGCAGGAGCAAGTGATGGGCTACCGATGCTGCGCGTTGCATGATGCTGCAGATGCTACAATTGAAGCGCTGGCGCGGATTATCCAATCCGACAGGTTAACTGATGCTGAGCGCGCCCTATGGCGGGCACGGCTGTTTGATGCCGTCGATATGGCGGCATTCGCTATTGAGAAAGAAGATGGATCAATTCATGTGAGGTTTGTCTGATGGGAGGAATCTTCGGAATAGGCGGTCAGCAGATGACCCCGCCACCTCCGCCGCCGGTGCCCCCGGCCGCGATCCCGCCCACCATGGCCAATATGAGCGTGCAGCAGGCGGGCGCCAACCAGGCCCGGGCCGCGGCGCTCGCCAAGGGCGGCGGCATGGGCGGGACCGACAGCACCGGCCCGCGGGGCGATTTGGTGCCGCCGACGACCAGCAAGGCGAGCTTGGTCGGATGAGCGCGCGCAATCAAAGGCTGTTCGTGCAGGGCTTCATCTTCGGATTCTATCTGGTGCTGTTCTTCTGATGCTCACCACCGACCAAGCCTCCGTTTTCTACGAGCGCGCCGATGCCTCGCTCCTGGCGCGCACGCCTGCCACCATTCCATTCCGCACCTGGACCTCAAACCAGGATTGGGAGGACATGCGTGCCTACTTGGAGCAGGTGCTCTTGGGCTTGCGCAATTGGCGCACGCCGTGGTGGATGCATTGGGGAGAGATCGCGGCCAACATGCTTCCCCGACGATATTTTTGGCTCATAACGCCCAACAACATGACGCGCGGGCTGCCGATCAACCAGGACGTGGTGGATTCGACCCCGACTCAGGCTATCCTCGTCTGCGCCGCCGGCATGATGGATGGGCTCTCCTCGCCCACAAAAAAGTGGGTCAAGTTCGAGCCCGGCATCCAGGGCTTCGAGCTCGACACCACCGCCAAACGCTGGTTCGCCGAGTTCGAGCAGCGGTTCTACGACGTGCTCGCCGGCTCGAACTATTACGACTCCAAGCATCAGATGTACGAGGACGAGGCGACCTTCGGCACCGGGCCGATGCTGATCTACGAGGATTCGCGCTACGTCATCGACTGCCAGAATCCATGCGCCGGCGAATATTACCTCGGGCGCGGCGCCGGCTCGCAGAACATCGTCTTTAACCGCGAGTTCACCCAGACGACGCGCCAGATCGTGGGGCGCTTCGGCCCCAAAGCCGTGCAGGGCACCGATGTCGGCGAGTTATGGAACACCAAAGGCGCCAACCTCGAAACCGAATCGATCGTTGGGCATTCGATCGAGCCGAACTATCCCGCGAGCATGTATGGGCAGAAGCCAACGCTCGGCGTGGTCCCCGGCGGCTACGCCTATCGTGAGTATTACTGGCTGCGTGGGAAATCGACCCCGCAGCCGCTCTCGGTGCGCGGCTTCCATGAGCGGCCCTACATGTGTCCGCTGTGGAACACGCGCGGCAACGACCCTTACGGCCGCTCGCCTGGGATGGATGCGTTGCCCGATGTCATGCAGCTGCACCGCATGGTGCGAAGGCTCAACGAAGCGATCGAGAAGATGGTGCGCCCGCCGATGCTGGCGGATGCCACGCTCAAGAATGAACCGTCCTCGATATTGCCTGGACGCGTGACTTACGTCGCCAACCTCGGCAAGGACACGGGGATGCGGCCAACCTACACGGTCAATCCGCAGGTGGCCGAGCTTGAGAAGGTGATCGAGAACATCGAGCACAAGGTCGAGCGCTGGTTCTTCAATGATGTGTTCCTCGCCATCTCCGACATGGAGGGTGTACAGCCGAGGAACGAGTTGGAGTTGAACGAACGCCGCGGCGAGAAGCTGTTGCGGCTTGGGCCGGTGATCGAGCGCAATCTGCGCGAGGACGCCCACGGCATCAATCGGATCGTGAGCATCATGGCGCGGCGCGGGATCGTGCCGCCCAAGCCGGCTTCGCTGCGCAACGTGCCGATCCAGATCAAGTTTGTGAGCAAGCTTGCCCAGATTCAGAATGCTGCCGCCACTGCGGGCATCGAGCGCACGCTATCGTTTGCCGGCCGCATGGAAGCGGCGATGCCGGGCACGCTCGACAACTTCAACAAGGACAAGGTGATCCGCGACTACGGCGACAAGCTTGACTTCCCGCCCGACGACTGGAACGATCAGGACACGATGAACGCCATCCGCCAGACGCGCGATCAGCAGATGCAGCAGGAGAAGGCAGCGCAAGCGGCAACCCATGTGGCGCCGGCGGTGGCAACCGCTGCACAGACGCTCTCGCAGACGGATACTGGCGGTGGGATCAGCGCGCTGCAGGCGATGCTTGGGACCGGTGGGCAGGGTGCGGGAGCGGGCGCATGAGTGCAAACCCGATTACTCTCGCGGAATATGCCGATCGTATGCGGCCATTGATCGAACGCGAACTGAATTCTGATTTGATTGATCAGATTCGCGCAATGGAAGATTTGCTTGCGCTCTACGGTCCACGAAAGCGAACTCCGTGGTGGAAGCGAGTGCTGTCGCGCTGTGGCGATACTTTGATCCGGTGTGGTGTCGCGTTGGGCGGCGATGTCGAGGACTTCCGATGACCGACGACACCAACGCCGACCCGCGCGCCAAGATGGTCTTCGACCCGACCCACGGCGTCATGGTCGATCCATCAAACAACCTCGTCCAGCGCGGCAAGGACGGCGACCCGCTGCCCGATCCGCGCGGCACCGCCATGATCGAGCGGGAGTCGTACGAGCGGGTGATCGAGGGCTTGAAGATGTGCGCCGAGGCGTGCATGCACCTCTCCTGCCACACGATCAAGAATCGCAAGGCCTGGCGGGACACGGGCGAGATATTCGATCGCATGCGCCTGACAGCCTGTAGTCTTGCCGGTATCGAATTGACTATGAAACAACAACAGACTGCGCAGGTCCGCGGCGATCCCTACCAGTGGCGCAAAGCGCGCGATCGGTTCCTCAGCGGCATCGAGCAGGCGATCGGCGGCATGCGGCAACTCGCGGCGTGCTTCCGTAGCGATTACAGATGGTCGCTGATGGCGCAGCACCTGGAACGGCGCAAGGGCGAATACCGGGCGCGGCTCTACGACCATGATGCCAAGCCGGCATCGCCGCTGATTCTGCCACCGGGGTATGTGAGGCATTGATGGTTCGCCCGCATTTCAGTTCCGTCCCGATGATGCTCAACCGCACCGGTCCCGGCGAGCCATTCGGCTATTTCTACGACAAGGCCACCCGCCAGCGCGGCATTCCGATCGAGGTGGACCGCAAGTATCGCGCTGGTCTTCTGGAGGCGGCAGCCAAGGCCCCGCACGCGCTCTGGCACTTCCGCAACGCGCTCGACCTCGGCCCCGATCGCGGCGGCGCGCAGGCAGCGATGAAATACTTTGGCGCCGATCTCGACCTCACCCTGAAACTAACCGCCCAGATGGTGGACGTGTGCGAGGTGGCCATGCCGGGATTCAAGAAATGGCTGCACGTCACGGGATTTGGCAACGACAAGAACATGATCAAGGGGTTTGTGAAATGGGCGGAGTACGAGATGGCGAAGCAGGCGGAGCATATCCTGCCGGCGGTGAGGAAGGTGATTGATGCCTGACGACTTCGGCGTCTACGACGCGTCCGATCCCGTCGCCGTCGATAATGCCGCCAAGGAGAAGGCGCGCCGCGAGCGCCAGGACGACGACACCGTGCGGGTGTGGATGAACCACCCCAATAGCCGGGATCTGCTTTACCGCCTTGTTTTCGAATCCTGCCACATGGGCGAGACTTTTGTGGCAACCGACGACCAGGGCCGCTCGGATACGCATCGGACCTACCTGCATCTGGGTGAGCGAAACATCGGCGCGCTGATTGACGGTATGATGAGGCGTCACCCCGAGCTCTACATGAAGATGCTGGAGGAAGCCGACATCGAGCGACAATTGCGCAACTCGCGGCTTTTGAAGCAGAACGAGAAGAAGGATGATTTGGGACAATGACCGCTCTGGAAGCCCGACTGGTGATCGCAGGTTTGTATCTAGCGATCCCTGACCGCTCAGAGCAAACAAACACTCCGCGCAAGCCTTGATCCAAAAAGGACTATCCCCATGGCAACCGAGCCAGTTGTAGCGGCACCGGCCGCTCCCCCGACTCCCAATGCAGCCGTTGCAAGCCCCCCGGCGAGCGCGGCGGCTGCTGCGCCTGCGGGCGACTCAGCCCCGACCGCAGGCGCCACCCCTCATCCCGGTGCTGCCGAGCCGGCGGTTCCGGCCAAGATTGAATCTCCCGCGCCATCCCTTCTCGCTGGCGCGGATGCAGGCAAGCGCGATAACGCGAAGCCGGATGGTGCCAAGCCTAATGGGGCCGCACCTCCTGACGCGACCGCCACCCCCGGCTCGAAGAGCCCGGGGGCTGCGGATCAAGCTTCGGCTGCAAAGCCAGCCGATGGAACGCCGCCCCCCGAGGGGCCGAAGGAACCCGCCAAACCGCCCGAGCCCACAAAGCCCGAAGCCGGCAAGGATGGGGAACCCAAGGCACCCGACGCTGCGGCAAAGGACGCCCTGGCTGAAAAGCCCCCGGCTACGCCCGTCTACACCGCGCTGAAACTTCCCGACGGCTTCAAGCTCGACGATGTCAAGCTCAAGGACTTCGATACTTTGCTTGGCGCCTTCGAGACCACGGCCAAGGCCGAGCACGGCCAGGTGGAATCCTTGAGGCAAAGCCTCGTCGATTTCTACCACACGGAGGTCCAGCGCATCGGACGTGAAGTTGTTAGGCATCAGGTCGATGTCTGGAACCGCATGAAAGAGGGATGGATCAACGATCTCAAGGCTGATCCGCAACTCGGCGGCAACAGGATCGACACCACGCTCGGCAACGCGAAATACGCCTACGAGAGTATGTTGGGCTTGGACAAGCAGCAACAGGATGGACTGATGGCGATTCTCGACAACGCCGGAGTATCCAGCCATCCGCTTCTGATCCGCGCCCTACATAATCTTTACGAGCGGTTCCGCGAACCCGAGCCCGTTCCACCCAACCCCATCGTTCCGCCCAAAGGCAAGGAGGCCGGCAATCGTGGCTGGTACTCCGCCATCGACGGCGTGAACCTGCCACAAGGATAATTTCATCATGGCTTCTCTTACGCTTGCCGACCTCGGTCGGCGCATGGACCCTTCCGGCAAGATCGCCGACATGGCGGAGCTCTTGTCGCAATGCCTCTCGCTCGATGAGGCGATGCCGATGGTCGAGGGTAACCTCACTACCGGCCATGTCGTCACCGTTCGCACCGCGCTCCCGCAAGGCACCGCGCGGCGCTTCAACCAGGGTGTCGGCTACACCAAGTCGTCGGCCGCCCAGCTCACCTTCGGCATGATGATGCTCGACGCCTACTCCCAGATCGACAAGAAACTCGCGGACTTGGGCGGCAACACCAACGCCAACCGCGAGAAGGAAGACGTGGCCCACATGGAAGGCATGGGCCAGCAGTGGGAAGGCTTCGACATCTACGGCAACTCTTGGACCACGCCCACGCAGTTCTCCGGCATCGCCACCTACTTCTCGGCGATCTCGGGCGCGCAGAACGGCGTCAATGTGTTCAACTGCGGGGGTACCGGCAATTCCAACACCTCGATCTGGCTCTTGGGCATGGGGGATCAGACGTTCTACTCGATCTATCCCAAAGGCACCAAGGCCGGCCTCACGTTCGAGAACAAAGGCGACATCGTGCCGGCGTTCACCAACAACGGCACGCAGCGCTACGAGGCCTACACCTCGTATTTTTCGCGCAACGGCGGCATCGCGATCGAGGATTGGCGCTATATCGTGCGCATGGCCAACATCGACACGACGACCGCGGGGCTTGCGGGCTCGACCCCGCCCGACTTGTTCGCCATCATGAGCAAGGCCGTGGTGCGCCTGCCGACCGCGGGCCAGATGGTCTCCGGCATCACGAAGACCGATGCACCCGACCGGATCGCGCCGCCGGTGCGGCTCATCTTCCTGTGCGACCGCACCTCGCGCGAATACATGGACATCCAGGCGATTCGCGACAAGAACGTGCTCCTGCGCCCGGAGGACTATGCCGGCCGTCCGATCGTGAACTTCCGCAACATCGCGATCAAGGTCAGCGATCAGATTCTCGACACCGAGAGCACGATCACCTGATCCAAGAGACGAATCGGGAACACCCGACATTTCCCGATTCGTTCCATCCTTCCCATTCACTTCCAATACAGGAGAGCGCCCCATGGGCATGCTCGATCAACAGCTGCAATTCAGTAACGCCCAGGCCATCACGGCTTCGGCGGCTTCCACCAACATGTACGACCAGTTGACCGGCGAATTGGACACCACGACCTTCACCAAATCGCCAAACGACATCTGGGGCAATGCCACCTACTTCGGCGAGGACTTGGGGCTCGGCAAGGGTCCCGGCACGCCGCGCGTGGTGGTGAACGTCGGCACGGTCTTTGCCACGCTGACCTCGCTGCAAGTGCAGTTCCGCGGGGCGCCCAACAACGCGACCGCCCAAGCGTCGGGCAACCGCTCGGACCTGACGTTTGCGATCTACATTGAGACCGACACGATCGCGTTGGCGCTCCTGACCGCCAACACCCGCATCGCGTCCTTTGACTGGCCGATGCGCAAGACCGGCCAGGCGTTGCCGCGGTTCATCGATCTGAACTATGCGGTCGGCGGATCGAATGCGACGACGGGGACCATCAGCTCGGACGTGACCTTGGGCGATGATGACGCACAGACGACGTTGCTGCAGTTGAGCAGCAACTACAAGGTTGCATCTTAAGGACTTGCAGGCCTCGCCTCGGAGCCCGAATTCCGATAGCGAGGTTGCCTTGCGGTTTGGGCTGGTACCGTGCAAGAAAACCAGCCTCCGCTTTTCTCCTTCAAGGACACAAATCCCATGGATCAATTCGACTTCGACGGCAGCAACCTGCCGGAATTCTACATCGCCGACGACGGGCAGAAAGTCGCCGCCCCGACCTATGAGGCTATATCTCCCTGCTTTCTGGTGATGACCTCGGCCGAGACCGGCCAGACCGGTCCGACCAGGATCGAGCCGGGCGAGCACTTCACCTGCGAGCGGGCACCGAGCCACGCCTGGATGCCGCTCAACCGCGCCGCCGGCGAGAACTATCAGCGTTGGCTTGCCTCGCTCCCGGTCAATACCAAGGGCGTGACGCAGGAGCACATCACGGAGGCTGCCTACACGCTGCGCCCGCGCGAGGGGGATCCGGAATTTCCCCACGATGTGTGGTGGGCGCATGTCATGCAACTTGCCGCGACGTTGGCCGAGAAACGCCGCAATGGCGGGGTTGTGAGCGGCAAACCCGGTGCTGCCTTCCGCCCTGGTGGGGCGCCGGCTCCGGTCATGCCGTTTGCATCCTCCGGCAATACCATGATGCAGCCCGGTGGGCCACCGCCCAGTGCCGCACTGCATCAGCCGCAGAACCCGATCCGTGCCGCGCAGGCGCAGCGGCGCAACCAAGTCAAGCCGCCGATGCCGAACACACAGGCTTCGGTCGGGCCGCAGACGGTCTGAGTTATACAGCAGGGGGTGAGTACGGCTCGCAAGGCCCCCCGTGGGGAGTTATAGGGCTCCCCCTTCCGACATCTCTCCGTGGTGACACGGTTAAAACCGGTTTGGACGCAGCAGCGTGGCCGGGGTGTAGGTTGAAGCTTCGCAGAAGCGCCCCCGTTCGTTTTGCGGCTCCCTTTCCTGTCGGCATTCCTCGAACAAGCCCGAGGGACAAGCTGGCCTTCAAGGGAGGAAGGGAGCCGCAAAAGCTATTCGCTTTCACCTCACAAGGAGCGCCGCAGAGCGGCGATGATCCCATGAAATACCTTCGCAGTCGTCTCGCCGTCCTCGCGTGCGCCGCGTTCCTCAGCCTTCCGGCCGCTGCGCAGCAGCCGCCCAATGCGTTGACCGGCGGCACACAACCCGGCTCGGTCGTACCCAACTACAACCTCCTGCAGGGCAGCTACGCCAAGGGGCTGTGCAGCGGCACCATGGCGGCGGGCCTGGGCGCAGCAGCTCCGGTCTATGCTTTCCGCTACACCCCGAGCGTGACGGGAAGCGTTGCGGTGGTGCGGCGCGTGACGCTCTCCGCCGGCAATGCCGGCACCGGCTTTGCCGCAGGGGTCGCAAATTTTGGCCTGTTTGCTGCTCGAGCGTTCACCGCGTCGGACACCAGCGGTACCGCCGGCACGCTCACCGGCAACAACGGCAAGCTCAAAACCAACCAAGCAACCACCGGCGTCGGCCAGATCATGATCGCCACCACGGCGACGAACACGGCCGGCACCAGGACCCTTGACACCGATCCGCTCGGTGCCATCGAGGTCGGTGTGGTGGTAGCAGCCGGTGCTGCGCTGGTGGCGCCTAACTCGGTGCTCTATGATCCCAAGAACGGCGGCGACTTCCCGTTGCAGCTTGTCAACAACGAGGGCTTCGTGATCCAAGCGACGGTACCGGCGACCGGGACATGGACGTTCTGCGTGAATACGCAGTGGGATGAGTATTCGCAGTATTGAGATGGAGACCAGTCCCGCTGAATCTGGCTGCCCAGTGGCCACTGGTGATCAGAGTCCGCCACCCGCTGAGAGTGTCCATTTCGATAAACGTATGAGATGGACGCTCGCAGACATGAAGCAACTGATCCCGCCGCCTGACCGCTCTGTGGCGACGCAAGCGCAAGAGGTTCCTTGATCCAAATGCCGCCCGTATCCCAATCTCAGCGCAAGCTGTTCTGGTGGGCCAAGAACAACCCAAAGGCCGCAGCTGCCAAGGGTATCAAGCCTGCGGTCGCCAAGGAGTTCACGCAAGCTGACAAGCCCGGCAAGCTTCCGGCTCACGTGAAGGACGGAAAGCCAACCCGCGGTGACCGCTGGTATGGACGCGGCAAAGACGATTAAGCGCGTCTCCAAGCTCGACGCCCACTACCGCGGCCACCCCAACGGCGCGCAGTGGTGCAGCCGATGCACGATGTTTCAATCGCCCGATGGCTGCGATAAGGTGATGGGCAAGATCAAGGAACGCGGGTGGTGCCGGTTCTTCGATCGGAAGCCGAAAGATTGGTACGGGGAGTGACGCGATGGCCAAGAAGCACTGGATGAAGCAAGCCTTCGCCAACAGCCACGGCCAGTTCAAGGCCAAGGCCAAAGCCGCCGGAAAATCCACGGCAGAATTCGCCAAGGCGAAGGAACGCACCCCGGGCCTGCTCGGCAAGCAGGCAAGACTGGCCGAGGTTGGATTGAAGGCCAGCCGCGGCGATCGATGGTACGGCAAATGAGTGAAGCGGCTCGAAACTTTCACGGGATGCCGAGCGTGATGCTGCGGCTTATAAAAGCTGTTTACGCGCTCAGCGGCCCCGATATCACGCGTTTCCGTCTCGCCGTCACTATGGAAGAATTCAACGAGATGCGCGTCTATCTGTTGGCGACCGAAGGAAAGTGGTGGTCGCGCATCCGCGATATTCCCCTGGTCATTGAGAACCATCCCGACCATCCCATCTACGCATTCGAACAGGCGCCTGACGCGCCGATAGGAGACTCCAATGGCTGAACGATCCGAACGCTTCTACGGCAAGTCCTCCAAAGGCGGAGGCGAGAAGCCATCCACCATGCACGAGAAGCACGCCGCCGAACGCGGCGAGACGCATGCACGCCATTCCAAGGCCCGCGACGACATGCACAAGGCCCACCAGGCCGAGCTCGACGCCATGGCGCAGCGCCAGGCCGAAGAGATGACGGCGGGATCCCAAGGCAATGCTGGCCAAGGTGCGCCGAGTGCTGCGGCAGCTGGCACCGGAGCGGCGCAACTGCCGCCCGCTGCTGCCGCGGCGGGGCCGATGCCGGGCGCAGCCGCCTGATCCAATCCAGCTACGGCTCGCCCTCCTTTCGCCCTGCTCGGCGTCGGTGGACCGCAGGGAATACACGCATCCGATGCCATGCGGTGGGCGAGCCGTGTAGTCATAGGTTCAAGCCGCCAATCGGATGAAGCCGACAACTTTTCAGAAGGAGAATCCGAAAATGTCAGGATTTCAGGCGATGGTCGATATGGCCAAGACTCCGGCCGAGGCCAAGAAGGACAGCATGGCGACTGCAAGCCCGCCCAAGCCGTCAGTCCCGACCTATCCTTACGGTCTCTGCATCTCGCTCAATGAGGAAGACCTCGCCAAGCTCGGCATGGGTGACGGCGACCTTCCCGCCATTGGTGATATGATCCACTTGGCCGCGATGGCGAAGGTTACCTCAGTCAGTGAGAACCAAAACACTGCCGAGGATGGCACGGTGAAGAAGTGCTGCCGGATCGAGCTACAAATTACGCATCTGGCAACCGAAAACGAGGACGAGGAAACCGCCCGCGACGAGGCAACCGAGCAGCGCCGCGGACGCTTCTACGGCGCCATTGATGGCGACGCCGGCGGCAAGGAGGCAGCGTGATGCGCGTGCGGCTCAAGGAGGCATGCTTCATCGACAATCATCGCTACGTTCGCGATGAGATCATAACCGTCCCTGATGATTGGAAGGGGCCGTATCGATCGATGCGGAAATCCCACGACAAGATCGACTACGGCACCAACCCGCCGATTGATGCGAACCGGCAGGTCGGGGAGTTGATCGATGTGCCGCTCCATGAGATCGTGGACGAGAGCGGCAAGCCAATCTCGACGCAACAGGAGGCAAAGCCATGACGGGTGTTCCAACGCTGGCTGAGGAAACCATTGTCGAGCGCAAGGGCGATGATGTGCTTGATCGTCAGCCTGCCGAGGTGCTGGCGCACAAGCCGCGGCAGATCGTGATGGAAGCGGAGACCGGAAGGATTGGAGTTGAGACCAGTCCCGACACGGCTGGCGGCGAGGTGGCCACTGGTGATCAGGGACCGTCGCACGCGGAGGGCCACGAAGCCGAAGCCAATCAAGATCAACTCGGCGAGCAGATCGCGGCCGATGAACAAGCCATAGCCGCCGCCGAATACGAGGATCATACCGGATGAGCACCTACGCCACCGATCCGCCGGGGCTGCGCCGCGAGGGCGACGTGCGCCAGCGTGACGTGCATATAGCGATGCTGCCGCCCACCTCCGGGCGTGTCCTGGGGACTGTCCGCCCTACGTTTTGCCGGCTTCGGCTGCGCTCGACCGGCATCTGACCGAATCAATCGCAGAGTTGAAAAAGCCCATGGCGACACCGGCTGCGATCGCAAGGCTCACCGAGCACGCTACCCGGGCGCGAGCGTTGATGGCCGATACCGCCAGCGCTGCCGAGAAGGCCGGGCCGATCCTCGATAATTACGAGGCGACCTTGACGCGCTTCAAGGCCGGCCTTTCCCAGGTTGCCGCCAATGAGAAAGAGCTCGCCGCGATGCTGGCGGGCATGGGCAACGCCACCGAGATCATCGGATCGGCCTTTCAGGATGAGAAGCCTGATGCTGCGAAGGCTTCAGTGAATGGCGAGCAGCAGAAATGACGCCGGTCGATATTGTCAATGCAGCCTTGGACAACATAGGCGCACGTTTTTCCGTGAGTTCGCTAACGCCGCCATTGCCGCCGCCGAACGCGGCTGTTTGCGCAAGGCAGTACCAGCTCCGCATCGACGCTCTGCACCGTGCCGCACACTGGAACTGTACCCGCAAGCAAATCGGCCTCACATTATTGAAGGCCGCGATTGGCACGCCGGAGAACCCCAACGGCACGCTGCCGGTCCCGCCGATCCCGTACAGTTATGAGTACGCCTACCCGGCCGATTGCCTCGCTGCCCGCTATCTCATCCCCAATCCGCCGCAGTCCGGATCGCAATCGCCACCTATCCTCGGCGGCGGCGTGATGCAGACCAACATCTGGTTTCCCCCGGTCGGCTACAAGTTCGCCGTGGCGATCGATACCGATGCCGCCGGCAACCAGATCAAGGTCATCCTCACGGATTTGGAATTCGCGCAGCTCGTCTACACGGCGCGGATATTAGACCCCGACCTGTGGGATCCGCATTTCCAGAATGCCGCAACGGCGACTTTGGGCGCATGGCTGGTCAATCCACTGGCGCGTAACGCGCAAGTGCTCAAGGAGCAGATCGAGATTGCAGCTGCGATCATCACGCAGGCGCGCATCTCGGATGGGAACGAAGGGGTGACGACAACCGATCACCTGCCAGATTGGATGGCTGTGAGAGGGAGCACTGCATACGGCTACCTGACCGGTCCAACGGCATGGTACGGGTGGGACTCGATGGGATTTCCGGGTGGGGTGCTGGTGTGATGGGACAAGTTCCGCTCGGGAGTCCGACTGGTGATCAGAGGCCGGCGGCCCGAACAAACAAGCCGACCGCCATTGATCTCTATTGCGGACTCGGCGGCTGGACCGAGGCCCGGCTCGCCGAAGGCTATCGCGTCATCGGCTTCGACATCGAGCGGCACCAATACGGCGAGCACCGCTATCCCGGCCAACTCGTCATCCAGGACGTGCGCACGCTCCACGGCTCGCAATTCAAGGACGCCGCGCTGATCGTCGCCTCCCCGCCCTGCCAGGCCTACAGCTATCGCGCCATGCCGTGGAAGCGCGCCAAGGCGTTGCCGCCGCCCGACAATACGCTTTTCGAGGCGTGCTTTCGTATCCAGCGGGAGGCTTGCGAGGCGGCTGGGCGTAAAATCCCGCTGATCGTGGAGAACGTGCGCGGGGCGCAGAAATGGGTGGGGCGAGCGCGCTGGAACTTCGGCTCGTTCTATCTGTGGGGCGACGTGCCGGCGCTGATGCCGATCACGCGGCGGGCCACGAAGGTCGGCGGGCTGGACTGGAAACACCCGGATGATCCGCGCCATCGGCCCGGACAAGCCTTCAACACCACGGCGGAGAAGGCCATCAAGAACAACGGCGGCTCCTGGTTCGCCATCGCCCACGGTAAGCCAAGCGAACAGGCAAATCCGGCTCGCGGTACCGCGATAGGCGAAGGCCTCAAGTGCGGCGGCGATTGGTTCGGTCCTGGGAACGATGGCAACACGCCCCTAATGCGGAACCACAGTTCCAAATCTCGCGCCCGCAAGATGGCCAGCGCCATGATCGCCAAGATACCGCAGCCGCTGGCCCGGCATATAGCGGCGACGTTCAACGGCTTTCGGCGTCCCGAAGAGGAAGCACACCATGAGCAGAGACGAACAGGCGATCGAGAAGGAAATTCAGAGCAAGGGCCTCAATGCTCCGCGCCTAAGCCCAGCACACATCGACGATCAGATCGTCGCGGAAGCTTTTTACGTCTTTCCGGGTACGACCTTGACCGTCTGTGCCCTGACTCTGCGCAACGGCTTCCATGTTGTCGGTGAGAGCGCGGCGGCTTCCCCTGAAAACTTCGATGCCGAGATAGGCAAGAAGATTTCACGCGACAATGCCCGAAGCAAAATATGGGCGCTCGAAGGTTACCTGCTGCGCTCGAAACTATCGTGGGCGAAGACCTGATGCGCTGACGGCGCGTTGCCATGACCATCCCGCTCCTGCAAGGTGCCTTCTCGGCTGGCGAAATCTCCCCTTCGCTCTACGGCCGCCTCGACCTCACCAAATGGCACCAGGCCCTCTCGGTCGGGCGCAATGTGGTGGTCTCCTACAAGGGCGGCGTGTTCTCGCGCGGCGGCCTCGCCCTCGTGGGTGCCTGTAAGCAGGCCTGCTCGGCATCTTCCATTCCCCCGCGCATCATCGAATTCTCGTTCTCGATCTTCCAGAGCTACATTCTGGAATTTGGCGAGCACTATATGCGCGTGGCGGCCGATGGCGGCTACGTCACGGAATCTGCGTTCGCGATCACGGCGGTCAACTCGGCCGACCCGATCCAGCTCACGGCACCGGGAAACAACTTTGCCGTCAACGATTGGGTTTTCATCCAAGGCACCTCGGGCTCGACCGAGCTCAACGGCGTGACCTTCATCGTCGCCAGTGTGCCGACACCGGGTTCGACCTTCACGCTCAATGACATCTTCGGCCAGCCGGTCAACGGCGCGCTGTTTCCGGTCTATACCGGCGGTGGCACGGTCGCGCGGCTGTTCACGCTCGGCACTCCCTACCACGCGGCCGATCTACCCTATCTGAAATTCACCCAATCCGCGGACGTGATGAGCTTGACGTGCGTCAACCAGCAAACGCTTGCCGACTATGCTCCGCGCGAGTTGACCCGCCACGCCGCCAACAATTGGACCCTGACCGTACCCGCGTTTGCATCCTCGATCGGGCCGCCGGCTGGACCTGTCACGGTCACCGCGAGCAATATCTGGACGACCGGCCCCGGGCCAGCGGCTTATGGGTTTGTGGTGACGGCGGTTGATGCCGTCACGGGCCAGGAGAGCATCGCGTCGGCGATCGGGGTCGTCACGAACTCGGTGGACATCGCCGGCCAGTTTGGCACCCTCACGGTGTCGTGGTCCGCGGTCGCAGGCGCCGGGTCCTACAACATCTACAAGGCCAATCCGGATTATACCAATGCCGGCGTATTCACCGGGCAGTTCTTCGGCTTCGTCGGCTCGACCAATACGACGACCTGGCAGGATACCAACATCTTCCCGGATTTTGTGACCACACCGCCGCTGCATATCAATCCATTTCCATCGAGCGGAAACTTTCCAGGGGTCGTTGCCTACTTCCAGCAGCGCCGCGCCTATGCCGAGACCGTCAACGCGCCCGACACCTACGAGATGAGCCAGCCGGGGGCGTATCTGAATTTCGACTCGGCCATTCCGCCGATTGATTCCGATGCTATCACCGGCACGCCATGGGCCTCGCAGGTCAATGGCATCCAGTGGATGCTGCCGATGCCGGGCGGCCTGGTCGTGTTCACCGGCAAGGATGCGTGGCAGGTTTCCGGGACGGGAGGCATAGGCTCCCCGATCACGCCCGCGCAACAGAACGCGCAGCCGCAGGAATCGATTGGCGCCTCGGCCACGCTGCCGCCCCTGAAGATCGGCTACAACATTCTCTACCAGCAGTCGCTTGGATCGATCGTGCGGGAGCTCAACTATAACTTCTATTTCAACATCTATGCCGGCGCCGACATTACGGTGCTCTCCTCGCACCTCTTCACGGGCTTCCAGCTGCAGCAATGGGCGTGGTGCCAGGAGCCCTACAAGGTCATCTGGTCGGTGCGGAACGACGGCCGCATCCTCTCTCAGACCTACGTGAAGGATCAGAACGTCGATGGCTGGACCCGGCACGACACCAATGGTCTTGCCGTATCGGTCGCCAAGGCTTCGGAGCCACCGGTCGATGCACCCTACTTCGTGGTGAAGCGGTACATTCGCGGTGTCAACCAGTGGGCCTATTTCCTAGAGCGGATGGACAATCGGATTTGGGGGAACGTCGAAGCCGTGGTGGCGGTCGATGCGAGCCTCTCCCTGCCGCAACCGGCACCCAACGCAACGCTGTCGGCGAGCGCGCCAGCGGGATCCGGAGGCGTTCTGTTCAATTATGTGGTAACGGGCGGAGGCGGCTACACGGCGCCGGTCGGCGTCATCACGGATGCGCAAGGGTTAGGGTCCGGCGCGGTTGTCACTGGCTTCACGCTGTCTGGCGGGGCAATTACAGGTGTCAGCATCCTCCCCGGCGTCAACTATGTCTCGCCGCAAATCGAAATCACCGATTCGACCGGATCGGGCGCCGTCATCGCGCTCTCGGTCGATAATTCCGTGATCTTCACGGCGGACGCTGCGGTATTCTCCTCGCTTAATATCGGCTCGGTGATCCGCATGGGCGGCGGGATTGCGACCATCACCGCGGTTACCGACAGCCAGAACGTGGTGGCAACCGTCACCAAGCCGATCACGGCGACCATGCCGAACGATCCCTACAATATGCCGCTGCCGGCGGGACCCGGACAATGGACGATGACGGCGCCAGTGCAGACGGTCTCAGGGCTGCATCATCTGGAAGGCATGACGGTCACCGGGTTGATGGACGGCTCGGTGGTGCCGCCGACGGTGGTGGTGAATGGGCAAGTATCACTACCCTACCCGGCCAGCCAGATCGTGCTCGGCCTGCCGTTCGTCGCGCAAGCCCAGGGGATGCACGCCGACATGGGCGGCGAAATGATCCAGGGCAAGAGGAAACGGATCCAGGGCGTGACGGTGAGAATGAACGCGACCCGCGGGATACAGGTCGGACAGGATCAGCCGATCGCCGCCACCCAGGAGAACCAGGCGGAGCTGCCCTGGAACGTCGGGCCGAACTACATGACCGAGATGGACCTTGGCCCCTCGATGGCGCCATTCTCCGGGAATGCCGTTCCGTTGTTCACGGGCGACCACTACCTTTCCATTGCCGGAGATTTTTCGACCACGGATGGGCAGCCGTCGCCTGGGATGGTGGCGGTGATGCAGACGCTGCCACTCCCGATGGAATTGACGGCGTTCGTGCCGCAGTATGAACTGGGGGATGTGCCGAATTGAAAGAATCTCCCCACGGCCTCTGAGACCGGCAGTAAGCCGTGGGGAGTAAGCGGACGCGGACAGGTACGAGGGCGGCGGGTAGCAGGGGCGGGGATGATTGTCTGTTCGGTTGATGACGTAGAAACAGAAATTATTTGTGGACAATGACCGACACGGCAAAACGCCCGAACATCACCGGTGATCATAGGCCCTCAGAGTGGGGCCTGGAGAAAGCGCATCCCTCGCGCATGGCGCGCGCCGTGCGCGGTGGCTGTGGTGCGGTCAATGCCGCCAAGTGCCATTACCCGGCGTGCGGATGCCACTATGCGCCCAAGGTGGCCCGCGCTGCCGTGGAGGCATGGGAGGCGATGCCTGACCGCTCGGACGGGACGCAATCGCAGGAGAAGCCTTGATCCAAATGACGCCCTTGGCAGCCAACGGCCACACCATCGATCCCTGCGCGGTGTTCTTTCCCGACCACCATGGCAGCCGCCGTTACTCAATCGAGCCGACCACCCCGCAACATCTGTACGCGCTGGCAGCCAATTTGCGCCCCCTTGACGTTGCCGAAATCCTCGGGTCAGG
>Ga0307470_10000090_pt1 | contig 62842 bp, 96 predicted proteins | sample atmos_gasesAM3C__FD_204565 | JGI IMG/M metagenome (GOLD analysis project Ga0307470, IMG submission 204565) | Hardwood forest soil microbial communities from Morgan-Monroe State Forest, Indiana, United States - atmos_gasesAM3C_05 | ecosystem: Environmental > Terrestrial > Soil > Temperate forest... | reverse complement strand
TCGTAATCGTAGACGTGAATCTCGACATCGCTGGGAATCTGTTGGATATCCTGAATGATCCCGCCTTCCATGAAAATGTTGATGATTCTCTTTTCGTTTGCCATTCTCGTATCCTCCAGTTGAATTCCTCCAGTTTAATAATCAGGGCGCCCTGCTTTACCGCATCGCGGGAGGGCGCCCCGTATCCCGCGCCGGCAACTGGAGGGTAATCCGGCGTGGGAATGTCAATTCCTATCTCAATCGTGCTGACTCGCTCGAATTTGATACAATTTCGTGAGCGTGTCTTTTATCGCGCGTTGCAAATCCGCCTTCGTCGCGCTTGGTGCGGAATCCGAATCCACATCGGAATCATCATCGTCGTCTGAATCCGCATCCGCGTCATCGTCCGATTCCCCATCCGCGGATGCTTTCACGGATGGGGATGAGTCATGGGCATGCGCCACGCTGAGATGCGGAACGCGCATCGCGCAGCCGGAGAGTGTGAGAACGAATAGGAGTGCGATTCTCATGCCGGCACGCATATCCCTTCTTGGCCCCAGTCGTTTGTGTAACCATCCGGAACCTTGAGTTTTACCACGCATCCGCGAGGATCGCCGCCAAACTTCGCTTCGATATCCTTCGGCGCGCAGATTTCAATGATCCTCGCCATCATCGCTTCGTCTTTAAGGATTTCCCGTTTGGTCAATTCCCGATTGCAGGCAGTTTCCGCGAGACGTTGAATCGTCGCAGCGTAACGCAGGATTCGTTTGCAGTCGCGCAGGCAGATGCTCGAATGTCTCGCCATGACGAACGCGAATTCCAGCTTGTCGTTTGTGCTGACCATTGTGTCACTCTCCGTGTTTAACGACCTGTCCGGTCGAATTGTGCTCTCGATTACCCTTGCTATTCCAAAAAATCTTCCGGTGTGGCGTCCGTTTGCTGCCATTCGGCGAACACTTCCGCGCGCTTTCTTGCTGCACGGTCGCGTGGTACCCAGTTTTCCGTGCGATGCCGTTCCATGTGGTCCGCATACTTGCGGATACTCATGTGATAGCCACAGAGCCAGCACTCGCAGGACCGAGCGAATTGATACATCCTCTTGACCTCGGCGTCATCAACTGTTTCCGGCGGAATGACTAGAAACGTTTCCTTGCTCATCGTTATTCCCCCTCCGCGCGCACAAAATCCACCACAAACGCCGCCACCATCGCCACCGCCGGGATGCTGAAAATCAGATAAATCATCATGGTGTTGCCTCCAGTTTGAGTAAGGTAAATCGCCCAGCGCACCATCGAGGATGCGCTGGACGGATACCCTATCGCGCTTCCATCGCCTTAGGATTCACTTCAAATGTTCGCTGTAGCGGCGCGGCCTGTCCGCGCTTGTATCCTCGGCTGTAGTGCCGTAAGTATTCCGGTTCGGAGCTGTAGCAGTGGGTAGCGTACTTGCTCGTATACCCGATCCGCTTGTCCGCCTGTCCGTTTGCAAATCCTTGCTCAAACGCTGCATTCTTCTGTGCGAGTGTCATGTGAGCCATCCTCCAATACCGCGATATTACCAAAACAGTACAACTCTTGTCAAGAGAAAAATGAATGTTTGTGATTGACAGTGCGAAATGGATAGAAATTACCCCAAATGGATAGAAAGGTTACATGCCAAATCACTCTAAAATCTTGATGATGGATAGAAATTACCCAATATGGGAGGAAATGTGACGGATGGGGGAACGTGCAACGGTGTTAGCTCGCGCGTGATCTGTTGACTGTCATGTTCGCGCTCGGGATGTCTCGCGTGATGTCGCCGACGCCGCGCGCGATGTCTCACGCCTGTCGCTTGTCAGTCGGATCGCGATGCCGGCCATGCTGCCGACCGTCGCGCGCGCTCGCATCATGCGGATCTGTGCACGCTCGCCATCGCGCATCGACCATACGATGATAGCCATCACATCAATGTGTATGGCCATCGCGCCCGCGGCCGGCTGAGTTGTCCGGCGTAGGGGTGGGGACGCCGGGGCCGTGTCCGCTATCTCCATGTGACCCTTACGTGAATTTTTCATTTTTATTTTCAGTCGCGGCGATGTCGGCGAGGGTGAATTGATTGGCGATGTATTCTGAATAGGCAGGTGGAATCGCCTGCGACAATTCGTTCCCGGTCATCCAGTCGATTCCCATCGCTTTAGGACCGACATAACTACCGATATCGCCCACAACGGTAACGAATCCTCCCGCGTCCCAATGGCCTCGACGATTTTTCTTACGTCGATTCACGCGCACGACATGCTTAGGGTGTTCCGGCTGAATTATAGGAAAAGTCGCCTCGAAGATACGGTGGCGGTAAGAGCGCAATCCAAATGGAGCCGCGCATAGCATCAAATCACGCCGGAGCGGCGCGCCGACGACATTCTCAATCACATAGGGAACTTTCCAGGAGTCTAATTTATCGCGCACGGGAGCCACGAGATCGGCATATTTGGTGGAATCGAAAACGCTGCGGAGGGCCGTGTAACATTGGCATGGAGGGCTCGCCCAAATAAAATCAAACGTTCCAAGTTCCGCCCACCCTAGAAACGTCATTACGTCGGCCGGAATGAACGTAAACGGATACCTCGGCTGCGGCTTGATATCCACCCCCACAATCTCCGCCTCTGGCCACGCGCGATGCAGCCCCATCGCCGCCCCGCCTGCGCCGCAGAACAGATCCAGCACACGTTTGGGAATCATAATCGCGTGTATATATAACATTATAAGTATGATAGCAAGGAAATTATGTATAAGGTGGAATGTGATTGACAGTGTCCTATACCCCATGCTATCCTCCGCCGCATGTGGATAGAGGTGGAGCAGATTATCTCTGGGCCCGCTGGTGAAGCGACCATACTCCAGCGGAATCTCGTCAATTCCGACCTCGTGGAGCGGCTTATCCCCAACGGCGCCACCGGTTCCACGCTTATCATGATGAGCGGATTTGAGTTAAACACGACGATGAGCTACGCGGGATGGCAGGCCAGAGTAGGGTTTAAATGAGCGATTCTACACAATCTATTGACGTTACTAGCGATCAGGCGGGCGAACAGGAGCAGCAGCATCCGCCCAAGCCATCCCGCGCGACGCTCACCCGCGATCTCATCATCGCCGAACGCCTCGCGCGGATCAACGATATCGTGGTGCAAATGAAGGAGTTGCGGAAGGAATTGCGCACGCTCGCCGGGGATGGATCCCTGCGAAATTTGATGGAAAATGTAACTTGTCTGCGTTGCGGATACGACTGGTGGCCGAATGACCCTACCCGTCGGCCGAAATGCTGCGCCCGCTGCGCGTCCACCGCCTGGGATAAGCCGCCGACTAAGAATTCCCGCAAGCCAGGCGATCCGGAACCGGCCTACTGGCGCGGCCGGCGGCAATCCCGTAAGCATCCTCCTCGGCCGATCCTCCGCGCGCGCAAGGCCGAACTCGCGCAGAAATCGAAGGATTCCCGCTCGCCGCTTGAAATCATGCTGGAAGAAATCCGCGCGTCCGGGCCGATCGCGATCCCGCCGCCGCCTGACACGGGACTCCCATCGCCGCAGCCGCTGGCGCAGGATATCCCATCGCTCGCGCCGCCGCCCGATCCCGAATGGTCCGGCTCCCTGTCCGCGTATCTGCGAGGAAATGTGGACGAGCCGCAGCCGGAAACGGTGACGTCGCATGATCCGGAGACATCAATCGTGACAGAGGAGGAGGTTCCTTCTGACTCTGGATATATGCCCAGGGAATCAGCACCAGCGGGGGACCACACCGAGCCCGCGGAAATAACGAGTGTGGAAGAAGTATCACCGGAAGAAGTGGGCCAGCCGCGCACCCAAGCAGAGATGGAAGAACTCGCGAAATCGCAGGAGGAAGCATGGCCGACGACACGACGCGACGATTGAAAATGTATCATCGTGTGAACACGAACGCCGTGGGATTCGCCATGGATCATCCTTTGATTCCTGAACTGACTATGCTCTTTGACCTAAAGGGGAATCATAAGGGAGATATGCTCACTATTTTCTTTAAGGAGCAGTATGTTGAGGTAAAGGGATGAGCGAAGGAATCGGCTACGCCCACGCCATGCCCCTCGCGCGCCAGCCGAAGAAGCTCGCGACGATCAAACTCCGCTGGGACGAATTCTGGTCCCCGCAATGCCTTCTCGCAGCGAAGCGGGAAGACGATCCGGCGGACGCGTTCTGTAATCTCCACCACGCCTACAAACGCCGCATGGCCACGCTATTATCCGCGAATCTCGATTGGCGCTCGATCACCCGTAGCGATCTGGATTCCCCTTTACAATCCGGGACCGAATTCGACCGCGCCCTGTGCCTTGCAATCGAGCGGCGAAGGTGTAGGATTGGGCGGGTCAAAGGAAAAAGGAAGAGGAAAAAATGAAAAAGCAAATCGCAACCTGCGATCGCTGCTGGAAAGCGGCGGATGTCATATCCGGATCTCTTCCTACTCGATGGATTACCATCACCGTAGCCGGAACCCAACTCGATTTATGTGACTCCTGCGAGGATGATCTGAATCACTTTCTCAGCAATCCCCCATCCGCAATAAAAATCAAACGAGGTGCAGCATGAGCCCCACCGCAAATGAAATCATCGGTCAGAAAGCGCTCTCCGGGATGGAACTCCGCGAGATCATCCGCAAGGATTTCGAGAAATTGTTGGATGCGGAGGGATTGCTCTCGCACTACATGGCCTACGGGAAAATCTCCTACGACCTCACCCTCCGCCTGCATCTCGACAATCCCATGCAGCGGGAATCGTCCGTCACGCTCGCCTCGAAGCCGCATGTGGATTCGCCGATGGAAGCGCCGCCATTGAAAATTGCGTCGAATAAATCCGTCGCATCCGGCCAGAACATCCATCGCGACATCACCTCCCCGAACGCCGAGCGCCTCCGCCACGAACTCCCGCTTCCCGTGACCGTGCGCGGCCCGGACGGCACGACGCAAACCGAACTCGTGAAATATCCCCCGCAGCCGGATCTAGGATCAGGCGAGGTAACTATCACCGACGTCACAAAAGAGGTGCGCGCCGCATGGAAAACCACCGAAGCGTAGTAAGCGTGCGGCGGATGGCCGATCTCGCGATGCGCGTCTCCGCGTCCGCCGAAATCTGCCTGAACGCGCTGTGGGAGATGAAGCGATTCCACGAGCTTCGCGGGGAGAATCGTCAGATCAACTCTCGCATCGTGGGCATCCGTATCCGCACGCTAAAAGAGCGCATCCCGCAGCTCCGCGACGACGTGGAGAAATTGCACAAGGAATTCTCACAATGAAATTCACTGAATCCATCCGCACGCTGGTGTTCCTCCGCCGATCCGCGAGAGCATTAGAGAGAATCGCCGACGCGCAGCAAGAACTCGCGGAAATCGCCCGCGCACGATTTAACCGTGAGAATGTGAAACGCCTCCCCCGCGCCACCGAATTCGGTTCCTTCGACGTCGCCGAAGCGAACTCCCGCTGGCAGAAGGAAGAAGAAGCGAGGGAGTTCGGCCAGATCCCGGAGGACGCAACGTGACAGATACCGCCATCGCTCCGATCAAAAAGGACGATTCCCGCATCCGCCGCGCGCTCGCGTTCGAGACATTAAAAATCACCCGCGACGACCTCCGCATGACGGCTCCTATCACCCCGCAGCTCCGCATGATCGCGAAATCCCTGCGCAAACGTAACCTCCCAGTCTCCCCATTCTACTATCTCAAATGCTCCCCACCAGAATTCGCCCGCTGGCTTGTCGATCTCTACTACTCCCTCCCACACGACCAGCGCGATCTCGTGCCAATCGAGGGATATTGCCTCTCCCTAAAACTCTCCACGAACGACGTGCTCGATACGATCGTCCAGACTATCGGACGCGTCTCCCGCCAGCGTTCCGTCGCTATCGCCTCCGCCGCGCATCCGCTCGTCGTGGAGAAGACGGTAGAGATGGCCCTCACCGACGAAGGCATCGAGGACCGCACGCTCCTCCACAAAGCGGTGGGATTCCTCCCCACGCCGCGCGGCTCGCAGGTCATCGTCAACGCGTCCGCGACTGCGGCATCGAATTCCCAGTCCACCGCAGTCGCACTCCCCGCGCCGCCGCCGGAGGCGACCATCCGCCGCCTCGTGGACCGTTTCAACGACGCCCGCGCGCTGCCGCCCGCCACGCCATCGAATCTCCCCGGCCGCATGCCCTACGAAGACGCAATCCCGGTCCCGGTCACGCGAGAAGATGATTTCGACGGGGATGAGGAAGAAGTCTGATGTACGCGGAAAGTAAGGTCCAAGAGCGGATCGTCCTCGCGGAGAAAGAATTTAATTTCCGCCTTGAGTACCATACGACAGCCGAAGTTGAAGCCTTCGAGAAACGCCTCCTCGCCGGGAACAAATACCTCATCGGCGACATGGGCCAGCCTGTAGGGACGAGAGACCTCGACGATTTCGAGCGCGCGTGGATGCTCAACGAACAAATCCTCGTCCTCTGCGACGCAGCGTACTTCCTCACGCGATATGCGTTCCTGCGCACCGAAGAAGGCGTCATCCAACGGTTCAAATTCCGCGTCCCGCAGCGCATCTACTTCGACATCATCTGCGACCTCGAATCCCGCAACGCGGCTATCGAGATCATCGCGCTGAAAGCCCGCCAACTCGGCATCTCTATCTTCACCGAACTCCTGATCGCCCACCGCACGATATTCAGCTACGGCGTCGCCTCCGTCATCGGCAGCGCGGACCAGACGAAGACCAGCGAAATGTCGAAGATGCTCCTTCTCTGTTACGACATGCTCCCCGTATGGCTGCGCCCCCAGCACACCTCACGTGTGGAATCCGATCGCGGGAAAATGCTATTCGGCCACATGGCTTCCGGCGTTAGCTTCCAACACGGCTCGCAGAAATTCGGCATCGCCACTGGATCCACTCCGACGATTTACCATCTCAGCGAAGTCGCACTCTACGGCGAATCCTCCGTGATGCTGATCGACGAGGGATTATGGAAAGCCGTCCACGCATCGACCAACGTGCTCGGAATCCTCGAAAGTACGGGCCGCGGCAACAAAGGCTGGTGGGCGGAAACTTGGTATTATAGTAAGGCGCATTGGCCCCGCTCCCGCATGTTCCCGATGTTCCTCCCGTGGTTCTGCGGCGTGGACATCTACCCGAAGCCTGCGTGGCTCGCCATCCGCCCGATCCCTGATGAATGGGTGCCGAACGCCGACACACGATTACATATCGCCAAAGCTGAGTTGTACGTCCGCTCGCAACCGCTCCTCCAGAAACACCTCCTCGACGAGCAAGACCGCCGGGGTATCCAACATGGCGCGTTGTGGCGTATGCCGCTTTCCCAACAATGGTACTGGGAGATCAACCATGACGAAGCGAAGGAAAAAGGGAACGAGTCCTCATTTCTCCAAGAAATGGCTGGCGACGATGACGAAGCACTCCAGCATTCGATTGAATCCGTATTTGGGCACCCTACGATTAAGGCAATTGATGATCGGCGGAAGCGCGACTACTCTATCTACGGTCTCACCGGCCAATCCATCGAAGACGCACACGAGCCGCCCTCCGAAGACATCGACTACTCCGCGACCCGCATCCCGGTCCGCCTCACGTCCCCCAAAGGTGAAACATACAAATGGGAATTGATCCCCCTCCGCTTCGCCTCTCCTCTCCGCGAAACCGTGATGGACGACGCGATCGGCAAGCTGATCGTTTTCCATCCGCCTGCACCGAACATTTTATATTCCATTGGCATCGACACCTCCGCGGGCAAAGGTCTCGATTCCACCTGCATCTCCGTCTGGGGGCTCGGCAAGTCCCAGCAACCTGATTTCCAAGCGGCGGAGTTCACCTCACCATTTGTATCTCACACTGAGGCTTACGCATTCGGCGCCTGCATCGGTGCCTACTACGCGAAGCACATGTCCCCCGAGACGACAAAATATCCCATGCCCTACTGCTCCATCGAACAAGTGGACGCGGTCGGCGACACCTGCCAGCTCCAAATGATCCGCATGGGATATCCCGTCCGCTGCTTCCACAAAATGACCCGCTACGACGGTAAGCCCTCCGACATCGCCCGCCACCGTCGCGGCCGGGGCGGCAAACTCGGATGGTTCACTTGGGGCTGGTCCCGCCCGATCCTCACCGGCGCGTTCGTGCAATCCGCGCAGAACGGCTGGGCGGAGATCAATTCCCCCTGGCTGATCGAGGAAATGAAGGAATTTGAGGTGCATTACACGGCGAAAGGTAAAGAACGCCTTGAACATTCCGAGGATTCCCACGACGACCGCATCTTCGCTGGCGCGATGGCCACCTTCTGCCCGCACGACATGGACGTCCTCGCCGAACGCTCCCAGAAACGTTCCATCGACGATTCCTCCTACCTCCGCCCGGTGGACATCGCCCCGTACGCCGGACCTGTAATATCCTCCCGCGAAGGAGATTCGCGCGTCCTCACCATCCAAGACGTCATCTACGGCAACACTTCCGACTTGCGAAAACATTCCTACTGAGCGCATACTTCCCCGCATGAACGGATACCTCGGCTCGCTCGAAGCGGTGATATATTTCCGCAACCATCGTGACCCTGCTCACCCGCCCGGATTCCTTATGCTCTCGCCGTATTCCGATTTCCCCACGCCATCCGGCTACACACGCGAGGCCGCGCGCACACTCGGGGAGATTGATAAGCTGCAATTCACCCTGATCGAACAAGAACGCCGCGCGTGCGAGGAAGAAATCCTGCATGACGACGCGATCCTCGGCCGCAAGCAACGCGAGATCACCGACCGTCTGCGTCAGCGAATGGTGAGCGATTCTACTACTCCCTACGAGCGCGACTTCATCGAAGCGTATCTTCAGCTTCAGGAACAGAAACGCGACCGTCATCGCCAACGCTTCATGGAACGGACCATGTACCTCCACTCGCGCGAAAACGACACTCCGAAGAATCGCCGCACGAATGACGAACGGGTGAGTTTAGATCGGGTTAATTTTTGAGGAAAATCCTTGTCCAATAAAAGCGGACTGTGTCAGTGCGGATGTGGGGGACAAGCTCCCATAGCAAAGCACACAAATAGCAAGCTAGGCCACGTTAGGGGGCAGCCTGTTTATTATTTGCCTAGTCATGGAAATGGACATCATCCTCTTAGAAGTTTTACCCGCTTCTGGTCGCGTACGCGGCCGATTCCTTTGTCGGGATGGCCAGATTGTATGGAATGGACTGGCTGCCTAAATCACGCCGGATACGGAATCTGTAACATACGACTTTCCAATGTACGGTTAGCTCATCGCGTGGCCTTTGAGCTTACTTTTGGGCCTATTCCGAAAGGATTTCCCTTAGATCATCTTTGCCGAAATCGGGCATGTATAAATCCCAGTCACTTAGAGATCGTTACTCCTGCGATGAATGCACATCGGGGAATCCGGTCTAAACTGACAATGGAAAATGCTACGATGATTAGGGTATCCAACGAATCGAATTTAGTCTTAGCTCGAAGACTGAATATTTCTGAGCAAACTGTCAGTGCGGTACGTACGCATCGTTCTTGGAAGTCTTATGGCAACTGACGACAAACTCTACAAAGAATGGCAGGCCCCTCCCGCCGCGGTCTCCGAGGACCGTCGTCTCGGCTGGATGAACGAATGCACGCAGGAAGGTCTCGCGTGGATCAAATCCCAACGCGGCTTCAAAGATTGGAATCGGGCCCTTGATATCCTCGCCGGGCAGGACCCGTCCTACCCCTCCTCCGCCGAATACCGCTCGAAAGTTTCCACCAATCGCCTCAAGCGCAACGTCCGCGAAGTCGTCGGCGCGATGTCGAAGCTCCGTCCATTCTGGGGATACCACTCCGAGAACAATACCTACAAAGACCAAGCCGCGATGATGAACAAAGTCACCCGCGCGTGGTATCTCAAACAGTTCGCGGACACGTCGATAAAGGAGGCGCTACAGTATGCCGCAGCGACAGGACGTGGATGGGTACGACCCGTCTACCGTCGCGATATGGGTGGGACCGGACGCGGAGATATTAAACTATTTACTTATGGCGCTCCCTGCGTTCTCCCGTTCCAACTCCCCGCTACCGGCGACTGGCAGCAGGCTTACGTTGTTACCATCCTCGAAGAGATGCCCGTGTATATGGCCCACGCTATGTTTCCTCTGTACCAGTCGAAGCTGAACCCTTCCACCTCCCGCTACTGGTACGCCAACGACGGCGTGCGAAAAGCATCCTCCGGCAATCTTCTCCAGCGCATCTTCGGCAAGCCGCAACGTGGCTCCTCCACCGAAGCGATGACGGATCTCCTCGTCCCAATCCGCTACGCTTACATCATCGACCTCACTATCAACAAGACCGACCGTCCGATTGTGATGGGCGAGCCCGGCTCCTCCTGGTCCTACGAAGTCCCCTTCTACGGCCAAGACATCCGCGTCGGAGAAGACCCGCGCTCCGGCACTCCCATCTACCGCAAAGCGAACGAAACCGACGCGCGCCTGTATCCCTACCGCCGCCTCATCATCTCCTCCGACCAAGTCATCACCTACGACGGCCCATCCTTCGACTGGCACGGTATGGTCCCAGCCGTCAGCTTCACAATGGACTCCTGGCCGTGGGAGCCGCTTGGTTTCTCTCTCGTCCACGACGGTCACGAAATCCAATATTCCATCAACAAAATCGCGCGCGGCAACATGGACAAAATCGGCCAACAGTTGAATCCTTCCCTCGCCTACGATTCCAACGCAGTGAACATGTCCGAAGCGCGCCGCTATGACCCATACAAGCCCGGCGACCGCATTGGCTTCGACGGCTCCGCAATCGAAGGCCAGCCATTTTCCCTGACCGTGGACGCTGAAACGCTGAAGGTCACGCCCGAGTCCATGACCATGATCCAATACCTCGAAGGCACCCTCGACAATCAAATGGGCATCTCCGACGTGATGGCGCTCGCGAAGATGCGCGCCGTCGGCTCGATGGACGAACTCGAAAAGATCATGGAAGCGAACGGGCCGATCATCGAGGATTTGTCTCGCAGCATGGAACCGCCGATGCGCGACCTCGGCGTGATGGTGAAATATCTCATCTGCCAGTATTACACCACGGCTCGCATCATGCAGTGGGTGGGCGCGGATGGCGTGGCACCACAGGTATTCGACTACGACCCCTCGTCCCTCATCCCGTCGCATATGCCCGGCGAGGACACCGAACGTCCATCCCCGACCGACCGCATCAAACGCGCGCGCACGTTCGCCGACAACCTTGAATTCTTTATCCTCCCGAATTCTCTCCACGAGCTGACGCAGATGCAGATGCGGCTCCTGCTGATCCAACTCCGCAAAGTCGGCATCATGATCGACTCACAAACCATCGCCGAAGCGTGCAGCGTCCCGAATTACGGCACCATCGAAGGCAACGATTGCATCGAACGCTTCCAGCGCGAAAAAATGATGGAGCTGGAACTCGCCGCGAAAGGGCAGGCGCTCGCCGCGTCTCTCGGGCTGACTCCTCCCGGCGGCGGCGGTGCTGGCGCTCCCCCGCCCGGCGCACCGAAGCCGAACGGTGCCGCGCCGGAAGGTCGGCCGCCGACATTTAATGCGCCCCCTTCTATACAGTCCAAGGACTCTGGAGCCAGATCAACTATTAGTACGTCAAAATAATGACTTCCACCATCACCGCCGAAAACACCCGCGTGATCCGCGAACGCCACTTCTCCCTCGACCTCGGCGACGAATCCGTCCTCGCCGCGCTCGCGCAAATCCGCCGCGAACATGTCACCGGCACCCTCTTCATCGACATCGCCTGCGGCGGACCTGCCACTCTGCGATTCCGCGAAGAACAAAAAGTAAACTTTAATCAAAATAAGACTTGACAGCACTCCCCTGCCGTAACGTACTCTCACCGTGGGTTTCCATTTGATTCTCCCTCGTGGAGAATATCAATCGGCCCGTGACTTCACCGTCGCGGGCTTTTTTATTTTACAAGGAGGATAACGATCATGAAGAACGACGTGATGAACCGCCGCAAGAAACACAAGAAGTAGCCGCTACCCACCCGGAAACGATTCCGCGCTCCTAATCCGAGATCGCGGCGTCTCCCGAGTAGGGATCTGACCGGAGAGGGGGCGGCGACTGGCGCGATCCATCGCTCCCCTTTCCATTCCGCACCACGCGATGAGATTGCAATGCCACTGAACAGAATCATCCCAAGCCGCAACGTAAAGGAGTACCCGATGGCAGGATACGGCAAGTCGAAAGCGAAACACGGCGGGTTCGTCGGCAACCTCGCGAAGCTCGGCGGCGGCAAGCGCAAACTCTCCCTCGCCGGGGACTTCCGCTCCGAGAACATGACCCACGGCACCATGAAAAAAGCCTCCAAACAGGCGCACAAGAAAGTTTGATGAATGGCATCCCCAGCACCTTCGCTTCCCCCGCCTCCCTCGACCGGAGACGACTCCTCTGCCCAACAGCAGACGCCGAGTTCTCCTGTCTCCGCTTCCCCCGCGCCTGCGACGCCTTCGCCAGCCGTGGAACAGGGGACGAAGATGATGCTGGAGGTGGTGCAGGGACTCCGCGCGATCGCGAAGACTTACCCAGGCGCGAGCGCAGCGGTGGCGAAGATCAACGAATTGATACGGGGAGAGGTAATGCCGGCCGTGATGCAGCACGCGGAACCATCCGAACCGGCCGCTCCGCCAGTCGGAGCATGAGGAGTAAAATATGACATACGCTGAATTTCTCGCATCGCAGGGAGCCACAGCAGAAGACATCGCGACGATGAACACGCCGCTCGCGCAGAAGGTATTCGAGGCGCAGGAAGCCCGCGCGACCGCCGCCATCGCGGATTACAAGCAAAAAGCCGACGACTGGTACGAGAAAGTCGCCCAGCCGAATCTCACGAAAGCGCAGCAGGAGGCGACGAAAGCCGCCGCCGAAGCCGCCCGCCTCCGCGCGCTGGTCGTCTCCTCGACTGATGAATCCCTCCGCAAAGTGGCCGAGGAAATGGGATACAAACCGGACGGGACCGCCGCCGCGGCCGCCGCTGCCCCGAAGCCCGGTGCCGCCGACTTCGACCCGAATCGCTACTTCACCCGCGACGAAATCGTCTCCATCGCCGAGCGCGAAGGCGACGCGATCGCGGTGGCGCAGGATATCGCCTACGAGCATCGGCAACTGTTCCCGGACAAGCCATTAAACTTCCGCGAACTCCGCAAGGAAGCCGTCGCCGCGCGGAAGCCGGTGGAACAGCACTGGCAGGAAAAATACGGCGTCCCGGCCGCGCGCGAAGCCCGCTCCAAAGCCGACCGCGAGGCGCACGAAGCGGCGATTCGTAAAGAAGAACGCGAGAAGGTCACCGCCGAACTCGCCTCGCAATACGCGAATCCGAACACCGTCCCGGCAGGCACCTCCAATTCCCCGTTCGTCGCGCGCCCGAAGGCCGGCCGTGACAAAGCACCCTGGGAAGCGGGTCTGGACGGCGACAACGGTTCCGGCGACCGGGTCGCGCACGCGGCAAAGTCTTGGGCGGATCGACAAGCGGGAACACGGACGAATTAACTTTAGGAGAGTGACATGGCAGATCCTACATTTGACCAGATTTCAGCAACAACTCTCGCGGACCTCCGCGACGATGTCCTCTACGATTGTTTCTTCGTCGATTCCGCCTTCCAGCGCAAGCTCCGCACCTCCGGCGCCCTCGACGAATTCCTCGGCGGCACGCTTATGCAGACCCCGTTCCAGTACAACCGCGTGAACGGCGGAGCGATCGCGCCGGGCTCCGATCTCCAGGTCACGCAGAATCAAATCCTCGCGGCGACCGCCTTCGTCCCGAAAGAATATGTTGAACAGGTCCCGCTGAACCTGTTCCGGACGAACGTGATCCAGGGCTCCGGCCCCGCGGTGAAGATCAAGGAAGTGGACGCGTACATGACCAACGCCGTCCAGGCCCTCAACACGGACATCTCCATCGACTTCTTCCGCCACGGGCAATCCATCTCCGGGTCGAACCGTCTCATCTTCATCAACGGGATCAGCGAAGCGCTCAACGACGGCATCAATCCCTCCTGGGACGGGAACATCTTCACCACCTACGGCGGCCAGCTCCGCAACGGCGTCGTCGGGAACGTGCTGAACTCGGTCCCCATCTGGTGTGGCTCGCAGACCGGCGGCACGGGGCAAATCTCCTACAAGGTCCTCGTGGAAGCATATCTCAACTGCGTCCAGCGCCCGGACATCGGCGTCTGCAACAAGGCGCTCTACGCATATCTCCTCGAACGCCAGGAGCCGAAACAACGCTTCTCGATGGAGCAGGACGTCAGCATCGGAATGAGCGGACTCAAGCTGCTGGATGCCATGATCTTCGAGGAGAAGCTGGCGCCATCCACCAAATACGGGACCATCCTCCCCTCCGGCCTCTCGCAGACGACTTCCATCAAGCCGTCCACGTTCACGATGCCGGTGCTGACCGCCGCGCAGCTCGCGATCTCGAACTACCCCTCCACCGCCGTGACCATCAACCCCGGCGAGCCGTTCTTCTGGCTGCGCGTGAAGGGCTGGAAAATCCGCCCCTCCGCCGATCCGGAGTACAATTTCAATTTCACGCCTCCGATCCGCTCGCAAACGAACCCGGACCTCGTGGTGATGTTCCTGAAAGCGGCGCTCAACTGTTACACGACCTCCCCCCGCGACAACGCGCAGATCATCGGCGCAGGCTTCTAGTTTGAATGTAGCACCGTAAAGGAGATCAACATGGCAGCAGGAATGCTCACCAAGCAAGCTACATTCAACACCGCGAAGTTCCTGAACGATGTGAACGACGCGAACCAGGGCGGGGTGATCGTCTCACTCCCGGCTGGCGTCACGTCACCGTCGGTGTCGCAGGATATCCCCGGAGACCGTATCGCGCTAGACGATGCCACCGCGTTTGCGCTTTCGGATACCGTCATCGGCACCCTCTTCGGCGGCGTGTATGAATACGTCCAAGTCGCCACCGGCGGCGTACGCCCCGTGCAGCGTGGCTGCATCGCCTTCAACAAGACCGCGGACATCGGCGTCGCGTACAAAGTCTATACCGACGCGGACCCGACCGCCGCACTCCCTACGCATATCGCGGGCGTCTTCATCAATGTCGTCACTGCCGGTAACTTCGGCTGGATTCAGGTCTCCGGCGCGGCATCCGTGCTGTTTGATAACTTCCAACTCGGGACCACATCCGGCGACGGTCACATGGTCAGCGCGAAAATTTCCGCGAACCTTGCCACCACCTCCGGCTATCCTGCCGACGTCGGCGCGACGGTCAGCGAAATCACCGTGGCGGCGTTGCTTGGAGTCGCGTACGGGCTCCCGTCATCGACGGTTATTTCCACAGTCATGCTCACCCGTGGTATCTTCTGCGGACGAATCTAAGGAGCCCCCATGGCGAATCGAATCATGGACGGATATTCCCTCCCCATCGGGGATAAGATCGAAATTGTCGTCGATCACGACGGCCCGGCGTCGTATCTTGGCGGCGCGGGCAACGGCGAGACGATCTTCGCCTCCGACTTCGGCCTCGGCGGATTTGAACTTGTGCAGGTGGACGCGCTCTCCAGCGACGGTCTGAATCAAGTAATGGTGACGCTCACTGGGCAATCCACATCCGTCGCGAACAAAGCGAACGCAGTCGCCTCCGCGACCCTGCGCTGGTTCGTCGTCGCCACCGCCGCGGAAGTGGCGAACGCCGTGGCGCTAAACACGAAATCCATCCGACTTCAGATTCGAGGAGTGTAAAATGGCCAAGAGCGGAATGAGCACACCAGCGGTAGCAGCCGGACTGGGATTCGAGAAAGAGCCGAAGCAGCCGCACGGGCCGAAGCTGCGCGGCAAGCAGCCGCTCGTCCACTCCCATCACAAAGCCCCGGTGCGGAAAATCTCCCCCGGCAAGCGCGCGTCCGCGAAATCGTCGATCTAAGGGGATGGAGGATGGGACATGTCCTTCATCTCGATGCAAACGGAGCTTCGTGGATCAGTCCCGAAGCTCCCTATATCCTACGCCCCCACGCTGATTAATCGCGCCTACCGCTCCATCCGCCTCGCGAATCTCTGGTCGTTCAACTTATTCGAATCCTCGTGGATCACGCCGCCGCTGTGCAATACCGGCACAGTGACCACCACACAAGGTTTCGCATCCATCACCTTCGACGCAACCGCAATCGCGGCGATCAACGCGTCTGTCGTCGCGAATCCATACTCCTTAATCACCCAACGTCAATTCCGTATCGGCGTCGGGGGAATCTACTCCATCATCCAGTACAATTCCGTCACCGGCGCCGCGACACTCGACCGCGTGTTCGGCGATCCCGGCGGCGCGGGGCAAGCATTTCAAATTTATCAGCTCTACTACGCCGCCTCATTCAAAGACTTCCGCACCTGGATCAGCGTCCGCAATCCTCAAATGTTCATCGACCTCGACCTCGTCACTACCCGCGCGGAGATCGACGCGATGGACCCGCAACGAACTTGGTATCAATTTCCCACGCGCGTCGTGCCGATCGGACTTGATCTACGCGGGGCCAGCACCGTGAACCAATCCGCGACGTTTCAATTCCCGCTATTCGAACTCTGGGGCCAGCCGATCCAACTCTTCACCTACCAGTGCTACGGCGTCCGCAACGGCGCCGACCTCGTCTCCCCTTCCGACACGATCCCCCCGCAACTCCGCGAAGAAACCGTTCTCGCCCGCGCGAAGGACCTCGCGTACGAATGGGCGGAAGCGAACAAAGACATGTCCCCGCGCTCCTCCGGTCCGGATTTCAAATATCTTCGCGGCGCGACCATGGCGGATTACAGAAGCCTCTTGCAAAAGGACCGTCAAGTTGATAAAGATACCGTCGATAATTGGATCACGGCGAGGATGCCGGGACTGGCAGGCCGCGGGTTGGGTTTTTATAACACTATAAGCGGATACGCCGGTCCCTACGCACAGCTTTAGCCTTTTTGTTACGTTTATACTTCTTTTGCGAGTTGCTCTTGCAGATTTTGCATTCTCGTACTCTACGATTACTGCGTCGAGCTAAATTATTTTCGGTATATTCGTGGCCGTAATTACAATGCGTTCTTCTGGCGTACATCGCCGATGGGGCTGTTCCTCTTAGAATATTTTCACGATTGCTGACGGTTTCTAGATGCTCAGGATTTACGCACTTCCGATTTCTACAAAGATGGTCTATTGTAGGCCGGTTGATGTTGGTCGGGATGGGGCCACGGAATACGCGGTAGGAAATTCGATGGGCAAGTTCAGGACGGGCTGCTCCATCTTCGCGCTGGAGATTTAACTGGCCGTAGCCAGAGGGCTGGCATGATCCAATCCAGTCCCAGCATCCGGTTTGATCGTTTACTGAAATATTTTCAAGAAAGCGAACTAGCCAATCTCGATGTGCAGGCATGGGGGCATTGTAGCACTATTATTACAATAAGGATATGACTCCTGATACCGACTCCTATCAAACCCGCGCCGATGGCTGCGTGGCATCATTCATGACGCAAGCCGATGTCCACAAATTCCTCTCCCCTCCTACCTACACTTCCGACTGGCTGGACTGGTCCAATCACGCCTCCGCGTTATTCCTCTCCGGCCGCACGAACCTCGCGCTGATCGCCGCGCGGCACGCCCTCGGCCTTGAACGCACTCCTACCACCCTCATCAATCTCGCGGTGATTCTCGAATCGCAATCGCAATTTTACCCTGCGTTCTCACTCGCGGAAGAAGCGTATCGCATCAATCCCGACCATCCATATGCCGCGATATTGTATTCCGACTCCCTCCTCCGCATGGGCCGATTCCTCGAAGCGTGGCCGATTTACTCCCGCTCGCACGCGCCGTGGGGATGGGTGAAGAACATCATCCCGGAATGGGACGGGCGATCCTCTCTCCTCAATAAACGCATCCTCGTGTTATCTGGCGGCGGCTTCGGTGACAATTTTCTCCACATGCGCTGGATCCCCAAGCTGAAGGGCCTCGGCGCGACGGTCACGTATATGTGTCCCGCGTCGATGCACTCGCTCCTCGACGGGATGTACGGATTCGACCGATTGATTGCGGGGAGCGTGGCAGGGCTGGAGGGGACGCTGATCCCGTCGGACTATGACTGCTACACGTGTGTGCTGTCGCTCGGGGGATATTTCTGCCGGGACACATCCGAAATCCCCACCGAACGATATATCCGTCTCGAATCCCCTCCCACGGATAACATCGGCCTATGTATCACCGCTGGCGAGGAGAAAATCCCCCGCCGCAATCGTTCCCTCTCTCCCGCGCAGGCGTTTCATATCTGCGAGAATCGCCCTATCGTTGACCTCGACCGCGATGGGGAATGGCTAGACACGGCGACGCTGATTTCCACGCTGAAACTGGTCATCACCGTGGACACGGCCGTCGCGCATCTCTCGGGCGCCATGGGCATCCCCACTTGGGTTATCCTCCCCGGCAACTCCGCCGCGTACTACGGCATCCACGGGACCTATAATCACTTCTACCCGTCTCATCGTCTATTCCGAAACAACGCGGAGGGGATGGATCACGCCGTCTCCGCCGTATGCGACGCGCTGGAGCAATTATGAATTGCCGAAGCTGCGGCAGCAGGACTCATCCAATCTTCTCCCTCGGCGAAATGCCGCTGGCGAATTCTCTCCTGAACTCCCCCGATGAATCATATAAAAAGTATCCGTTGGAACTCGCACTATGTGAGACCTGCTCGCTCGTGCAGCTCACTGAAACCGTCCCTCCCGAGGAAATGTTCACCGACTATTCCTACCTCACCTCGTACTCCTCTCCGATGGTGGCCCACGCGAAATCCCTAGTCGAATCCGTCCGCAAGCGCATCCCCCTCGATAATCGTTCCCTCGTGATGGAGATCGGCTCAAACGACGGCTATCTCCTCCAGCACTACGGCCCGATCCCCGTGCTCGGCATCGACCCGTCCGAGCGTGCCGCCGACGCCGCCGCGAAACTGGACATCCCCACCGTGCGGGGATTCTTCTCCGCCGCGATGGCGAAGGGTCTCGGCCCGCAAGCGGATATCATCCACGCTAACAACGTTCTTGCACACGTCCCGGACCTGAACGATTTCGTCCTCGGCCTTTCCCTCGCGCTGAAGCCGGACGGTACAGTGATTATCGAAGTCCCATATCTCTATGAACTCCTCGCGAAGACGGCGTTCGACCAGTGCTATCACGAACACGTTTATCAATTCTCCCTGACCGCGCTGGATCGTCTCTTCACCCGCCACGGGATGACCATCATCCGCACCGAAAAGATCGACACGCACGGCGGCTCCCTCCGCATCTGGGCGTCGAAGATCGGCTCGCGTGGCCATTCCACCAGCCTAATCCTCTCGCAGGAATCATTCTTCATCCACTCCCCAGGGTATTATTCCGATTTCTCATCCCGCGTGGAAAAGTGTAAACTCGCCACCCGCGAGATGCTAGCGGATCGCGTAGTCGCGGGATTCGGCGCTGCTGCGAAAGCGACGATATTTCTCAATTATTGCGGGATCACGAACGCCCAAATGTCCATCATCGCGGACGACACGCCGACGAAACAGGGGAAATTCATCCCCGGCACGGGCATTCAAGTCGTCCCGGTGGCGAACTGGCTGGCTGAGCAACCCGACGCGACGATGATCCTCGCCTGGAACTTCAGCCAAGCCATCGCGCATAAATACCGCACCGCTTACAAAGGTAGATTCTTCACGTGGTATAGTCCGGAACTCGCGAGGTCCGCATGAGCGTCGGCGTCGTATTCGTCTCCACAGGCGGGAACAAAATGGTCCGCGCATTACGCTCTCTCCGCCGGATGGAGCCTACCCTCCCCGTGCATATCGCGTTCGCCACCTCGTCAAAAGTATGGCCGGGGAACCGCGCGCAAGTCCCCGAAGGATATTTCGAGTCGCAGCCGAACGTGAAAGTTCTCCATACCTACTCAACCGGATGGATCAACGGCTGCTTCAACGAGGCGATCCGCTGGATGCAGCAGCTCGGCCATTCCCATGTGTGCTGCCTTCACGATGACACGATCTTCTCCCCACTGGCTGAGAACTCCGGCGACCTCTCCAAATGGCTCGCGTATGCAGAATCCTCCCCTGCGGCGGGAATTACATTGTCCGCGATGGAAGCTCTTGTCCGCACGGGGAATTCATCCATCTGGGAACGCTCCCCGGCGGAATGGGACCAGCGCGATCTTGAATCCGAGTCCACGTGGCGAATCCTCCTCCCCGGCGGCGTGTCTCCCATCTACTTCGGCTCCCCCGGCTCCGAAGATGGCACGACTGTCACTGATTGGTTCGTGAAATATTTCGTCACCGACCGAATCATCTCCATCGCGCGGCTCGGACCGTCCGGATTCGTCATTCCCATTCACATCTGGGAGGAGATCGGCGGCTTCGGCGAGCACGACGGAATCTTCTACGATATGGAGTATCCGGTCCTTACCGCACGTCTCGGCTACCCGCCCGTGCTGGCTGTCCCGAATATCCCCTACGTTCACCTGCACAATCAATCTACCGCGTTCGGCGATCCGGCGGTGGGCATCTGGGGACATGATCTTCAATCGTTCATCCACAAATACGGTACCGATCCGGCGGCTGTATTGCGCGGGCTGCCGAACGGAGGTGGATATTGAAATACCCTGATGTGAGCGAAGTCCTGCGCGGGGAGGTGCTGGCGCGGGAGGATGACACCTGGATTCGTTTGATCCATGAGAAGCAGCATCTTGCGTCCCTGATCTCGCACCTCACGCCTTATACGATCCTCGAACTCGGCTGCGGCACTGGCATCTTCGCAGGCATGCTGGCAGCGCAGTTTCCCCATGCGGAGTATATGGGCATCGACGCGAATCCGGAGGCGCTTGCCTACGCGAGGCGCCGCAATCCCACACTGAAATTCGAGCAGATGGACGTCCGTACTCTGTCCAATAACTGCCTGTGCTATGACCTCGTCTGCGCGCACGCTTTCCTGAAACATTTCGACCTCGAAAACTGGCTGGAACTATTCCCGAAATTCCTCTCCCTCGGCGAGACCGCGCAATTCGACATGCAAACAACCTCCGGCGAGACGTTCAACGACGGCTCCCCCTCATTCGGCAATAATCTCTGGGTATCCGAACGCCTCTTCGCGGAAACACTCGTTGCGGCGGGGCACAAATTAATCTCCTCCGAGGTGGCATATGCACACGACAACCGGCGCGCGACCATCTTCCTCACTTCCCGAGTTTGATACCGCGCGGCTCGGGCAGCGCAAGCCGGAATTTCTCTCCTGGGTGTCCATCTGTCTCACGGCCGGCGCGAAATCCTACGTCGAACTAGGCACGGGTCACGCAGGGTATATGCTCGCCGCCGGCATCCCGTCCGTCGTCGCGGTGGACATCAACAATCCGCAATACGGGGTCCCGACAGAAGGCGTACATTACATCCGCGGGTCGAGCTACGACATCGACACCTTCCGCCGGGTGATAGACGTTCTCGGCGGATACCCGGATGTCGTATTCATTGACGCAGACCACGACGGGAACGCGCCGCGCAAGGACTTCGACCTGTGGTACCCCGTCGCGCAGAAGCTCGTGGGATTCCATGATATCCTCATCCCGAATATCGTCCGCATCTGGAACGATATCGCCTTCCGCCACCCCTCCGTGGAGATCATCGGCCGGGACCTCGCCTCCGCGCAGGCGTGGCAGGGCATGGGAACCTCACCAGACGGGAGAATCTCCGGCGGAGGCATTGGAGTCATATGGAAGTGACTTATACGCCTCTATGCGCTCTGGCGGAGAAATACGGCACAGATAAGCGACCGGAACCTCTCGGCCATGGATACACGCATTATTACCACTCCCTGTTCGCCGGTCGCGAGGAGTCAATCCGCAAGGTTGTGGAAATCGGCATCGACACCGGCGCATCGCTTCGCATGTGGCGGGATTACTTCCCCCTCGCGATGATCTACGGTCTGGACTGTGACGAGAAGAAGCTGATTTACGAAGAGCGGATTGACTCCTACCCTTGCGATCAAGCAAGTTCGGGATCGCTGTTCGATGCCAGTGCGCGCATCGGTAACAAAATCGACTTCATGATCGACGACGGATCGCATGAATCTCATCATCAAATTGAATCCGCGAAAACGTTCGTCCCTTTGCTGTCCCCTGGAGGCATCTACGTGATCGAGGACGTGCTGGAGCCGCGCGGCATCACGCCCCATCTCCCCTACGACATCCACATCGAATATTTCAAGATCGAACGTGATCCTTGGAGCAAGCTGATGGTGATCCATGCCGTTTAGCGTCGCAGATTCCCTTCTCCGCCCGTTCCGTGAGCCGCGCGCGTTCGACTCCGCGAAATACGTCTCGTTCAAACGCTCCATCGCCGCCGCGATTCAGCCGAATTCCATCTGCGAAATCGGCATCGGCGAGGGACTGGCCGCGCTGGCTTTTCTCGAAGTTTCCCCGCTCGGCTGTACCTACACCGGAATCGACAACGATTACGAATACGGGAGAAAGTTCACCGTCCGTCCGTCGAAATTCGTATCCGATCTCCTCGGCGAGCACGGCTATCATTCTGAGATCATCGTTGCGGACAGTCTCACCCTCCCAGAACTCCCCGGCCGATGGTACGACCTCGCGCATATCGACGGGAATCACGCGGCGGAATATGTCACCCACGATGTCACCCTCGCGTGGAACGCTGGCGCGAAATGGATATTATGCGATGACGCGCAGGATACGGAAGTCTGCCGGGGGATTTTCAACGCGCTGCACAATCTCAATCGCGGAAGCGTCGATTGGGCGTACTATCCGGACGGGACGGGGAATATTCTCATCCGTACGGATCACAGGAGAAACGAATGAAATTCTTACTCCCGCAGGGAATCGGCGACAGCGTGTGGGCGCTGCATAAAATCCAAGCCATCCGGGATAAACTCGCCCCCGGCGAGCCGATCGACGTCTTCCTCACCTGTTCCGAGCGCAATATGCTGCAAGACCGCGCGCTGGATTTTCTCCGTCGATTCGAGTTCGTCCGGTCCGTGGACATGCGGCTGAATTACGGCCTCTTGAACAATTCCGGCGCGGACAAGCCGCCTTTCACTCCCGGCGGATACTGGGATTACATCGAAGATGGAGACTATATATTTAAGGGTGAGCATTATACCGTGCTGATCCCCAACGCCCCGCTCGAACGCGGAATCCGGCTGGAGAAATGGCTACCGCACTATGACATCAACTGGGGAATATTCTCCCACTTCCGCCTGACCTCGAAAGAACTCGCGTACGGTGCCATGGTGCGGTCCAAACTCGGCCCGTTCGCGGTGTTCTATCCCGGTCCGCTACATGGCAACACCATCGAAGGGCATAATCGCAACATGTTATGGAAGCCTGCGGAATGGGTGGAACTCGGGGAGCGGATATTCAAGCAATTCGGCCTGCCCATCGTCGTCGTCGGCGCGGAATACGATCACGATTACTACACCCACATGCTCGCGCCGCGGCTGAACGGCACCTCCTCCCACTGGATCGACCTCATCGGCCGGACCACCATCGGGGAACTCTTCTCCGTGACGAAGAATTCTAAATTTCTAATCTCGTATCAAGCCGGCGTGGGGATCATTTCCACCTATCTCAACGTCCCCACCGCGATGTGGTGGCGCCCGCGTGGCGATTCCATCTCCCGGTCGGGATTCCTATCCTTCGAGGAGGAGATGTCGCACGCGTGGTGTCCCCCTGCGATTCTGGAATCCGGGTCATATTGTCCAATGATTTACGGGCGAAGCAGTGTAGACTCCATCATGGGAGAAGTCCAGTCCCGAGGATGGGTGAAATGAAACGGTTTCTATACCTGCTTCCCCTGCTTCTACTCTCCGCGCTCCCGGCCCGTGCGCAGCTCGCGAACGCGCAGGGGTGGTGCGAGGCAGGCGCGACGGTTGTCGTCACCTCCGGACTATCCTCGACCAACACGGTACAGGGCTCCTTCCCCTCCTGCACGGTCAGCGTTAGCGTTCACGGCGGCGGTGCGGCGACGATCTTCTCCACCGGCTCCTCCACTCCCCTGTCCAATCCCTTCACCGCGAACTCCAACGGGCGGTGGATATTCTACGCGGCGAACGGGGAGTACGACATCACCATGACCGGCGGCGGGCTCCCCGGCCCGGTCACTTATTCCGACGTGTTCATCCTCACTAGCGCAGGCGGCGGGGGCAGCGGCACGGTGACCAGTTTCACCGCCACTTCACCGATCGTCGTCACGCCCAGCCCGATCACCACCACTGGCGTGATCTCCTGCCCGACTTGCAGCACCGCCACGGTATCCGGCGCGGCGGGCGACACGACCTACTTCTCCGCCGCGACCACAATCTCCGGCGGGACCGTGGTGCTGGACATGGCTGGGATCGCGGGTGCGAACCTCGGCGCGAAGATGAACGCATGTGATGCCGCACTGCCGGCCGCTGGTGGAATCTGCCGGGGCGATAATCTGACCGGCGCGCAAACACTCTCCACCGCCGTCACCACCACGAAAGCGACCGTATTCACCTTCTGCGGCCAGTCCGTCTCCCAGACCGCGAATATCAATCTCAACAATTCCAGCGCGTCCCTCGTCGGCTGCCCCGGCAGCATCACCACCTTCACCAAAGCCGCTAATATCGACCAGGTCCAGACGAACGGAGCGAACAACGTTATTAAATATCTCCACTTCGAGGGCGTGAAAGCGTCCTTCACAGGAAACGGAATCGTAATCAATCCCAGCAACGACCTTGTGCTATTCAACAACACCATCGCGGAAAACAACGTGATCCTCAACGAAGCCGGGGATGCAATCAAGAACGCGGCGGGCTTATGGGTGTACATCCAGCACAATGACATTGAAAACTGGGGCACGCACGCGATGGAGATTTCCGGATTAGAATACATCACCGAGAATCACATCGCCGGGGACGGCACCGCAAGCGGAACGGGCATCGTCATCACCGGCCAGCCGACGTTTAACGACAACTATATCACCGATTCCGGCACTCATATTCTTGTGGATGGATCCACCATTGGCGGCAACTCATTGGTCATGACCGGGAATTTAATTTCTCATTCCAATGGAGGGACGGCGCTCAAGACCGCGCTCGGTGCGCTCATCACCAACAATTCCATCTTCGGCGGCGGCGCGAACGGACCGGGGGTGATAGGAGCAGGAACTTACGCTAACAATATCATGGGCTTTGGCAACAATGACGGCATGCAGATGGCCACCGCAGTTGTGCTAACCGTCGAAAGCAACTGGATCACCTTAACCACCACCGCGTCTTCCGGATTCTGCGCCATCAATATAAAAGGTGAAACCATTTCGGCCAAGATTTCCAAGAACTCTATCGTTTTGGCGGGCACCGAGACCGGGGCGACCTATGGCGTGTGTCTGACATCCGTCGCGGCCCAGCATACTCTTGACAACATCGTCTCGGAAAATTTCGTGAACGATACCATCACGAGTTCCGTGGACGCGGCATATTTCTTCAATAACACGGCAGGCATCGCAACGAACGGAAGCGGCAATCGTTTCATTAACAATACCTGCCTGCATATCCACTTCTGTATCTCGCGGGTGGATACCCACACCCTCGTCAACTATTACGAGAATAATCAAGGCGATCCGGTGGCGACCTTCGACTCTGGCGGAAGCCCGAACGATGTAATCGTGCAGCGCAGCGATTCGGTCGGATACACGTTCGCAACGCTGCCGATCGCCGGAAGCGGATCGCAATTATTCTGTTCGGATTGTACGCAGGGAGTCGTAGCGGCAGGAGGCGGAGGGGCGTTTCTTACCCGTATCTTCGGTGTGTGGCAGGCGAATCTATCCCTGAACGCGCCGACGATATCCTCCGGCTTCGGCACGGGCGCGGCGATTGTGGCGAATCCAAACGGCACGACCGCGTTTCGCATCAACGTGGGGACGAGCAACACAGGCACTGGCGTCATCGGCCTGCCCGTCGCGAAGACCGGATGGAATTGCACCGCGACGAATCTCACGACGAAGAATACCAATCAGGCGACCGTGCTCCAGACCGTATCTACCGTATCATCCGCCACGTTTCAGAATTACACCGACGTCATGGGCACTCACGCCATGACGGATAGCGATATTTTGTCGCTGAGTTGCTTTCCTATGTAGGTTAAGGAGGATTGTCATGGCGTATAAACCGAATCCGAATTCCGGCCCCGCACGGGATAAAATATATCCGTCGCAGATCGCCGCCGAGCGTCCGATGATGGCTCCGCGGATTCACTGCTACCAGACGCCGGATATCGAGGACACGCTTCGCGGCGGCGAGCAGCCGATGCATGATGATTCCATGTGCGATAAGTTCAACCGTGCCCTCCGCGAAGGGCTCGGCACCTCGCGCCCGGACAACACGGACGAATAGCATGCCGCCGCAGCCGAATATCGTGCTGTCTCCGCAAGCACCTGCGGCCGCGGGGACTTTTTATGACATCGCGAGCGAGTTCCCGAATGACCCGCTGAAAACGCTGCTGCGGTGGGTGAACTACCCGTGGATGTTTCCTGGCGGGGTGAATCGGTTGCCGCTGCCGAGCGATCCGGTGAGTCCGGCTATCGGAGGCTGACCATGCCAAAGTTTCTTGAGGAGAAACTGAAGAAGCGATACGGCTCCGATAGCGATATTCCCTATAAAATAATGAACAAGCTCGGCGCGATGCGCGGGAACAAGGAAACGGCGAAGGGTCGGGAGATGGCTCGGAAGCATGAGCGGGATAAGAAGCGCGGAAAGAAATGACGCATGGCGACATACTCCTACACAACGCTCGGCACTGTGCGGCAGGAACTCGCCAATCGCCTGTATGATCCCACGCAGACGTTCTGGTCCCCGGCGGAATTAAATTTATATATTACCGAAGCGTTGCGAACGTGGAATGCGCTGACAGCGTTCTGGCGAGGGGATTTCACGTTCCCCGCCGTCGCCGGGCAGACATGGTACGACATCACCACACTCACTAATACTCTCCGGTCATTGAACGTCCTCGACACGAATCTCTACACGATTATCCAATATCACCTGCTCGAAGCCGTCGCGTGGAATCCCTGGACGGGCGTATCCCTCCAGTTCACCGCCGATGACGTGCTGAACGCGGTCGCGCGGCAGCGGGACGAGACACTCAGCATCACCGGATGCACGATCACTGAACGATTGATCCCCGCCGTCGCGGGCCGCATCCAACTCCCCGACATGGTTATCGACGTCCGGCGGATGGCATACGTCCCGTCCACACTCTTCCCCACGCAATCCGCATCTACCATGTGGCCGGAGGATACCTGGGCGGAGCAGGCGTTCAATTCAGGGTATACGACCGCCCCGGCCGGCACACCGTTCGCGTATTTGCTATCCGCCCAGCCGCCGATTAGCTTCGACACGGACGTGCCGCCTGCGTACGCGGGGAATTACGACCTCCTGACGATCGAAGCGGGTGGCACGCTCACCGTCGGCACGCCATCCACCATCCCCATCCCTGATGACTGGACGCATGTGGTGAAATGGGGCGCGCTCGCGAATCTTCTCAACAAGGAATCCAACGCGAAGGATATCCCACGCGCGCAATACTGCGAGTCGCGGTATCGGCTAGGGCTCGCCGCGCTGTCCGCCGCCCCCGCGCTTCTCGCCATGCGGGTGAACAACGTGCCGATTCAGATTGATTCCGTGCGCGGCGCGGATACGTATAACACGGGATGGCAGGGTGCCGCGCCGGGAGCGCCCCAGACAATCCTCCACGCGGGATTAAACAAGCTCGCCCTCGCGCCAATCGCGGACGGGGGAGCGTACACGCTGACCGCGACGGTGGTCGAGAATGCGCCGATTCCGGTTCTGGACGCGGATTTCGTGCAAGTGCCAAGGGATATTCTCGACGTGATGCTAGATTATGCCCAACACATTGCGGCTTGGAAACAAGGGGGCGAGGAGTTCAATCGTACGATGCCCCTGTTCCAACGCTTCCTCAAAGTGGCCGCGATGTACAACTCCAAGCTGCGCGAACTCGGCGAGTATCAAACCATCATGGCGGATTTGTCGCAGCGAGAGAAGGATCTCGCGCCGCTTATGGATTCCGAGGTGACTGAGTAATGGGCGACGAGTTCAATCGGCCAAACGAGGGATTCCGCTTCCAGTTCCTCGGGATGAAGACGAAAGGCCGCCCGGATACCCTTCCTCCCGGAAAATATCCCATCGCGATCAACGTTCGCGGCTACACCGATGGCACGATTCAATCCCGCCCCGGCGCGCAAGCGTCATTCACCGCCAGCCCATCCGGCGCGCTCTTCCCCATCACCGACATGCGAACGTACGCGGCGCTTGCCACTAGCAATCAGCCTCGCACGCTGGCGTACGACGCCGCCGGGAAGGTGTGGCTGGACACGGGGGTGAACGTCGGCACGCTGGCCGGGGGAGTCGGCGCGAACGGCGCGGCGCTTATCCCCTTCCGTCCGAACGCCTCTACGCAACCGTGGATGTATATCGCGAACGGTGGGGATTATAAGAAATTCTCCGCTCCAAGCCTCGCGAATACCGTAACCGTGAACAACGTGGGAATCGCCGAGCCGCAATCCGCTCCGGACGCCGCGCCGCAGGAGAATTACATTAATCTAATCGGCGCGCCGGGATACACACAAGGCGGGACAGCGGGCGCGCCGGGGACATCGAATCGGGTCAGCGACACGGCGGGGGTAGTGTTACAGGATCCCACCGGCGCGGCGATCTGGACAGTGCAGGTTGGGACCGCCGCCGCGTATCAGAAACTCCAGACGGTGCTCATCAACGCGGTGCAGTTCATGGTCATGGACGTGTTCGCGGCGCTGCCGAATTCCCTGACCATTCAGTCCATCTATTACTTCTCCGGCGCCACGGGGCGATGCGTGATCGTGCCGGCGGGACTCGCCAGCGAGGGCGGCGGATCGATCTTCCAGAACGCACTTTTGTCCACCCTCCGCCGGGGAACGATGATCGTCATCGGCGCGGAGATTTGTTACGTGTGGAGCGTCAGCGCCGGGCCGAACGGCGGGATTTCTATTGAGACTTCCACCACGGCGAATCACACGACCGCCGATGCGCTGACCACTGTCCCCGCAATCTCCGTCATCTCCGCGACGCCGGTTACGCAATCTGCGACTGGGACGGCGGTATCGGCGGTGGACGCGGGCGGCGGCGGACCCACATGGACGCCGGGATTCTCCAGCTTCGTCGTGGTGACGGGAGCGGATTTCATAAGCGATAATCTGAACATCACGCAATTCGGATTAGCCGTCCCAGCCGCCGCGACTATTCTAGGGATCGCGTTCACTGTTAACTGGCGCACGAGGGCGGACACTGACATCGGCGACGGGAATGTGTTTGCGCTGAAGGGGGGATTACAATTCGGACCGGACCATTCCTCCCTCAATAGCGGCATACACCCGGTTACTTATGGCTCTAATATAGACCTCTGGGGCACCACTTGGACTCCGGCGCAGGTCAATGCGGCGAACTTTGGCGTCACAGTCGCGGCGGTGAATTTCGGCACGCATGTTCGCGGATTCACGATCGACGGCGCGACGGTGCAGGTGTTTTACAGTCTGCCGAGCGGCGGGGTGGCGACGCCTCCGGTCGCGGGCCAAGCGATCACCGACCCGGATACCACGTACCAAGTGACCACCGGAATCGGCACGATGACCAGCGTGACCGTCCCCGCGAATCCGTTCAACCTTTCCGGCGCGTCGTTTCAGGAGGAGGATTACATCTCGCTGGGGATTAAAATCGACACCCTCGCGAATCTCACGGAATTGAAATTCCTCCTCGACGTCGGCGACGCGAGCTTCACGCAGAATTTCTACTATTACACCATCCGCCCGTCGGATATCGCGGCGGCGGTGGCGAACTCCGCGACGCAGCTTGCCACATCGCAGACGGCGTCCCAGCGCGCAGGGATTGACGCGGAGACGGCGGCCATCAGCGCGCAGGCCGGATTCATCGACACGACCAGCGGCACGCAGCTGCTCCCCGGCAGCGGACAGTGGACGCAGGTAGTGTTCCCGATTAGTGCGCTTACGCGGGTGGGGAACGATCAGACGAAGTCGCTTCAAACGCTCACGAAGATACAATTTCTATGGAACGCGAGCGGGACGATCAACGTGGCGACGGATTTGCCATTCGTGTTCGGGGGGTATCAGCCGGACGTCGGGGATATCGGCGCACCCTTACTATATCGTGTGCGGCCACGGGCGCGGAATACCGGAGTCATCGGGAATCCCTCCCCAGCGTCGCGATATGGCGTCAACCCCCGCCGCGGGCAGGTAACGGTGTATCTCCCATCCGCCGCGTACGATCCACAGATCGACACGTGGGATATCTTCCGATACGGCGGCGCGGTCACACAATGGAGATTCATCGGCTCGACGCCGACCGGCAGCCCGACGTTCATCGACAATTTTGACGACGCCGCCGCGCAGGCCGGGGAGGCGCTGGACTTTGATAACTTCGAGCCATGGCCGAGCGTGGATGTCCCGAATTTCGGCGTGGCGTCGATTGTGAACGGCACGGTCGCGGTGGTCTCTTCCATGGACACGGATATCACCCGCTATCTCCCCGGCACGTTGATCCAACTCGGCGGATTGAACGTGTACACGCTATGGGCACGGCCGACGTTGATTTCCGGGACGAATTATCTCCTGCAATTCGTGGAGAACGCTGGCGCGGGAGCGAACGTCGCGTACATCATCCAGGAGCCGTTCATCGCGGCGCAGCGGCTTCCGTATATGTGGGGGCCGGACGCGACCGGGACCGTGTTCGCGTGCGGGGACCCGTTCCGGCCGGGGACGGTGTCGTTCAGCAAGAACAACACGCCGGACGCCGCGCCGGACACGTACAATTTAGAGATCACCCCGCCGTCGGAGCCGCTTGTCGGAGGCGAGACGCTGGATGGATTATCCTTCGTCGCGTCGCCGGAACGGTGGTGGGCGTTATATCCGCAGCAGGGAAACGCCGCGCAGCGGTACGCGATCGTGCAGCAGCCATTCACGAGAGGCATCGCCGCGCCGTTCGCGCATTGCAACGACGGGCAGAATATCTACTGGGTCGCGAAGGACGGGATTTATTCCTCCACACAGGGATCGCTCACCGACGCGGATTTATATGAACTCTTCCCGCACGAGGGAAGCCAAGGCGTGGATTACATCTACAACGGCGTGACCATCGCCGCGCCGGATTACAACCGTGTGTTTCAGTTCAGATTGTTCTATTCCCTCGGATATCTCTACTTTATTTATCAGGATACAAACGCCGTGTACCGCTGTCTCACGCTGAACGTTCAGCGGATGGCGTGGTGCTACGACGTGTATCCGTCTGGCATCACCGCCGGCTGCCACGTGGAGCAGATTCCGACGCAGACGAATCCAGAGACGTTATTCGCGGCGTCGGCGGTGGTGGGATTCGGCAGCTTCGCGACGTTCGGCTGCGTGCAGCGGGAGAATACCAACGACTTCGCCAATCCGTTCGGCAGCGCCACGACTCCCATCCCCTGCACTCTCGCGACGAACGAATGGGACGGCGGGGACGTGCGCGCGCCGAAGCAATGGGGGGATTTCTTCGTGGACCTCACTCCGGCGGCGAGGCTGGGAGTTGCGTTCACGCCGATGTCGCTCGGGGCGGCGGTGTTCGGGGCGACAACGTTCGTTTCCAGCAACACGCGTACGAGATATCCGGTCGCGGTCGTGCCGAACAGCGGGACCGTGGTCAGCGATTTCATGGGACTGTTCACCGCATGGGCAGACGACTTCAGCGTGCAGTCCGGGCCGACGAAACTATACCTCTGGCAGCCGAGCTTCGCGATCCAGCCAGCGAGGATGCTTGCGTGGAGGACGTTCGGCGCGTCGTTTGGGATGTCCGGGTACGGGCATATTCGCGAGGTGGTGCTAGCGTATGTGGCGGCGTCGGCGGTCACGCTGACGATTCAATCGTACGATGGCCAATCCCCCGCGCCGATCACCCTTCCCTCGACCGGCGGCGCGTATCAGAAAACGTTATTCGTAGTCAGCGCGAACAAGGGGCAACTGTTCAATTTCACCGCGAACAGCGCGAATCCATTTCAGATTTTCCTCGACGATAGTGAAATTCGCGTAGGGGCGTGGGGACGCACCGCACCGTATTTAATCAGCCGGAATTTCGGAGGTACGAACAACCGTGAGTCAACCCTCTAAGCAGAATCGTTGGTACCCGCAGGCGGATCAGCTCAAGGACCCACACACGACGCAGCGCGCGCTGAAGCAGGTGCTCGATCAACTGTATTCGTTGCAGGATGCACATACGGAGTTGCAGAAGAGTCATGCGGAGTTGCAATCCAAGGTGAAAGCTGGCGCGACGGAAACTTCAAATGGGCCTGCGAATACTAAGATAGCGGGATTGTATGTTGCGCCGGTAGATGTAAACACACTTGCGAATGGCGCCACGCTCAAATTTGTCAAAGCATCGGGTCATTTCGAGTTCAGCTAGAGTATACTCCGACCGGAGGATTAAATCATGGCGCAAGTATTCAAGGACAAGCAGGGGCCGATATGGCCGCTGGGGCAGATTGCGGTGGTCACTCCCGGAATCCCAGTGAGCATCATGTCCCTCGTGGACTCTACAAACGTGAACGCTCCGGAGACGCCGACTCCTGGGACAGCGGGCGCGGATGAATACACGAGCCGGGCGCAGCAGATCATCTTCCAGTCCTACAAGGCGAGCGGAAGCATGCTCGGCGCGAACACGACGAACAAGCTCGTGTATATAGTGAGGAAGCCAATCAGCGGCACCTCCGACACGGGCGGGATTGTCGTGGCGCTATCCCCAGGGCAGACGTTTACCCTCGGCAGCGCGGCGCTGAATCGCAACGTGTTCAACCTGTATGAGTATTTTATCGACGCGGATACAGCAGGGGACGGGATGCAGGTCACAGCGGTTATCCAGTGAGAGGTACAATGCGTTCATGGGCCGGTCTTTTTCTTTTTCTGCTAGTGGCTACTGTAGCTAGATCCCAGTCGAACGTTGGCGGCGGCTCGGGCGGAGGTGGTTTAGCTCCCAACACACCGGGGATTCCATTTCAAAATGGGAATGTTTTCTATGCTTTGAATTACGGAATGAAGTGGGACGCGAAGTTTTCCTATACCGCGTCTTTTTCAATCGGCAGCCCCACCGTCAGTTGTTCCGCCTCAGACATTGCTTGCGTCTTCACTTCAGCAGATGTTGGCAAGATCGTGTTTGCCACCACGCAAGCAAGCGGCCTAGCCTGTCCCAAGAGCACCATCCTGACGGTAAATTCGGCCACGAATATAACCATCAGCAACAACTGCACACTGAATTCAGGTGTAAGCAGCATGGTCGCCTGGGGCCACGATGACACGGCGGCGTTTCAGGCGGCGTGGAATGCGTTCGTCAATGGCGGTGGTGGAATCTTTCAGATGCCCTGTGCCGGGACGTTCATCAATAAGGGGATCGGCACGGCGGTTAGAACGCAATTAGTTTTTGGGCCTGTTGTGAACGGATGTGGGCAATTTTCTACCTTTATTCACCCGATGCCGGATTTCGACACCACGACCTGCCTATTCGATGGCCAACACGTTTGCATGTTCTTTGGTGTGGTACCTCCGATTACCCTGAAGAATCAATACTCCAATTTTTCATGGAATGGCTTGTACCAGCAGACGGCAAACGGACTTATCAACCCAGCCGTCTCAACGGCGGTTTTCTCCGGCTACGATGCGTTCGGCGAAATCATCGACAACGTTTCGGTGTTTGAGTGGATGGCGAGCGCGAATGCTACAAACCTTATCGGGTGGCACGCTGCGCAGTGGACGACGGCCAAGGAACTCCAGATTCAGCAAACCGGCTTCGTGGGGATGAGTGTAACGGGCTGCTGCTCGACGATGACCGGGAGCGGCGTTGAGGGATCAGAACTCCACGTACTTTCCGGTGGCTACATGGTGGACACCGGCGGCTATCACATCTCTTCGACCCCCGGACTGCTGATCGACTCGGGCGGCGTATTCGTCGCCAATGGCACGACGATAGGCGGCGGCAGTGGAACGACGGGAGCCATCGTAAATAACGGCACGCTCTACGCAGATCATCTGATGACACAAATCCCCGGAGGAACCGCCCCAGCCGTGCAGGGTGGTACGCTGACCTCGAACGGCACCACGTATCTCTGTAATTCGGACATTGAGAATTCGTGGAATGTGAGCGCGGTCGCTATTCTGCTTTCCGGTGGCACGCTCTACGACACCTGCCAAAATAAACTCGTGGGGACCAACGGACAAATCACCAGAACCGGCGGAAGTTTGGTTAGCAGTCCGTCGTTCAATTCCTTCACCCCCTGCTTACTTGGAGGAGCGTCTGGGACGGCCTCGCCGGCAGCGTGCGCGGCGGCGGCTTCTGGAGTGATCGCCATACCCGCATCGCAGACCACTTATACAGTCAACAGCATCGCTGTTAACACCGGAAGCGTAATCAGCGTTTGGCAGACCGATGATAATACCGGATTACCGTCGAGTCCCACGTGCAACACCGGAGCCACAAATCCGGTAGTCACGACGCGCTCCGCGAGCACTAGCTTTACGATATCCCTAGCGTCCGTGGCGAGCGTCACCTGTGTCGGCTATTCGATCAGTCATTAGAGGCAAAATGAAATTAAGAATTGTCATTCTCATCTTGTAAAGTCGAGTAGGAGGGCAGCATGGAAGTTAGTTATCGCTGGATTGACGGGCCGACGGCTACTGAGGACGAATGGAACAGGTTCGAGGATATACTTGTCGCGCGCGGGTGGATGTCGCTGAATCGTCCGACCTCGCGGGTGCTGGTGGCGGAGGATGAACATGGCGATCTGATGGGATTTATCGTCATGCAGCTGGTGCCCCACACGGAGCCGTTGTGGGTCCGGCCTTCCACGCGCGGATCAGAAGTAGCGAACGAACTCGCTGACCGGATGCTTGCTTTCATGATGGAGATTCAGGCGAGGGGCTGGATGCTGGTTGCGTCGAATGACATCATCGCGGAGATGGCTGAGAAACGGGGAATGGTACGGGAAACTTTGCCTGTGTACGTGGCCAAGTAGGAGGATGTAATGCAAGGATTCCTCGGCATCGGCGGGAAGAATTCCAAGCAGCAGAATCAATCCATCGGCAATCTCAATAATTTATTCAACTTCGGCATGGACACCGCGAAGAAGGACACCGCTGCGGGGACGGCGACGACGAACGCGGGATTGTCCGGGCTCGGGGATGCGAATTCGTATTTTAAGAGCCTCGCTACGGGGAATCGCGCGGCGATGCAGCAGGCGGAGGCCCCGGCGATCAATGCGACGTTGAGCGGGGCGGACGCGGCGCGGAGGCAGCAGAACGCGAGCGGGACGGCGCGCGGCGGAGGAGTCGCGGGGGCGAATCAGCAGCAGCAGACGGATACGATGGCGAAGATTGATAATGCGTTGTTTGGCGTGCGGCCCGGCGCGGCGCAGGCGGAAGCGTCTACGAGCGGGAAGATCGCGGACGTGGGGACGCAGCAGAGGGAGTTGGGATTGCAGGCGGCGGGGATCGGCGGCACGGCGGCGAGCAACGCGGGGAGCATTGCCACGAACGCGAGGCAGCAGGCCGCGCAGGAACAGGCTGCCGCGATTCAAGCGGCGATCGGTGCGATATTCGGATAGCTAAGGAGGAGGGATCATGGCGGAAGGCGGGGATGGGGCGTTCAAAAAGGTAGGCGAGCACGCGGAAAAAGGGGCGCAGGGATTATCCGGGCTCGCGAGTTCCGGTCCCGGTTCCGTCGGATTGTCTTCGTTCAAGCGCGGCGGGAAGGTGAAAAAGACCGGCCCGGCGAAGGTGCATAAAGGCGAGCGCGTGCTGAATAAAAAGCAGGCGAGGAAGTATGAGAAGAAGAAGAAGTCGAAGGGGAAATAGCCATGGCCGACACCAACACATCCACAGTTCCCGTGCTGACTCCGCCTCCGCCGACCGATCAGGACGCCGCGAACGCGGTGCCGAATGTTCCCACCAGCACGAAGGATAAGGTGATCGGGGGGATTGGATCGCGCGCGAGCGCGGTGAGCGAAGCGCTAGGCGGATTATCAGGGTCGCGGACGCATCCGTTTGATGAGTCAGCGGTGGGAAAGGGACTCGCGCAGCATCATGCAGAGCAGCTGGCGCAGGCGCGGATGCATTGGGAGAACGCACAGACCGCGCTGACGATTAAAGATTCCGGCGTGGATCCGAAGACCGGCGCTCCGCTCACTCCCGAGGAGATCGCGGATTACACCAATCGGGCGAAATTGTCGATGGACGCGTTCCAGAAAATCGCCGGAGTGAACAAGGATCAGAAGGCGCTATTGCAGCAGAAGCGGGGATTGTTCGATATCGCGCTTCAGCACGGGACTAAGGCTGTACATGAGATTATGCAGAAGGCGAAGCAGCTGCACGGGGGAGGGGATGGCGGGGATTCCTCTTCCGGCGCGGCTGGCGCATCCGGCGCATCTGGTGGTAACGGTCTTACTCCTCCCCCCACGCCGGGATCGTCGCAGCCATCGGCAGCTCCCCCTGCCACAGGCGGCAATGCGGCGGTCCCCCCTCCTCCTGCGCCAACGCCAGCGCCGATGGATATGTCCGGGCAGCGGGCGATGATGGCGGATCGGCATAAGCTATCCATGGATCAGGCTACGACAGATATCCAGTCCGCGGCGAAGATTAAAGAGGCGCAGGCTAAGCCTCCCGCGACGCCGTTCACCTCCTGGGAGGATGCGTTCAAGTCCGAGCATGGGCGCACGCCGACCACGAAGGAAATCGACGATCATCAGGCGGCGACGACTAGTAAAACATCCGCGACGCAGAAGCCGCTGGGGCCGGATCGCGCGGCGAATCTCAATCAGACGCTCACCGCGCTGGCAGGTGGAAAGCTGCCGCCTAACCTCACCCTCGGCCCAGACTCTACGCAGAAGGATTACGACAACGCGAAGGCCGCGATTAAGGAGCTGCACGCGAACGCGATGAAGGAAAAGCCCGTGGACATCAGCCCGGAGGCGGTGGACGCGTTTGCGGATATCGTGATGCGAGGTGGAACGCTGCCGAATCTTGGACTGGGCGGGGCGAACGCGCGGTTGCAGATTATTAACCGTGTCGGGCAGATCGCGTCGGGCAAGGGGAAGCCGTCCGCTGGAACCGGGGACCAGATCGTGCAGAACAAGGCCGCGCTCACCGCGCTGACGCGGGAGTTGAGCGGGTTGCAGGTGCAGCGCGGGGCGGTCGGGGCGTTCGAGAATACCGCGCTGAAGAATTTGGAATTGTTTGAGAAGACGGCGGAGAAGATTGTGGATAGCGGATCGCCGTGGGTGAATAAACCATTGCGCGAAGTGCAAGCGGGAGGGTTAGGGAGCGATGAGGTGGTGGCGTATAACACAGCTCGAAATGTCGCGCTCACGGAAATCGCTCGTGTGTTGTCTAGTCCGAACATGACTGGAGTGCTGACAAACGAGCAGCGGGAAGAAGTGGGCGCGCTGGTGGGGCCGGGAGCGACATTGTCCAACGTGCTCGCGGCGAGCAAGATATTGAAACAGGATATGGAGAATCGGAAGGGGTCATTGGATGAGGAGTTGGATGCGGTGAGGGGGCAGATTAAGGGAGGGCAGAAGATGACGGGGCCGCCGAGTCCTTCCGGCGCGAAGGGTACGGTGAAAATGCGCGCCCCGAATGGGCAGACTAAGGATGTCCCTACAGACCGAGTCGAGCATTATAAATCTCTAGGCGCGACGGTAGTTCAATGAGCAAGGGGCAGGAAAAGGATTGGTTCGATACCCATACTCCGGATAGTGGGTCGGACTGGTTTGACGCGAATCATCCCGATGCGCTGACGCAACAGACTGATGCAGCCGCCCGAAGCGCAGGAGAGAGCACGAGAGCCACGAAGCCGGTACTCCCCACCCCACAGCCTACAGGTCCCATCTCCAGATTAGTGTCTGGTGCAGTAGCAGGGGCGAAGGCGATGATCCCCTCGGTTAAGCAGACGCCAGATGCGTTTTCCGTGGCGACTTCGGGTTTTGGACCGATTCCGAACGTCATCCGATCCGTGGCAGGTGGATATGAAGAATCACGAAATCAAGGGCAGGGAGTTATTCCCTCTGTAGGATCCGGACTCGCCGCAGCGACAGGGCTAGATGCGCCGGGGATTCGCGAGCGCGCTCAGCAGGGAGATGTTGCGGGAGTGGTTGGCGAGGGAATACCAGCGGTGGCGGCGGCGGCGTTCGGGCCGAAAGTTGCGGAGGGGGCGGGAAAGGTAGCCGGTAAAATAGGGGAACACATTCCAGATGTAAGACTGAAATCAAAATACAGCATCGGGCCGATTGAAATTGAGCGGAAGATTCCCCCGCCGCCCGAGCCGCCGATAGAAGAAGTCGCCGCCAAACGTGCGGCAGAGAAGGTCGCCCAGAGGCGGGCGGATGAAGCGGCGGGATTGCGTCGTCCGCAGGCAGAAGTGGAAGCGGAACGAGCGGCGAAGCAGCGCGAGGCGGCGTTTAATAAAGAAGCCTCAGAACAAGACGCGATTCGCCAACGCTATGAGGACGCGCAGAACGCACGGATGAAGGCGGAGAAGGAAGCGAAGAACGCACGGTTTAAGTCCGAACAGACACACGCCAAGAATCTACGAGATCTGGAGGACGCGCGGCAGAAGGAGATCACCGCGCAGGCGAAGCTGAAGCAGATTCAGGATCAGATGGACGCGGCGGAGAAGGCGCAACGGGAGGCAGCGGGGAGCCGACAGTTTAAGGCGGACGCCGCGCAGGAAAAATTTTATCAGGATCAGCAGGATTCCCTCAAGGCGCAGATGAAACAGGCCGAGAAGGAAGCGAACGATGCCGCTGCGCAGAAGGAGCGGTTGCGCACCCAGCACGGGGACGATTTGATGAAGCGGCAGAAGGAGCAGGACGCGCTGGATAAGGCCGCGAAGAAGGCTGGGGATGAGGAGGATTCGGCGAAGGGGGAGTTGAAGAAGTCGCAGGCGAAGAATAGTGGCGGCGCGCCGGGGAACGGTCGGCCTACCCCGTCCGAGAGATTCCTTACTGGATTATTGAAACGGAGTGTGCTGACCCCGGAGGAGGACGCGCAGGGGTTACGGATGTTCGGGGATAAGTGGAAATTGCGGAAGGGCGAAGGGCCGGCGGGCCGGACCAATCGCCTGATGGGAGATATTCATGCGATGCGGCCAGCGAGGGAGATCGCGGATGTGGCGACCGGGCCGACGGCAGCGGGGCAGAAGGCGGAGATTCCTCCGCCACCCGCAGCGTCCACTGCCGCGTCCTCCTCTGGCATAACTTTTCGGAATGCACTGGGCATTCGCTGGGCGAAGGTGCCGGGAGTTCCCGAAGAGATCACCATTCCTAATTCTGTTCCAGAATCGGAACTGGAGAGTTATGCGAAACAGAAGGGCGCGGAGTACCTAAAGACGCGCAAGACGACGACATTCGGTGGGAAATGATCCTCACCGCGGCTTCGTTGACGGACCTGCAAAGTTGCTCTCGTAAGACGCTCCTCTCAGCAGACTGGGAAATTATCCACCTTCGGCCGAAGCAGCTGCTGGATGGCGTGCTGCGCAAGGGGATACTCGCGATCAGCCAGGGCGGGGATGCGGCGGAGGTGGTCAAGGGCGCGCGAGCGGAATTTCTACAAGCCGCTGCGAATCCGGGGATGGTTACGCCACCGGGGGTGGATTCATATAAGCTCGCGATGGATTTATGTGCCCTGCTGGACACCATACTTCGTGCAGCTGGGCGGATGGGACTCCCGCGCCTCGACGAGCATCCGGAAATCAAGCTGAATAGCATGATCTCGTGGCAACCGTTGGCGTTTACAAGTGCAGACGGGCTGCACCGGATCGTCACGATAGATAAATGGTCGGAGGCGGACCTCGCGAGGGAGCTACATAGTTGGTTCGTCGCCGGGGAGATGGCGGCGACGGGATTGGACATGACCATTCACGTGATCGAAATCGGACAGTCGCGGAATGGGCGGCGCGCGTCCCCGTGGGCGAGAGGGTGGCGGCATCCGACCATGAAGAACGCAAAACGGATACGATTTCTGCATAAGGATGGGACCACATTTCAAGGGTGGATTCCTGTGTGGCTCGCGGATGAGCAATCGCTCGATGCGGCGGAGTGGGTGGATGCAATGTTCGCGGAGGGCGCGCCGGGGAGGCTGTGGCATGATGTTCCGGTCGCGAGGCCGACGGAGGCGCAGCGGGGGGAGACGCTGAGGCAGATTTTAGCAGAGGGCGCAAGGGCGAGTGTTCTGATTTCGGAACGGAGATCGACAACGTGGGATGCGCTGCCGATGACGCGGGCGGCGTGCGACGGGATGGTGCCGTGCGCTTGGCAAGGGGCGTGCTACGGAGTAGATACTAATTTAGCCAGTACCCGGTTGTATATGCCTCGGGAGAAGGGTATCCTGCGGGTGGCTTAACAAGGGGGGATAACGTGGGATTTGTAGGATTCACGAGCACGGAGACGAGGATGCTGGAGTTGATGTTTCAGTTGCGGAGCACGAAGGAAATGTCGTCGGCGCTGAACATAACGATCCGCACGGTCAATTTTCATAAGCAGAATATCTTCCGGAAGCTGGGCATCAGCGAGAAAGATCGAAGCGGCAAGCTGGTTCAGGTGCTCAAGAAACTGGGCGATTTCGAGATTTCGGTGCGCTGGGTGCCGAAGAAACTGGAGATTGCGGATGAAAAGCCTGCGGCGATCGGGAGAGGCCAGAGTCACGGGTTTGTACAGTAGGATGAGCTGGAGATGGATCGCGTGGATGCTCGTGGCGCTGTCTCTTGTTGCGTGCGGGAACAAGGGGAAGCAGCATAAAGCCGCAGTGTCACAGGTGAATGGTCCGCTGAAGGTTACACTCACCGGATCGCATTCCGCGGCGATCAGTTGGACGGCCAGCACGACGCTGGGCGTGCAATATAATATCTACCGGAATGGCACGATGGTGGGCACGACCGCCGCGACGACTTACACGGATTCTTCCCTCCCCGCATCGACCACGTTCGGGTATCAGGTGAGTTCGGTGTGCGTGACGTGCGTGGCGGGGATGGCTGGGGAAAGCACGCTGTCGGCGTCTGTGAACGTGACCACGCCGCCGGATGTGACGCCACCGCCGCCGCCTCCCCCACCGCCGGGGAAGTATCCGTATTCGCCGGGATTTAATCCACAATCGCTAGGGTTCGCGTATACGATCGGCGGGACGGTCCCGACGGCCGGGACTACGCATGTGATCGATACGTCGATTTGTCCGCCACCGGCCGGGGTGCCGACGTGCACGTGGCCGACGACAATTGCGAGTGATAGTGCGTGGCTGAGTGCGACGCCCGTGTCCGGGACGACGGCGTTTTATATATCCGTGAAGGTGAATCCGGCGGGGCTCGGCGCGGGGACATATCACGGGAATATTATTGCGACGATCGCGCAGTTTACGACGCCGACGAAGGCGCTTCCGGTGACGCTGGTGGTAACGGGCGCAGTGCCTCCTCCACCGCCTCCCCCGCCCGCGCCGACGCTGAAGATTACCTGCACGCCGACGGTGAACGGGAATACATGCGTCGCGACGAGCACCGGGATCGCCGCCGGGACGCCGTACACGGTCACGATGACGGAAGGCGGGCTGACGGTCAGGGCCACGGGGGTATCGAAATGAGCGAGGGGTGCGGGCCGGACGTGCAGAATCGGTTGACGAAAATCGAAACGGAAATGATCGCGTCGGAGCGGGCTCTGAAGGTGGCGCTGACGGAAATGAACCGCCGACTGGAAGAGATGAATCAGTTCCGGGCGCAGATTTCCGAGGAGCGCGCGGCGTTTCTCACCACGAAGGAGTATTACGTACAGCATGAGGTGCTGCGCGGGCAGATCAACACGGGGGAATTGTGGCGGAGCAACATGGACGGGAGAATGTGGATGCTAGGCGCGGTGATGCTGTTTCTCAACACGGCGGTGGCAATCGGCGTGGGGCTCGTGTTTCACTTTTGGAAGTAAAAGGAGATTGATGACTATAAATATAACCGCGCAGAATTGGATGACCTCTCTTGGAGGATTACTCGCCGGAATCCCGATCATTGTCATCAACAGCGGGCTTGCGCTCACTCCCCGGCAGACGCAGATTCTATCTATCATCGGCGGCGTGGGAACGCTGATGATCGGCCTTGCGGCAAAGGATTCCAACACGCACTCGACGATGCAGCAGGTGCAGGTGAGCACGATGAAAGAGGATGCGAAAATTGCCAAACCGTAGGGGGAAAAGGAATAAATTCTAATGGGCCAGAGGTGCGCGGTTGAGCCTCGAACAGATGTTGCCGGTGGTTGTCGCGAGCATATCTATCGGGATGGGCTGGGCGTCCGTGAAATATTTCATGGACAGGATGGATAAGAAACCGACGAATGGAAATGGTAACGGGAATGGTAATGGCAAGTACGAGGCGCTGGCGGTGGAATTGCAGGCGATCAAGGTATTATTGCTGGGCGTGCAGGGGCAGGGCGGGCTGGCGATGGAGCTTCGGGATCTGCGGCTGAGTAAACACGACACAAATAATGCCATTCAAGTGTTGCAGAACAAGGTGTATATTCTGGAGCAGCGGACCAAGCAGATTGAGTTGAGGGACGAGGAAGAGTGAAGGAGGCGTCAATGTTCGCAGCGATTTTGTTCAATCCCATCACGGCCATGATCGGATTCATCGTGTTCGCGTGTTGCGTCGCGGTAATGATTATTCTGGGGAAATGGCTGCTTTCGCTGGTCCCTGGAGTCCCACAGCCTGTGATTGTGTGCGTCGGAATCATCATATTCCTATTTCTATTTCTACTGTTCTTGCAGTACGTCGGGGTATATTCAGCGTTCGAGCTGGGACGCTAGGAGAGATGAGCCGACAATGTCCGTTCTCGCCATGGTCGTGATTGTCGGACTGCTTGGGGCAATTCTCTGGAACGGAACTTGGTGGGGTGATAAGCCCTACGACAGTCGAAAACATTATCCGCACGGCAAGATGAATGAGTGTTTTTGTGATTGGTGCCGAATGGGAAGACCTGAAAGAAGAGATATCTGGAAGAGGTCGAGTGGAGTGGATGGTCGAAAGATGACGAGGATACTATGAACAGGCGAACATTTGTGGGGCGGATGGTGTTGCTCGTGGGCGTGCTGTCCGCGCCGTTCAGCATGACCGGATGCGGGATCTTCTCGGATATCAGCGCGTGGATTCCTACCGCGATTATTGCGGTGAATGGGATTGTAAGTTTGCTGGGCGCGCTGGTTCCGTCCCCGGCGATGGCGATTGTGGTGCTGATCGACGCGGCGCTGAATAGTTTGAAGGCGACGATTGACCAGTATAACGCGGATACGAATCCGGCGGACAAGGCGACGCTGCTCGCGAAGATTCGCACGATTCTGGTGGATATCTCGTCCAACTTCCAGAGTTTCCTGAACGCGCTGAATATCGGGAATAATCCGATCGTGACGATCGTGATCGGGCTCGCGAATATCATACTGAGCGCGATTGCGGGGTTTATTAATGCGCTGCCGGCTGCGGGCGCGGGCACGAAGATGGCGAGCGCGACGCTCACGCTGGGCGGGAAGACCATGCCGGTCGTGCCGAAGTTGTATAAAAATGTGAAGGATTTCCAGGCGGATTACAACGAAGTGTGCAAGATCAACAATCATCCTGAGATCGAGATTCACTGATGGCCCTCCAGCGGAAGCTCGGGAAAAAAGCCGCGAAGTTTGACAACCGGACGCTACAGTTCGGGAGTTATCTGACGCCGAAGCTGGCCGTGCCGCCGCCACGCGTGGATTGGAGTCGGGGATTCAACTTCGACTGGGGGATGATGCTGAACGACCAGCTGGGATGCTGTGTGGAATCGGCGAAGGGGCACGCGCAGCAGATTTGGACGATGGACAACGGGCGGCTGGTGACGGTGCCGGATTCAACCATTCTCGGGAATTATGAGGCGAACGGCGGATACGTGCAGGGGGATACGACGACGGATAATGGTGAGAATGAGCTGGATTCGTTGAAAGCATGGCGGAACAGCACGACAGCGAAATCCGGGCTCGTGGGATTGAACGCGTTCGCGGCGATTAATCCGCAGACGCAGGGGCATGTGCAGCAGGGGATTTGGTTATTCGGATTCGCGTATATCGGATTCAGCGTGCCGCAGAGCGCGATGGATCAGAACGCGCAGGGGAAGCCGTGGACGGTGGTGGCGAATGACGGCGGGATTGTGGGCGGGCATGCGGTGATCGTGCCGATGTATGACAATCCGAGTAATATGCTGACGTGTATCACGTGGGGAGCCCGTCAGCAATTAACCTGGGATTTTTGGCAACGTTATGTGGATGAGGCATATATACTTTTGTCACCTTCTTGGTTAAATAAACGAGGAGTTGATCCTTCTGGATTCGACATGGCGTCTCTTCAAGCGGATCTCACGGCGGTGACAGGATAATGCCCGGATCAAAATTCCATGATTTGAGTGGTAAGAAGTTCAACCGACTTACCGCAATGTGGCCTGCGGGACGGCAACGTAAGAAGATTATGTGGATATGCTGCTGCGAAGATGGAAAAATCACCATAGTTTCCGCTGGAAATCTCCAATCTGGAAGCGTTCGTTCCTGTGGTTGCCTGCATGGTGATACTTCTATGAGAAGGCGATTCGATGGAAAGCTGGCATCTGAGATGCCGGAGCATCGAATTTATTGGGCCGCACAAGAGCGATGCAGAAATCCTCACAATAAATCATACAAGGATTACGGAGGACGGGGAATTCAATTTCGCTTTTCATCCTTCCGGGCGTTCTGGGAAGAGTTGGGCCCCAGACCTAATCCAAAGATGACCATCGAACGCATGGACAACAATGGACACTATGAAAAGGGAAACGTTCGATGGGCGACACGATTAGAACAACGACACAACCGCAGAAAATAGTGTGCGGAATTAAACATACGCGTAATGAGAGTCATGATAAATTGGCGGCCGTGGTGGAGGAGGGCGAAAATGGCGGATCGACACGACGACGATGACAATCGGGATATTGCGCGGGCCATTCTCATCTCCGGTGAGGCGGTTGCGGCGGGACTGCACCACATCGCCCAGGCTATCGAGGATTTGAAACCTTCCCCGGCCGACAAGCTCGTACTAACTTATACGAAAAGAGGACAATGACATGGGAGCACCTGTTACTGGAAGCGTAGGGAATGTGTTCAATCCGGCGGTCGTGGAAACGGCTGCGGGAGTGCCAGTTCAGCCGATCGGGCCGCTCACTTTTTCGAGCGACAACACGGCGATCGTGAGCGTGGATCCAACGACTGGCGTTGCTACGTGCGTGGCGGCAGGCACCGCGAACGTGACGGTCATCGACGCGGGGAATAATCTCACGGACACGGTTGCGTTTACGGTATCCGCCGTGGTCCCTCCGCCGGCTGACACGCTGACTCTGAATTACAGCCTGGCAGCTGCTCGGCGCAAGCGGTAAGTGAATGGATAATGTGGTGCGAGTCAAGCCGGGGGTGCTGTTTAGTGTAATCGCCCCCGGCGGATTTCGTATTCTCGCCGGGCTGGTAGCGGTGGCGGCGAGCATCGGGCATGACATCACGATTACCAGCGCGTGCGATGGGATACACTCCGGACCGGAGGACCCTCATCATTTAGGGAAAGCGTACGACGTGCGGATCAGCGATCTCCCCGATCCCGCGATTACCTTGCAAGATATTCAAACAGAACTCGGCACGGAGGAGTTTTTCGCGTTTATTGAGGATCCGGGGACGCCGAATGAGCATATTCACGTCCAACAACGTCATGGAGTGGAATATCCTTGATGGAGATTTCCGTCATTTCTCCCCAGTTGTGTCCGTAGGCACCTTCGACGTCGATGACTAATCCCTCCGGACAAATGGTAGGATGACGCAACACAGTAGAAGGAGTAGTAAGTAGGGGGCGCACCTCTGCAATGTGCTCGGCCAATAGCGATTCATCAAAATGGAACATAAAGCTATCATGTACGTTATTGAATAGTCCATATTTCCGATCGAGGTCCGCATGATGCAGCTCCTTTAATTTCTCCCGTATGTGTCCAAACGCGATATTCGCCAGCCGATACGCTACCGCTTCCTCTGCTTGGTCCCCGTGCCCCCACGCGTTCCGCTTCCCGTCCCAGCGATAGACTTCGTAGAAGCGGCGCGCGTAGCCGAAGGGCGTGACGAGGCGCTGGGACTCGTGCGCTTCTTTACGTTGCGCTTCTTGGTACTGGAAGATGCGCGGGAAAAGGGCTTCGGCGACTTCGAGGACGGCTTCGGCAGTACGCTGGCCAGATTGCTGCCCCACACCAGCGCAACTGCGACACTTACGCAGTCCTCGGACTCCCGCATCAGTGCCTCGGCCCTGGCAGTCAAGGCACGGACTTGGCGGAAAACTTTCCATGTATCGCTCGTAGAGCCCCTTCGCGCGGAGGCCGTTGCCGATCCCGAGGATACCGTGTTTCGCTTGGTCATCGCGGACTCGCTTTCTGACAGGGTCGGATTTCAGCCATTTGAATCGTGCACGGAGTTCATCGTCGGATTCGTTGAATATTTTGAATCCGTCCCAGAGTTTGAGAAAGTGGCCTGCGACGAAGGAGTGCATGTCGAGTCGGCCGAGGCGCATGTAGTTCAGATCTTCCGCAAGAAATCCGAGGGTGATGATATGGCAGGATTTGAAGTCCCATTCGGTGAGAATGTGGCCTGGCTTCGCGGCGACCATTTTGCGCATGGCCTTCGCGAGCGCGACGGTGGGCTTCAGCTTCGTGAAATTTTGAATGTTAGGGTTGCGACTAGAGAGCTGTCCGATGGCCGGAGCGAACGTAAAGGTTGTATGGACGCATCCGTCAGGCTGAGGGTTAAACCCATCAATGTATGTGGATCGGAGTTTAGTAAATCCACGATATTCCACGACTTTAAGATAGAACTGATCGCCGGTGCGGACGGCAAGTCGGCGAAGTTCTTTCTCGGCCGTCGTGTCCTTCTGCGTGCCGTCTTCATGTTCCTCCTTCGACTTGGGGATGCGATGCCCCTTCGCGCGCATGTACGCGATCACTTGATCTTTAGAGTTCGGATTGAAATCGTAGACGCGGCACCAGCGGGTCGTGGGGATTGCTACGGGCTCGCCAGAGAACGCGTCTACGGTTGGTACAGTAAATTCGCGTTGTTCATAACGGTAATACTCGCCGTCATCGCCATCTCGGAAGATGTGGTTCACACTGACAAACTCCAATGGCTCATCAGCGCGTCCGAGAGAATGGAGAGTCTCTTTCACCTCAGGAGGAATCCCCTTATACCCCTGCTTCGGATGCACGCGTTTACACTCATCCGGCGCGAGCGAGGCGAGTTCCGTGCCGATCTCCCGTTGCGCGAGGGTGAATTCCTCGTCGAGTTTGATCCGCGCGGCGTCGTCGATGGGCATGCCGCGGTCTTCCATGGCGGCGAGCACGGGACGGACGGAGTAGACTTGACCGAGGTAGCCGAGGGTGGAGTCGCCGAGGATGCCGTCACGATTCAGCGTTGATTCGAGGAATGTGTAGAGACGTAGAGTAGCATCCACATCAGCACAACCGTAGAACTCAATATTAGTACCCGCCAGATGTTTCCATGGGAACGGAAAGGATACAAACTGAGCGCAGAACTGCAAATGGGCAGGCAGATCAGGCTGCCAATGATGAAACATCTGAAGCGTGTCATGGATTATTCCTCCAGGCGCGAGATCAATTCCCTCGCGCTCACCTGCCGCGCGGAGGACTTTGTTGTCGAATAACCAGACATTGTGCCCACACTTCGTATTAGGTGAGTGAAGAATGGACGTAATCGCCTTCTGGAATCCAGGCTCCCATGGGAGAGCAATAGCGCCCGCACCTCCAATAGCAAACTGCACAAGTCGGATGTGAGTGTCAATAAATCCTTCTCTTGCGTCCTCGTCAAGGGATGCAGATTCTTGCGTCTCAAGGTCGTAGCTAACTGGCAGCTGTGGATGGTCGAGGACGTAAGCTGCAAACGCCATTGCCGCATCTGTGGTGGGACGGGTTTGATAGTTGAGTTGGGCATGGGACGATGGATCCTCCGGGGAGATGTTCCATTGGAATTGTGTGTCGCGGCCGGCGGCGATTTCCGTTGCGCGGCGGAGGATGCGGGCGAAGAGGCCTTGGTGAGATGCCTTACCGCGACGCAGAAATGCTGGGTGGAAGTCCCCAATTGTGGGGATAGAATTAGGCCCAAGGAGAGGATATCCAGCAAGATGGGTAATGCCCCGTGCTGGACCCGCTAAGCCAGTCAACTCACGAAGCGCATCTCCACCCAACGCGACTATACATCGTGGCTTGCGCTCAGCAATCACTGCATCAAGGTTTGGTCGGCAATGATTCGCGGAGGAATATTCCCATGGCGCGCCAAGTACCCAATTGTTCTTAGGGCGGCAGCGGCGGATATTTGTAATTGAGAATTGCTCGCGAGACATTCCCATCCGGCGAAACGTGCGTTCAAGAAGCGAACCCGCCGGAGCGTATTGAACAAATGGACGCTGCTCCCGCGCCTCCATTTCTCCAGAAGCCTCACCAACTAAAAGAACTCCATTGCTGCCAGTTCCATCCACACGGGAAAAGTCTGAACCATGGCTGGCGCAGGCGCACGATCGGCAAGACTCAGGTTTTTGGCGCGAAGTCACAACTTCCTCTTATATGTCTTCCCATACTCTTTTAGATACGCCTTCATATACTCACGACGATCCGGACGGAGCCATCGAGGAATTGGATTCTTGGGATGGTGATGCTTTGTATGCTCAGAAGCATTCAGTATGGTCAAGTTCTCAATTCTATTATCTGTATGGTTATGGTTAATGTGATGAACATGTTGATCCGACGTGAGCTTAATTTGATGATATCTCTGATATGCCTTACGCGCCGCCTGTCTAGAACTTCTCCAATGTTTGCTCTTTGGTGGCTGTCTCAACATTGCAGCAGCAGACTGAGTACGAGAAATTCCCTCGGCCTTTACGATATGTGCGATCATCCCGTGCGGATGCGAAAGTAGCTTGCCAATTTGTCGGGTACTCAGTCCACACAAATAAAGCACTACTATCACATACGGATCCGGCTTGGCCCGTGTTGTCACTGTTTCCTCTGCCCCGCCATCATTTTTTCGATCGCCGCTTCGGCGGTGGGATTCACCGCGCAGACGAATTGCGTGAGCATCGGCTCTTTGCCGCGGGGAGTGTTGGTCACGGGGATCATCACCTGGATGACTAACATCGGCGGGGTGAGTTCGTTTGAGTCGCCCATGGAGATGCCGCCGTCGGTGACGTGGGCGACCTGGCAGATGACGCCGTGGTTGGGGTCAGGGTGCCAGTAGAGGATGGATTTCTCGTGGATCTTGTTGCCGAGCATGTCGAGCATCAGACTTGCCCCCCGCGAGGGTAGCGCCGCCGGAATTCCTTCTTCCCCGCTTCGATGTCCCCTTTCGCTTCCTTGATGAGAATCGCGAGCACCTGCGCGCGCTTGTCCGGGTCGAGGCGGAGGTTCGTTTCGGCCTGGAGGCGGGCGCGCTCGGGGATCGGACCCCAGAGGGTGTCGATGACGGGCGGCTTTCCTTTCAGCTTGTCGATGAATCGTTGAATGAGGCTCATATCCAGGGTGTTGTCCTTTCGTCGATCGTGCATTGTGCTGCGAAACGTTCCGGGGAGCCGACGATGCGGAGCCCCTCTAAAGTTCGGACTCGGCTCAGTGCCACGTATTCCATCGCCGGCTGCGCGAAGAATCTATCGCGGATGTCCACTTGGATGCGGTCCAAGGTGAGGGACTGGGACTTATGCACCGTGGACGCGTAGGCGAGTCTAAGTGGCATGTATTCAATCTGTCCGGTGACATACCGCCCACTTTTCCGTCGCCGATGCGGTGCTGCGTGCCATACCGCGCCTTCGGAATCGTCGATGCGGGGGGAGGAATCGGACCATCCGGGGGGTCGATCCGATTCCTCGACGGCTCGTACGATCTTCGCTATGGGGGCCAGGAGGCCCGTACGGAGGAGTTTAACGATTACCCGGCCGGATGGGTCAATTTCCTCGATATGGCCCGTGTCGCCGTTCACAACGCTGAAATCGGGGGAATTGGCGAGGACCATGACGAGGGCGCCGATCTTGAGGTCCAATCGCGGGGGGATGCCCCATTCGTGCGTGCGGGGGTTCTCGCCCCATTCGCGGCGCTGAAGGCCCCAGCGGCGGGAGGTCACTTGGAACGCTTTTCCGGGGACTCGGGAGAGCGCGAGGGAGTTGAATCGGTTGACCATATCGTTCTTGGGGAGGATGGTCGTGCCGTCGAATTCGTTATCCAGTTGAGTATGCCAATGAGCCCCTGCGCGAGTAAGAAGGTCAGCAGCAGCAGGCCCGTTGCCGCTGCGCAATAGATTAAGAGCATCAAGAAATGGTCCCCCATCTTGCCTCCACACTTTGTCCAGTCTCTCGGTATGCGTCGCGAAATGTTCCCAGCAGTCGGCGGTGAACACCCACGGCCCTTTCACCGGGGGGAGCTGGGCGAGATCCCCTACCAGTAATATTCCAAGCGGTCGATCCTGCATGTCGCCGTAGCGATTCGCTTCCTGCACGCCGCGGTAGATCAGGTCCAGTTGATCCCCATGCAGCATCGAATATTCTTCAATTATCAGATTGCGGTAGCGTTGGCCGATGTCGTGGAGCGTGCGGGCGAGGCGGCCACATAGATACGCGTCGCGGAGGCTGATCGTGTCGGAAAATTTCAGCGTGGAGTGGACGGTGATCGCACCGAGGTTCACGGCTGAAACTCCGGTTGTGGAACTGAGCAGACCATAGGTATCGTCCTCTGTGGTGCGCTTGATGAGCTGATACGATTTCCCACTTCCAGCTACGCCTATCAATCTCGCACAGGGAACGGGGCGATCCTCCGGCGCCGCCTCGATGAGAATATCCTCCGAGGGGATGGGATCGTCGCCCAGCATGCCGAATTGGTCGGTGACGCTCACGCTTAGGCCTCCACGGAGAGATCACGGGCGTCCAGCGTACCTGTACCCGGCGCGGGAGGTTTAATATCCTCCGGCTTGTCGCGATGACGCTTCGCGCGCTTCACCTTCGCGTGACCGTCTGCCGCGTTGAGTCGCGATGCCCGCTCCTGCGCAATCTGAGTGAGACGGTGAAGGACGAAATGTAACTCCTCCTGATCCGCTTCTTTCCCCCATCCGATGATTCTCCCGAGTCCAAGTCGTGATGCCATGGTGATTCTCCTTTCAGATTTGGAGCCGGGAGGGCGCGTCTACACGCCTTACCCTTACCCTCCCGGCATTGTTCAGGCGACCTGCACCCAGCCAGCGTCCAGATGCTCCGGGCCGAGGTGTTCGCCGAAGCGCTCGCCACCCAGCTCTGTATGACCGTCACCAGCCGTCCGAACAAAAGTTGCGAGGCAGCCTGTGATCGCAATCACGGCGGCTGAGGTTGGCCGTACCCTGCCAGCTGTCCGCTCGTGTGTTCCCATCTCCGCGATTCGATGGGCCGCCCCGTCCCGCTACAGAATATAAATATCATGCCGGTATTTCAGGCACCGACCGGCGGCGGTGATGCGCGACCACGCATTTTTACGGCCCCTGAACTCGTGTTACTTCTTCACATCATCCAGAGACAGAAACCTCGCGATGCTGATGCGCGCCCTCCCGTAGCCATGACTCGCCACCAGCGGGCATTTCATCTCCGGGGAGTAGAGCTGCCCGGCGGCGCGTTTCGAGCGATCCTTCTCCTCGGGGAATTTGTGCATCCCGTTGATCGATCGCGGATACGCTTGCCCGGACGCCTTCGCCGCTTTGCCGCATTCCTGGCAGGAGTATTCCCATTGCGACTCAATCCCAGCTTCCGGCTCCCCGGCGAGCGCTTTCACGAGGAGTTCCATCCAGCCCTTCGGGGAGAGTTTCGTGTGCGGCGGCACCCAGGGGGAGCCGTCCGGCTTGCGGAGTTTGCTGAGGACGGAGGTTACTTTGGTGGCGGAGTCCCGGCCGACGAAAGTGGAGACGTTGAAATCGTACGCCTTCAGGCCGTCGTATTTCCCGGAGGGGTCGATGATCGATGCTTCGATGCCGGTGACTAATACCGCTTGGCCGGGGGCCTTCCCCCACAGCGCGGCGACGTAATCCATCTCGTCGTTGCCGACTTTCTTACGCGCGAGTTTCAGCTTGACGCGATATTTCCCGTCGGGCGGGGGCGCAGGCTGCGCGTACGCGTCCGCGTCGGGATTCACGTTCAATTCCTCCGACACGAGCCGCGGGTCGTTCGGGTCCAGCAAATTCTGCACCTCGTCGGACGGAGTCGCGCCGTTGGCCTTGTGCTCCTCTGGGGCCGATGATCCGGGTTCCCCCGCGCCTGTGATTGGTTCTCCGAAATTTCCCATTACGTTCACCTCTCCTTTTAATTTACGTGCGTTTTGAATCGAAGTATGCTTTGCACTGATGCACTCGGCCGATTTTCGTCACCAGCCGCCATTTCCCATCGTCCGTCTGTTCCCAGTGAAAGCCCCCACGCTTGCAATAGCGGCACGCTAATTCACCGCTATAATCGTAAAGAGGCTCCTCTCCGGTTTCACAATCCAGATAGAAATCCGCCATCTCTCCCATTGGTCACCTACTTGGCTGAGACTGTTTTCCCGAGCTTCCGGTCCATCGCTTCCCGCCACCCGCGGAGTGGATCATCCGGCGCCATGATGGATAGTTCATCCATCGTTTCGAGATAGCGGTCGATCCCCCATTCGGTTGTCGGCTCGAAGTATCCGCCGGGGAAGCGTTTGTTGAGTTCCGCGATGGCTTCCGGGACGACGCGGGTCTTGGCCGGATAGGGAATGCCAGTGATCGGGTCGAGATGCTTGCGGAAGTAATAACGGACCACGGTATCCATCACCGTCATGTCTACTTGTTTCTCCGCGCCTTTGGGATCCGGGTTCGATACCTTTTCTGTTCGTGCGATGGTGAAGTCGTGGGCGTGGAGGAGGTCCCCGACCCAGGCGCCGCATTCCGCGGTGGCTTTTTTACCCGCAATCGCTGGACCATACGTGGTCGCGCGATCATCGTCTTCCGTTTTCGCTTCGAGCGCGGAGTAGGCGACTTCCGCAGGCAGCGCGCCGAAGTTCATCACCAAGCTGTAGAGGAAACGTTGGATGAAGCCGTAGTCGCCGCGAGTGTTTGAGCCGAAGGATTCCGAAACGACTCGGCCATCCACGTGTAAGGGGAGCCGGAACATCATGTTCGAGCCGGGTTTGGCACGGTCCTCGCCGCCGACGTTCACTCCCTTGTCCGGGAGATATCGCATGCCGACCTGCGCGATCGACGTCCAGCCTTCGACACCGATGCCACCGACTTCGTTCCAATCCACGGGGATGAGGTTGATGTGTTCGGGATTCGTCTCCTCCGGATTCTCCGGCCAGTAGCCTTGGCTGATCTTGCGGAGGAGCACGAGCGGCAGCACATTCGCCTCGCAGCGGTACGGGCGGATCATGCCGGCGGAGATTTCCCGCTCGCAGGCTTGCCAGCCGCCGCCGTCGGTGGATAGCAGGAGCGTAGCTTTCCCAGTTTTCTTCGCGATGTAGCGGGCGAACCATTTCATCTGGGCGGTTTTGAAGCTGCCCGTTCCGCCGTACCAACACAGTGACCTACCCATTCGCCCCTCCCTCTAATCTCTCAATCCGCTCGACCGCGCGCAGGATCGCCTGCCGCGCCAGTTCGCTCATCTGCTGCCCGCTGGAGTCAGCAGCCTTGCGCAATCGCTGCATGATGCGGGAGGAAAGCCGCAGGGATAGCATTTCGTCCTTCGTGTTTTTAATTGTCATACGCGTGTTGTGCGCCTCTGGAGTGACTGGTATACGCTCTTTGCAAAATGCTGTCAAGGGTAAAATGACCCGAGTGTAATAATATTTTTACTTCTCCCCGGAGCGAAGTTGGGCGAGGCGTTCGCAGCCTGATTTCTCGGAGGGGAAAATAGAACATTTAGGGCATAGTTTCACATGCTCATCTTCCCGCTCCTTCCGGTCGTGCTCGGCCAGCGCAGCGGCGTGGTCGGTGGGGATGAGGGCGCGGACAAACGTATAAGCTGATTCCGTCCCCTGTCTAAATCCATCCTGCCATGTGTCGTTTGGGTCCAGCATCGAACCACGGGCTTCTCGGCATTTTTCAGCCGCCAGCTCCAGCATCACCGCCGCCGATACGCGCTCGGTGGTCAACTCGGCCTGTAATTGATTGATCTTGAAATTAGCATCACCAATCAAATTGTCCTTCAACTCAACCTGAGCGGCGAACTCGGTTTCCCGCGCGTCGATGGTGTCCCTGTAATCCCGAAACGCTTGCGCTATTTCAGTAGGCAAAACTCTGTCCCACATTTTGGCTCGGACGATCAACTCTTCTTCCTTCGTCAGCTTCATTGTGATTCCTTTCTGTCTGGCTCAGTCGGGTAGTTTTACAAACTCACTGTGGTCGTGTTGCCAGTCTTGAAATATATTGGCTACGCGCAGCACTCCGAGAGATTGCTTCAGAAGTTCCGCTCCACGCTCATCCTCGTTCGCTGCATACGCTTTGTCTGATTCTCGTTTCAACAGAGAGGCATAGTGCTGGACCGACTCAGAGGACAGCGAATCCTGCGCCCGGATGAAAAAGTAAGGCTCTCCGTCTCGCAACTTTTCCAACGGATTCTTACCCTGATATTTCAGCGTGTAATCTCGCGGCGTTGTCATTGGCCACCGACCTCTTCACTATTTTTCAGATGTTCTATGTACGCTCGTAGGTGAATCTTGGCCACCGAAACTTTGCCTTCCTGAACAAGTTCCGCTATAGCGAAGACAAACTGCTCTTCTTCATCTCGCTCGTCATCTTTCGGATTCATATCGAAGCTCATTGCGATTCCTTCCTCCATCCCAGCTTACTTAATTTCTCTTTCGAGCAACGCTATCCGTTTCCAGACCCGTATTCTGGAGTCAACATCTACCTGATAATCTTCAACATGCACAACACGGAACCCAGCCTGCGATAGACCATTTAGTTCTTTCAAATCGCCCCATTCAAACACTAGCTGAATGTACTCGAACATTTGGCTCATTCCTTTCTCCATCCCAACTTTACGAGGGCGTCGAGTATGGCGCGGCCCTGCCTGCTACATAGCATGTGAATAGAGCCATCATCCCAAGTGTCATGCCAACCCTTTTTCAATGGATACCCTTTTTCGCAACCACTGCACGTCATCCGGTCCACCACCCGCACCGCTTCGTCGATGGCGGCATGTGTCTGGTCTTTCACTGGCGGTTTGCCGAACTCCGGTACGTGAGCGCACTCCTCCGGCGTGTACATCATCGAAGCGAAATCTTCTCGGGGCGGCGCAGCAGGCGCACCAGCATCTACGGGTCGAACGGATCGCCAGCCTTCGCAACCCGGATACTTTGTGTGAGGACCGAGTCCCTGATGAAATTTCCATTCACACACTCCCAACGGTTCCTTCGTCATTGCGATTTCTCCCTTTTCTAATAGCCCAAATAATACGAGTTCCAACTTGGAAAGTGCTTCGCTACCCAGTAGTGGACTGGACCAATGAAATATTTCGTGTGAGGATGCCAGTCACGTTCGCTCACGTCGATTCCTTCCTGTCTAGGATGGCCTCCAACCGCTCCACGATTCCCTCGCAACTGGCCAGACTACTAAGAGATTTGATATATCTCCGCACTTCTTCCAGCCGTGCCCGCTCTCTGGCTAGTTCGGCCCCGCTAAGTGAAGCAAGACGCGCATATTTCTCAGGCGTAGTGTGGCCATCCCACTTGCGACCCTGAAAACGTGGTAGGTGATCGAACATTGCCAACTCGGAATCGTGGATGTGCCAAGTAGACTGCCCGGTAGGTAAGTCGATAAACACAATCCACCGCCAGTCATTTTCCCAACTTGTATCCTCGTCGGGATGACGCTCAAGGCTGGCCGGGAACAGTTTCGACATGGCGCATACCAACTGGTCACGTTCAGAATAGGCTGCATCTTTGCGTGCCCGCTCGTCGCGCAGGAGGGCGGCGTCGCGGGCTTCCGTGTACTCCATGAGCCATTTTATCGAACGCTCTTTGTCCGTCTCGAAGTTAATCGAGGCTCGCCAGATCGTTTCCGCAAACTCTCTCGCGCTGCTCATTTTTTCTCCATAAAGATTCGGCCATAGCCTCGATCTCCGCCAACCAGTCTTAAAATCTCCGCTTGCTGCTTTATCTGCGCAAGGAAGTTGTCGCGCTGATCCATTGTTACTTTCAAAGCATGCTCAAGATTTTCTGTGGAGTTTTGTAATTCCCTGTCAGCATCCATCAGACGGCGCAGCGTAGTCTGCAAGTCTCGAACTTGAGCTTGCGCTGGGCGAACCAGAGTAAAATTGCAAGCCTCAAATCCGAACAGGAACGCCAAACCCAGAAGACATGCAATCCGAAAGTTGCTCACTTCCCCTCCTTGTCGCCGAGGACGGCCAGCAACAATTGGCTATTGTCCACGCAGGCAAGTCTATATCCTGAGGATGATGTGCGATCATCCGCCATTTCATCAAGTCGCTTGGCCAGCTTCCGCGCCTCGTCCAGCTTCGCTCGCAGCGCGTCCACCTCGGCATCTCTGGCGTGCCATGCAGCTTCAGCCGCGTCACCCGCGCCATTGAATGTATCGGCCTGCGCGTACCATTCCTCAAACGTTTTCACACGCAACTCCCCGCCGGGAATCCGTACATCGTCCCACATTCGAGCGCGCCGTTCGCAATCCCGATATAACCAATTCCCTGCCACAATCCATTGGAATAATGCAGCACGAACGGCGAGGGGATGAGTTTCGGGACGAGCGTCCAGGGCATGCCGGGTCTCGACATGTACACTTGCGCGTCCGGCACTTGGTTCAGCACCGTTTCGTTCTGGAGGTAGTCCATGGAGAAATAGTTGGCTACCGGGTCGGGGTCGCCGTTGGTGATGACGATCCAGTACCAGGCCCCTTTCACAAGTGCACGAGTGGAACACGAAACAAGTGGGAATCGTCCCTTTCCACTGGAAGGATCTGGAAATTCCGGGTCCGGGACTTTCCATCCCTGCGCTAACCATTCGCCCGGCCTGCCAGAAATGTCCGTATACAATATTGCCCAAAGTTTCCCGCCCGTCCCCGCCGAATATCCCGCCGCGTGGTCGATCACATAGCACCGAAACGCAGCCAAGGGTGAACTGTGCGCGGCCCGGAAGCGGATCGCGTTCTGCTGATGGTTCGGCCCGCCGATGACGCTGTTGCTTAGTCCGGTTGAGATGATTGACATTTCTCGTCCTCCTCAGGGTGCTTGCGTTTCGTGCGTTTCTCGTCCTCGCGCTTCCATTCCGCGATCCATCTGTATAGCGTCGTCCAGCCGCAGCCGAGAATCTTCGCCGCCTCGCGGACGTGCCCGTTGGTCATCCCGAGCACGACTTCACAATGCTCGCGGGTGACGGTCGAGAGGCGCAGGGCGCGGGAGGCGCGGGGGGTGAGGAGAAGGGTCATTGTGTTTTCCTCTTACCATAATTGTCCCGGCAACGCTCCGCCATCGGACGATGATTTCTCCCATACACGCCGCGTCGTTCAGCTCTGGCTTTTCTAGTTCGCAGCTTGTTGCACATACGACAGTGACGCATTCCATCTCCGGACCAAGTGTTTTTGCGGTTATAGGGATGACCTTGAGGGCAATGAGTTTTTCGAGCATTGATCGCGCTACGAGAATTACCTCTCAATGTGTTCACCTTTCCAGTTACCAATTCCATGTGCATAGGGTTCACGCAATTCCGAACTCTACATAAATGGTCCACCTGCAAAGATGCAGGAATTTTTCCAACCAACATCTCCCAAGCTGCGCGATGTGGACTGGTGGATTTTCCCCAAGCTCGCACAGATCCATAACCGTTGTACAACGACCCTTTCCACAGCCAGCATGTATCAGTGAATTCAACACGCGACCAAAAACTCAGCACAAACTCTTCAGGGCTTAGTTTCTCCATTGTTAGAACCCTCCTGCGGGTGGTTAGGAATTCTAACCTTATATTTCCCCGAGTCAAGAGGATTCTTACGAATATCATCTCCTCCGTAACATATTGAAACAAAAGCACATGTTGTTGGATATTCGCAGGCCCTTCTAGTTTGCGGAAAGAATTGGTTTAGCAGACTACGCTGTTCTCCATCCTCAGTAGCTGCGTTAACTTGCGCTACACCCTCGGCGATTCGTCTTTCTTGGTGCTCCATCTGTTCCACCAAGTCTCTGAGGTCGTCAGTGTTTCGGAAAATTGTTATCGGAGGGATGAATACCGCGTCAAGCGGATGCTGCCGCGTCACGCCGACCGCTTGCGCGTCGCATTTATATCCGAGCAGCCGCGGTTCTAATCCCATCGTGGAATCCTCGGCTGACATCGTTTCCGCCGCGTCGTCGAGTTTGTCGATCCATTCTTTCACGTTTTCCACTTGGCGGGATTTCCAATTCTGCCACGCGAGGGAGGATTCGCGGCCGTCCTCTCGAATAAAGTCCCAACTCCAGTTGACGTCACCGATATTATAGCCAGCAGTCCCGCGCGCAGGCGTTGAGACGGCGACGTATTGGCGAATCAAGTGGGATTTCTGCGAGCGCATTTCCACGCCGAAGCGTTCGGAGAGGTCGCGGTCCTTCCAGCGTTCGCCTTTCAAGAGGAATTCCATCCGCACGGCGAGGATGCGGGGAGGGGCGTCCAGCCCCAAAAGGAAATTGCACATCGCATTTGGGATAACCGTCTCACTATTCGGATAGTGATAATCCCACTTTGAGCGGTCCTTCGGCTCACCCACCGCTTTAACTATGCGATGGATATTCTCCCACCATTCTGCGAGCCTCCGCTCAATCTCAATCCCCTCGCTCATCCCCTGCATGTCGTGCTCCGCGTCACGCGCTTTGCGGACGTCCCAGGATGCGGCGGTTTTGTACGAGAGAAGGTACAGTTGATTCGATTCGCGCTCGCGGAGCAGGGCGTCGGGGCGGGACATGAACCACAATTCATGCGGAATGGCATGCGAATCGTAAATAGGGAGAGAGCGCCCAGTATAATCCGCTGTCCATTCCGATAGCTTCCACTCCCCTTCGCGTTCCACCTCCAGCACTTCGAATTGCTCCAGCAGCGGGCGCAGCCGCCGGCGCGCGTAGGCCCGGACCATCGCTTCCACGAGCGCGGATTGCTCGCGGAAGAGATATTCGTCCATCTCACTTCGCACGCTCATCGCTTCATCCAAGTTGCGAATCGTGTTCGGCTCGACCGCCGCCGTGCGTTCGGCGTCCGGCAATTCCAGCGCGGATTGATATTCGGCGAAGTCGGCGAGCGCCTTCTCAACCGCGTGCTCCTCAATATTCATCCACGATAATTCCTCATCGGGGTAGTTGAAAGTGAGTTTAGCTTGTCCCTCACGCAGCAGCACCTCCAGCCCATGATGTACGCTTCCCCCGACCGCCAGCGGCAACGGTCGCCGCGCGCTGACGATTCCCGCCCCGGCGAAGTGATATTCCAGGAACCGGGACCGCGGACATCGGCCATAAGTCTCATATCTTGAGCGATCTACGAATATTTTATTGCTCACGTTTCACCTGTTCATCATGCCGAATCACCTGCGCAATCGGCGCGTCGATGGGGAGAATCTTCGCGGGCGTAAAATCCACGATGATCTCATTGTCCAGCTGTAACCCTATCATTCCAAGCAGCTTTTCAGGGATGCGCAGGCGGCGGTACATCTTATCCGCTTCGTCAAAGAGGATTTCCACTCGGCGTTCACCGTCCTGGTAGTCGGAACCGGATTGAATCGCGATTATTCTGGCTTTCATGATTTCCCTCCGATTCTCTATTTAGCACGGATATTACACTGTTGTCAAGCGAATTGTGGAGAATTATACACTGGGATCATATGTGATGTGTTTTGACAGTGTTATGGGGAAAAATAATTTTAGGGATATGTCGATTTTGCTTGACAAAGGTATGGGGTATAATTGATACTCCCTCCGCTTATAGTCACTTCCCCTGTACTCTCTCGTGGGTTTGTGGTGGGGGTAGTAGGAAGACTACCCCCGCCAACTTCAAAGAGAGCACAGAGATTCCACCTATAGGCCGCCCCTGACGCACGGAGAGCCATGAGCCAAAATTTCGTATGGGAGAGGTGTATCTATGAGCACGTCTGCACGCACGATTGATCCAAACGATCCCCGCCTGACCCAACAAATCCTCGACGTTTATATCCCAAGTCCGCCAAAATCCATGTTCGCCAAATCCCTAGCCGCGGCCGGCGAGCCTGGGATGGCTGAACGCGCGGACTATTGCGGCCGATTCGCAAAGAAACGCTGTGCGGCTGGTCATGTTGACGTCACCTATCAACGCTGCGCTGGGGCCTTCTGCATTGATTGCAGCCCGCGCATGCTAAAGGAAACATGCGACCGATGGCAGCCTGCAGTAGACGATGCCATGCGGCTTCTTTTAGACCATCACGCAATCTACCAAGAGATATCCATTCCCGGAGAACGAAGCCGCGCGAGTGCGGATGAGTTTTTTGATAGTTTGGGTGGCATGATGCAAAACAACTGGCGCCACCTTGTAGGGTATCGGAAGGGACGCCTTGTAATTCGCGTTTTGTACATCGTTCCTAATCACATAGACGCGCCAAAACTCGACTGGCCGGAAGGAACGTTGATCTCTACCGAGAGAGCCCACTTGTTTCAGCTGTGGTGGTATTTTGAAAATCGGCTCATGGCCGCCTATCTCCCCAAAGACGCAACTGATCGTGGCGAGCAACAAGCACTGTTCAAGGGCATGCATCGCTTCCGATCCACGGGAGTAAGGCTCAAGCAAAACCCTGATATTCTGCCACTTAGCGCTGATACTCCGGCAGAGGAGGACTTTTTTACAGAGGGCATGGAATTCCCTGTAAAAATGTTTGAGGGTTTGGTGCTATCTGAAGCAACTCCAGCCAAATCAGCAGCTAAGCGGAAATCCTTGTGCTCAACTTGCGGCCAGCCGCATGTCGAAGTCTCGCAATGGTTCGACAAAGATGCGCCAAATCCGCGCCCGAGTGACTGCCGCTGGCGTCCTTCCAGTTGAATCTCAATCGAAATTGCAGATAGCGGACCAAATTTCACCCTAAATTCTGCACCTGCGCCCGGACGCCGCGATAAGCCCAGCGGATCGCGCGGAGCGTCTGTTTGATCGCCCATGCGACGGCGTCGAGGATGGCAAAACACGCGCCGAAGAATGTTTCCACGATGAAATGGAACGCCGCGCCGATCGCTTTGACGGTAAGCACGAACAGCCATATCGCAAGCGGGATGCCGAAGAAGAATATCACCAGCGCGATGACGATGGACAGGATCATTGTTTCCCCCTGAGCCAGTTGCCGATTTCCCGCGCGATGCCGTCCAGCAATGGCACGCCGATGACAAGCAAGATAATTGCGATGATGACGGTCATGGTTGCCTCCAATGCGTGAGCACGCCGAGCGCGGGCCAGATGGCGAGGATCGCGGCGAGGATGATGACTCCCACCGCGATTGTCACCACGAGCCCGGATAGGAACACGATCAATCCGAACGTGATGACAATCGGCCGGCGGAATTGCAGGGCAATTTTCATCATGGCCGGGTTTCTTTCAGGGGATAGCTGCCGCAATACGCATAGTCATCCTTCCCCGCGATTGCTTCCCCCTCATCCGCCCATACGAAGAATCCATCTGGGCAGGTGAACTTTTGGCCGTCCCACTTCGCTTTGAGCGTCGGGCCGCAACTGATCATTACCGTGTTATTCGTGAGATGTTTGAACGTCGGGTCGCCGCCATTCTGGCAGGTGATAATCGCTTCGCTTGTGGATAACGGGACAAGTTTATAAACGTTCTTCGGCTTCACTTGCTTCTGCTGCGGAGATGCGGATACGGCGCTTGCGAGTATCATTCCGAGTACCATCGCTTGTTTGAACATTTTGAGTCTCCTTTTTAATTGGTAGAGATAAAGCGCAATTTCCGGATGCGGATGGCGATTTCCTCGTTTCGGGGAATCCACCGCGGGCATAGTATTTCAAGGAATAGTTTAATCATCGCGTTCCCTCCGATTGGATGTATTCGAGCCAGCCTTCCGGGTGATCCACCAGCCATGCTTCGTTGCGGTACATCGTCGCGCGGATCTCGTTCCCTTCGCGTGATTCGCGTTCGGCGGACCGGAGATATTGCTCTTTCAGCTCGTTTCGTTTGTCTCGCATGAATCCTCCGGGTTATCGTCCAAGCGATAGCGCGAGATGGCGTAATCCAGCGGCCACGCCGAACCATAGTCCAATCAGCATCGCCCACAGGAGCAATGATAATGTGAGATGGAAGGATATCTTGCCCGCGGCGATCCATCTGCGCTTGCGGTACAGGCGATTTAACCGCTCGATCCGTTGGTCACGGATGGTGCGCGATTCGGGCATCATCGTCCGGATATCCTTTCCAGCACGGTCAGCGTGAGGAATACCACGCGGAAGAGATAGACGAATAGCCAAACTCCGATGCGCGCGGGGAGCGATTGCTGATGCATCATTGCCCGCCGCCCATAATCGTAATCGTGCAGTCATCGCCCAGCGCGTCCTTTTCGATGCGATCCGAATCCACGCCTTCAATATCGTAATCGTAGACGTGAATCTCGACATCGCTGGGAATCTGTTGGATATCCTGAATGATCCCGCCTTCCATGAAAATGTTGATGATTCTCTTTTCGTTTGCCATTCTCGTATCCTCCAGTTGAATTC
>Ga0307470_10000089_pt1 | contig 63125 bp, 54 predicted proteins | sample atmos_gasesAM3C__FD_204565 | JGI IMG/M metagenome (GOLD analysis project Ga0307470, IMG submission 204565) | Hardwood forest soil microbial communities from Morgan-Monroe State Forest, Indiana, United States - atmos_gasesAM3C_05 | ecosystem: Environmental > Terrestrial > Soil > Temperate forest... | reverse complement strand
TCGAAGAGCACCTCGGTTTTACACCGGAGGCTGTGGCGGAGAAGGTGAGGGGGTGGAGGGGGTAGGGCGTCGTAATCGAACGTCGGGTTTCAAGTTACGACCGCGCAAGCTCTGGTCGGACTGAGAGTCCGACCTACGTTTTTCTGCGCGATCGATCCACATGGCTCCGCGCTCGCAGAGACAAACGTAGGTCGGACTCTCAGTCCGACCGGAGCTTGCGCGGTGGTGAATTGAATCCTCCTGACCCAGTAACCGCTTTCCAGGACGACCGGTACAATCCCCCATGCGCGTTCGACTAGTTATCGCTCGGCGCGAATGCGCTGCCAGAGCGCGCGCGCGTCTGGCGGGAGGTCGGGGAGGCGCTCCTCGACTTCGGTGACGACGGAATCATCGAGGACACCCAGCAACTCCGTGATGTCCCATGCATCCTTGCCTCCGCCTGCGTAGAGTTTCAGAAGGATCAGATCCGCGGCACGTACGACGGGAACGGAACGCCCCCACATATTCGCCGGTTCGGAACGCTGGATGACGCCTTCCTGCCACTTCCACTTGCCAACGACCACGTCGACGACTTCGCCTTGCTCATCGCGCATACGTACGAGTCCGCGAAGCGAGTCGTCGAAATCGCCCGGCCTGCAATCGACCTGCACCGACTCGCCAAACGAGATCCAAAACTCCTTCTTCAATACGATCGAGGCAACGACGAAGAAATCGACGTCCATCGTCGCGCGTGTAACACCGTATCGACCGACAGCAGTGGCGCCGATCAAGGTGTAGGCGATCGCGTTTGCCTCGAGAAAGCCCGCAACGCGCCGCGCAAATTCATCGCTCACTCGGACGCTACCTTCGATGGGCGCCGGCCTTTCTGACTGTTTCTCATCAGTATTCGGCGGGCCTCGTCGAGGCTGATGCCTTCGGCCTCCGCATACAGGCGAACTGCGCGATTCCCGAGCTCCAGCGCGAGACGGATTCGCTCGTCGATGCTCAGCGCGAGCATGTCCGCTTGCAACTCGGCGCTCAGCTCTTCCGCAACCTTGCTTCTCATGCTTCCGAGTATACGACCGGTACAATCCCCCCATGCGCGTTCGACTGGTCGCTCTTCCGCTCCTCCTTCTCGCCACATCCGCCTTCGCCAACTTCCGAGAGTTCACGGACCTGCCGAAGAATCCGGCGCTGGAGTTGGCGCTGAAGCATGCGGCGGAGCAGACGTTGAAGGATTTTCCGAAGCTGACGGCGGACAATCTGGCCATCAGCATCATCGATGTGTCGATGCCGTCGGCGATCGATCGGGGTGACTGGAAGGGGGACGCGCCGTTCTATCCGGCCTCGGTGGTCAAGCTCTACATCATGGCCGAGGTCTTTCATCAGAAGAAGGAAGCCGAACCTGATGTGGCTCGGGCGCTGGGGGAGATGATTCGGCTGTCGGACAACGACGCCACGGCGTTCCTGCTCGACCTCATCAGCGATACCTGTCCCGGGCCGAATCTGGAGGGGCGGGCGCTGGCGAAGTTCATCGACAAGCGCCGCGTGGTGAATCGCTGGTTGGCCACGATGGGGTACGACATCAGCGCCATGGCCAAGCCGTGGAGCTTCGGGCCGTTCGGCCGGGAGATGCAACTCCTCGGCGGGGATGCTCGCCCCAACCGGAACCGTTCCAGCGCGAACTCGTTCGCCTCGCTGCTCCTCTGGATCGTGCGGAAACGCGCGGTGTCGCCGGCGGACAGCGATGCCATGATGGCGCTGCTCGAACGGCCGTTGAATCCGCTGCGCGCCGATGAGAATCAGGTCAAGGACTTCATCGGCGAGTCGCTTCCGGCAGGGTCGAAGGAGTGGTCGAAGGCCGGGTGGACATCCGAGGTGCGGCACGACGCCGCCTACATCGAGCTGCCCGGCGGGAAGAAGCTGATCCTGGTCATCATGACGCGCGGCACCGCGGACGACGTCAAGCTGGTTCCGGCGATCGCGAAGAGCGTGCTCGGCGAGCTTCAGTAAAATAGGGGAGGAGGCTCACGTATGAAGCAGATCATTCATGCGGTTCACATCCATGTGCCGCCGTCCAAGGTGTTCGGTGCTGTCACCACCGCGGCCGGATTGCGCGGCTGGTGGACGAAGCAAGTCACCGTGGAGGAGGGCGAGGGCGGCATCATCCACTTCACATTCGGTGGCGACTTCAACCCGCAGATGAAGCAGGTGACGCTGGAGCCGGACCGGCGCGTGGTCTGGCAATGCGTTGGCGGTCACGACAACTGGCTGGACAACACCTTCCGCTTCTCGCTCACGGAACGCGACGGCGAGACGATGCTCATCTTCGCGCAGGACTACGCCCGGGAGCTATCGGACGAGGTGTACGGAATCTACAACTTCAACTGGGGCTACTACCTCAACAGTCTGAAGCGTCTGTGCGAGACCGGCGAGGGAGTGCCGTTCGGGTAGGACGCGGTTCTCGGGGTTGCGGGCGCGGTCTCGGAGTTGCGCAGTCTCGCGGTTTCGGGGTCGCCACATGGCTGGGGGGTCGGGTTGCCTCATCGGGGAGCTACGGGGATCCGCTTCCTGGTGCAGGGGTGAATCGCTGACCGTAGGCAACCCGGCGGCGGAGTCGTCCAGAAATCGGACGGGTTAACGGCAGCGGCGACCTGGGTACCCGGCGTTCGAGTCACGGGGATGCCACCTGGCCTGGTGTTGCCCGTCAACAAAATTTTGTTGCAGCCAACAAGTTGGGTGTTGCGGTCAACAAGTTCGGTGTTGGCGTCAACAAACTTTGTGTTGCCGTCAACAAGTTGGATGTTGCCGCCAACAGGTTTTTTGTTGAGCTCAACAAGTTCGGTGTTGCGGTCAACAAGTTTTTTGTTGCCGCCAACAAGTTGGGTGTTGCCGTCAACAAGTTTTTTGTTGAGCTCAACAAGTTTCTTGTTGCCGCCAACAAAATTTTGTTGCCGTCAACAAGTTGGATGTTGCCGTCAACAAATTTTTTGTTGAGCTCAACAAGTTTTTTGTTGGCGTCAACAAAAAGTTTGTTGAAACCAAGGTGGATATTGTCGAAAGCAACTGATTTTGGAATGAATCAGGGCGAAAACGGGGCGTAACGATCGCCAAGCCTCGTCATTTATTCCCGAGCACCGAATTTCATGCATGGAAACGCTGGAGGCAGCCCAGCACCAGGGCGGTGAAGTCGTTCTGCACGCGGGCGGTGGTCTCCATCACTTCCTGATGCGTCAGTTTCTGCTTCAGGATGCCGGCGGCCATGTTGGTGATGCAGGAGATGCCGAGGACGGGGATTCCCATCTGCGACATGGCGATGACCTCGGGGACGGTGGACATGCCCACGGCGTCGGCTCCGAGGGTGCGGAAGGCGCGGATCTCGGCCGGAGTCTCGTACGACGGACCGGAGAGCGCCAGGTAGACGCCTTCCTGCAGCAACTGGCCGAGCTCGCGGGCGACCTCCCCGGCCATTTCGCGCAGCGACTCGGGATAGGCATCGCTCATGTCAGGAAAGCGTACGCCGAGCTCGTCGAGGTTCGGCCCGCGCAACGGATTGCTCCCCATCAGATTGATGTGGTCGGTGATGACCATCAGATCGCCGGCTTTGAACTTGGTGTTGATCCCGCCGGCTGCGTTGGTGACGATGAGCTGTTTGATGCCGAGGCGGCCCAGGACGCGCGAGAGGAACATCACCTCGGCCATCTCGTGCCCCTCGTAGTAATGAATGCGTCCCTGCATCACCACGACCGGCGTCCCATTCACGCGGGCGAGGATCATCCGTCCCTGATGGCCGACGACGGTCGACGCTTTGGCGCCGGGGATTTCGGAGTAGGGGATGGAGGCCTCGATCTCGAGCGCGTCGACGACATTGCCGAGCCCCGAGCCGAGGATCACGCCGACCAGCGGCTGGATGGAGGTCTTGCTGCGAACGAAGCGGACAGCGTCGTCGATGAGGTTGATCATGGCGGGCGGGAGTATATGCAAGGTTGCAGGGTTGCAAGGTTGCTGAGTTGCAGGGTTACTGAGGTGCAGGGTTGCTGAGCGAGGTCGACGGGTTGCCTAGTTGCCAGGTTGCCGAGTTGCCCCGCTTCTGAGTTACTCGAGGCGCGATGTGCCAACGCGGCAACTTTGCAACCCAGCAACCTTGCAACCCAGCAACTCTTCTCGCAACCTCCCTCCCGATCCCGCATAATGCCCCCACCAATCGGACTTCATCAAAATTCGGCAACGACGGGAGCGGTGAATGGAGCGTTTTTCTGCGCTGATCGGCTTCGTGGGGATTCTTGCGATTGCGTTTCTGCTGTCGAACAACCGGAAGGCCATCCGCTGGAAGACCGTGTTCTGGGGATTGTCGCTTCAGATCCTCACCGCCTTCGCCGTGCTGAAGGGGACGCAGATCGCGCACTTCTTCAGCAGCTTCATGCCGGCGATCACGCAGTGGACTGCGGCGCTGATCTTCATCGTGCTGACGGTGATCGTGGTGCAGATCGCCAAGCGGATGGAGCAGGGCGGGGGACGCAAGGGCCTCTGGACCGTTTATCTCGTCGTCACCGCGGTCCTCTTTCTCGCGTACAACCTGCTGGCGTTCCTCTTCGAGAACCTGAAGGACGTGGTCACGGAGCTGATCAGCTACACCGCCGAGGGCTCGAAGTTCGTCTTCGGCCCGCTCGGCGATCCGGCCAACACCAACATCGGATTCGTCTTCGCGGCCCGGGTGTTGCCGACGATCATCTTCATCGCTTCGATCTTCGCCGTCCTTTACTACCTCGGCGTGATGCAGATCGTGGTGCGTTTCTTCGCCAAGATGATGTCGCGCTTCATGGGGGCGTCGGGCGCGGAGTCGCTGTCGGTGGCGGCATCGATCTTCATGGGCCAGACCGAGGCGCCCTTGACCATCCGGCCCTTCCTCGATGACATGACCATGTCCGAGCTGATGACGGTGATGACAGCGGGCATGGCCCACGTTTCGGGCGCCATCATGGCCGCGTACGTCCTGGTGGCCAAGGTCGACGTCATCCATCTTCTTACTGCGGTGATCATGACGGCGCCCGGGGCGATCATGATGGCCAAGATGATCGTGCCGGAGACGGAGCATCCGAAGACCGGCGCCGATGTGGAGGTGGTCGTTCCGAAGCAGGATGTGAATGTGATCGATGCGGCCGGCCGCGGCGCCATCGAGGGGTTGCACCTTTCGCTCAACGTGGCCGGAATGCTGATCGCGTTCATCGCGCTGGTTGCGTTGATCAACGGGATCTTCGGATATGCGCACGGCTTCGCCGCTCACTACAAACTGGTCTTTGGCTCGGGCGTCCTGCATCTCCGCGACGTCGTTCCGGCCAGCCTCGACGTGATTCTCGGGTGGATCTTCCGTCCCATCGCGTGGGCGATGGGTGTGTCCTGGAAGGACAGTCTGACGGTGGGCAATCTCCTGGGCACGCGCATGGTGCTCAACGAGTTCGTGGCCTTCGCCAAGCTCGGCCAGCCGGGCGTGGGATCGAGCCTCAACCCGCGCAGCTTCGTCATCGTGACCTACGCGCTCTGCGGCTTCGCCAACTTCTCCTCGATCGCCATCCAGATCGGCGGCATCGGATCGCTGGCGCCGACAAGGCGCGGGGACCTGGCTCGCCTCGGTATGCGTGCGATGCTCGCCGGGACGTTGGCGAACTTTTTGACTGCGACGATTGCGGGAATGCTGCTGTAGTGGGTTGCAGGGTTGCTGAGTTGCAAGGTTGCAGGGGGCTGAGGTAAGGTACCGCCTCCACACGAGCCCTCCTCGGAATTGGCTCTCCCGTTCGGCACTACGTTTAACGATGCCGAAATCACTTCACGACTTGGTAGCTTTTCAACGAGCCCTCGACACGGTCGTCGCCGTGTACGAGGTAACTTCACGTTTCCCACGTGACGAACGGTTCGGTCTGACATCACAACTCCGCCGTGCCTCCGTGAGCGTTTGCAGTCAGATCGCGGAGGGACAGGGCCGTTTGTCCTATGGAGAGTGGCGCCAGTTTCTGAGTCAGGCGCGCGGTTCGCTCTTCGAGGTCGACGCGCAGTGCATCGTGGCGAATCGACTGGGCTTCCTGTCAGAGACCGACCAGCGAGAAGTCGTTCGCACATTACGGCTGACAGGGAGTGCGCTCGCCGGCCTGATCCGATGGGTGATGTCTGAGGAACAGAAACGCAAGCGAACTGTTCGCTCAGCAACCAAGCAACCCAGCAACTCAGTAACCCCTAACGCAACAAACCGATCAGCTCCACCATATCCCTCGGCACCGGAGCCGTGAAAACCATCACCTTGTCCGTCTCTGGATGTGGAATCTGGAGAGAGACCGCATGAAGTGCCTGTCTGCCGAAAGACGAGATTGCTTTCTGCAACCTTTTGTCGGGAATGCCCCGCCACTGCGGACCGGAGTAGACCGGGTCGCCGATGATGGGATGTCCGATCGACTTGAGGTGGACGCGGATCTGGTGCGTGCGGCCGGTGCGGAGCACGCAGCGGAGCACCGAGGCGTGGCGAAGAGACTCGATCACTTCATAGTCCGTCACGGCGCGACGGCCATCGGCGACGATGGCCATCCTCTTGCGGTTGCGCGGATCGCGGCCGATCGGGGCATCGATGGTGCCGCGCGGCTTCTGCGGCGTTCCGTAGACGACCGCCACATACTCCTTTCGCACAGCGTCGGTGCCCCACACGGCGCTGAGCTTTCGATGAGCCTCGTCATTCTTGGCGATCACCATCACGCCGCTCGTGTCTTTGTCCAGGCGATGGACGATGCCCGGGCGGAGTTGACCGCCGATGCCACTCAGATCGCGAACGTGAAAAAGGAGGGCGTTAACCAGCGTCCGGTCGGCATGTCCGGCTGCCGGATGCACCACGAGGCCGGCCGGCTTGTCGACGACGACGAGATGGCTGTCTTCGAAGAGAACCGAGAGCGGCATCTCCTGCGAGGCGGCGGTAGTGGGAGCCGGCGGCGGGATGTCGACCTCGGCGTTTTGCCCCTCGGCGACGCGCAGAGAAGCTCGTCCCGCGGGTTTTCCATCAAGCGTTACCCGGCCGTCATCGATGAGCCTGGCGATGAAACTCCGGCTATGCTCGGGAAGCCGCGCAGCAAGGGCGCGGTCGAGTCTGGCACCATCGTCGTCAGTGGTGAACTTGACGTTCATGTCGGGGAGCGCGTCATGCTACAATCGCATAGTCCAGCCATCAGACCCTCATGCCCCATCAGGTGACATTCCATCCGGTTCGACCGTATCACTGTTCGCAGATTCATTTTTTTTCCGGCCGTCGAAGTCGTTTAGAATGCGTACGCACTTTTCGATCTAGGCAGTCCGATAACCAAAACTAGAAGCAAAAGGGGAGATTATGTTGAAAGTGAAACAGTTGGGCGTGGCCGCAGCGATCGCGTTGTTCGCCAGTGCGGCGATGGCCAGCAACTTCCGCGCCGCGGATCAGGTCTATGTTCCGGCAGCGGGTCATATCGTAGGCGCGAATGCTACCTTCGTCTCGGACCTCTACATCTCGAATCTCAGCGATGATGCGGTCGATGTCTCGGTCATCTTTGCCCAGACTCCGGCCGGAACGCAGACACCGTTTCCGAAGCTGCTGACGTTGCAACCGCGCGAGCGCCGCGAGATGCTCGACTTCATCGGCACGACGTTGCACCTGACCAGCGGCTTCGGGCAGTTGATCTTCAACGGCTGCAAGGCCACCCAGGACTGCACCCCTGATCCGACAACGGGCCTGAACTCGAACTTCCGCAACATCAGCGTGGAGAGCCGCATCTACTCGTTCGCCACGGGATCGAACCAGGCAACGGCGCCGACGAACGGCCAGCTCTTCTCCGGCATCCCCTGGTACAACTTCGTCTCCTCGGCAGCCTCGGGCGCGGGCCTGGACAAGATCTTCATCACCGGAATCCGGAATACCCCGCAGTTCAAGACCAATGTCGGCTTCGTGAATGCGTCGCAGTTCTCGACGACGACGCTGACGGCGACGCTCATCAACGGCGCCACGGGCGCGACGATCGCCACGAACACCTTCACGCTCAGCCCGCTCGGCTTCCAGCAGACGACGGTCGGTTCCGCGACTCTGTTCCCGGGCTTCACGCAGGCCACCACCTCCACGAACGCCTACATCACGGTCTCGCAGGGCAACACGCAGCCGACCGCCGATGCGGCCGCGAACCAATGCCCGGACGGTTGCCCGGCCTTCTTCGCCTACGGCTCGCAGCTCGACCTGCAGACGCAGGACGCCACCACCCTGGAGGCCCAGTACTTCCTGCCGCTTACGAACAACGCCATCACCTGCATCTACAGCCCGGACGTGGCCGCCTGCAAGTCAGGCACGACCATTCACCGCGCGGTCAAGCACCAGTTCTAGTTCCGTTTCGCTTCGGTTCAAACGACGGCCGCGCCTCGTGCGCGGCCGTTTTTTTGTCGTCCGGAATCGGAATCGTGCCGTTGTTCACGGTGTTGTGACGGCTCGCAGCAAAGTGGTATCATTCGACGGCTTTCGAGCAACAACCTATCGAAAGCGGCCGTTCGGCCGCTTTTTTTGTTGTCAGGAGATATGAGCGTTTTACCCGAACGGGTCGAGAGACAAATCGAGGCCATCGTGACGTCGGAAGGTCTCGAGCTCGTTCACATTGAGTACCGGAAGCAGGGTCATGGGTATCTGCTCCGCATCGACATCGACAAGGAGGGGGGCGTGATGATCGAGGATTGCGAGATGGTCTCGCATCAGGTCAGCGCGTTTCTCGACGTCGACGATGTCGTGCCGTCGGAGTATGAGCTGCAGGTCTCTTCTCCCGGGCTGGACCGTAAGTTTTACAAGCCGTCGGATTACCGGAAGTTCATCGGCCGCCTCGTCCGAGTCAGGATGTCGAAGGCGATCCGAGGACTTCATGTGATCGTCGGCAGGTTGAAAGAATACGACGGCGAGATGATCGTGGTCACGGATCCTGTGATGAAAAAGGATCCCGACTACATCGTCCCGCTGGCGGACGTGAAAGAGACGCGGTTGGAAGTGGAAATCTAGGTTACTGAAGTTGCTGGGTTGCTTGGTTGCTGGGTGGGCTCAGCAACTTTGGAACCGAGCAACCTAGCAACTCAGGGAGCAGAATGTTCGACGAGAACCTCAGTAAAAACATCAAGGCGCTGGCGTACGAGAAGTCGATCGACGTCGAGCGCGTATTCAAGGCGCTCGAGGATGCCCTCGCTACCGCCGCGCGCAAGTATTACAAGACGCGCGAGCCGATGGAGACCGTCATCGACCGCGTCAGCGGCGAGGCGACGATGTACGTCATCAAAGACGTCGTCGCCGACGAGAACGAGATCGAAGATCCGCAGGCGCAGTGGACGCTCGACCAGGCCCGGAAGACCGATCCGGAAGTCGAAGTCGGCGGACGCATCCGGCTCAGCTACATCACCAAGGAAGTGGTCGACGTCGTCAAGGACTCGAACACACAGATCCGCACGTACGAGGCCCAGAAGATCGACCCCGAGGTCGAGCAGGGCGATGAAGTCCACATTCCTGTGACGAAAGCCGCCGAAGACTTCGGCCGCATCGCCGCGCAGTCCGCCAAACAGGTTCTCTATCAGAAGGTCCGCGAGGCCGAGCGCGAGAAGGTCTACAACGAATTCATCGGCAAGGCCGGCGAACTGGAGAACGGTTACGTCAAGCGCTTCGAGCGCGGGGACATGATCATCGACCTCAATGGCAAGACCGAGGGGATCATCCCTCGCTCGCAGCAGTCGCGCGCGGAGCGTTACTCGCAGGGCGACCGCATCAAGGCGGTCATCGTCGACGTCCACACGCAGCCGAAGGGACCGCAGGTGGTGCTCTCGCGTACCGACCCGCGTCTGCTCATCAAGCTCTTCGAGATGGAAGTGCCGGAGATCTACGACGGCACGGTGGTCATCCGGGGCGCCGTGCGCGAGCCTGGCGAGCGCGCCAAGATCGCGGTGATGTCGCGCGAGCGCGACGTCGATCCGGTGGGCGCCTGCGTGGGCATGAAGGGCTCGCGCGTGCAGTCCATCATCCGTGAGCTGCGCGGCGAGAAGATCGACATCATCCCCTTCAACGAAGACATCGTCATCTATGCGCAGAACTCCCTGGCCCCGGCCAAGATCACGCGCGTCTCCGTGACCAGCGACGAGCAGGCGCACCGGCCGCACCTCGACGTGATCGTCGACAACGACCAGCTCTCGCTGGCCATCGGCAAGCGCGGTCTCAACGTTCGCCTGGCCGCGGAGCTGATCGGCGCGAAGATCGACATCAAGTCCGAGGAAGAGGTCAAGGGCGAGGTCGCCGATGCTCTCAGCGCCATGCTTCAGGAAGCCATGGCCGAGGCGCGCGCCGAGACGAACGTACACGACATCGAAGGGATGCCGGAAGAGTGGGCCAACACGCTCGAGGCGGCCGGTTACGACGACCTCGACTCCGTGATCAACGCCTCGGTCGAGGATCTCATCGCCATCGAAGGTGTCGACGAAGAGACGGCCCAGCAGATGATCGAGATCGCCCGCAAGCACGAGCAGGTCGAGGAGACCGAGCCCGAAGGCGACGAGGAAGAGCAAGCCTACCAGGCGTCGGACGACGGCCAGCCCGAAGAGGCCGAAGCACCGCAAGAAGAAGCGAAGGTGGAGTAAGGGTTACCGGGGGAGTAAGGGTTACTAGGTTGCAGGGTTGCTAGGTTGCTGAGCAACCTCTGCCGCCTGGTAACCGAGCAACCTAGTAACCGAGCAACCCAGCAACTCAGTAACCCAGCAACTCAGTAACCCGGTAACCCAGTAACCACGGACACAGCAACCAAGGGGATTCAATGGCGGCAGCAAAAATTCGAGTGAGCGACATTGCAAAGAAGATGGGGAAGTCCGAGAAGGACGTCATCTTCCAGTTGCAGTCGCTCGGTGCCGAGATCAGCGACCCGAATCAGGCTTTGGAGCCTGAGGTCATTCAGGCGCTCATCACCGGCAAGAAACTGACGATGCGCACCCGCAACGTCATCATGCGCGAGGACAAGCCGCAGGTGGCCGCGAAGAAGGAGGCGGTGCGCCCGCCTCGTGCCATCGTGAAGCCGACGCCTCGTCCGAAGCGTGAGGTGCCTGTCGAGGAACCGCAGGCTGCCACGCCGGCGCCGCCAGCCGTGATCATTCCGGAGTTCGTCGAAGCCGTGGAAGCCGAGGAGCGTGCCGCCAAGGAAGCGCCTCCGGTCGTCAAGAAGCCGCGTCCCGCCCCCGAGCCGCCTCCTGTTGCTGCTGCTCCCGAGCCGCCCCCGGCAATCCCCATCGCCGCTGCCCCCGAGCCGCCGCCTCCGGTTGTTGCTGAACCGTCGCACGCGGCCCCGATGGCCGCGGGTGCGCCCCGTGCAAGTGGCCCGACAGGGCCGCGCGCGCGCGCGCCTCAGGCTGCCCGGCCCAACTATGCCGGCCAGCAACCCGTGTCACGCCCAAGCTACGGTCCTGGCGCCGGCACTACCGCACGTCCCTCCGGTCCGGGAGTTAGGCGTCCCGGAGCACCGATGGGCACGCGTCCCGCCGGTCCGGCCGGTGCCCGTCCGCCGATGGGCACCCGTCCATCGGCTCCCGGCGCGCGTCCCGGCAGCCCGATGGGTACACGTCCCGCCGGTCCGGGCGGGTTCCGTCCCGGCGTCAGCCGTCCCAGTACCCCAGCTCCCCCTCCACTTCCCGGCACGCTGCCGGGTGGCGCGATGGGACGTCGAAAGGCTCGTCCTGAAGGGGGCGAGGACCTTACTCCGAAGAAGAAGACCACCGGCAAGCGCGGAAAGAGCGAACGCCCGGCGGAAGTCGACAGCGAGCTGTTTACGAAGGGTCCGTTCTCCGGAACCCAGATCATCAACGATGACCTCGGCCCAGACATCGTCATGCCGGATACGGATGAGGATGGGAAGCCGCGCACGCCGTCGAATCGCCGCGACGCCCGCAAACAGGCCGCGCCGGTCTCCGGCAAAGTGCTGAACTTCAATCGCCCGACGAACAAGATCCCCCTCAGCGAAGGGGCGACGGTCAAGGAGCTGGCCGACAAGCTCGGCATCAAGGCCAATGACCTGATGAAGCACCTTCTGATGAAGAAGGGGCTCATGCTTTCGATCAACCAGCCCCTGGGCGGGGAACTGGCGCTGGAAATCGCCAAAGAGCTCGGCATCGACGCCGAGATCGTTTCCTTCGAGGAAGCCGTCGAGCTCGAGGCCATGGAGAAGACAGGCGCCACCGGCAGTACGCCGCGCGGACCGGTCATCACCGTCATGGGGCACGTCGACCACGGCAAGACGTCACTGCTCGACGCCATCCGCGAGACGAACGTGGCCGGTGGTGAGGCTGGCGGCATCACCCAGCACATCGGTGCGTATCACGTCGAGAAACGCGGACGGAAGATCGTCTTCCTCGACACGCCGGGCCACGAGGCCTTCACAATGATGCGGGCCCGCGGCGCGAAGGTGACCGACATCGTCATCCTGGTGGTCGCGGCCGACGACGGCGTCATGCCCCAGACCAGGGAAGCGATCGATCACGCGCGCGCCGCCAAGGTGCCGATGATCGTGGCCATCAACAAGATCGACAAACCGAATGCGAACGTTGAGCGCGTCCGCCGCGAGCTGGCCGAGAACGGTGTTCAGGTCGAACAGTGGGGCGGCTACGTCGTCTCGGTCGAAGTCTCGGCCACGAAGAAGACCGGCATCGACGATCTGCTGGACATGATCCTGCTCACGTCCGATCTGCTCGATCTCAAGGCCTCGCCCGAGATCGGCGCCAAGGGCGTGGTGCTCGAGGCCAAGAAGGAAACCGGCCGCGGCATCGTGGCCACGGTTCTGGTGCAGGACGGCACTCTGAAGATCGGCGATGCCTTCTTCTCCGGCGCAACGTCCGGCCGCGTTCGAGCCATGACCGACGAGCTCGGGAAGCGGATCACCGAAGCCGCGCCGGCGACGCCAGTGCAGCTCACCGGGTTCGACGATGTGCCGAACGCCGGCGATTCTCTGCAGGTCGTCGACGAGCAGACGCAGGCACGCATGATCGGCCAGATGCGCCAGGAAAAGGTGCGCGAAGCGGCGCAGGGCAAGACCTCGCGCATGTCGCTCGATCAGCTCTTCCAGCGCATGCAGCAGGGCACGGCCAAGGAGCTCAATCTCATCCTGAAAGCCGACGTGCAGGGCTCGGTGGAAGTTCTCTCAGACACGATGCGCAAGATGTCCACGGCCGAGGTCAAGGTCAACGTCATCCACGCCTCGGTCGGCGCCATCTCCACGAACGACGTTCTCCTGGCCTCGGCTTCGGATGCGATCGTCGTCGGCTTCAACGTTCGTCCGGAGCGGTCGGCCGGCGAGCTGGCGGAGAAGGAAGGCATCGACGTCCGTCTCTACACCGTGATCTACAACCTGGTCGATGAGATCAGGCTGGCCATGACCGGACTGCTCGATCCGAAGTTCCAGGAAGTCTTCCAGGGCCGGGCCGAGGTACGCAACACGTTCAAGGTGCCGAAAGCGGGCGTCATCGCCGGATGCATGGTCACCGAGGGCGTCATTCCCCGGTCCGCCAGCGTCCGGCTGCTGCGCGACAACCGCGTCATCCTCGAAGGGAAGATCGGCTCGTTGCGCCACTTCAAGAACGATGTCTCCGAGGTCCGCCAGGGCTTCGAATGCGGCATCGGCATCGAGAAGTTCCAGGACATCAAGAACGGGGACATCATCGAAGCGTTCAAGGTCGAGCAGTTGGCCGCGGCACTAGCGTAAATCGAAGGATGAAGAAGGAAGGATGAAGGATGAACGTCGTCTCTGACTGTCCTTCCGCCTTCATCCTTCTGCCTTCATCCTTCCGATGATCGTCTCCGTCGCGCTCTTCGAGATCTACATCGCGCACGCCCAGTCGCTGAAGGACAAGCGGATGGTGGTGAAGTCGCTGCGCGAGAAGCTGCGGCATCGCTTCGAGATCTCGGCAGGGGAGGTGGGGTTGAACGACCTCCACCAGCGCGCCCGGATGGCGGTCTCCTTCGTCTCGATCGACGATCCCGCGGCCGACGCCATGCTCGACCGCATTCTCTCCTACGTCGAGACGAACACCGACGCCACGCTCACCGGCTGGACGAGCGAGAAGCTCGCCTTCGACGAGAGCATCGCGCTGGGCGTCCCGCATTTCTCGTGACGCTGAACCAAATGCCAACGACCACAGAGATACAGAGATCACGGAGAGGTTTTCTCGGTGCCTCTGTGGTGAGTGGTTTTATCAGGATAAACTGACGGAGCATGCGCAAAACCCGCAGAACGTCCCGCGTCGGCGAATCGGTCCGTGACGCCCTCGTGGAGGTCTTCCGTCAGGAGCTGAAGGACCTCTCGCTCGGCCTCACCTCGATCACCGGCGTCGAGGTCAGTCCCGACCTGCACTTCGCCCGGGTCTTCATCAGCGGCCTCGACGAGAAGGAGACCAGGGACATGGTCCTCGTACTCCAGGAGAGGCGCGGCTTCATCCGCTCACAGCTCGGCAAGCGCATCCATCTTCGCTCCACCCCCGAGCTCGACTTCAAATTCGATGAGACCACCATGCGCGCTGGGCGGATCGAAGAGCTGCTGGCTGATATCAACAAAGAGCCGAAGAGCGACGACGAGGAGTAGTCAGCGAACGACGAAGACCGTCTTCCGGTAGTACGCCAGCTCCGCGATCGACTCCTCGATATCCGACAGCGCACGGTGAGCGTCCTTCTTTTTCGGCGACTCATACCGGCCTTCGTACCATTGGGAGACCAGCGTCTTGATCGAGCTGACGTCGACGATCCGGTAGTGCAGGAACGCGTCGAGCTTCGGCATGTACTTCGCGAGGAAGCGCTTGTCCTGACCGATGGAGTTTCCGCATAGCGGTGCGGTACGCACGAAGCAGTACCGCCGAATGAAATTGAGCGTCTGCCGTTCCGCTTCGGCCACGCTGACGCCTTCGTCCCGCACGCGATCGAGGAGTCCGCTCTTGCCGTGGGTTCGCCGGCACCAGGCGTCCATCATGTCGAGCTTCGGCTTGCTGTGGCGAATGGCCAGCACCGGCCCTCGGGCGACGATTTCCAGATCGTAGTCGGTGATGATCGTGGCGATCTCGAGGAGCACATGCTTGTCGGGATCCAGACCGGTCATCTCGCAGTCCATCCACACGAGATGCTTCCTGCTTCGCTTCGGCTTCGTCATTTATGGGGATTCTATCGGCGTTTGCCTTATCCTTCCCCGCCCATGCAACCCCAACAACCCAAAATCGACGGACTCCTGCTCGTCGACAAGAAAACCGGTATCACTTCGCACGATGTCGTCGAGAAGTTCCGCCGCCGCTCCAAGATCAAGAAGGTCGGGCACACCGGGACGCTCGATCCGCTGGCCACAGGTCTGCTCGTTCTCTGCGTCGGCAAAGCAACACGCCTGCAGGCGTACCTGATGGGGATGGAGAAGACCTACGAGGGCGTCATCCAGTTCGGCTGGGCAACGGACTCGTACGATGCCGCCGGCGTGCCGGCCGGGGAGACCACCGAGGTCAATGTCGAGCACATCGACTTCCCGCCGCTCGTGGCGCCTTTCATCGGACCGCTCGAGCAGATGCCTCCGCAGTTTTCGGCGAAGAAGGTCGGTGGCGTCCGGGCGTATGAGCTGGCGCGCAAGGGCGAAGTGGCCGCGCTGACGCCGAAATCGATCACGGTGTACGAATTCGAGATCATGAGCGTGACCGGATCGACGGTGCGCTTCCGTGTGCGCTCGTCGGCCGGGACGTATGTCCGTTCGCTCGCGCACGACCTCGGCACAGCCGCCGGCGTCCCCGCGCATCTCAAGGAATTGCGCCGCACGGCCATCGGCAACTTCCATGTCTCCGATTCGCTGTCTCCGGAGATGCTCGAAAACGCGCCTCTCGAACAACTTCTGGCTCCACCGTGGTTTCAGTCGCTCTCCGAAGTCGAGCTGCCTCTTCCCAAGCTGCGCATCGATTGGTCGCAGCAGGGGAAGCTGATGCGCGGACAGCCGATCATCATGACGCCATCCGTGGCTGTGAAACCAGGCGATCTCCTGGCCCTCGGCAATCCGGAGGACAAGCTCGTCTCCATCGGCGAGGTGGTGAACGTGCTGCGGGAGGGCGGTCCGGTCGAAGTAAGGCCGAAGGTAGTGCTTGCGGGGTGAGGGGTGGGGGCGGGCGGTTACTGGGTTGCTCGGTTACTGGGTTGCTCGGTAGCGCGGCAGTTACTGCGAGACTCCGCAACCGCGAGAACCCGAGACCAGTTACTCAGCAACCTAGCAACTCAGCAACTCCTTTCACTACCCATATAATCAACCCATGCCCAATCGCACCGAGCGCGACTTCGCGGAGAATGGCCGCGAGCCGACGCGGCGACGATTCATGATCGCCGGCGAGCACGTCATCCTCCGCGCCTTCGAGCGCGATGACGCGGAGCGCTGTTATCGCTGGATCAACGATCCGAACATCGTCCGGACGCTGAAGACCCGCTATCCGATCGCCTTTCAGAACGAGATCGAATGGCTCGAGAGGGCCATGCACCCCAACCACACCGAGCGTCACTTCGCCATCGAGCGGAGAGACGACCGGACCCACATCGGCAACGCCTCGATCCACGACATCGATTGGGTCTCGCAGACGGCGTGGTTCGGTCTCTTCGTCGGCGAGCCGTCCGCCTGGAACCGCGGCTTCGGCGGCGATTCCATCCGCACGCTCGTCCGTTTCGCCTTCGACGAGATGAACCTCGGCAAGCTGCGCATCAACGTCTTCGACTACAACGATCGCGCCAAGCACGTGCTGGAAGCGCTCGGCTTCGTGCAGGAGGGTTGCCTTCGGCGCGACTTCTTCCGCGAGGGGAGTTACCACGACATTGTGATCCTGTCGAGGTTTCGGGAGACGAGCACTCTATCCTGAGGAGCGATAGCGACGAAGGATCTCCGGTCAGGCCGCGCAACTGGTGAATGCGCACAGCCATCGCGGCGCCACCAGAGATCCTTCGTCGCTACGCTCCTCAGGATAGAGTCTGAGACGAAGGATCTCCGGTCAGGCCGCGCAACTGGTGAATGTGAACAATCATCGCGGCGCCACCAGAGATCCTTCGTCGCTACGCTCCTCAGGATAGAGTCTGAGATCCTCAGGATAGACTCTGAGACGAAGGATCTCCGGTCAGGCCGCGCAGCTGGTGAATGCGCACAGCCAGCGCGGCGCCACCGGAGATCCTTCGTCGCTACGCTCCTCAGGATAGACTCTGAGACGACAGACTCCGCAGGGTAGACTCCGCACAATGACCGACCGCAAAATCCGAGTGTTGATCGCCAAACCCGGCCTCGACGGCCATGACCGCGGCGCGAAGATCATCGCCCGCGCGCTGCGCGACGCCGGGATGGAAGTGATCTACACGGGCCTGCGGCAGACGCCGGAACAGATCGTGGCCGCGGCGGTGCAGGAGGATGTCGACGCCATCGGCCTGTCCATCCTCTCCGGCGCGCACAACGTGCTCTTCCCCGAGATCATGCGTCTGCTGAAGGACGAGAGCGCCGGCGACATCGTCGTCTTCGCCGGCGGGATCATCCCCGAGAAGGACATCCCGAAGATGAAAGCGATCGGCATTCGCGAGATCTTCCTGCCTGGAACGCCGACGGCAGCCGCGGTCGATGCCATCCGCCGCGCCGTGAACGTGTGAGCATCCACGAGATCGTACTCGACGACGGGGGGATGAATCTCCTGTCGACGGCGATGTTGGAGCGGATTGGTAGCGAGGTCTCGCGGTTGCGAGGTCTCGCGGCCACACACGCTCCGCAACCACACGACCGCGAATTGCAGAGTTGCTTGGTTGCCGAGCAACCCTGCAACCCAGCAACCGAGCAACCCTCCACCGAGCAACCGCGCGACCGCGAAACCCCGCAACCCCTTCTCGTCCTCCGCTCAGGCCGTCCCCACCTCTTTGCCGCCGGCGCGGACATGGCGGAGATGCGCGGCTTTGGCGCGGGTGATGCGGAGAAGCTGGCCCGGCTGGGGCAGGAGGTCATGGCGACGATCGAACGGCTGCCGTTCGTGACCGTGGCCATCATCGACGGCGACTGCTTCGGTGGCGCGCTCGACCTCGCCCTGGCCTTTGACCTGCGCTTCGCTACGCCGGCGTCGCGTTTCTCTCATCCCGGGGCGAAGATCGGCATTGTCACCGGCTTTGGCGGGACATCGCGATGGCGGAAGGTACTGGCGCCATCAGCAGCGAAGCAGCTTTTCCTCGGCAATCGCATTCTGACGGCCGAGACGGCCCTGTCCATCGGACTCGTCGATCGCATCGACGACTCGTTCGACGACGAGCTGCAGCGGTTGGCGGCGCTCGATCCGAACAAGACGCGACTCCTGAAGGAGCTTTCGGCTCACGACCAGCGGCTGACGGCCTCGCAACGGCTACTCCTTGCCGCACGGCTCGCTCGTCTTTATGATCAATAGACCGATCAATGGAGGTATTCGCATGAATCGCAAGGCAATCGGTTTTGTCATCATCCTGGTCTCGCTTCTGGCTTCCGGGGCGATCGCTCAGAACGTCATTCGCTGCGAGTCCGACTACGGCCGCCGGCATGTCTGCACCTTCGACGGCTGGGGACGGGCCGCTCTCTCCCATCAGTTGAGCCGTACAGCGTGCGTCGAGGGAGAGACCTGGGGCAGGGAAGGCCGCAACGGGGTCTGGGTATCCAATGGCTGCCGGGCTGATTTCGTCATCGCCCGCGGCGACCGCGACGATCGTCGCGAGGAGCGCCACGATCGCGATGCGCTGATCGTCTGCCGATCCAATGGCCGCTTCACCCGCTGCAACGTCGGCACCCGCTTCGGCGTGCAACTGAGCCGGCAGCTCAGCGGCGCTTCGTGTGTCGAGGGGCGGTCGTGGGGGTATGACAGCGAAGGGATCTGGGTCGATCGCGGCTGCGCGGCGGAGTTCATCGTCGGCGACGAAAGGCGCGGATGGCATCGCAACGAGGGCCTCTACAGGCGGATCGTCGTCTGCGAATCCAAGAACGATTCACGTCACTTCTGCGAGGCCGACACGCGCTTCGGCGTCCAACTGAGACGCCAGCTCAGCAGCAGCGGCTGCATTCTGGATCGGACATGGGGATACAACGACCGCGGGATCTGGGTGAAGGATGGCTGCCGGGCCGAGTTCAACGTCGGACGCTGAGCCGGCTCAGGCGACGGCGCAATCGCGATGAGGGGCGGCGACGTTAGCCGGCGCCCTTCACGAGCGGCAACCTCGCACGCACGATCGTACCGGTCGTGCCGTGATTGATCGACGTGACTTCAAGACGCCCGCCGAGCTGCTCCATCCGCTCGCTCATGCTGGCGATTCCCACGCCGGCGACGCCTCCGCCGCTCGTGATGTGTGCGAGCGAGGCGCCGGGGATGCCGTGACCTCGATCTTCGATCTCCAGCACGAGCGTCTGGGCGTCACGCCGCAGCCGGATGAACGCGGTCTCGCTCCCGGCGTGCCGGTGGATGTTGGTCAGCGACTCCTGAACGATTCGAAAGAGCACGGTTTCTGTGTCGAGTGGCAGCCGCTCGAATCTCTCGGGGAGGTCGAGATCGACTCGGATGCCGCTGCGCTCGGCAAAGCCGCCCGCGAACCACCGCAGCGCCGATAGCAGACCCGCCTCGTCGAGAAATGGAGGATGAAGCAGGTAGGACACCGTTCGGATTCCAGTTATTGAGTGTTCGGCCAGCGAGATACTCTCGGCGAGGGCACCGCGTTCGCGGTCGCTGAAATGGTCCGCGTCTCGATTCAAGCGTGATAGAAGCATCTTCAGCGCGGCCAGATCCTGGGCCGTCGTCTCGTGCAGCATCGCGGCGATGCGGCGTCGCTCGTCATCCTGGGCGTGCATCAACCGGTTCGCGAGAGTGCGGAGCTCATTGCGTTGCTGCCGAAGGGTGTACTCGATCTCCGCGCGCTCGCGGATGGTCGTGAGCAGGCGTTCGACCTCACGCGCCTTCTGGTTGGTCCCGAGGAATTCCTCGGGCGGCACGTAGTACATGTTCGGACAGATGACGCCGCGATAAATGATCATCGGATGTGTGCGGATTACGTCCAGCACGAGATCGGATGGAAGGAGCCGGAGGTTGTACTGGCACAATGCGAAGCAGTCGAGGCCAGCCAGGACATTGGTCAACCGGCTTTCGTACTCCACCCATCGATCGACTCCCGCCGCGCCGCCGACAAGCCATTCGGTCTCGCCCGTCGCGCGCAGCGCCGAGAACCCCTGCTGCCTGGCTTCAGTCGTCGCATCCTTCCAAAACTTCGGCATCCTTTCCGGATCGAAGGCGCCGTGTTGCAGAAACGCGCCGTCTTTTGTTTCCAGCACGAGCTTTTGGGAGGCCATGGCCTGTTCGACATCGATGCCCTGGGCCGCCATTGCATCCCGTACGACCGCTTCGGTCCCATCATCGGCGATATAGATGCACTTCTCGCCGCGTTCGAGGCCGATCCGGATGAAGGGAACGGCCACCGAGTAGTGATCCTCCGAGCTCTCGTAGACCAGGGACAAGTGATCGTGCGGCGCGACATGCTCCAGGGCCACCAGCAACTGCGTGTCGTATGCGGGCGTATTCATGACTGGTCCCGTTCTCGAATGATACTGCTTCGAATGGGATCGCATTATTGCTGAGGCCGGAAGCGCCAGAATTCGGAGTTCTTCCTACAATGCAATCAGACGTGCTCCGTCGATGTGGGGATGGCTGTGTTCGCGGAGGCGCGTTTCATCCGTGCATGGATGCCAAATATTCGGACCAGCAACATTCGACTCTTTGCACGTCACTTCTAGATCGGTCGACGACCGAGCTGCTTCAGGTGGCGGCTGTCGTGGACGAGTCAACGGTGGCTCTCTACGCCGTCGAGAACGACCGGTTTTTCTGGGTGAATGCGGCGTTTGCCGATTCTCTTGGCTACACGAAAGAGGAGATCTTTGCGCTCGGCTCAGTAACCGATGTCATTGTCGAGGAGCAAAGGGAAATCGTGCGGGAGATGATCCGGCGCCGCGACGCCGGCGACGAACGCGACGTGCGCTACATGACAAGGGCGCGTTGCAAGGATGGCAGCATGCTGGAAGTCGAGATTCACGGGTCGGTGGCGTATCTCGACGGCCGTCGCATCCTTACCGGCGCTGTCGTGGATGTGACCACCCAGATGTCGGAAAACCGGCGCGTACAGGAGCGGGAAGAGTATTTCCGTGCGCTTACTGAAAACGTTTCGGACGTCATCGCCATCATCGATCCCGATGGGCGGTTCACCTATGTCAGTCCATCGGTCGAGCGCGTGCTCCGTTACAGGGCGGAAGAGTTGATTGGAAGCAGTCATTTTGACCTCGTACATACTGAGGATCGTGACCGTGTGGTCGCCACCTTCGAACGGCTCCTCATCGGAGGCTCCGGCCCGGCAGCCACGGTGTCCTACCGCTGCCGTCGAAAGGACGGCGCGTGGCGCACTCTCGAATCGGTCGGTACGAATCTGCTGAACCATCCTCAGATCCGAGGATTGGTACTGAGTACTCGGGATGTGACCGAGCGAGAGCTTCTGGAGCGTGAGCTTGAGCAGTTGCGGCGTTTGACCAGCCTGGGCCGGCTTGCGGCTCAGGTGGCGCATGAGTTCAACAATGTCCTCATGGGCATCAAGCCCGTGGTCGAAATCATTCGCCAGCAGGGAGCGGGGAATCACCAACTGCTCCGGTTAGCTGACCTCATCAGCACGTCCATAAGCCGCGGAAAACGGATCACAACGGACATACTGAGGTTCGGGCGTCCATCGCAGCTCACGTTACATCCTGTCAAAGTGCAGGAGCTGATCCGGCAGGTGGCCGAGGAGGTCGGCTCGATGCTGCCCGACGGAATCGTGCTCGATGTGAACGCTCCGGGAACGCCGATGTACGCCAGCGCGGACCTCCCGCAGCTTTCACAGGTATTGATCAACCTCGCACTCAACGCAAGAGACGCCATGGATGGAAAGCCAGGTATCCTGACCATTGGCGTCCTTCCCGGGAGCAGCGATCATTGTCAACGGTTCATTCATTTCACGGTGACCGATACCGGCCAGGGAATCGCCGCTGAACACCTCCCTCACATCTTCGAGCCGCTTTTCACCACCAAGAAGAGCGGGACGGGGTTGGGGCTATCGGTTGTATTTCAGATCGTGGCCGCCCACGGAGGCCATATCTCGGTCGATAGCGTTCTCGGAGAGGGCAGTACGTTTCACATGTACATTCCAGCCGTCGATCAGGGCCACAGGGAAGAACAGGAAGCTCATCGCCAGCCGGCGGGATTACGGCCAAAGCTACGGGTGCTGCTCGTGGAGGATGACGAGGCGGTCGCCTGTGGATTGCAGTGGTCGCTCGAAGCTCAGGGGATCGACGTTCATCTGGTTGGGAGAGGCGCGGACGTATCGCCCGCCGTGGCCAAGTTCCGGCCCGACGTGGTCGTGCTCGACCTTAATCTGCCGGACGAAGACGGCCGTAGCGTCTATGAGCGGATCGCGGCGGAGTCTGCACTGCCGGTAATCTTCTCGACGGGCCACGCCCTCGAGCGCGAGATCGAAACACTCCTCGACAATCCACGTGCCGCTTTTCTGATGAAACCGTACGCACCTCTGGACCTCGTGCGCATGATTCACCAATTGGTCGATACGAATGAAGGTGCGTGATGAGCGAACATTCCTCAGGGCATGACGATCCGCTGCCTTCGGCGTCATAATTGTTGTTCAAGGCCCCGCCATGACGCGAATCGTGATCGCCGATGATCATGCTGTTGTCCGCAAAGGCCTGCGGCAGCTCATCTTCGAAGGGGAAGACATGACGGTCGTCGGGGAAGCCGCGTCGGGCGACGAGTTGTTGACCGTGCTCCGCTCCCGCGCTGTCGACGTGGTCGTCCTCGACCTCAGTCTCGGGGATCGCAGTGGGCTGGACCTTCTCAAGCACATCAAGAGCGAGTTCCCGCGGGTGCCGGTCGTCATTCTGAGCATGCACCCGGAGGATCTGTTCGCCATTCGCGCCTTGCGAGCCGGAGCATCCGGCTACGTTGAAAAGAACAGCGCTCCCGAAGAGTTGCTGACGGCCATTCGACGAATCGCCCGCGGAGGTACGTACGTGAGCGCTCAGGTCGGCGAGAAGATCGCCGCCGACATGGTGCGAGGGGGCGCTGCTGTCCTGCCTCACGAACGCCTGTCCGATCGGGAATTGGACGTTCTCCGCCGCCTTGGCTCGGGCATGTCGGTTACCGCCATCGCTCACGCTCTGAACCTCAGCGTGAAGACCGTCAGTACCCATCGCACCCGCATTCTGGCCAAGACAGGTCTGCGTACCAATGCCGACATCGTGGACTACGTGATTGCGCATGGACTTCGCTGAAACGGTGAAACAAGCCGAAGATCGCATCCGAGTGATCATCGACACAATTCCCACCATGGCCTGGAGCGTTCGTCCCGACGGCGTCGTTGATTTCCTCAATCAGCGTTGGCTGGATTACACCGGCCTTTCTTTGGAGGAGTATGTTCAAGAGCCAACGGGGCCAATTCATCCGGACGACATTCCACGAGTCATCGAAAAGTGGCTTGTCAGCATGGCCGCCGGCGAGCCATCCGAGGATGAACTGCGCTTGCGGGGTGCTGATGGAGAGTATCGCTGGTTTCTGATCCGCACGGTCCCGCTGTTTGACGAGCAGGGACAGATCGTCAAGTGGTATGGAACCAGTACGGATATCGAGGACCGCAAGCGGGCGGAGGAGGAGGTCAGGACAACGAGCGAACAGTTGCGCGCTCTTTCCGCGCGGCTTCGCTCGGCAAGGGAAGAGGAAGATATCCGCATTGCCCGTGAGATTCACGATGAGCTGGGTGCTGCGCTCACCAGTTTGCGCTGGGAGTTGGAAGGCCTCAAGAAGACGATTTGTGAGCCTGGGAAAGCGACCACGGATCTTCAGGAGAAGTTGGATGCGATGTTGGATATGACCGACGGGATGGTGAATATGGTTCGAAGGATCGCCTCCGACTTACGGCCTGTCGTCCTGGACGTTCTCGGCCTGAAGGAGGCGATCGAATGGCAGGCGCAGCAATTCAAGGATCGGACTGGGCTTGCTGTTCGCTGCGAGACGTCCCCTGCCGACTTCGCCTTGAATCCGGAGCAGTCCACCGCCGTCTTCCGTATCTTTCAGGAAGCGCTAACGAACATCCGCCGTCACGCGGGAGCCACGAGAGTTGATGTGACGATGCTGATGGACTCTCGATCGTTCGTTCTGAGGGTCAGCGACGACGGAAGAGGAATAACGGAGGACGAGAAATCCGGTCAACTGTCCATTGGCCTTCTGGGGATGAGGGAACGCGCTCACGTGATCGGAGGCGAGATCGAGGTGGCGGGGATTGGGGGGGAAGGGACGACGGTCACGGTACTTCTTCCGCTGATGCATTCGTGACGTTGCCATGGCCGGTCAGCGACGCGCGTTCAGAATCCATCCTACGGCCGAATGCTTTCACCTGCGGAGCCAGCTTCGCCGGCAACAATGTGGTCCCTTGGGCGGCCGCGTGATCGCCCGCGATCACGATCCGAGTCATAATGAAACGCCCCGGAAACACTGTACCGCCTGCATATGTCCTCTACGAAAACGCCACGTAGACGCAGCGAAGCGCGGGACCAGCTGCTCGCTCACGTCGCCTTCGAGGCCGTCTGGGAGAGAGATCTCCAAAGCGATGTGGTGAAGTGGGATCGGAGCCTGGAGTCGATTTTCGGCTACCACCGCGACGAGGTGGTGAACCATCTCAGCTGGTGGCGCGAACGCGTCCATCCGGATGACCTCGAGCACGTCGAACAAATCGCCTCTCAGGCAATCCAGAGTGGCGCTTCCTGCTGGTCGAGCGAGTACCGCTTCCGACGCAAGGACGGCTCCTGGGCATGGGTGGCCTCGAGGTGCGCGATCGAACGCGATGCCGATGGGCGGGCCCGCTACGCCGTCGGCGCCATGATCGACATCAGCCAGCTAAAGGACGCCGAGACGCGCTTGCGGTTTTTCACGGAGCAGATTCCCGGCCGGGCCTGCGTGACGGATCGCGAGCTGCGCGTCGTGTGGGACGCGGGCGCCGCGTTCCCGGGCAGCGCTTCGGCAGTGGGAAAGACCGTCCCGGAACTATTCGCGCAATCCCCCGACCGCGAGCGTGTCCTGGAGGGGTGCCGCCGGGCGCTGGCGGGCCAGTCCAGCAAGCTGCAGATCGATGATGGGACGATCGCCGCGCAGCTCGAGCTCGAGCCGTTCCGCGATCCGGCCGGAAACGTGGTCGGGGTGATCGGCATCGCATTCGACGTCACCGGCCGCGTGCGCAGCGAGGAGCAGGTCCGAGCCGGTCAGCGGCTCCTGCAACGCGTTCTCGAGACCCTCCCAGCGGGTGTCATCGTGATGAATCGAGCGGGAGACGTCGTGCTGCACAATCCCGCCGCCACCCACATTTGGGGCGTAACGATTGTCTCGGGGCAGGAGCGGTGGGCCAGGAGCAAGGGGTTCCGGCACGGCACAGGGGAGGCCATCACCGCGGGCGAGTGGGCTTCGCACCGTGCGCTCGACGAGGGGCAGACTATCCGCGACGAACTGATCGACATCGAGACGTTCGACGGGGAGCGCAAGACCATCGAGAATTACGCCGCGCCCATTCTCGACGCGGATGGCGTCATCACCGGCGCGGTCGTGATCAACGAAGACGTGACTGAGCGCGTGCGTGCCGAAGAGGCGTTGCGCAATGCCGAGAGGCTGCTGATCGACGCGGAGAAGCTGGGGCAGACCGGAAGCTGGGAGCAGGACCTGATCAGCGGACAGGTCTTTAACACGGAAGCGAATGGGCGCCTCTTCTTCGGCGACGACCGGAGCAAAGGCACGCGGATGGAGGACTACATCGAGGCCGTCCATCCCGACGACCGCGATTGGGTCATGCGCCGCCGCGAACAGTTAGATGGCGGTACGGGGCCGGACACCATCGAGTACCGCGTCATCTGGCCGGACGGGAGTGTGCACTGGATCTTCGGCCGCGCCACGGTCATCCGCGACCAGACCGGCCGGCCGGTGCGCGCGTACGGAACCAATGCCGACGTCACCGAGCGCCGGCTTGCCGAGGAGGAGCTGGAGCGGCGAGCGCAGCAGATGGAGGCGCTGTCGCGCAAGCTGATCGAGGCGCAGGAGGCGGAGCGTCGCGCGGTTGCCCGCGAGCTCCACGATGACTTCGGGCAGGTGCTGTTCGCGCTCAAGCTCAACCTTCAGCGACTGGAGTTCGATCGTTCCGAGAGCATTGAACTGGTCGACGGTGCGATTGCGCGCGTGCGTGATCTCGCTCAGGCCCTCCGCCCGCCGCTGCTCGACGAGCTCGGGATCGAGGAGGCATTGCGGTGGCACGTGGAGCACGAGGCCAAACGCGCCGGACTGGCGTGCCAAATCGCGATCGCTCCCCTCGGGCGGAGGCCGCCGGCCACCGTGGAGATGACCTGCTTTCGCGTCGCGCAGGAGGCGCTGACCAATGTCATTCATCACGCGCAGGCGCATCTCGTCGAGGTCGAGCTCAAGTCCAACGGCGCCTTGCAACTCGTCGTACGCGATGACGGTCGCGGCTTCGATGTGCCCGCCGCCCGTAAGCGCGCCATTGAGGGAGGAAGCCAGGGCCTGCTCAGCATGCAGGAGCGCGTCACGCTCGCTGGAGGAGATCTCGAGATCGACTCGGCACCGGGCCGCGGCACGTGCGTCCGCGCGCGCTTGCCGCTTGCGGAGGAAGTTGGCGTGTGAGCGCGCTGGATGTTTAGGCTTACCCGTATCGGTTGCAGACGGCGCGACCGGCATGTAGGCTGGCGCGCCGGAGATGGAACCTCTTCAAACACACCTCGATTCGAAGTCCGACGAATTCCGCCGGAACGCCGCGGCGTTGCAGGCGCTCGTCGATGAGCTGAACCATCGTGTCGCCGCGGCGCGGCAGGGAGGCGGGCCGAAGTATGTGGCCCGTCACAAAGAGCAGGGCAAGGTGCCGCCGCGGGAGCGGATCGCGGCACTGCTCGATCCTGATACGCCGTTCCTCGAGTTCTCGCCGCTCGCAGCGAATGGTATGTATGACGATGGCGCTCCGGCGGCCGGCATCATCACCGGCGTCGGGCGGATTCAGGGGAGGGAGTGCCTCATCATCGCCAACGACGCCACCGTCAAGGGCGGCACCTACTTTCCGATGACGGTGAAGAAGCACCTGCGGGCGCAGGAAGTGGCGCTGCAGAACAACCTCCCGTGCGTCTACCTCGTCGACTCCGGCGGCGCGTTTCTGCCGCTCCAGGCCGAGGTCTTTCCGGATCGCGATCACTTCGGGCGCATTTTCTACAACCAGGCAGTCATGTCGGCGCGGGAGATCCCGCAGATCGCGGCCGTGATGGGCTCGTGTACGGCCGGCGGTGCATACGTCCCCGCGATGTCGGACGAAGCAGTAATCGTGAAGAACACCGGCACGATCTTCCTCGGCGGGCCGCCGCTGGTGAAGGCCGCGACCGGCGAAGAGGTCACCGCCGAGGAGCTGGGCGGCGCCGACGTACACACCAGGATCAGCGGTGTCGCCGATCACTTCGCCGAGGATGATCTCGACGCCATCGCCATCGTCCGCAACATCGTGGAGAACCTTCCGCTCGACAAACGCGAGCCGGAGACGCGCATCGATCCGGAAGAGCCGGCGTTCGACCCGAAAGAAATCTACGGCGTCATTCCGAGCGACATCCGCAAGTCGTACGACGTGCGGGAGGTGATCGCGCGCATCGTCGACGGCTCCCGGTTCCAGGAGTTCAAGGAGCGCTACGCGCCGACGGTCGTGACCGGCTTCGCCCGGATCTTCGGTTACAAGGTCGGCATCCTGGCCAACAACGGCGTGCTCTTTTCCGAAAGCGCGCTCAAGGCCACGCACTTCATCGAGTTGTGCAACCAGCGGCGCATTCCGCTCGTGTTTCTCCAGAACATCACCGGCTTCATGGTGGGGAAGGAGTACGAGCGGGGCGGCATCGCCAAGGACGGCGCCAAGATGGTTCACGCTGTGGCGAACTCCACCGTGCCGAAGTTCACGGTCATCATCGGAGGCTCCTTCGGCGCCGGCAACTACGGCATGTGCGGCCGGGCGTACTCACCCCGCTTCCTCTGGATGTGGCCGAATGCACGCATCAGTGTGATGGGCGGCGAGCAGGCCGCCGGGGTGCTGACGACGGTCAAACGAGATCAGCTCGCGCGCGATGGAAAGGAGCTGACGAGCGAAGAGGAACGAGCCATCGCCGATCCGGTCCTCCGGAAGTACGACACCGAGGGCTCCCCTTACTATTCGACCGCCCGCCTCTGGGACGATGGCGTAATCGATCCCGCGGAGACGCGGACGTACCTAGGCCTGGGACTGTCGATCGCGTACAACGCCAAGGTCGAGGATCCGAGGTTTGGGGTGTTCCGGATGTAGGTTACTGGGGTTTGGCCAGGTTGATCACGGCAGGCGGGCACGCTTTCTGGTCGTCGACCCCGCCCGGTCTCGCGCCTCAAAGAGTTGAATTCCAGCGTGGGCGGCGCCTCTGCCAGCGGGCTGGTGCCGCTGGCAAAGTGCACGGTTCCTTTGCCAAGGGGCGTGGTTCCTCTGCCAGAGGACGCGGTTCCTCTGCCGGAGGACGCGGTTCCTCTGCCGGAGGACGCGGTTCCTCTGCCAAAGGACACGGTTCCTCTGCCGGAGGACGCGGTTCCTCTGCCAGAGGACGCGGTTCCTCTGCCAGAGGACGCGGTTCCTCTGCCAGAGGACACGGTTCCTCCGTTAGAGGGCATGGTTCCTCTGCCAAAGGACACGGTTCCTTCGCCAGAGAGCGCGGTCCCTCTGCCAAAGGACGCGGTTCCTCTGCCAGAGGACGCGGTTCCTCTGCCAGAAGGACACGGTTCCTCTGCCAGAGGACATGGTTCCTCTGCCAACGGAAATGGTGCCTCTGGCAGCGGTCACGGTTCCTTCGCCGATGTTCGTTGGCCTTGGGTCGCGAAGCGACGCTGTACACGCGCGCGGAGGCGCGCCGGACAAGGCAGCCCCGCGCTCTGCGCGGGGTTTGCGATCAGAGGATTGGTGGCCGCGGAGGCGGCCACGACAACCGTTCCGATCCCGTATCTGATCCCGGCCTCGTGCTCCTTGCGGCGGCCGCCTCCGCGGCCGCACAGCCATTACCCGAATCAAAACCCCGCGCCGAGCGCGGGGCTAGGTTGTTCAAGCGCGCCTTCGCGCGCGTTCTGCACCGCTTCCGGATGCCACCGAAACGTCCAATCTCAAGTCGCCGGCGAAGCTGGCGTAAGAACCGTAGCCCCCGTCTTCAGACGGGGGAAACCCGTCCACCCCATTTCCCAAGCCCGCTTTAGCGGACGAAAGACTGGTTTCCGTACGATTCTCTGCCGCCCGCTAAAGCGGGCTCCCGACCTTTGGAGGCTCGCTTTCCCCCGCCTGAAGGCGGGGGCTTGGAGATTGGACGTTCAGTATAGGTATCTGGAATCCACGTTTACAGATCGCTGGCGGACACAACGCGAAGCACGCCGAGACCTCCGGCCACCCTACTATCCTGATATTGTTGGCATCGGTAACCGGTGGCAGCCCGTGCTTAGAACGTAAGTCGGACTCTCCAGTCCGACCGGAGCTTGCGCAAACGTCGACTGGAAGCCGTTTCTCAATTACCAGCTCTCCCAAGCTCCGGTCGGACTGAGAGTCCGACCTACGTTAGCCCCACGGCACTCTCGTCTGTCTGAGGCGAAGCCTCGTGAGCCGCCTCCGGCGGCTTTAGTGCCGCTGACGCGGCACGACATGCACCTCGGCAACCCCAGGGGTTGCTCGCAGAAAGCGCTCGTACCCCTGTCTACCGTCTTTCGGCCGCTATCGCGGCATTGGTGCAGAAACAAAAGGCCCCGATCTCTCAGGGCCAGTTGCCGACCGGTTAGTTCCCAGTCCCAGACGGAGATGTGCAACGGAGGTCACCATGTTGCCATTCCTGCGTCAACATCGACAGCTCCGCGAAGTCTGGTCTGACTGACGTGTTGATAGACTCCTCCCCGATCCGTTGTAACCCAAGCAACCCAGCAACCCAGCAACTCAGCAACCATGACCGACACCTGGTTCCTCTTCGACCTCGGCAACACCGTCATCAAGCTCGCATACGAGCGGGTGCTGGGGGCGATCTGCGCCGATGCCTCGATCTCGCGGGACGATCTGGTCGAGTTGCTCGAGGAGCCGGGAGCGTATCGGGATATGGAACGGGGGGCGGTGTCGTTCTACGAGTTCTACGAATTCCTCTGTGACCACGCCGGCTACCGCGGCTCGATCCGCGACTTTCATCGTGTCTGGTCGGACTTCTTCGACGGCACGATGCCAGGCATCGAGGAGTTGCTCGAACGAATCCGGGAGCGCTATGGCGTCGCCTTCCTGTCGAACTCGAACGAGATCCATGCCGAGGTCATCCCCAGGCAGTTCGCCGGCATCTTTCAGAAGGACGACCCCTTCGTCTTCTCGCACCGGATCAAATGCTCCAAGCCCGACCCGGACGTCTTCCGCAGGGCACTGGAGTCGATCGGCGCCACGGCCCGTCAGACGATCTTCATCGACGATCTGCTCGAGAACGTCCTGGCCGCCAGGGCGATCGGCATGCGCGCGTTCCAGTTCCATGACGCCCGCGCGTTGACGAAGGAATTGGAGGCAGAGGGACTCCTGTAGCACTCCTGACGAAGAGAGAATTGACGAAGATGGCGGCCGAGCCCTTTGGCAACCAACGCCGCCGGCCGTGCCGGCCTACATCCCGTTCGACACGGTCCTGGTTAGTTGATCATCCCCGTACCACTGGCGATGGAACTGCACGAGGGCGTCGCGGTCGGAGGTCGCCTGCGTCATCGCTGCAGGGGAAGGTCCTTCGCGATGGAAGAGGTGAGGGACGGTGTAGAGCACGTAATTGAAGTTTCGCTTGGCGTACTCGTCGCCGATTTTGTGGAACGAGGCGCCGTCGATGGAGAACTTCGTCGTGCCGCGATACGACAGCTCTACGCGCGTGTAGCGCTTATCGCGAAGCTTCTTCGCGAACTCCAGGAACGCCGTGTGGACGTCGATCGGCGTCTGGCGCACGCCGATGGTGCGCAGGTCGTACACCACCACGCCCGGCACCACGTAGTATTGGTAGTGCGCCGAGACGTCCATTCCGGCAAATGCCGCCGGGTTCGAGCGCAGCACGTCATTGACGGGCTGCTGCAGGAGCACTGCGTTCGCCGAATAGCCGATGATCGCGGCGATGAGCGGCGTTCCCACGAAGATGATCTTCCGCTTCGGGAAGTTGGGGATCTGAATGGCGACCCGCTCGAGCTTGGTCTGCTGCCGGATGCGCTTCCAGAGCGAGAGGCGCTTGCGGGGATTCCGTTTTGACGCCGGAGGCTCGACAGGGAGCGCGTAGTAGAGGATCGAAAGGAGCAGGCCTGCCCCGATGGAGACCAGACCGACCGGGCGGAACACCAGCAGCGCGCCGAGGCCGAAGATATAGGCGACCCAGCTCGCGTGGTTGATGCGCGAGCGGGTGCGCTGCGCCCGCTCGCGATAGAAATCGTCGTTGACGATCTCGGAGCACTGCCTGCACCGGATCGCGTTCAGCGGGATCTCGCTGCCGCAGAACTTGCACGGCGCCAGTTGGTCGGCGGCGCGGCGCTTCTTCGTCGACAGGTCCTCCGAGCGCCGGTGAGGAGCCAGCTTCAGCAGCAAGAGCCCGCAATTCGAACACGCCGCGGCACCTGGCTCGAAGGGAGTGCTGCATTCCGGACAGCGCATCATCATCCTGAATAACTGCAAACGTGCCGCCATGATGCCCGTTTGCACATTGCCGCCCTCATCGGAATAGCCCGCTACCCGCTCCGGTTCGCCTATGCATCCGTGATTTGCCGAGTTGAGACGAAGAACACCGTTTTGAATCTCCGAAGGCAGCACAGAAAGGAGATTCAAAGATGAGAACACAAGGTAACGTCAAGTGGTTCAACGACGCCAAGGGCTTCGGTTTCATCACCAGCGAGAACGGTGACGACGTATTCGTCCACTTCTCGGCGATCCAGGGCGCCGGCTTCCGGTCGCTTCCCGAAGGAGCCGCTGTCGAGTTCGACATCGTCAAAGGACCGAAAGGTCTGCAGGCGGCGAACGTCGTCGCGGTCTAAGTAGCCGATATTCAATCGACGAAAGGGCAGGAGCGATCCTGCCCTTTTTGTTGTGTGGAGGTTTATGGGAAGGCCACAAGTTTCAGTCGTCAAACGTCAGCGCGAGCAAGCCAAGCGCGAGCGGCAGCAGTTGAAAGCGGAAAAGCGAGCCCAGCGGAAGAACGAGAAGCCGGGCGAGCCGGGCGACGATATCGATCTCGCTGATCTCGTCGTCGAAGGCACCGAGATCCCCTGAGAGTGTCCCGGTGGCAGAACGTTCGTGCGACGCGGTTCATCAAGCCTTGGGCAACCAGGGCAGGCGGTCGTGCCGCATCAGCGCCGGCTGCCGAAGCGCCGCTCGATATTGAAACCTAGATGAAAATCGCTCTTGTGCAGCGGCGAGCCCTGGTATGTCGACGTGACGTACTGGTCGACGTGCGTGGCATTGCTGTTTGTCAGCAGGATCTCGAAATAGTGTCCGCCGATGGCGCGCTTGAGTCCCAGCGCCCAAGCGAAGTCCCCGCCTTTCATCGTTGACGGCAGGTCGCGGTTCTTCGGAATCAGCTCCGCCACCACGCTCAGTCCCGGCCTGATCATCACCGCGGCGCCAAGCGGCACATTCACCGCGTGGTTGAAGAGTGCCGTCGAGGTCGTCCCGTTGACAGCCCGTCCGGCGTTCGTGGCGTAGGTGGGGATCACGAAGACTTCCGCACGACCGCCGAACTGCCGCGAGATGACAGCCTGAGCGAAGAACGACGTGCGATCGACGATGCCGATTTCCGTCCGCCAGTCCATCCCCCCACGAACCGCCAGTGAGAACGGGATCGCCCGCGCCTGCTGCACGACGACGTACTTTAGCGACGACTCGATGTCGTCGCTGACATTGCTGCGCACGAACGTCGCCTGCAGGTCGCGCGTGATCACGTACGAGAATCCGATGCCGACGTCCGCGTTGCTGTCGAGCCCATACAGCGAGTGGACGCGGTCGCTGAAGCTGCCCTGATCGATCGACTGGTTGAAGCGATGCGTGAACGCCACCTCCCACGTCCCCTCGGTCGGGATATGCGAGGTCGGCAGCGACAGGAGAGTATCGCCCAGCGGAACCGGGCGGATGGGGGTGTAAGCGTCGGGTGCGGGCGTCTGCTCTTGCGCTGAAAGGCTGAAACAAGAAAGCAGAAGGCAGGAGGCAGAAACCAGAAACCAGAAACCAGAAGGCAGACGGCGCCTCCGCTGCTGACCTCGCGCCGGTTCGCCAGTCTCGATCGACATCATTTCTAGTTTCTGGTTTCTGGTTTCTGCTTTAGTCATTGGGTGCCCCCCGGCGGATCCAATCGCGCACGAGCTTGACCTGCGCGTCGGTGAGATACGGGCCGCCCTGCGGCATTCGGTCCCCGGTAATTCCGGAGCCGGTGATCTTGCGATAAAGGTACGAGTTGTTCGGGTCGCTCGCTGTCACGCGTGCCAGAGGCGGTGATTCAACGCTGACCACGCCGACTGTCATCGCGTACGCCCGGCCGGGCGACAGGATCATGCTCTCCTGCCTCCCCAGCGGATCATGACAGCCAAGCTGCCCGCAGGTCGGCGTGAAGATCTCGTTCTGCACGCGGCTGAACGTGGCCGTCGGATCGATCGGGTCGCCGGCGCCTTGGCCGGGAGCCGTCGGCTCCTTCAGCCTGCCGCATCCGAGGACCAGGAGGAGAGTGAACGGGATGAGCTTACGGAGCATGCGCGGCGAAGGGTAGTCGCCCATAGCGAGTAATCGCAAGTTCCAAGTTTGAAAACAACTGTTCCGTCACCACCCGTAGCTCCGCCCCGGCTGTGGAGCTTCGCGGCCGAGGAGTGCTTCGCGGTACTTGGCGAACTCGGTGCCTGATGTGTAGTAGTCGGGCAGGTGCTTCTTCAGGTACTCGATGTACTTCTCACCGCTCGCCGGCTTTCCGTTCTCCAGGATCATCTCGCCGTCGATGTCATATGGCATGAAGGCGATTTCCTCCATACCGCGGGTGCGGAAGAACTTCATGTCGGGCGCGAAGAGCAGATCCTTCGGAGTCACTCCGCTGATGGTCTCCCGCGTGTCCTGCACTTCGCGGACGATGGTTCGGGCCTCCGGGGCCGGCGTGTCTTTCACCTTCGCCTGGACGACGGCGATGTTCACCAGTTCCAGTACCTCGCGAACTTCGTTGTAGTACTCGCTCTGCGCCGTGCCGTTGTTGCGGTCCTTGAAGCCGAAGGCGATCGATGTCTCACCGCCGCGCTCGTTACCGAACATCTCCACGCCGCGCGGGGTCCACATGTTCAGGACGCGCTGAATCTCTTCGATCGAGAACCGGCCGGTGTCGTTGTGCGCCGCCACGGCCAGGTCGCGCAGAAAGCCGCGGCCGCTGCCGATGTGGAAGCCCTCCTCGGAGAGCATCGGTCCCATTGATCGCGCCATCGGCGCGTACGAGAAGACTTTCTGCATCTCGAGCTGATACTTCCCGACCAGATCGATCACCGTGGCGAAGACGACGTTGTCGAGAAAGCTCACGAAGGGGATGTTGAATGCGTCGAGGACGTGGTTGCCCAGCTCCATCGCCAGCAGTTCGTCGATGGTGTCCTGAGCCACATCGGGATGGCCGGGCTTCTTCCAGCTCTTGTCGTGGTCGAAGACCCAGAACATCTGGTATCCGTGCCGCAGCTCCTCGGCCATGATGCGGAGCACGGCCAGTTTCATCTGATCGGTCGGCGCTTCTTCGAGCGTCAGGCGGTGCTGCTGGATCGAGCCCAGCTCGGTCGATGCCTGGGCCCGGATGATGTCGCGCGCCGTGTAAAACATGTTGCCGACCATATCGCCGGCCTGCTCGAAGCGCGGCTGCCCGGTCATGCGGCCGTACGTGATGTTCTCCGAGGCCAGCTTGCCGACTTTGGCGAAGAGCTGGAAAGGCGTCTGGTTGTAATACTTGGACCAGTTGGTCTGCAGGAATTCGAGCTCAGGGAAGTGCTTCTTCTGCCACGCCACCAGGGCATCGTGGTGCTTCGGGGTGATCGTTTCCGTCGTGTAGGCTGCCAAGGATCCTCCTGGAAAACCGCCAAGGCGCCCGGCGGCATAAAAGGCCGGCGTGCGCACCGACATTCTCGCGGGATCGGTGCCATAATTCGACGGCGCGGCGGATTGTAAGCGGTTCCGCGGCTGCATGGAAGATCATGGAATCCCGGTTGCAGCTAAAGCAGAGACGTCAATGCAGATGCTGACACTGATCCATTCCGAGAGCTTTCCGATCGGCGGCTTTGCGGAGGCCCTTCGGCGTGAGTCGATCGTACCGTTGCCCCTGGGCAGTCTCGATCAGCTCAAGCCCGATACCGGCTCACTAACCGTGATGCTGCTCGATCCAGCGATCAAAAACGGCCGCCCGACGGCGTTGAACGGAAATCTGGCGATCGTCGGTATCGGATTGCCCGAGGAACCGAAGTGGCTGGCAGGCGACAGCATCTACATCAACCTGCCGGCGAATCCCTCGCAGTCGTCACTGATGAGCGCGGTGAAACGCGCCTTTCAATCGTTGCATCAGAAGTTGCGGGCGGAACAGCTCGAGCGCCAGCTCGGTGAGCGGACTCGTGAGTTGCGCGAGCTGAGCGAGGTCGGCATCGCCCTCTCCACCGAGCGCGACCATTCCGCCCTTTTGACCACGATTCTCAGCAAAGCGCGCGAGCTCTCGCGCGCCGACGCCGGGTCGCTCTATCTGCTCGATGACGGGGACGGTGAGAAGGTGTTGCGCTGGAAGGTGGCGCAGAACGACTCCATCAAGGTCGAGGCCTTCGAGGAAATGGTGCTGCCCATCACGCGCCGCAGCCTGGCGGGCTGGGTGGCCCTGACCGGCGATACGCTCGTCATCGACGACGCCTATGCCCTTCCGGAGGACGCCGAGTACGCCATCAATCGCTCCTTCGATGAGAAGAACGGCTACCTGACCCGATCGATCCTGGTCTTCCCGATGGTGACGCATGTCGGTGATCTCGTCGGAGTCCTGCAGCTCATCAACCGGAGGAAGCCGGGCCCGCCGGTGAAATTGACGGCGGCCACGGTGCCGTGGGAAGTCGTTCCATTCGACCAGGAGACGGTCGATCTGATGCGCTCCCTCGCTGGGCAGGCGGCGGTGGCTGTCGAAAACAATCTGCTCTACAAGTCGATCGAGCGTCTGTTCGAAGGGTTCGTCACGGCGGCAGTCACGGCGATCGAACAGCGCGATCCGACGACATCGGGTCACTCCTTCCGCGTGGCCGACCTCACCGTCGAGCTGGCGCGCGTCGTCGACCGCGACGATGAGCGTTACCGCGACATCCGCTTCACCCCCGAGCAGGTGCGCGAGATCCGCTACGCATCGCTGCTGCACGACTTCGGGAAAGTCGGCGTGCGCGAACAGGTGCTGGTGAAGGAGAAGAAGCTCTATCCGCTGCAATTGGAGACGCTACGCAACCGCTTCGAGTTCGCCATGAAAACGGCCGAGAACGATGCGAACCGGCGGAAGCTCGAGTATCTGCTCGCGCACGGCCGCGAGGCCTTCATCGAATTCGGTGCCCGTGCCGACGACGAGTTGCGCCAGCAGCTCGAACGGATGCAGAAAGACTTCGCCTTCATCACGAAGTCGAACGAGCCCACCGTGTTGCCGGAAGGGGAGTTTCAGTATCTGCAGCAACTGGCCGAGCAGGAGTTCGGCGACCTCCGCGGCGAGCGCCGGCGCCTGCTCAATGCCGAGGAGGTGCGTATCCTCTCGATTCGCAAAGGCAACCTCGACCCCAGCGAGCGAAGCGAGATCGAGAGCCACGTGACGCACACGTTCAACTTCCTCCAGAAGATCCCCTGGACGAAGGACCTGGCCGCGGTGGCGGACATCGCCTACGCGCATCACGAGAAACTCAATGGCCGCGGCTATCCGCGCAAGCTGACCGCGGCGGAGATCCCCATCCAATCGCGGATGATGACCGTCTCCGACATCTACGACGCCCTTACCGCGAACGACCGCCCCTACAAGCGCGCCATCTCCACCGAGCGCGCCCTGGACATCCTGAAAATGGAAGTCAACGATGGTCTGCTCGATCCAGCGCTGGTGAACCTCTTCATCGATGCGAAGGTGTTCGAGCGCGGGGGCGTGATGCGGACGTGAGGCATGGGGCTGTAGAAGCCTTGCTTCGCCTCGGAGCACAGACAGAAGTGTCTGTGCCACATTTTTCCTGGTATTAAGCCGCGGACCGGGCCGTATCCGCACTGCGATGTGGCACAGACACTCTTGTCTGTGCGGTCGATTAATCCAAATCCCCGAGCGCCGTCTCGGCCAGGATCCGCAGGCACATTTCGCGCCGCGCTTCTCGTCGCTGCTGCAACCACTCCCGCGCCGGTTCCGGCAACCACTCCGGTTCCGCCGCATCCGCGAGGGCGTTGCGAACGACGTCCAGCACCGAGCTTCCCTCGCGCCGCGAACGGGAAAGCCGATCGGTGAGGCCGCGGACTCCGGCGGAGTCGATGAGCAGCGCCGCTGCGAGCGCGCGTTCCGCTGCGGTCGACGGCTCATCGAGTCTGCGAATGGATGCCGCGGTCGTACGGAGCTCGGCTTCGGACAGGCCGATCGTCAACACCGCCCGCGAGAGGTTGCCGACCTTCTCCAGCCAGCGGCCGAGGCCGTGGAAGAGGAGGAGCAACTCGAAGGCGTCGTCGCCGCTTGCCGGAGCATACAAACGCCGTGCGATGGCAGCCACCCGTTCGATCTCGTCGAAGCGCGAGGCGCCGTCGAGATCCTGATAGAGCGGGCGAATGAACGCTTCGAGCCGCCGACGCAGTGACTCGTCCATCGTTACCGACGCTCCAGCAGCCACACGCCGACCTGCAAACCGCCGCTCTCGACGCGGCGTTCCGCGGTGACCTTCAGCTTTGTGGTTCGGCGAAGAAGCGCAATGAGCGTTTTCGTGTGCGCTGTGTACAGCAGCGCGCGCCCGCCGGGCGCCAGCGTGCGTGCGATGTTGCCGACGATGCGGCGGTAGAGACCATCGAGGTTGCGGTCCTCCGTGCGCATGCCGAACGGCAGATTGGCCAGAACCTCGTCGCATCGATCGGGCCACGCGGCCGCATCGCCTCCGTCGCCCTGGCGCACGGCGATGCGCGCCGCAAGCCGGGCGGCGATGATGTTGTCCGTAGCCGCGCGGATCGCGGTCGGGCTGATGTCGATGCCGGCCAGCATCGTCCCCGTGTCGAGCAGCGCCCGTTCGATGAGCAGGGTCCCGCTGCCGCACGTCGGATCGACGACCACACCGCTTCCGCCCCGCCGCACCAGCCGCGCCAGGCAAGCCCCGACCACCGGGTTGATCGATGCGCCCACGTCGGCGACGCGGTAGGCGAAGCGCTCATCTGCCTCGAACGTCGGCACCAGCCAGATCCGCGTGGCATCGTCGTCTGCCTCGACGCGCAGCATGGCCGCGTAACTGGAAGGGGAGTCGACAAGCCCTTGCAGTGAAAACGTCTCGCGAGCCTGACGCAGCACGTCGTTGAACTCCTGTTTCGTGACCCGCACGTTCTCGAGTGAGAAGCGGTAGGGGAGGATGTCCGACTCGCTGTTGATCCAGTCGCGCCAACGAACCTCGGCCCGCCGCAGCGTATCCATGTACGCCCCCGCCAGTCCCTCGGCCACAAGAATGCGCACGTCGTAAATGCAGCGAAGGAGCGGCGGCCGTCCAGGCAAGGCGATCATGCCTTTTCGGACGAGGGAGGCCTCGACGCCGTGTTCCGCCGCCTCGGTGATGGCGACATCTTCAAGCCCGGTGGGGACACTGGCATAAAGGTCCGAACGACCGACTTCGCGCCATGCGAATCCCGTAGCCGGTCCGCTGACGCGATCGCGAGCCTTACGCAGTGCCTCGGCCTCGGCATCCGAGCGCGGCGCCATCGCCTCCAGCGCCGCGCGAGCCTCATTCCCGCCGATCCTGCCGAGGGCCAGGATCATCGACTGACGGACCCATGACACATCCTCGGTAGCGAGCGCGGTGAGCAATGCGGCCACCGCCCCGTCGCCGCCGCGCTTGCCGAGGGCGATGGCGGCGATGCGGCGCGACTGTGGGGAGTCGTCGGTAAGAGCTGGCATTCGCGCGCAGTGTAGTTTGGAGTGCAGTGGCAAGGAGACTGTCTCGAAAGACGTATGGAGCACAGACAAGAGTGTCTGTGCCACATCGACAGCGGCTTTTCTGCACGTGGACGAGCAAAACAGCAGGGCTGATGCGGCACAGACACTCTTGTCTGTGCTGTGAGTCGTCGCGGCATGTAACACTATCGCGCCATGACTGAATTCGACGCCGTCGTCGTCGGCTCCGGGCCCAACGGCCTTTCCGCTGCCATCGTCCTGGCTCGCAAAGGACTCCGTGTTCTCGTGCTCGAAGCGCACGAAACCATCGGTGGCGGCGCGCGAACCGAGGAGCTGACGCTGCCGGGGTTCAAGCACGACGTCTGCTCGGCCATCCATCCGATGAGTCTCGTCTCCCCGTTTTTTCAGACGTTGCCGCTGGCCGAGCATGGGCTGGCCTGGAAGACCTCGCCGTATGCGATCGCCCATCCGCTCGACGACGGCACCGCGGCGGTCCTGGAACTGTCGGTCGAGAAAACGGCCTCACGCCTCGGCGACGACGGCGACGCCTACCAGAGCCTGATGGCTCCCTTCGTCCGCAGCGCCGCGGCGCTGTTCGACGAGATCCTCCGCCCCATCCGCCCTCTCCCGCGGCATCCCCTTCTGCTGGCGCGTTTCGGACTGGACGGAATTCGATCCGCGCTGTCGTTGGCGGAACGCTTCCGCGGCGATGCAGCACGTGCTCTGTTAGGCGGCTGCGCGGCGCACTCGTTCCTCCCGCTCGACGAAGCCGGCTCGGCCTCCTTCGGCCTCGTGCTCGCGCTGGCCGGTCACGCCGTCGGCTGGCCGTGCGCGAAAGGGGGCTCCGTCGCCATCATCAATGCGCTGGCGAGCTACTTCCGCTCGCTCGGCGGAACGATCCGAACATCGACAACCGTTCGCTCGATGAACGATGTCCCATCATCGCGCGCGGTCCTCTTCGATGTCACGCCGCGGCAGCTCGCGTCGATTGCGGGCGATGCGCTGCCTCCGTCCTACGTCAATCGACTGCAACGCTTCCGCTATGGCCCGGGCGTATTCAAGATCGACTGGGCGCTCGACGGACCGATCCCCTGGCGCGCGGAAGAGTGCAGGCACTCGGCGACCGTCCACGTCGGCGGCACCATCGAAGACATGGCCATTCACGAAGCAGCCATCTGGCAAGGCCGCAACACCGATCGCCCGTTTGTCCTTGTGGCGCAGCAGAGCCTCTTCGACGACACCCGCGCGCCTGCCGGAAAGCAGACCGGATGGGCGTATTGCCACGTGCCTCACGGCTCGACCGAAGACATGACCTCGGCCATCGAGCAACAGATCGAACGCTTCGCGCCGGGCTTCCGCGAACGGATCCTGGCCCGCCACACTATGAACACCTCGGCATACGAGGCCTACAACGCAAACATGATCGGCGGCGACATCGCCGGCGGCGCGAACATGCTCTCGCAAGTCGTGGTGCGGCCATTTCTCCGCATCGATTCTTACTCGACCCCCAACGAGCGCATCTACCTGGCCTCGAGCTCCACGCCCCCGGGCGGGGGAGTTCATGGGATGTGCGGTTATTGGGCGGCGCGGTCGGCGCTAAGGTCTCTGGGTTAGTCATCTTACATAACCAACCAGGAGGCATGATGCCCAGGTACAACATCAGCGAGTTCAAAGCGCATCTTTCCAGTCTCGTCAACCGCGCTCTGGCGGGCGAAGAGGTCATCGTGGCCCGTGACAACAGGCCTCTCCTGAAACTGGTACCGATCGATTCGCCTCCGGCGCGGCGTATGCCAGGTTCGGCACGAGACGTGGTGAGGGTCGCCGCCGACTTCGACGCGACCCCGCCGGATTTCGCCGAGTACAAGTGATGAAGTCCATTACGAAGCTCACGAGGTCTTTAGCCATTGCGCGATCGTGTAGGAAAAGTCAGCGAACGCGAGGTGCGCAAGATCGAGTCTCAGTTTGGCGCATATCGCGGGCAGTTCGGTTCGGAACTGCTCGTATCGGCCGTAGATCGCCGCTCCGCCCGGGATATCTGTTCTGCCGGATTCCGTGCGAAGCCAGTCGCGCACCCGTGTCACTGCCGCGTTCGCACTGTTGCCGTGCTGGTGAATGTCCTGGCCGCTGAGGTCGGACACGAACTTCTGGAATCGGTACTGTTCAGAGTCGAAGATGAGGAACGACTTGTCCACGCAATCGGGGTTGAATGCCTTGCAGCCAAGGTCAATCCCGAGCTCGAGAGGCATGTTGAATCGCGGAAGGGCGTTCGTTGCGTCGAGCGCCGTCCGGGAGAGGTCGTGGATCGAGTAGCGGGAGGCAGAAATCAGCTCGACGATCTTCTGCAGCCGCACTTGACTCGAGTCGAGACGTTCACGTGCGCACTTTGGGCGGAAGCCGGCGTCGTTGATGGCGAAGACGATGGACTCGAATAGCGGCGTATAGTCTTCATCGAAGGGACAGTTGATGAATACGTTTTGCTCGTACCCCTCGTGACGCATCGCGGCGACGCTACTTCCTGAGCGCGATCACCTGTTCGATGGCGCGATCGATTTTCTCGCGGCTGATGGTGGTCGGCTCGGTGGGGAAGAGGATCTCGCGGCGTGGACCTTTGGATCGTTTTTGGTCGACACCAGAGCGGTCACGAAGGGCACCGTTGCGATGCGCGCTACTGGTAGCTTGATTCTTCGCCATCGTTATCTCCTCGTTTGCGTCCGACAATCGAAACGCCCGGTGACCAATGAACATTCTAGCGCGGTGACGACGGTGGCGCAGCAGTCGCCGCTCGAAATGACAAAATCGATGTGGCTACTACGGGGCCGTTGGCGCAAAAAAAGGGCCGCCTCGGTGGCGGCCCTTCACATCGTTCGAACTAGTGGTTCCTACTTCGCCGCTGGCTTCTCGAACATCTTCGGATCCACGGTGGGATTGATCTCGATTGTTGTCAGCTTGCCGCTGGCGCTGGGCTGGCCGGCAGTCGTGGTTGAGAAGGCGATCGGGAGCGTGATGCCGTCGAATGCCTTCCACTCCGTCAACTCCGTTACGGACTCGCCGCGCGGGGACTGCGAAACGCGCCGGAGGACCTTTCCTGAAGCCGGATCGACGAGCCATTTGGTGGCTGATCCGTCGGCGTCGATCGACAGGGCCTGTGCGTCGACACTTCCGACCTTCTCCGTGCCGGCAGCGGTGAACGTGTACTTCGGGTTATCGATGTTCTGGAGCACGCTGATGATGTCGGCGCGCAACTCGTTCTGCATCGATGTCCGCTGCGAGCCGGGCATGTCCTGCGAGCCCATGGGACTGACCATGAAGCCGGCGTCGGGCGTGCTCACCATCGTCATCTCGCCCATTGGCATCTTGATCACGCGCCGGTTCGAGGAGGGATACTTCACGACGCTGTCGACGTCCATCTCCATCGGACCTTGCGGCGTCTGCGCCTGCACCGAACCGACGGAGTGCGTTGCCTGCACAGCGTCGATCTTCGCTTTGCCGCCGACGAAGTCGCGCACCTTCTTGATGAGCGCAACGCCCTCTGGATTGCTGCCGGCGGGCTTGGCTGTCGCGGCAGCGGCCCCGGGCGCGGCCGGCTTCGCGTTCCCCTCGGGGATGGTGATGTCGAGCGCTGTCACCGTGCCGAGGGTTGAGAGAGGTTTGTCGAAATCCTTCTCCTTGCCGACGACGAGGACTGACGTCTGGCTCGGCTGAACATACTTCTTCGCCACACGCGCGACATCGTCGGCGGTGACGGCCTGCAGCTTGGCGGGGTACTGCTGATAGTAGTCGGGGGGGTAGCCGTAGAACTCCAGGTTCACCCGCTGCGCCAGGATTTTGGCCTTGGAGTCGGCGGTGAAGACGTAGGCGTTGAGGATCGACTCCTTCGCCTGCGCCAGCTCGTCGGCCGTAAACGGCTTGGACTGGAGATCGGCCAGGTCGGTGCGCAGCGCATTGACCGCTTCGACCGTCGAGCCGCTCTTGGTTCCCATCCAGATGTGGAAGAGACCCGGGCGGTCGAAGGTCGCGTCGACACCGCCGCCGACGCCGTAGGCGAGGCCGCGCTGTGTGCGGATGTCGTTCATCAGGCGTCCCGAGAACCCTCCGCTGAGGATCTCGTTCATCACCTGCACGGCATAGAAATCGGGGTTGTTCCGCAGCACGCCGGTGCCGCCGTGGACGACGTAGATGTTGCTCTGCGTCACGTCATCTTTGGCTACGAAATAGACGCCGGTCTTCGCCGGAGTGCCGCCGGTGGGCGCCGCGGTCGGCGCCTGGGGACCCTTGGGCCAGGAATCGAATGCCGTGCGCAGCTTCTTCTCCATGGCCACGGCATCGAAGTCGCCGTCGAAGCTGAGGATGATGTTGTTCGGATGGACGTACTTCTTGTGAATCGCAACGAGGTCATCGTGAGTGACCGAATTGACCGTTGCATACTCGGGCACGCGCGCGTAGGGCGAGTCGGCGCCGAAGCCGAGCTTCGACATCTCGCGGTCAGCGATGCCCTTGGCGTCGTCGTTGCGGCGGGAGATCGCTGTCGTGGCCTGGGTCTTGGCCAGATCGATCTTGTCCTGGCGGAAGGCAGGGTGCTGGAGGACGTCCACGAAGATCGGGAACACCGTGTCGAAGTCGCCCTTCAGCACGTTCATACTGACGTTCGTGGAATCTTCGCCGGCCCCGGTCTCGACGCGCGCCGCGCGCGCCTCGAGGAAGTCGTCGAGCTCGTCGCCCGTCTTCGACTCCGTGCCGCCGGTACGCCAGGCGGCACTGTAGATACCGGCCAGGCCGGCCTTATCGGCAGCGATGTCGCGCGCGCCGCCGCGGATGCGCGCGCCGCCGTGGATGAGCGGAAGCTCGTGATCCTCCATCAGGAAAATCACCATGCCGTTGGCGAGCTGCACGCGCTTCGGCTGCGGTTGCTGGATCTGGTGCAGGGGCTGGGTCTTGATGTCGTGATAATCGGAAACCTGGGCGAAGGCGGGCAGCGTCAGCAGCGCCGCCGCTGCCGCGATCGCATGAATGCGAAGCGATTTCATTTCGCGTCTCCCTTCGGCGCCGGGGCGGTCGGCTTCTTCGCCGACTCGATCATGGCCGTGGTGCGGTTGGTCGGCACGAACGTGGCGTTGGCCACGCGCTTGATGTCGGCAGGCGTTACCTTGTCGATCTTATCGACCTCGTGAAACAGCTCGCGCCAGTCACCAAAGACCGTCTGATAGGTGGCGAGCTGGATGGCCAGACCGGAGTTGCTGTCGAGCTGGCGGAGCAGGCCGGCCTTCGCGCGGGTCTTGATGGACTGCAGCTCATCAGCCGTCACATCCTCTGTCTTGAGCCTCTCGATCTCCGCGTGGATGGGATCCGCCATCTCGGTGGCCGCGTGGCCGGCGGTGGGGATGGCGATGAAGGCGAAGAGGTTCGGATACTTCCGTCCCGGGAAGCCGTTGAATCCGGCGGCAACGGCGGCCAGCTTCTTGTCGCGGACGAGCGAACGGTAGAGGCGCGATGTGCGCCCCTCGGACAGCAGCATCTCGATGGCGTCGAACGTTGCTGAATCGGGATCCGTCTCGGCCGGGCGGTGATACGCCTCGAAGTAGACCGGCTGTGCCATCTCGTGCAGGATGACGTTGCGCTCGGCCGTCTGTTTCGGCTCGATCGTCCGGAGGGGATCTGGCTTGGCCCCTTTCGGCAACCGTCCGAAGTACTTATCGACGATTGGGATGACCTCGGAGGCTTTGACGTCGCCGACGATGGCTACCACCATGTTGGCCGGGACGTAGTACTTGGCAAAGAAGGCTTTCGCGTCGGTGGCCGAGAAGCTCTCCAGGTCCGACGGCCAGCCGACGACCGGCTGTCCATACGGGTGCGCCGTGAAGGCCGCGGCCAGCGCCTGCTCGATCATGCGGCCGATCGGGTTGCTCTCGGTGCGCATGCGCCGCTCTTCGTGAACGACCTCGCGTTCTTTATAGAACTCGCGGAAAACCGGGTGGAGGAAGCGCTCGGAGTCGAGGTACGCCCACAACTCCACGCGATTCGACGGCATCGAGTAGAAGTAAGTCGTCTCGTCGTCGTTGGTGAAGGCATTCACGCCGACGGCGCCGGCGCGGTCGACGATCTTGCTGAACTCATTCGGCACGACGAACCTCTGGGCCTCGTCGATGGAGGCCTTCCACGCTTTGTCGAGCTCGGCGATCTTTGCCTCGTCATGGTTGACGGGATCGCGGCGGGCTCGGTCGTAGGCGGCATATGCCTCCTCGACCTTGTCCAGTGCAGCCGACTCCGCCGTGTAATTCGACGTGCCGACCTTGGTGGTGCCTTTGAACGCCATGTGCTCGAACATGTGCGCAAGGCCGGTGATCCCCGGAACTTCTTGAGCCGACCCCGTATTCACGATCGTGGTGAACGAGAAGACGGGTGCTTCGGGGCGCTCCATGACGATCACGGTCAGGCCGTTATCGAGCTTGCGCACGGTGGTGCGCTTCTCGGCCGATGCCAGATCCTGCGCGTGCAGGGTGGCTGTGATCGTCAGAAGCAGGAAGAACGATGTGGACAGTCTTCGAACTGCTCCCTTCAAGTGATGCCTCCAGTTGTTTGAGGTTCTCCTCGCGTGCTCCGGGCAGACATTTCCCGGGACGCGAGGATCGACGTTTTCTGTGATACGTGTGTGCGCGAAGAGGGTTTCCTTTTGCAACGAGACGACGATCTTGATTATAGAGGCTGGCGCCGGCCTGGTCCCGTTCCGCCGCGCGGCGTGGAGCCGGAGGCGGGCGAGACGCTCGACTATCTCTGCGGCCACTTCCGCATCTTCCAGTACGAGCGCGGCCACCGCTATTCGACCGACGATGTGCTGACGGCATGGTACGCCACCCAATGGGCTCCCCGTGTCGGCCGTGCTGCTGACCTCGGCTCTGGCATCGGCTCGGTGGCTCTCATCGCCGCCTGGCGCCTGCCCGGCGCGCAGTTCTGCACGGTGGAGGCTCAGGCGATGTCGGCCCGCCTGGCGCGGAAGAGCATTCGATACAACGGCCTGGAGTCGCGCTTCATGGTGTACGAGGGCGACCTTCGCGATCCGTCGATTCTGGCCAACGAGCCGCAATTCGACCTCGTCACCGGCTCGCCGCCGTACTGGCCGTCGAGCAGTGCCACCGAGGCGGCGCATCCGCAAGCCATTCCTGCCCGCATCGAGATACGCGGGACGGTTGCCGACTACGCGGCCACGGCGGCGCGCATCCTGGCGACTGGCGGGATGTTCGTGTTCGTCTTCCCGTACCTGCAGCGCGAACGCGCCGAGGAGGCCCTTGCATCGAATGGACTTGTCCTGCTGCGGCGGCGCGACATCGTGTTCAAGGAAGGCGAGCCGCCGATGATCTCGCTCTTCGCCGCGATGCGCGCCGCCGACCTCCCGCCCGGACGCGAAGCGTGGATCGAGTCGCCGCTCATCATTCGACAACAGAACGGCTCCGTGCATCCGGAGTACGCTGCCGTGCGTATCAGTTTCGGTTTTCCGCCGGGTGACATCCCGGCGAGGGGGTAGGGATGCCGTTGGCGAATGCGTTGCTCGCGGAATTGGAACAGGAAGGGAAGTCGACGCTGCGGATGCTCGAGCGGGTGCCGATGGACAAGCTGGCGTGGACGCCTCATCCGAAATCGATGACGCTCGGCCGGCTGGCCTGGCATCTGGTGGTGATGCCGTCGATCGGCGTCCGATTGATCACGGAAGGGCGCTTCGACATCGCCAACGCCGGCCCGCCGCAGATGCCGGAGAACCCTGAGTTCGTGGACACATTCCGCCGCAACCTCGACGCGGTGTCGGCGACGATCAAGGCGATGGACGACGATGCCTTGAAAGCGCCGTTCGTGATCTCGCGCAACGGCGACCTCGTGAACCAGACGCGCAAGGTCATCTTCATCCGCCAGATCCTGATGAATCACACCTACCACCATCGCGGCCAGCTCTCGGTCTACCTGCGCCTGCTCGACGTGCCGCTGCCTGCGATCTACGGCACGACCGCGGACGAGGGGATGTAGGGCGTCGGAGCGCCGGCAATCGGAGCGCTGGCGAGGACGCCAGCGCTCCGGTGCGCCTTGTGCCAGACTACACACGATGAAAATCGTGGCCGGTGATATCGGAGGGACGAAAGTCCTCCTGCAGTTCGTCGATGCGTCGAAAACGGCGCGCACGGTACTCGCCGAGCAGCGATACGAGAGCCATGCGTACGCGACGTTCGACGAGATGCTCGGCGCCTTCGTCAAGGATCATGTCGATGGAACGATCGACGCGGCCTGCTTTGCCGTGGCCGGGCCGGTATTTGGCGATCACGCCGAGGTCACGAACCTGTCGTGGAAGATGGACGCGTCGGCGCTGGCCAGGCAGTTCTCCATCGGGCGCGTCTCCCTCATCAATGATTTTTACGCGGTCGCTCTGGGTGTACCGATTCTGACGCCGGCGGATTTCATCGTCCTCAACGCCGGAGCGCAGGTTCCCTTCGCGCCGATCGCGATCCTCGGCGCGGGCACAGGCCTCGGCGAGGCGAATCTCGTCCACGACGGCGTGAAATGGGACGTGATCCCATCGGAAGGCGGTCACGGGGACTTCGCTCCGCAGGATGAAGAGCAGACGCGTCTCTTTCTCGCCCTGCACGCGAAGTATGGACATGTGAGTTGGGAGCGACTCCTGTCCGGCCTCGGGCTGGTCAACATCCACAACTTCCTGTCGGGTCAGGATCGGCCCTACGACGAGACGCTGCCGATGGAGATCGCCAAGGCGTTTGCCAACGGCGATTCCGTCGCGGCGCGGACCTTCGCGATCTTCGTCGACATCTACGGCGCCGAAACGGGCAACATGGCACTGCGCACCCTGGCGCGCGGCGGGGTCTACCTCGCTGGCGGCGTTGCGGGGAAGAACATCGACCGCTTCACAGACGGCCGATTCGTGGAAGCCTTCCTTCGCAAAGGACGGTTTCAGAACGTGTTGGCCGCGATCCCCGTTAACCTGATCACGAACCCGAAGGTGGGCCTCCTCGGAGCGGTGGAGATGGCTACGCGGCTGGTGTCGTAGGAATCACACCCACTCCTCATCCGTTCCCCCCGCCGCAGTACAGAGGAGTCAACAAACACATGGGTCTTTCTGTCGGAATCGTCGGGCTGCCGAACGTCGGCAAGTCGACGATCTTCAACGCGCTCACCGCCGCGGGGGCGCAGAGCGCGAACTATCCCTTCTGCACCATCGAGCCGAACATCGGCATCGTTCCCGTGGTCGATACGCGGCTCGATAAGCTGGCCGAGCTGGCGCAGAGCAAGCAGACGGTCTACACCGACCTCAAAGTCGTCGACATCGCCGGCCTGGTGCGCGGCGCGTCGAAAGGGGAGGGGCTCGGCAACCAGTTCCTCGCCAACATCCGCGAGACCGAGGCCATCCTGCACGTGGTCCGCTGCTTCGACGATCCGAATGTCGTCCATGTCGAAGGGTCGGTCGATCCGGAGCGCGACATCGAAGTCATCGAGACGGAGCTGCTGCTGGCGGACCTCGATGCTATCGGCAAGAAGCTCGACCGTGTGGCCCGCCTGGCCCGGGTCGGGCAGAAGGAGTACGTCACCCAGGCCGAGGCGCTCGAAAAAGCGAAGACGGAGGCAGACAACGGGACGCCGTTGCGGGCCATCGATTTCTCCGATGACGAACGCGAGGCGCTGGCCGACCTGAACCTCATCACGCTCAAGCCGGTGCTCTACGTCGCGAACGTCGCCGAGTCAGACCTCGGCCAGGAAACGCCGCTGCTGCAGCAAGTGCGGAAGGTGGCGGCTGAGAAGAAGGGCGAGGTCGTCGTCATCTGCGGCGAGCTCGAGGCGCAGATCTCGCAGCTCCCTCCCGCCGAGCGAACCGATTTCCTGGCGGAGATGGGACTCGACGAGCCCGGTCTCGACGCTTTGATCCGCGCGGCTTACAAACTGCTCGGTCTCGAGACATTCTTCACCGCCGGACCGAAAGAGGCGCGCGCCTGGACGATTCACCTCGGCTCGAAGGGTCCGCAGGCGGCAGGAAAGATTCACAGCGATTTCGAGCGCGGGTTCATTCGCGCCGAGACCATTGCCTACGGCGACTACGTCGCCCTGGGCGGCGAGCAGGCAGCGAGGGCGGCCGGGAAGATGCGCAGCGAGGGGAAGGATTACGTGGTGCAGGACGGGGACGTGATTCTGTTCCGGTTCAATGTCTGATGCAATTCACCATCCTCAGCGACGAAAACCTTCCCATCCGCGGCGATCTCGACGCGCCGCCGGAGCCGAAGGCGCTCGTCGTCATCGTGCACGGGTTCAAGGGCTTCAAGGACTGGGGCTTCTTCCCGTGGCTGGCTGGAACGCTCGTCAATCATCGCTTCGCCGTCTGCCGCTTCAACATGTCGCGCAGCGGGATCGACGAGAACGCTGAGACGTTCAATCGTCTCGATCTCTTCGCCGAGGATACGTACTCGGGGCAGATCGCCGACCTGCATAAGGTGGTGCGCTATTGCCAGGCGCGCGTCGACGCGCCGACGTTTCTGATCGGCCATTCGCGTGGCGGGGGAGTCTCGCTGCTCGCGGCCGAGGGCATCGAGAACCTCAGCGGGATCGTGACCTGGAGCGCCATCTCGCACACCGATCGGTGGGACGACGCCACGAAATCGCTGTGGCGGCGCATCGGCTATCTGGAGGTCGAGAACACCCGCACAAAGCAGATGATGCGGATGTCTCCGCGGATGCTCGACGACATCGAAGCGCATCGTGATCGTCTCGACATCCTGAAGTGCGTGACGCAGATCGAGCAGCCGATCCTCATCATCCACGGCGCCCGCGACGAAAGCGTGCCGGTCACCGAATCAGCGGAGATCGAGTCGTATGCGCGCGATGCTTCACGGGCCGTGATCGCGAAAGCCAGTCACACGTACAACGCCATCCATCCGCTGGTGAATGTGCCGTTCGAGCTGAGCATGGCCGCGGCGCTGACGGCGCGTTTCGTCACGGTGTACTCGTAGGTGAAAACGGCCGCCTAGAGGAGCCTGCGCGGCAGAAAAGATCTGACGAAGATGGTGGCCGAGCCTTGGGCAACCAACGCTGCCGGCCGTGCCGGCTCGGGATAGACTTTCCCAATGTCCCACTTCGTGACCACCCTCGATGGCGAGCGCAAACCGCGCCGGCTGCCGGGGCGCGAGCTCGATGCGATCGAGATCCGGGTGCTCGGCTGCCTGATGGAGAAGCAACTCGCCACGCCGGAGTACTACCCGTTGACGATCAACGCCCTCATCGCCGCCTGCAATCAGAAGTCGAACCGCGAGCCGGTCATGGAGGTAGGGGAGAGCGAGGTACAGCGCGCTCTCGACCGCATGCAGGACGAGAAGCTGATCTGGAAGGTGCTCGGCGGCCGGGCCACGCGCTGGGACCACAATCTCGACGCCACGTGGCACCTCGACCGTGCCGCCAAAGCGGTACTGGCCCTTCTCTTCCTGCGCGGTCCGCAAACGGCGGGCGAGCTTCGCGGCCGCAGCGACCGGCTTCACGCGTTCGAAGCGATCGATGACGTCGAAGCCACTCTGCAGCGCCTCGGCTCCGGCGACGATGCCATCGTGCGCGAACTGCCGCGCCGCCCCGGACAGAAGGAGACGCGTTGGATGCACATCCTCGGCGGTGCCGTCTCCGAGGATGTCGCGATCGACGATGAGCCGGCAAGAGCCGGCGAGCCATTGTCGGTCCGCGTGCAACGCCTTGAGACTCAGGTAGCGACCCTGCTGTCGGAGTTGCGTGACTTGAAAGCGAAGCTGGGAGAGTAAGGGAACCCGGCCTCCCTCTTGACTTTCGTCCAACATGTACTATATTAGTAGTACAAGAGGACAGCGTGGCTGCCACCCCGATCTCCATCGATGCCAACGACCGAACGCCCATCTACGCGCAGCTCGAGCGCGGCATTCGCGTCGCCATCGCCACCGGACGGATGGAGCCCGGCGACCGGTTGCCGACCGTCCGCCAGCTCGCCGTCGACCTTCGGGTCAATGCCAACACCGTGGCCAAGGTCTACCTCACGCTGGAGCGCGAAGGGGTGCTGGTCACCCGGCGTGGCGTGGGGACGTTCATCGCTGATTCGGTGCCGAAGTCGGCACACGCCGGGCATCGCGAGCGCCGCCTGGCCGCGCACATCGATCGCTTCCTCACGGATTCCGCAGCTCTCGGGTATTCGCCTCGCGAGGCCGTCAAAGAGCTCACCAGGCGTTTGAAAGAAGGAGAAAACTGATCATGACCCCTATCGTTCTGCCCAATCGTTCGCGCAACTTCGACGGGCCGCGCGTCAATATCGTGGCGATCTTCGTTCTCGTCGCTCCCATCATCATCGGATTGGCCGGGACGATCGCGACGCAGAATCCGTTGTTCGTCATCGCCGGCATCGTTCTCGGTCTCGTCCTCATGCAATCGCCGAAGGTGGCCAAGCAGTGGGAGAAAGCGGTCGTTCTGCGCCTCGGCAAATTCGTCGGTCTGAACGGACCGGGGCTCTTCTGGATCGTGCCGTTCATCGACACGGTCTCCTCGTGGATCGACCAGCGCGTGATCACCACCAGCTTCGCCGCCGAGCAGACGCTGACGTCCGACACGGTCCCGGTCAACGTCGACGCCGTCCTCTTCTGGCTGGTGTACGACGCGGAGAAAGCGGCGCTGGAAGTGCAGCAGTACCAGGATGCCGTGAGCTGGGCGGCCCAGACGGCCTTGCGCGACATCATCGGCCGCACGTCGCTGGGCGACCTGCTGCGCGGCCGCGAGAAGATCGAGGAGCAGCTCCAGGAGTTGATCGACGCCCGCTGCAATCCGTGGGGCGTGACCGTGCAGTCGGTGGAGATGCGCGACGTGATCATCCCCGACGCTCTGCAGGACGCCATGTCGCGCGAGGCGCAAGCCGCTCGTGAAAAAGCAGCCCGCATCATCCTCGGCGAGGCCGAAGTGGAGATTGCCAAGCTCTTCCAGGCAGCCTCGATCTCCTACCATGACAACCCCACCGCCCTTCACCTGCGCGCCATGAACATGCTCTACGAAGGTCTGAAGGAGAAGGGCGCGATGATGATCGTCCCCTCCACTGCCGTGGAGTCGATGGGGATGGGCGGCTTGATGGGCATGGCCGCCGTAGCGCAGCGGCAATTGACCAACACGCCGGTGCCTACGGAACCGACGGCCTGATTGGGTAATAGGTTTCACGCGGAGACGCGGAGGCGCGGAGATCCTTATCAACTCCGCGTCTCCGCGCCTCCGCGTGAAACCCTACGTCACCGTCTCAACCGCGGTCACGTCCTCCGCGTCCGGCTTCTTCCTCATGTCGAGGAAAAGCAGGGCGATGCCGATGCAGATGGCGGAGTCGGCGACGTTGAAGGCCGGCCAGTGGTGGGACTTGACGAAGACGTCCACGAAATCGACTACATAGCCGAGGCGGAAGCGGTCGATCAGGTTCCCGATCGCGCCGCCGAGAATCAGGTGAAGGCCGGTCTGCAGCATGCGATCGGTTACCGCGGCGCGAAAAGCGTAGGCGACGACGACGAAGAAGACGCCGATGGCGCCGAGGTTCAGCAGCAGCGGCACGATGCGCGAGTCCGTGTTCGCGCCGATGCCGAATGCCGCGCCGGTGTTGCGCACGTGGACGAGCTGCAGGAAATCGGGGATCAGCGGGATCGACTCGTGCAGATCGATGCGCGTCGACACCAGCCACTTGGTCCAGGCATCGGCCAGAATCACAGCCAGGGAGAGGACGAGGTAGGGGATCCGTTTCAAACGGCCACGCCTCGTTTCTCATCGATCACCTTGTCCAGCTCCACGCGCAGACGCCCGAGGATCTCGTCGTAGGTGTAGTGTCCCAGCGACTCCGGACCGCGCTTGAGGTTCACGTACGTCGGCGCGCACCACATGCCGAGGTCCGCATCGTCTGTCTCGCCGGGACCGTTCACGCGGCATCCCATCACCGCGATGGTGATGTCGTGTTCCTTCGCGTACAGCGTCATCTCACGGACGTTCTGGGCCAGATCGATGAACGCCTCGTTCTCGACGCGCGAGCACGAGGGGCAACTGATGATGTTCAGCCCGTTCTGCTCGAAGCGGGCCACGGAGCGGAAGCGGCCGCTGGCGATGTCGGCCAGGATCTGCCGGCCCACCGTGACCTCGTCGCCCTTGTTCTCGAAGGGCAACGTCAGGGAGACGCGCAGCGTGTCGCCGATGCCGCGGGTGATGAGCTGTTCGAAAGCCACGCGCGTCTTGATGATGCCGTCCGGCGGCATGCCCGCTTCGGTGACGCCGAGGTGCAGAGGCACGTCGGGACGGGCCTCGGCGAAGCGGATGTTCGCGTCGATGACCTTGTTCGGGTCGGAGTCTTTCAGCGAGACGACGTATTGATCGAAGCCGAGGTCGTCCAGCATCGCGCAGTGCTCCAGCGCGGAATCGATCATCGGCGAGATCGAATCTTCCTTCGGATACTTGTCCAGCTTCTCCGGGTCGACGGAGCCTGCATTGACACCGATGCGAATGGCACAGCCATGCGTGCGGGCGACGTCGACGAGGTAGGCGACCTTGGCGCTGATCGGCTTGTCGCGCTCGATGTGGTACAGATGGCCGGGGTTGTATCGGAGCTTCTGCACGAACGGCGCGACGCGCTCGGCGAGGCGGTAGTTCTCCTGCAGGTCGATGACGAGGTTGGCGTTCGGCCGTGCCGCGCGGACCTCGGCCAATGCGGTTACGTCCTTCGCCGTGTCGATGGCGATGCGGATGACGTCGGCGCCCGCGGCCTCGAGCAGTTCCACCTGCCGGATCGTGGCCTCGATGTCCTGGGTCTTCGTCGCCGTCATCGACTGGACGGCGATCGGACTGTCGCCGCCGATGGTGATGCGGCCGATACGGATCTTGCGGGTTAGTCTCGGTTTCATCGGGCGTTGTGAACGCACGGCACTCATAAACCCTTCCTGCTGACGTCTTACCAACCGAACATTTGGTCTGGAAAAAGCTATTGCTCTGTCTGTCAGGATCGGGTATGTTTCTGTCCTTACCTACTGCCCGGGTAAGCATTCCCCGCGAAAAGACTAACGTATCCGCGATCACCCAAAGGTGACCGCTTGAGGAGTTTCTGTGCGCCGTTTCTTGTCCGCCGTAATCCTGTTTCTCGTGTTCCTTCCAGCCGGCATCGTGCAGGCGCAAACGTGCCCGCCGCCGGTGATCGTGCTGGTCGGCGGCTCGAACCCCGCGTGTGCCGGGCAACCGGTCACGCTCGATGCCGGAGCGGGATGGGCGACCTATCAATGGTCTCCCGGCGGTGCGACGACGGAGATGATCTCCGACAGCCCGAGCGCGACGATGTCGTACACGGTGACGACGACGGACGCGAGCGGCTGCTCGGTGACGTCGCAGCCGCTGACGGTCGTCGTCAACGCCGCGCCCGCTACGCCGTCGATCCACCTCCTTGACACCGCGATTTGCGCGGCCGGCGCAAGCTCGGCGTATGTCGATGGGCCGCCGGGCGGCGGTTCCTGGAGCTCAATCCAATGGACGCTTGGAAACGCCACATCGTCGGACCTGACGGGCAACCACGTGAGCTTCGTCGCGGATGGCAGTGGCCAGCCGGTCTCGCTCCAGGTGACGGTGCGGGACGCGAGCTCCTGTTCCGTCGATGCCTCGGCGAATGTTTCGATTCGCACAATCACCCCTCCGACCGTGAACCTGGTTGACACCGCGGTCTGCGCGAACGGATCCACGTACGCCTACATCGACGGTCCATCCGGTCAAAACAACAATTGGCAGCAGGTGATTTGGAGCATCGAGCACGGGACGATCAACTGGGGCCAGGGAAACACCAACATCGGGCTCACGGCCGACGGCAGCGGACAACCCGTGGTGATCCATGTTCACGTGAAGGACAACTACGCGTGCGAAGCCGACGCCTCGGGCACCGTGGCCATCCGGACGATCGCTCCTCCGACCCTGCACCTGGTCGACACCGCGATCTGCTCGAGCGGAACTCCCACGTACGCCTACATCGAAGGTCCATCCGGCCAATACAACAGTTGGCAGCAGATCACGTGGAGTTTCGAGCACGGGACGATCGCCTGGGGCCAGGGAAACACGAACGTCGGGTTCACGGCCGACGGCAGCGGACAACCCGTGGTGATCCACGTTCATGTGAAGGACAACTACGCGTGTGAAGCCGACGCCACGGCGACGCTGCCGATTCACACCGTTCCCGCGGTGTCCATTACGCTGGATCAGTCGACGGTCTGCACGAGCGGCTACGGTGCCGGAACGATCGACGCGGGGGTACCCGAAAATCCGTGGACGTCCATCACCTGGACGGTCGAGAACGGCACGGTCGTTTACGGACAGGGAACGACGCGCGTCAACTTCCAGGCCGACGGCAGCGGCAACGCCGTCGTTCTGCACGTGTCGGCGCAAGACAGCTCGTACTGCCCGGCGCAGAGCAGCGTCACCATTCCGACGCGAACGGTTACGCCCCCGGTCATCGCCCTCGGAACGGGCTCCTGCCCGACCACGGCCTCGGTGACGAACGCATCCGATTACGTCCTGTTCCAGTGGAGCGCCGACAACGCGCAGATCAGCAGCTCACTCTACGATTCGTCCATCACCTTTCACCCGTCGCTGAATGGTCACGTCACCTTGACCGTGCTGGCCCGCGATGCCAGCGGCTGTGATACGACGGCCAGCATCGGGTACGACGCAACCGGCCTTCCGGACGTCTCGGTGACCTTGTCGAGCGTTCCGTTCTGCTACGGATCGCCAGCGTCCGCATCGATTCCTGACGGTGGCCCCGGCGTCACCTACCAATGGTCCATGAACTCGGGCCAGTTCCTCAGCTCGCCGACGGCAGCGAGCGTGACCTTCATCCCCCAGGCCGACACGCTCGCGCTCACCGTCACCGCCACGAACGCGGATGGCTGCAGCGCGTCGGGTGGGGCGTACGTCTGGGTCGTCCGCCCGCCCGTGGGCGACTTCAACTCCGTTCCGGCCGCCATCTGCGCGAACGGCACGGCCACCATCAGCACCTACGCCAACGGCGTCTCGTACGACTGGCAGGTCATCGACGGCGACATCGTCTCCGGCGCGGGCACGAGCGCCATCACCTTCCGTGCGCACACGGCGGCCACGGTCACCATCCGGCTGACGAAGACCGGCCAATACGGCTGCGGCGCGACCTACGAAAGGGTCATCCCGGTCACGGCCGTCGATGCCACGGTCACCGCCAGCGGGCCCACGACGTTCTGCGCCGGCGGAAGCGTCACCCTCACCGCGCCCAGCGGCTTGTCGTATCTCTGGTCAACCGGCGCCACGACACAGTCGCTCGGCGTCTATGCCTCCGGCAGCTACAGCGTGACGGTCACCGGCGCCGGCGCCTGCAGCGTGACATCGACGCCCACGGTCGTTACGGTCAACGCCCTTCCCAGTGCCAGCATCACCGCCGGCGGCCCGACCACCTTCTGCGCCGGCGGCAGCGTCACGCTGACCGCGTCGACCGGCGCGTCCTATCTCTGGTCGAACGGCGCCACGACGCAGTCAATCGCTCCCGGCACCAGCGGCAGCTATAGCGTCAGCGTCACCGACGCCAACGGGTGCCGCGCGACCTCGGCACCAACAGTCGTAACCGCCAATGCCGCCCCGACGGTCACCATCACCGCCGGTGGCCCGACCACGTTCTGCGCCGGCGGCAGCGTGACCCTGACCGCATCGACCGGCGCCTCGTATCTCTGGTCGAACGGCGCCACGACGCAGGCGATCTCCGCCAGTGCCAGCGGCAACTACAGCGTCACGGTTACCAACGCCAACGGCTGCAGCGCCACATCGGCGCCCACGGCCGTCACCGTCTCCGCTCCAACTGCCGCGATCACAGCCGGCGGCCCGACCACCTTCTGCGCCGGCGGAAGCGTCACGCTCACCGCCAACAGCGGCGCCTCGTACCTCTGGTCGAACGGCGCGACGACGCAGGCGATCGCCGTTTCAACCGCCGGGAATTACTCCGTCACGGTTACCAACGCCAACGGCTGTTCCGCGACGAGCACGCCGGCGAGCGTCACAGTCAACGCCTCTCTCTATGCATACATCTTGAACGCTCCGCCGGGGAGGATCGGGTTCGGCAACGGCAGCGATCGCTGGTGCGAAGGTACCGTGGTGACGCTCACCGCGAAACCGGACGGCATGACCTACCTCTGGTCGACCGGCCAGACCACCCAGGCCATCACCGTCAACTCCCAGGCGACGTACAGCGTCACGGTCACGAACGCGAATGGATGCTCCGCGGTGAATTCCGCGAATGTCTGGTATGACCCGGCGCCGAAGCCGGTGATCAATCCACCTGCGTCGACCAGCTTCTGCGGAATCATTCAACTGACGACCAATGCCGTCGCCGGCGCCCAGTACTCCTGGGTTCGCCAGGGGGCAGGCACCATCGGCAGTGGCCCGTCGATCACCGTGCAGGACTCCGGCACGTATTACGTCCTCGCCCAATACAACGACAGTTGCAGCAGCCAGTCGGATCCCATCACCCTCACGCGCCTGCCCGATCCGCAGGGGAGCATCACCGCGAGCAGTCCGAAGCTCTGCCCGGGCGGAAGCGTGGCCTTGACGGCGAGCGTCAACGATCCGAGCGCCACATTCCTCTGGGCGACGGGCGAGACGACCAGTACCCTCACCGTCTCCACGATCGGGTATTACATCGTGCACGTCACGGAAGCGAGCGGGTGTGCGTTTGACCTCGCCTATAACCTGACCGCCGATACCACTCCGCAGCCGTCGATCGCCGTATTTCCAAGCAATGCCACCGTCTGCGACGGCGGCTCGGTCAACCTCTTCGCCGGTTCCGAGCCGGTGCTATGGTCGAACGGCGTGACGGCCACGCAGATCGACGTCACCACCGAGGGCGATTACTTCTTCACCAGGACCGACACCTTCGGCTGCACGATGTCCTCGAACACAGTCCACGTCACCATCAAGCCGCTGCCGGCCAAGCCCACCATCACCGCCGGCGGACCGACCACCTTCTGCCTTGCCGTTGGGAGCGTGACGCTCACATCGAGCCCCGGCACCGCATATCACTGGTCGTATGGCGCGACCACACAGTCGATCAACGCGATGTACACAGGCGACTACACCGTCCAGGTGCTCGGCGCGAACGGCTGCTGGTCCCCGCCATCCGATCCGATTCACGTCACCGCAAACATGCCTCCGCTGGCGACGATCACTGCCAGCGGCCCGACCACATTCTGCGGCGGACAATCGGTCACGCTGACGGCCAACGGCGGCACGACCGTTCGCTGGATAACCGGCGAGACCACGCGCTCGATCACAGTCACCGCCACCGGCAACTACTCCGTGACCACGACCGATGACAACGGGTGCTCGAGCACCTCCGCGACGGCGAGCGTGACCGTCAACCCGTCGCCATCTGCCGCCATCACCCTTTCCGGCCCGACCACCTTCTGCGACGGCGGGTCGGTCACACTGACCGCCGCCGCGGCCGCGAGCTATTCATGGTCGAACGGTGCCACCACGCGAGCGATCACCGTCAGCAGCAGCGGCACGTACAGCGTCGTCGTTACCGCCGCCAACGGTTGCAGCGTCACCTCTGCTCCAACCGTTGTAACGGTCAATCCGATGCCGGTGGCAACGATCACCGCCAGCGGACCGACCACCTTCTGCGCGGGCGGTTCCGTTTCGCTCACCGCCAGCGCCGGCGGGGGCTACCTATGGTCCACCGGCGCCACGACGCAGACGATCGCCGTCACGGCCACCGGCGATTACACCGTCACCGTCGCTGATCCAGCCGGCTGCACGAAGACCTCGCCCGCCGTTCACGTCACCGCGAACGCGCTTCCCATCACGACCATCAACACGTCTGCCAGCATCTGCTCGTCCACCTCCGGGGAGAATGCGCAGGTACCGAACCTCTCCGGCGCGACGTACAACTGGACCATCACCAACGGCAGGATCACCGATCCGACGCTTTACGAGATCGTGTATTGGCCCACCGCAGCCGGACCGCTGACGCTGAACGTGACCGTGACCGACGCGAACGGATGCGTTTCCAGCGGCAGCAGGACCATCAGCGTCACTGAGCCGCCCACGCCGTCGATCAACGTTAGTGGCGCGACCACGTTTTGTGCCGGCGGCAGCGTGACCCTTACCGGTCCGGCCGGATACCAGCAGTACATCTGGAACACGGCGGGCGGATACCTTTCCAACTATGGACAGCAGATCGTGGTCAACAGCAGCTCCTGGTACGAGCTGCAGGTCCGCGACGCCAGCGGATGTCTCAGTCCGCGCTCGGCGCGCGTCACCGTCACCGCGAACGCTCTGCCGGCCAGCCCGGTCATCACTGCCTCCGGACCGACGCAGTTCTGCGCCGGCGGCAGCGTGACCCTCACGTCCCCGGCCGCGGCCTCCTATCTCTGGTCCAATGGAGCGACCACGCAGTCGATCGTCGTCACCGCCTCCGGCAACTACGGCGTCACCGTCACCGATGCCAACGGCTGCTCCGCGACGTCGATGTCCGCGACCACGGTGCAAGTCCTCGCGCTGCCGCCGATTCCCACGGTGACCGGCGCGACGACCTTCTGCCAGGGCGGCAGCACCACCCTCACCTCGTCGTACAGCCCATACGGTTACCACTGGTCCAACGGCGCCACGACGCAATCGATCAGCGTTACCGCGGCGGGTAGTTACTCCGTCACCACCACGGACTACAGCGGCTGCAGCGCCACCAGCGCCGCGACTGTCGTGACCACGAACGCGCTGCCCACCGCCGCCATCACAGCCGGCGGCCCGACCGCGTTCTGCCCGGGCGGCAGCGTCACTCTGACCGCCAGCGCGGGATCCGGCTACTCCTGGTCGAACGGTGCGACGACGCAATCGATCGCCGTCACCACCGGCGGCAACTACAGCGTAACCGTCACCGGCGCGAACGGTTGCAGCGCCACCTCCGCACCGACCGTCGTTACGATCAACGCCCTTCCGGCCGCCACCATCACCGCCGGCGGCCCAACGACATTCTGCACCGGCGGCAACGTGACGCTGACCGCATCGAGCGGCGCGTCATACCTCTGGTCCACCGGAGCCACCACCCAGGCCATCACCGCCAGCGCCAGCGGGAACTACAGCGTAACCGTCACCGGCGCGAACGGCTGCAGCGCCACCTCCGCGCCCACCAGCGTGACCTCCGACGCGCCCCAACCCGCCACCGTCACTCCCGCCGGCTCGACCACCTTCTGCGCCGGCAGCTTCGCCCACCTGACGGCGTCGAGCGGGGCCTCTTACCTATGGTCGACAGGATCGACGTCGCAGTCGATCGATGTGAGCGCCACCGGCAGCTACAGCGTCACCGTCACCGACGCCAACGGCTGCAGCACGACCTCCGCGCCCACGACCGCGACGATGAATCCTTACGTCAATGCCGCGATCACACCAAGCGGCCCGAACACCTTCTGCGCCGGCGGCAGCGTCACACTGACGGCATCCGGCGGCGTCTCCTATCACTGGTCGACTGGCGCCACGACCGCCGCGATCGTTGTTACCACGGCCGGCAACAATTTCGTCACCGTGACCGACGCAAACGGATGCTCGGCCAGCACCTCCTGGATGGTTTATGTGAATCCCAATCCACAGCCGGTCGTGACCGCAGGCGGCCCGACCACGTTTTGTGCCGGTGGGTCCGTCACGCTCACCTCGTCGAGCGCCTCGTCCTACCTCTGGTCAAACGGTGCGACGACGCAGTCCATCGCCGCGAGCACCAGCGGCAGCTACAGCGTCACGGTCACCGACGCGAACGGCTGCCACGGTACCTCGGCGGCGACCGTCGTGACGGTCAACCCAGCGCCGGCCACCATCACCGCCGGCGGTCCGACGACCTTCTGCACCGGCGGCAGCGTGACGCTGACCGCATCGAGCGGCGCGTCCTACCTCTGGTCCACCGGCGCCACCACGCAGTCGATCGCCGTCAGCACCAGCGGCAACTACACCGTCAACGTCACGAACGCGAACGGCTGCAGCGCCACATCGTCTCCGACAGCCGTTACCGTAAATGCCCTTCCGACAGCCACGGTCACCGCCGGCGGTCCGACGACCTTCTGCGCGGGCGGTAGTGTGACGCTGACGGCATCGGCCGGCGCCACGTATCTCTGGTCGACCGGCGCCACGACGCAGGCCATCAGTGCCACCGCGGCCGGCAGCTACAGCGTTACGGTCACGAACGCCAGCGGCTGCAGCGCCACCTCGGCGCCCGCCGTCGTTACCGTCAACGCCAACCCGACGGCCGCGATCACCGCCGGCGGTCCGACGACCTTCTGCGCAAGCGGCAGCGTGACGCTGACCGCATCGAGCGGTACCTCGTATCTCTGGTCGACAGGTGCCACGACGCAGGCGATCGCTGCGAATACCACCGGCAACTACAGCGTGACCGTCACCAACGCCAACGGATGCAGCGCGACATCGTCACCGACGACGGTTACCGTCAACGCCAACCCCACGGCCACCATCACCGCCGGCGGTCCGACAACGTTCTGCACGGGCGGCAACGTGACGCTGACCGCATCGAGCGGATCGTCTTACCTATGGTCCACCGGAGCCACGACCTCGTCGATCACGGTCAGTGCCGGCGGCAACTACAGCGTGACCGTCACCAACGCCAACGGCTGTAGCGCGACATCGTCACCGACGATGGTTACCGTCAACGCCAACCCGACTGCCACCATCACCGCCGGCGGTCCGACCACGTTCTGCGCGGGCGGCAACGTAACGTTGACCGCATCGAGCGGCGCGTCGTATCTCTGGTCCACGGGCGCGACGACCCAGTCGATCGCTGTCAGCGCCAGCGGCAACTACACCGTCAACGTCACGAACGCGAACGGCTGCAGCGCCACATCGTCACCGACCACGGTTACCGTCAACGCCAACCCGACTGCCACCATCACCGCCGGCGGACCGACCACGTTCTGCACCGGCGGCAGCGTGACGCTGACCGCATCGAGCGGCGCGTCGTATCTCTGGTCCACGGGCGCGACGACCCAGGCGATCACCGCCAGCTCCAGCGGCAGCTACAGCGTCACCGTTACCGGCGCGAACGGCTGCAGCGCCACATCGTCACCGACAGCGGTTACCGTCAACGCCAAGCCCACGGCCACCATCACCCCCGGCGGCCCGACGACGTTCTGCACCGGCGGCAGCGTGACCCTGACCTCATCGGCCGGTACGTCCTACCTCTGGTCGACCGACGCCACGACGCAGGCCATCAGCGCCACCTCGGCCGGCAGCTACACCGTCACAGTCACCAACGCCAGCGGCTGCAGTGCCACCTCGGCCGCCACCGTCGTCACCGTCAACACCAACCCCTCGGCCACCATCACCGCCGGCGGTCCGACCACGTTCTGCCCGGGCGGCAGCGTAACGCTCACCGCATCGAGCGGATCGTCCTACCTCTGGTCCACCGGCGCCACGACGCAGGCAATCAACGCCACTACCTCCGGCAACTACACCGTCACAGTCACCAACGCCAGCGGCTGCCAGGGCACCTCGGCCGCGACCGTCGTCACCGTCAACGCCGCCGCGTCGATCACCACCCAGCCGGTGAACAAGACCACCACCCGCAACACCAACGTCACCCTCACGGTCGTCGCCGCCGGCACCTCGCCCATCTCCTATCAATGGTTCAAAGGCAGCGGCACATCGATCTCCGGAGCCACATCCAGCTCCTACACCACCTCGTTCCCCAACAAAGGAACGAACACGTTCTACGTCGAAGTCTGGAACGCCTGCAACGCCACCCACGTGAAGAGCACCACTGTGACGGTGACCGTGAATTAGGATTAGGGAGCAGCGTAGGAGCATAGGAGCGTAGCGAACGTAGCGCCAGCG